>Ga0210394_10000937_pt1 | contig 51489 bp, 43 predicted proteins | sample IncBWC12MmetaG_FD_160121 | JGI IMG/M metagenome (GOLD analysis project Ga0210394, IMG submission 160121) | Forest soil microbial communities from Barre Woods Harvard Forest LTER site, Petersham, Massachusetts, United States - Inc-BW-C-12-M | ecosystem: Environmental > Terrestrial > Soil >...
TCCCGGGCCTGCCGCATTTTTGGGCGAGGACGAATCTTGCGGGCATACCGTTCAGTTCTACGCGGAAGATCAGTCACTGGTCGCCGCGCTGACTCGGTTGGTCTCGACCGCCCTCGGCACCGGCGGCTCCGCGATCGTGATCGCGACCAAGCCTCACAGCGAGGCGCTGACCCAGGCCTTGCACGCTCGCGGTTTGGATACGATGGCGCCCATACGGCAAGGCCGCTTCATTCTCCTGGACGCCGCCGAGACCCTGGCAAAATTCACCGTGGATGGCTGGCCGGACTCCGCGCGCTTCAGCGAACTGATTGGCGGCTGCGTAGCACACGCGAAAGACGCGTCGCACGGCGGGAATTCGCGCGTCGTCGCCTTCGGCGAAATGGTCAGCTTGCTCTGGGCCGAGGGAAAGCCCGACGCTGCCATCCGGTTGGAGCAACTCTGGAACGATTTGGCCAAGACTTACAGTTTTTCTCTCCGCTGCGCCTACTCCATCGGAAGTTTCGCCCGCGAGGAAGATAGCGAGCCATTCCTGAAAATCTGCGCCGAACACTCTGCCGTGATTCCGAGCGAAAGTTATACGGAACTTTCCTCCGACGTGGAGCGCCTGCGCAACATTTCCCAACTGCAGCAAAAAGCCCGTGCGCTGGAGACCGAAAAGGCGGAGCGCAAGAGCATTCAGAAGTCCCTGCAGCTTCGGGAATCCGAGCTGGCCGATATTCTGGAAAACGCGGTAGAAGGCGTGCAGCAGGTCGGCCCCGATCAGACCATCTTGTGGACGAACAAAGCATTGTTGAATCTTCTGGGGTACACCGCTGAGGAATATATAGGCCATCTGCTCGGCAGCTTCCACGTCCACCAGCATGTCTTCGAGGAATTCTGGGCGAAGCTAATGCGGCGCGAGAACATCTACGACTATCCGGCGGAACTCCGTTGCAAGGACGGTTCGGTCAAGCAGGTCGTCATCCACTCGAATGGCCTTTGGGAAAATGGGAAGTTCGTTCGTACACGCTGCTTCATTCGCGATGTCACCGAACAAAAGCGTCTGGAACAGGTTCTGCGCACCGCGGAGAAGCAAGCGGCGATGGGCCGCGTGGCCGCGGGCATCGCGCACGAAATCAATAATCCACTCGAGACAGTGGCGAACGTTATTTATCTTCTGCGAGATCATCCGTCTTTAGATGACGACGCGCGCGAACTGGCGCGCATTGCCAATGAGGAAATGGACCGCGTGCGCCATATCGCCAGGCAGACGCTGGCGTTCTGTCGCGATTCCGAAAGCCCGGTTTCCGTTTCGCTACGCCTCATCCTGGACGATGTGCTGGAAGCATTTCGCCGGCAGATACAGACGAATCGCGTCGCGGTCGAGCGAAGAATCGAAACCGATGGATTGGTCGTGGCCTTTCCCGTGGAGCTCCGGCAAATTTTCATCAATTTAATCGCGAACTCCCTGCAAGCCATGCCCGAGGGTGGCACGCTGCGCGTCAGTATGGCCCATGGTTCGGAGTGGGCGGCGAATCCCTCGCGCCCGGGCATTCGCGTAAGTGTCACGGACACCGGGATCGGCATTCCCGCCAAGCACCGGCGCAAGGTCTTCGAGCCGTTTTTCACGACCAAAGCCGAAAAAGGGACGGGGCTCGGACTGTGGGTTAGCCGCGGAATTGTTCAGAAACTCGACGGCACGATACGCTTTCGCTGCACAAAATGGCGTGGCCGCTCGCTTACTTGTTTCGCCGTTTTTATTCCGACGGACGGGATGGGTTTTTCCGTCTCATAATTCAGTCGCGTCAGCATGAAAGAAAGCGTGCAGGCTCCGATCGCGGCAAAAATGGCGAAGATACTATGCATTGACGACGAATCGACCGCGCTCAACATTCGCAAGCGCGTCTTGGAAACCGCAGGTCATCAGGTGCAGACCGCGCGTTCCGGCGAAGCGGGCATTCGGCTGTTGCGATCCGATTCTTTCGACCTTGTGCTCTTGGACTATTGGATGCCCGGCATGAACGGAATCGCCACCGCGCGCCAGGTCAAACGCATAAACCCATCCGTTCCGATGATCATCTTGTCGGGCCTTTCACAATTGCCGGACGAAACAATGGGCGTGGTGGATCGCTGGGTCCTCAAGGATGCGGGTCCGCAATTCCTGTTGAATTCCATCAAGGACCTGCTCAAACCCGCCTCTTGACCGCCGCATTGGGAAGCCCGCTCTCGACCTAGCGCAGCACGCGCCCACGCTCGTTCAAAAATTTCGTCGCGCGCGTTTCGGCCGCTTGCGCGTTGTGCGAGTTCCAAACGTACAAAAATGCCTCATCCGTCGCTGTCGCCACGCTTCGTTTGCTCTTGCGGGTCGCGCGATTTAGCGCCGAACGGACGTTCTCTTTCGAGTCGCCCAGGTCCGCCAACGGAATCTTGATTGCCGCGCCTTCTTTCAGTTGGTCCAGGTCGCGCAGAATCAGCGTAACGATCTTCTTGTGCTTCCCGTTACGCGAATTCGGAACATCCAGCTGCGCCACGGTCTTGAAATGAGCAACCGGTCGGGTTGCGCTCATAGGCCTCCTTCTAAAGCTAACGTATAACTAACGAATCGCTATCCTAAGCAGCCGCAGCTCTGCGTGTCAAGAAAGATTTTTTAAAGTACGTTACCGTACAATTAACCCCGCGTTGCCGGTGCTCGCAATGCTCACGCTATCCGCCGTACCATCGCGCTAAATCACGCACGCTTCTCACGCGAATCAACCAAAAGATTCTCCCCGTATGCTTGCCACACTGCTACGGTGCGGTGCAGGGAAGGAGGCTCGATCATGAGAGCAACCGGAACGTATTTCGAACAAGTTCCTAAAACGGTCATCGAAAAAATACTCGCACAGCAAGACCCGCCGGATGGAGTCGAACTCGGCAGCGATCCATCCGTCAAGAAGTGGGACTCGAGCAAGGCTGTAAGCAAGGCCGCAAGCAAGGTTACCACCCGCAACCCCAAGCATTGAATGGTGCCAACAGGAAATCGAGCCGGATTTGGGCGGCAGGACTTAGGCAAGAACAGGGAGCCGAATATGCATGTAGCAATGACCGGAAAAGCTCAGAGCGAACGATCGCGGGTGAATGTACCTTGGGAGAAACGCATGGACAATTCAATCCAAGAAATCGTCGAACTCCTCGCAGAGAATGTCAGATGGTGGGAGCAAGCGGCCCTCAGCTGCGAACATACTGCCAAGCGCCTACCCACAGGCGAGAAGGAAGGATGGCAGCTCATGGGTGCCGTATATCGGGAGCGCGCCGAGAAGCACACCCGTCTCGTCGAGCAATTGCGCCGAGAGAACCGTGCGGCGCGCGGCTAAGCTGGCGCCTTGAACGCCGCTGAAAAGTAGGTGTGACAGTTCTACGCGCGGCGTACAGCGTAAGGGCTGCCGTTTCGTTCTCTCCAGCAGTCAACAGTCCGCCAGCTTCGCGGCGCCTTAGCGCTCCCAGTGTGATACGCCGGTCCTAAGAGCCACAAAATCAGTGATTCCCGGTAAATATGGCCATGCCGAGCCGCCAGGAAACCCCATTACCTCGAGCAGATGATTGTTCCCGACCGCTCGCGCCTCCCGTCCCACTTCGCCGCTAGCCCTGAGGGCGGCCGCGCTTACGTTACGCTTTCGTATGGATCTTGGAAGTTGGCCGCCGAATCTGCTAAGGCTGCGATAAAATTTATTTAGGTGCCCCTTCGATGAAGGTTTCTCGAATAACGCTTCTGATTTCTTGCGCCTGGGTGTTTTTTGTCGGCGGCTACGCGGCGGTCACGTTGTTGGCCTCTCGCGACTCGATCTTGGCCGGCGCCAGTTATTTCCTCGCATGCATGGTTCCGTTGTTCGCCAATACGTGCCTGCTGTGGAACGCGGCGTCTCCCTACCGGCGGCAAAACGGATTCTGGATGCTCCTGGCGCTGGGTTGCACTTTTTGGCTCGCGGGAATCCTCGTCGTGGTTTACAGCCAGTTTAGCCTGCAGCAGGTGACCGAAGTTCCCTTCATCGCCGATCTGCTCTTTTTTCTACACACCGTTCCCTTCATCGCCTCGCTGGCGCTGATGCCTCACGCCAGAAAGATGCGCGAAACCCTGCGCTTTGGTTTAATCGATCTGCTCCTTCTGGCGATGTTGTGGCTCTACATTTATGTTTTCGCGGCGATGCCTTGGAAAATAATCTCGCCAAATCATGAATTATTCCATTCGCGCGACTTCGCCAGTTATCTGATTGAAAATTTGGTTGTCGCAGTTGGTTTTGGCCTCCTGTTCCTGCGCACCCGGGGAGCATGGCGCACCGTGTACGGCCACCTTTTCGGCGCAACTTCTTTGTATGTGACAGGAATGGTGCTCGCAGTCATGGGCATGCGCCACCTGTTACCGTACTCGGGCGGCCTCATCCGCTTGCCCATGCTGGCTTCCTTCGTCTGGTTGGGAACGGTGGGAATCATCGCGCGCAGTTTAACGTTCGAGCCGGAAGTGCAGCAGCCGTCTGTGCGGCGCGATACGCAGTGGCCGGCTCGTCTGGCGATGTGGGGTGTGCTGGCCGCGCCGGTTCTGGCCGCGTGGAATGAGTTCGCAAGCACCGCGCCGGATTCCGTGAAGAGATTCCGTCTGCTTGTTACGCTGGTTGCGGTTTTCGCCGGAGCCGCTTTGGTATTCCTCCGCCAGTATCTGGTGTATCAAGAGCGCACCGAACTGGTGCACGAATTATGGGAGTCGCTGGAAAACGTCAAGCGGCTGCAAACGCATTTCGTGCAATCCGAGAAATTAGCCTCGCTTGGCCAGCTCGCCGCGGGCGCCGCGCACGAAATCAATAATCCGCTTACGGCGATTCTTGGTTATGCCGACGTGCTGACCATTGAAAACGCCGCCAACACTCGCGCGTATTCTCTGGGCGATAAAATCCGCGAGCAGGCTCGCCGCACCAAGGACCTCGTCAACAATTTGCTCAGCTTTGCGCGCCAGGTCCCAGCCGAAAAGCAATTGCTGGACCTCAATAGCGTCCTCACGGGCGCCGTGCAGTTGCGCAATCTTGATCTGCGCGGGAAAAATATCCGCATCGAGCTGGAAAATCGCAGCATCCTCCCCGCGGTGCGCGGCGATCCCAATCAATTGCTGCAGGTTTTCTACCACTTGATCAGCAATGCGGTGGATGCCATGGAATCGGCCGGCGGCGGCGTCCTGCTCATTCGCACTTTGCGCGAACGCGGCAACGTCGTCATCGAATTCTCAGACACCGGACCGGGCATGAAGGAACCGGAAAAAGTGTTCGACCCCTTCTACACCACGAAGGAAGTCGGCAAGGGCACCGGCCTCGGCCTCAGCATCTGCTACGGAGTCATGGAAGAGCATGGCGGGCGGATTACCGGGTTCAACCGGCCCGAAGGCGGCTGCACGTTCCGCCTGGAATTGCCGGCGATTCTCGCGGTTTTTCCGCAGACATCTACATTGCCGGCGGCTCCCGTCAACACCCGCTAGATGGTCATCGCGGCATTGCGAATATGCTAGAGTCTGAAATTCCATGAGCACATCCGCCACGATCGCGCCCCCCGCGATTTCCACTGAACATCTCACTCGCCGCTTCGGCGAATTAGTCGCCGTGCAGGACGTCAACCTGCACGTGGCTCCGGGGCAATTCTTCGGATTCCTCGGCCCCAACGGCGCGGGAAAATCCACCACCATCAAGATGCTCACAGGCCTGCTGGCCCCTTCTTCCGGGCGCATGCAGATTCTCGGAATTGATTTGGCGCAAGATTCCGTGGAAGTGAAACGCCAGATCGGCGTTGTGCCCGAGGGCATGGCCCTTTTCGGCCGGCTCACTGGCTCCGAGTATCTGAATTTTGTCGGCCGCATGTACGGCCTCGATCGCACCACGGCCGCGAAACGCACCGCGGAATTGCTCGATTTCATGCAGCTGGTGGACCAGCCCCAAGCCCTGGTGACGGATTATTCCCACGGAATGCAGAAAAAACTCGCGCTGGCCGCCGCGGTGATCCACGGCCCGAAAATTCTTTTTCTCGACGAACCGTTCGAAGGCGTGGACGCGATCGCCTCTAACACTCTGAAATCCATGCTGCAGAATATGATCGCTCGCGGCGCCACCATCTTCCTCACTTCGCACGTGCTGGAAATTGTCGAACGTCTTTGCAGCCACGTGGCCATTATTCATCGTGGCCAGCTCGTCGCTCAGGGATCTCTTGAAGAACTTCGCGCCGGCGTCGAGGCCCAAGCGGCGGCTGCGCTCACCGCCGCCGGTGCGCCGCATGAGATTGGCGCCTCCGCTCCGGCTCCCGGTGAAAAACTCACCCTCGAACAGATTTTCCTGCGCATCGTCGGCGGCACGCGCCGCGCCGATCAGGAACTCTCGTGGCTGGGCTAAGCTTCTCGCCCTTAATCCGTGGCCAGTTTTCCGCCATCGCCCGCGTCCGCTGGCAACTGTTCGTCAACTCCCTGCGCACCATTCGCGGCCGCATGGAAGTTGTCGCGCGCGGATTCATGTTCCTCGGCTTCGGCATGGGCGCAATTGTGGGATCCATCGGCCTCGGCGCGACCGCATGGTATTTCGTTTCCAGCGCAAGAGTGGATTGGCTTCCCGTGCTGCTCTGGCCGGTATTTTTGTTCTGGCAACTTTTTCCAGTGATGGCCAGCGCCTTCACCGAAAATGTGGATTCCTCCAACCTGCTGCGCTTTCCGCTCACCTTCCGATCCTATTTTCTGATTCGCATCGCCTATGGCTCGCTCGATCCTTCCACCGCGATGGGCAGCCTGTGGCTGCTGGGCATGGCCATTGGAATCGCCTGGGCCTCGCCGGCTCTTTTCCTCACGGCCGCGCCGGTTCTTCTGCTCTTCGCAATCTTCAATATTCTGCTGGCCCGTATGCTCTTCACCTGGGTGGAGCGCTGGCTCGCGCAGCGCAGAAGCCGCGAAATCCTCGGTGTTTTCTTCCTTTTTGTTGTCATCAGCTTTCAATTCATCGGACCGCTCGTCCGCCATTTCGGCAACCGTTCACAGCCCGCGCTGTCGCACTTCGTTGTCCAAGCCCTGCCCATCGAGCGCCTGCTGCCGCCGGGCGTGGCGGCCCAGGCGATCGCGCACTCCCTGCGCGGCGAATACGCGTTGGCACTTGGCTCGTTCGCTCTGCTGTGCGCTTATGCCCTCGCGGTTCTGTGGCTGTTGAATCTGCGTCTGCGCGCGCAATATCGCGGCGAGAATTTGAGCGAAGCGGTGGCGCGAACCATCGGGCCAGCGGCCAAGCAACAGATTCGACTAGGCTGGAACATCCCAGGCGTCCCCGGACCGGTTTCCGCCGTACTCGAAAAAGAAATACATTATCTGTCGCGCAGCGGTCCCACGCTGTTTACGCTAGTGATGCCCGTCGTCGTGCTCCTAATTTTCCGCTTCTCGCCGGGAAAAACAGACAGCGCCGGAGGATTGCTGGGCCACGCTTCGGATTTGGCGTTCCCCATTGGCGCCGCTTACACCCTGCTGATTTTGACGAACCTGGTCTACAACAGCTTGGGCGCTGACGCCGCCGGCATTCAGTTTTATTTTGTTTCGCCCGTCCGCTTTCGCGAAATCCTGATGGGAAAAAATCTCACCCACACTCTCGTCCTTGCCGTCGAAATGCTTTTGGTCTGGGCCGGCGCAAGCCTGCTGTACCGTCCGCCCCCCGGGGAGATCCTGCTGACGACATTCACCGGCGTTTTCTTCGCGCTTGTGGTGAATTTAACAGCCGGCAATCTGCTGTCCGTCTACACGCCAAAAAAAGTTGATCTCGCCGCCTTGGGTCGTCAGCGCGCGTCGCAAGTCACCGCGCTGGTGAGCCTCGGAATCCAAGCCGCGGTGCTCGGCCTCTGCGCCCTCGCCATCCTGCTAGCCCGCGCGTATCACCATATCTGGCTGGCAGCCATCAACTTCGTAGCGCTAGCCGCCATCGCGATCGTGATTTATTTCCTAGTCCTCAATCGCATTGACGCCATCGTCCTGCGCCGCCGCGAAGTAATGATCGCCGAACTTTGCCGCGCATGAAGCACGATCGAATTGGTGTGAGGTAACATGTTGCGATAGATTTATCCGGCGCAGGAAATGTCATAGCACCCAAAGGAACCCGAAATGAAGCAACGCGTCGTTCTTGTCGTCTGGTTTCTAGTCTCGATTTTTCTTTTGCACTCTTCCCCCGCCGTCGCCCAATCGCAGAAGCCTGCCGGTGTGTACAGAGCGCTCCCTCATCAGCTGGAGGAACTTGTCAACACTCCCGCTGTCTCGGGCTACGAAAATCGGCTTGCCGATAAGATTCGCGCAACACTGAAGCGCTTGCAGCCCACGACCGACAATCTCGGCAACGTCATCGTCACCATCGGCAGCGGCGCGCCGCATCGCCTCATCGTCACCCCGATCGACGAGCCCGGCTTCGTCCTCAGCGAAATCACGCCCGACGGCTACCTGCGCGTGCAGCGCCTGCCGCAAGGCGGCCTGCCTCCGATTTTCAACGAAATGTACTCCGCGCAACCGGTGCGAATCGAAACGGCCGGCGGCAAGTGGATAGACGGCGTTGTCGCAGGCCTTTCCGTGCACCTGCAACCCGGGCGGACCAATCCGCCGCAGGCCGCAGACATCGAAAATCTCTATGTGGACATTGGAGCAACGAACGCGGCCGAAGTGCGCAAAGCAGGCGTGGATCTTCTCGACCCCATCGTCATCCATCGCAGCTTGATGAGCCTGGCTCAGCAAGAAATGGCCGGTGGCTCGATCGGCGATCGTTTTGGCGCCGCCGCGCTCATGGAAGTGTTGAGCCACGTGGACCCCACAAAGCTCAAAGGCACTCTCACCCTTGCCTTTGTCGTGCAGCAACGCACCGGCGCGCGCGGCTTGCAGCGCATTCTCACGAAAACCCAAGCTGACGAAATGATCTACATCGGACGCCTGCTCCCCGGCGGGCCCATCCCGGAAATGGAGACGCTGCATCGCGCGCCGCGCCGCGAACCCGGCGGCGGCGTGCTCGTCGGTGTGCAGCAAACCGACGGCTCGCTCACAGGATTGGCGGCCGAACTGAAGCAGCTCGCCGAGACGAACAAAATTCCCTTTGCTTCCGACTATTCCGCAAATATTCTTCCCAAAAGCTATTTGCCCATGCCGCAGTTACCCGCGAAATGGGCGCACCTGGCAATCGCTACTTCGTGGACCGACACCCCAGCGGAAATGATTGATTCGAGCGATTTGCGGAATCTGACGAGTCTGCTCGATATTTACATGGAGGGTTCACCAACCGGCGGCTCCGTGGCAAGCGGGACGCGAGACTTAAGCGGTTTTGGCCAACACGTGCGCCTGCCAAATACCGAGATCCTTCGTCAACTGGTGGAAGCCTACGGCGTCAGTTATCACGAAGCGCCGGTGCGCGAATCCGTCGCGCGCCTTCTGCCGCCGTGGGCCAAACCGGAAACCGACGATGCCGGAAATCTGATCCTTCATCTCGGCACCGCCGCCGCCGGATCAAAGACGCCGCGCATCCTCGTCGTAGCCCACATGGACGAAATCGGCTTCGCGGTGAAATCCATCTCCAAAGATGGCCGCCTCGAAGTCGAATGGCGCGGCGGCGGCGAACTCAGCTTTTTCGCCGGCCATCCCGCGCTCGTGCACACCGCAAAAGGCGACCTCGACGCAATCGTCGAGCTGCCCAACGGTTGGGACACTGCGAATTTCAAGTGGCCCACAGACGCGGGAGCACCCGGCTCGACCAATCCCGTTCGCGTAGATGTCGGTGCGCGCACGCCCGAAGAAGTCGCGAAGCTCGGCGTCAATCTCGGCGACACCATCACCATTCCCAAAGCCTATCGCCCGCTGCTCGGCACGCGCGCCAATGGACGCAGCTTCGACGATCGCGTCGGCGACACCGCGCTGATTTCCGCGGTAGGGGCGTTCGGCGCCCCGCTGAAAGATCGCGACGTCACCTTCGTCTGGTCCACGGGCGAAGAAGAAGGCCTGGTAGGCGCTGCGAAAGTGGCCAAGCGTCTGGCGGACGAAGGCCACGTACCCGACTTCGTGTTCGCGGTGGACACGTTCGTCAGCTCCGACTCGCCCATCGAATCCAAGCGTTTCGGCGATGCGGAAATCGGTAAAGGTTTCGTGATTCGCGCTGTGGACAATTCCAATATCGTTCCCTCGGCTCTGGTCGAGCGAGTCATCAAACTCGCGCGCGCAAATCAGATCCCCATACAGTACGGCGTCACCGGCGGCGGCAACGACGGCTCGGCCTTCGTCCGTTACGGCTCCGTGGACATCGCGCTCGGCTGGCCGCTACGCTATTCGCATTCTCCGGCCGAAGTGATTGACACGCGCGACGTCGATTCCCTCGCGCGCATCATCAGCGTGATCGCCAAGTCGTGGTGAGCATCGCGCGCTGCCAAAACTCGAGAATCTTTGTAGGCTGCGGCTTTAGCCGCGGCGCGCCGCCGTTCCCTGGGAACGCCAATTTCCCGATTGGCGCAGTTGACGTTTCCCGCCCGAGCGCGGCGCGGCTGCGGCCGCTGAACTACGAATCCCGTAGCGCTCACCCGCGCAGTTCCGCGCCCGCGTTTCCTCAATTCATTCCCGCACCTACTGGCAGGACTTCGCCCACACTTTGCTATAATCACGCGACGTGAGCGACCCAGCTTTCAAACCGCCCCGCCATATCGCAATTGAAGGTCCTATTCGCGTCGGAAAATCCACGCTGGCCAAAGTCCTGGCCGAACAACTACACGCGCGGCGTATCTTTGACGCCGACGACAATCCCTTCCTCAGCGATTTCTACGACGAAAAACCCGGCTCTGCATTCCGCGCGCAAATGTATTTCCTCTACGAGCGCCATCGCCGCCTTCTGGATTGGGGCCCGGAGGCCAATCCCGCGCCCATCGTCAGCGATTTCCTGTTCGAGAAGGACAAAATTTTCGCTTACCTGAATCTGGACAACGAAGAACTGAAGCTCTACGAGCACTATTTCGAGATGCTCGCTCCGTCGGCTCCCGCGCCCGATCTGGTGATCTACTTGCAGGCCAAGCCCGAGGTCCTGCGCAAACGCGTCTCCAAAAAAGGCGATCCCGCCGAGACGCAAATTTCTCCGGAATACGTGGAAGCCGTGGCCAATGCCTACGAGCATTTTTTCTTCCGCTATTCGGGCGCAAACCTACTGGTGGTGGACACTTCGGAAATTGATTTCGTGGAACGCAATCAAGACCTGCAGGAACTGCTCCGCCGCCTGCGCCAGCCCGTGAAAGGCACGCAATATTTCTTGCCGCTTGGTCAAGGCTAAAAACCGGGTGAGAAGGCTAGAGGGGGACGGGACGAGCAGCCCCGCCAGGCCACCCGCCCCGCACTGCGCACAGGAGGAACTCAAATCCCAAAAAAGCCAGCGCTCAACGCCACCCGCACAGCCGAATCAAAAGATCAGGCTAAGCGGCTTTGTGCGTGCCCGTCAGCCGGTGGCGCAATCTTCCCAGCGTGCGATTCACCGGATGGCTGCGGTGCAAGAACGTAAGCACCGGCATCCGTCGCACGCCGATTTTTTCCAGCGCGCGCCGGATGCGGAAATCTCTTCCCGCCGACACCAGCCCTGTTTCCAGCGTGCTGATCGCGTCCGACGTGCGTCCGGCCTGGTAATAAACTTCCGCCAGGTTCAGATACAGCTGGGCGTGATTGTGCTTCATTCCCAGCGCTTCGCGGCACAGCGATTCCGCGTCGCCAAATCTCTTCTCAGCCAGCGCGGCCAGCAGCCCGGTGTACGATAGATAAAATGGGTTTTTCGGAGCAATGCCAAGGGCGCGCCGGGCATGTTGCAGCGCTTCTTCAGACTGCCCGTCGCGGAGGTTCTTCAGGCACTCTTTGAAATCGTTCATACCAGCATCTGAGGGGGATGTGGTTCCGATCCAGTGGGACATAGGCTCCTTCCTTAACCCCGCGGGCACCAGCAGGGCGACTGGATGCAGAGTACCCAGGCGCTCCGCACGTGGAAATAGAACGTCGGTACAGTTTTTGGGCTACTCCCTTTTACTGTCCCTTATGACAGGCAAAGACTTTCGCAAGGCGGGGTGTCGGTCTCCTACCGGGCAGGAAGCCGGACGTGAGTGGAAGTCCTTATGTTACAGGTGTTTACGAGAGACCATGATGCGCGATTGACTGTGAGATCCGCGACGTAGGATCGAGCCGTACTCCTGCTCCCGACCGCGCCCACCTTGACCGCGCTCGGACGGTTTTGGTCGGGGGCGCTTTTTGTGAATTGCGCTGCAGCGCGATTCATCCTGAGGCCCGGCGGTGCCGGGTCGAGGGGCTGCGCCCCAGCTTGCCACGCAGTTAGCCCAATCACGAGATGGAGGGCCTGTCCCTCGCCCGGTCTCACTTGCGAGTCAGCCTCCGGCCAGTTATGCTGCGGCGTGATTTCCAGGAGAGACATGGAATCGATCCGCATGCGAATCAGACCCCTCGGCGGCGCGCTATTTGTATCCGTCCTCGCTTTGGCCCTTGCCAGACCCCTTCCGCTGACGGTTTTCGCGCAGTCCCCCGCGCCGACAGCGGCGCAGCCGCAATCCGCGTCGGCAAATCCAGCTTCGGTCGAGCAAGGAAAATTTATCCTCCACAAGTTCGAGCAGCCGATTGGCGAGGAAACCTATCAGATCTCGCGTGACGGCGATTCTCTGAGCGCAAAAATTGACTTCAAATTCACCGATCGCAGCTCGCCCGTGCCGCTGACCGCCGCATTTCGCTCCGCAAGTGATTGGACTCCCCGCGCGTTCGAAATCAAGGGGAAGAATTCGCGCTCGACGGACATTGATGAAGCCGTCGAGGTGCAAACCGAAAAAATCCGCCTGCGCGACCGCGATAAATGGTCCGAAGCCGCTCGGCCGCCGCAGTTTTTTACCATCGCGGGCTACGCGCCAACCACCATGCAGATGCTTCTGGTGCGCTACTGGGCGACGCATGGTTCCCCGGCGCAGCTCGCCACGCTGCCCAGGGGCCAAGTGAAAGTTGAACCGCGCGGCAGCGATACCGTCAGCATTGACGGAAAACCTCAGAAGTTCGAGCGCTTCACCATCGAAGGGCTAATCTGGGGTCGCGAAACGCTTTGGTTTGACGCAAACCGGAATCTCGTCGCCGCCGTCACCACCGACGCGGAGTTCGATCATTTCGAAGCGATTCGCGAAGGATACGAAAGCGGCCTGGGAACATTTGTCGGGCTTGCCGGGTCGGACGGCATGGCCGCGCTCGCGGATATTTCCAAAGGCATTTCCGGCAGCCGCGCGGAAAAGATAGCGCTCGTCGGCGGTACGCTGATTGACGGAACCGGCCGCGACCCGGTCCCTGATTCCGTTGTACTGATCGAAAAAGGCCGAATAGTGGACGCAGGACCGAAGTCGCGCGTGAAAATTCCCGGCGGCACGCTAAAAGTGGATGCGCGCGGAAAAACCATTCTCCCGGGCCTCTGGGATATGCACGCGCATTTCGAGCAAGTCGAGTGGGGGCCGATTTATCTGGCAGCTGGCGCAACCACTGTGCGCGACTGCGGCAACGAATTTGAATTTATCACCGCGGTGCGCGATGCAGTGGCCAATGGCCGCGGCCTGGGCCCGCGCCTGCTGCTTGCGGGAATTGTGGATGGCACCGGACCCAGCGCGATTGGCGTGGCACGCGTGGATACGCCCGAACAAGCGAAAATGTGGACGGACAAATACCACGATGCCGGCTTCCAACAGATGAAGATTTACAGTTCCGTGAAGCTCGAAGAGCTAAAGGATGTCGCCGACGCAGCGCATCGCCTGGGCATGACGGTCACGGGTCATGTACCGATCGGTCTGAACGCATATCAGACGATCGCAGCCGGCCAGGACCAGATCAATCACATCCCCTACATCGTGGACATCATGGTCCCGCCGCTTCCCGACGATGCCAGCCGCCTCGATCACGCCAAGGCTAGGGCAAACTTGGATCTGAATTCGCCCGCATCGCAAAAAGCGATCGCCTTTTTGCTGCAGCACGGAACTGTAGTAGATCCCACTCTCGCGCTGTTCGAGTTTTTCACCGCCAGTACTGCCAAACCGGCGGCCACCATCGAGCCCGGAGTCGTAAAAGTGGCGCCGGAACTGGAGGCCATTCTCGCCGATGTCGGGCCGCCGTCGCCCGACGCGGACATCGGCGAAAAAGTCTTCGCCAAAGAGCTAGCAGTCGTCGGCGCTCTGCATAAAGCAGGCGTTCCGATCGTAGCCGGAACGGATCAGACGGTTCCGGGGCACAGTCTGCACCGCGAAATTGAGTTGTACGTTCAGGCGGGATTTACGCCGATGGAAGCAATTCAAGCCGCGACGATCGTGCCGGCGCGCGTGATGGGGCTCGACAAGGAAGTCGGCACAGTAGAGCCGGGCAAGCGCGCCGACGTAATCATTCTCGATGGCAACCCGCTCGAATCCATTCACAATATTCGCAAAGTCGAATACGTCATCACCAACGGCACCATGTACAACTGCGCGGAGCTGTGGCGCAACGTCGGCTTCCAGCCGTAACATGACGTATGAATCAAACCGTCGCTTCATGAGTCGCAGTTGAGCTTGCCAACGCGAATTGAGGGGTTTCCCAATGGACAAATGGACTCGAAGAAGGTTCTTCTTAGCCACGCTGACAGGCGGGATTGCCGCAAGCACGCGCCGCCTTTTCGGCGCCGCCGATCCCCCACGCAAAATCCTGGCTATTTCTGAAGACGCCTCGGACGCTGCCGCAGCAGCGCAGGGCGTTCGCCCGTTGATTATTTCTGCCGCAAACGGATTGCAGCATCTCGATAACGGAATGGCGCTGCTCAAATCCGGTGGTGACACGCTGGACGCGGCGCTCGCCGTGGTGACAAAAGTAGAAGACGATCCCAACGACGACTCCGTAGGCTATGGCGGTCTGCCCAACGAGGACGGCGTCGTCGAGTTGGATGCCAGCGTGATGCACGGACCGACGCGCCGCGCCGGAGCCGTCGCTTCGATCCAGAAAATCAAGAACCCTTCCCTGGTCGCGAAAACTGTGATGGAAAAAACCAATCACGTTTTCATTGTGGGCTCGGGCGCGCAGCACTTTGCGGAAGATGAAGGATTTGCGCCGATGAATCTCCTCACGGAGCGTTCGCGAATCGCTTGGCTGGCTTGGAAAGCCTCCATTTCCGAAAATTGGCGTCCGGGGCTAGATAGTCCGCAATGGAAAGAGACACTCGCGCAGCTTCTGGACACGCCGGAAAAATTGGCGTGGCGCGCTCACATTGAAGACGTGGTGATGCATCCGCCGACGGGAACGATCAATTGCCTGGCAGTGAACGCGAAGGGAGATATTTCTGGCACCACTACTACGTCCGGGCTCGCGTGGAAGATCGCAGGTCGCGTAGGCGATTCGCCGCTAATTGGCGCCGGGCTATTTGTGGACAACGAAGTCGGTGCCGCCGGTTCCACCGGCCGCGGTGAAGAAGATATCAAAATCGCCGGCGGCCACACCATCGTGGAAATGATGCGCAACGGATCGTCACCCACCGACGCGTGCATGGAAGCGTTGCATCGCGTGGTCCGCAACTACAAACCGTTTCCCGATCGCCTGAAAAGATTCCACATTCAATTCTACGCGGTAAACAAGAACGGCGAGTATGGCGCAGGCAGCCTGTGGGGCAAACATAAGGACGGCCGCCCGATGCAGTATGCCGTGCACGATGGCACCAAAGCGCAGCTCGTGCGCACCACGCCGATGTTCGATGAAGTAGGCGGCGATTACTAAATTCGCGCGACCCAGCTTTCATCCACACGCGTGCATTTACGCGGGCGCAATTCGCACCGCGCTCCTCACAAAATTCTTCGCGCATTTCCAAGCTTTAGTGCACAAGTTCGGACGCATAGACTAAATGGATGCCGCGAGCTTCGAGCGAGGGAACATCTTCGGCGAGAGCGGCGATGGTGGCGGGCCGCGGGTGGCCGATGGCGATGGTGAATCCGTCGCGCTGCGCGTCGCGCGCGGCGAGGTCGAGCTGCTTGAGGATCGCGGCGCGCGAGGCCGTGTCGTCGAGGAACACCTTGCGTGATGCGGCCGGAACGCCGGCGCGTTCGGCCATGTCGTACGCGACGGTCTTTGCGTCGGTGCGGCTGTCCACGAAGAATAGTCCGCGCTGGCGCAGCGCGGGCATCAGCGCCTGCATCAGCGCCGGATCTGCGGTGGCGCGCGAGCCTTGATGGTTGTTCACGCCGGCTGCATACGGAACGGTTTCCAGCATTCCCGCCAGAGTCGCATCCACTTGCGCGGCGCTCATCCCCACGCGCAGCTCGATGTCTTCGGGCTTCGCACCGTCTGTTTCGGATTCCATCGGCAGATGCAGCATCACCTGATCGCCGCGACGTTGCGCCTCTTCGGCGAGCTCGCCCGAGAGCGGCAAATGAGGCAAGACGGAAACGGTGAGCGGAAAGCCCAGCGCGAGCACGGCATCGGCAGCGGAGCGGTCGTAACCCAGGTCATCAATGATGATCGCGAGTCGCGGACTTCCCGCGTGGGCGACCGCGCGCGCTGGCGCGTGCGCAGCAACGCGCGCAGTGAGTGGCGTGACAACGTGAACGGTGTGCGTGCGCGCGCCGTGGAACGCGCAGTCGAGGCGAATCACGCCGCTGGAAGCTGTCTCGGTGAGAGTAAGTTCGTGCCTGCGCGCGATCGCTTGCAGAGCTTGCGCGAACGCAGCGGTTTGCGAGGGATCGCTCAAAGAGATGTAGATGTTGTCTGCGGCGAGCGCGCTCGCGCCGCCATGCTTTGCGGGCTGCAGCTCAGGGCGAATGGCGATTTCGGATTTGTGGCCGTTGATTTTCTGCGCCGCGGCGACAATTTCGCCTGTGATGGTGCGCAGCTCGGATTTCGAGAGAGTTTTTTTGCCGCAACCGGCGAGAAACAGAAGAACGACGGCAGCGCACGCCGCAAAAATCCGCACAGCGCCGCGCGGCTTCAAATCTACGCGGCCAATTGCTGCCAGGCATTCACGAGTTTGGCTGCTTTCTTCTCGACCGCGGCGTTGCCCTGCAGTATTTCGATTGCCTTCTTCACGACCGGATCATCCGGCGCAGAGCTGGGCAGCGCGGCAGGCTGCGTGAGGTCGGCCTGCGCGAGAAGATCATCAATCGAAGGATGCACTTCCGCGGTGGGCGGCACGCCCTCGGCGGGAATCTCCTTGTTCCCCGGCGTGAAATAATTCGCGACGGTGAGAATCAGCGCGGAGCCGTCGTCCATTTCGATCAACTTCTGTTGAGACGCGGTGCCATAGGTGCGTTCGCCCACGGTGCTGCCTCGTTTGTTGTCGGCGATGGCCGCGGCCACGATTTCGGCGGGCCCGGCGGTGCCGTTGCCGATCAACACGGCGACAGGTTCGGTCCACACAACTTTCGAGGCATCGGCGGAAGAGACGACGGGTGTGACCGTCTGGCCTTTCAGCGTGGCGATGGTGCCGGAAGAAAGGAAAAGCTGCGCGGTAAGAATTCCTTCCTGGTCGTCGCCGAGCGAAGAATCACGCAGATCCAGAAGCAATTTCTTCGCGCCGGATTTCTGGAATTGCACGAGCTTTTCGCGGATTTGCTTCGAAACTCCCGGCGTGAACTCCGGCACCCGCAGGTAAGCGACATCGCCATTCAGCCGGTCTTCCACGAGCTTGGGCGCGGTGAGCTTCGCGAGCGTGATATTCATTTCCTGCGGTTCGGCTTTGCCGCGGCGAATCACAGAAAGCTGCACGGTGGTTCCCGGATTGCCTTTCAGCAGCAGCTGCGCCTGGTCAATGGCCATCTGGCCGGTGGTGAACCCGGCAATTTTTTCGAGGATGTCGCCGATGCGCAGGCCGACTTTCGCGCCGGGGCTATCGGGCAGCACGCCGATCACGCCGATGTAACCGAAGCGGCGCGTGAGCGCGAGGCCGGTTTCCGCCGGAGGATTGCTGGCGCTCTTGTCCCTGAAGTCTTTGTATTCGAGCGGGCTCAGATAGGCCGATTGCGGGTCGAGCGAATCGAGCAGACCGTGCAGCGAGCCGTTGGTGACGGCGTGCATGTTGGGATCGTCCACGTAATCGCGCTGGATGTGCTCCAGGACTTCGCTATAGACGGTGAGCGCGCGGAACGCTTTGTCGTCGGATGAACGGCCGAGCATGTATCCAGTGGCGGCGTAGGCGACCACCAGAACTGAAATCCCCAGAACAATCTTTTTTCCGAGCGGGCTCATGCGTTGTCCTTTTTAGTGCGCAATATCAGTGCCGCAACATTAGATGACCGCAGGCCGAAGCCGGTTTCGTGCCGCGCCGGAAGCGTGCGGCCGGCGGCGCTGCGGGGCTTTCGGTTAGACTGGCCCGCTGCGCGTAGGAAAGCATGATTATACCGTGAGTTGGCGTTTGTGAGTTGCGTGATTCGCGGAGGGAGATTGGTAATTGGTGAGTAGTGACCCGTGGCGCACGAGATGCCAAGGGGGCGTCGAGGGGCCCGAAAAACTAGCCATTAGAAAAGGTTTTCTCGTTTGTTGTGAGCAAGTTAGACGGATTCTTAATTCTGGCTGACTAGCGATTAGAAATGCATGAGCGATGCAGCGTTCTTGGTGATTCGTCGCGTGCAAAACGCGCGAAAAACGGCCTGGCAGACCCGTGCCTCTCGACCGATTAGAAATGCACTGTGCGATGATTGCAGAGGAGTTACGGGCGTTTCTAATCGCGGTGCAGCCGGTTGGGAAGTGCGTGAGTGGTGATTGGTGAGTAGTGACGCGTCATCTGTGAAGGGTGGTTCGCGCTCCGAGTACCGTGATTCGCGAGCCGTAGACCGCGATCCGCGTACGGCGGGGTAGAAGAGCGGCGAAGTCGGAAGCAACGTGGGCCGCCGACTTGAATGGCGCGACGCTGATTGCAGTTTCATATGTTGGTTTCCGTCCGAGGTTAGCACGGAGCTGGCGCGAGAACAGCTGCTCGTCGGGACAGTCGTGGTCCAGAAATAGTTCAAAGCCAGTACCAGCTGGCCGAAAACGACTGGAGACCTGCTCTTTTCTGCGAGGGCAAATCGCACAGCTGTACGAGTCTGAACGTGGATGGGAAATCCGAGTGCGCCAGCCTTAGCAGCGATGCGAGTGCACAAGGCCACCGGAGCGAGTGCGCGAGGATCGCCATGCTTGCTGGCGTTGACGCTGAGAAATCCACTTTGGGAAGAGTCGCAGACGGTCTCTTCGTTTGGATGCGGCGGCGAGGTCTCTGACTGGCCGAAGGTGGATGCCGCGGCAGCCAGCAGCAATACAGACACCAGTGCGCAACGCGAAAGGCGGATGAGCTGCGAAGCCACTTTTGGATGACCCCGACTTAGAGTTCGATCTTCGTCCACTAGCCAACAAGTAATATACCGAGGGTCGTGTTTTGATCCAATGCTGTCGGGGCTTGGTGTGTCCATGCGGGCGAGTGGCGCGGGGAGGCGAGACGAAGCGGGTGAAGAATGTAAAATATTTAATGTAACCGATTGATTTGCGGGGCATCCAACAGTGTGTCGGCAAATGTTTCTCTTGATGAGAATTGGGCGGAGCACTGCGGCCCATTTTCATTCCCACCCCAAACCCTACGCCGCCGGAGGAAACCTATGGCTGACCTTAGGCCGGTGCTTTGGCAGGAAGCCTTCATCAGAGCTGTGGATGAGCCGGACCGGGAAACGTTGGCTCGGCTGATCCGTGAAGCGGAGTTCGCGATCGTATTTCGGCGGCAGCAACTGGAAAACCCCGCCAATTATCGCGACGAAGTGCGCGCGATGAAACTGGCGACGCTGGCCATGGATTCAATTAAGGTTCAGAAATTGGGCGGCGTGAGGAACCTGACGTTGTTGAAAGATTGCTGTTCGTTTCAGAAATCCGCCTGACGGCTTGCCTGCTGCGGTTTTCCACACCCTTTCAAATCCCCCGAGCCCGTAACGCTCTGCAACACGAATTTCGATTTGGCAGCTCGCTTCATCCATGACCGTTGTTCGCATCAGCGCAAACGCGAGTGAAACGCGGCGATGTGAGGACTGAGAGATGACTTTGTCGGGGAGGGACGTGCTCCTGGTGGGGTAGAGTTTTCAAACGCCCAACCGCCTGACGAACCGGCTGCGGCGCTCGGGGATTCCGCTGCCACTTTGCCGGCGATTTGCGGACGGCCCGCGAGTTGTTGCGCTCGATGCGTGTGGACGTGGTGCTCAGCGATATGCATCTCTCCGACCGGATGGGCGTCGCGCTTTTGGGCATTTTGGCCGGCTTGGCGGTTACCGCGTTCCTTTGCCTGCCCGTAGAAACGGGCTGCTTCTGGTTGCCCGCCATTGACGCCGGAAAAATGTGCCTGGGGTTGCCGGCGCTACGGCCGGCGGAGTTTGCGAAAGCGCTGGAAGAAATGGCACGGCATTGGGGAACTGCGGCGAGGGGCTGAATTTTTTTGCGGCGCGACGCAGCGTCGAGCTCGCGCGCGGCATTAGGATCTGAATTCGATGGACCAGAAGCGCGGGGCGGGGCGCAGGAATTCGAAGCCGACGAGCGTGGTGCCGGCTTGCGTCTGTATCGTGCGGACGATGCGGCAGGGTAGCTCTTCATTGGTCTGCATGTTGGCTACCAACAATTTCTGGGAAGGCGCCAGTTCGCGCGAAAGCGAGAGCAAGCCCCCGCTGGCGCTGACGTTGAGCGTTACGGCGTGTTCGACGAAAGGTTCATCGTGGGAGTGGCCGTAGATGAAGACGGGCAGAAACGCCGAAACCCGATGATTACGCCGCCTGTTCGCTTTTGAAACTGCCGCTGGTGGAGCCAGCTCGCCGCGGGAGCGATTCTTTACTGGAAAAAGTAATTTGCGCCAGCCCATGGAAGTCCTTTGTGTGAAACGACACTGCGGATATCGGCATCTCCGCGGAATTCTGCACTGGGCTAAGGCTAGTTTACACCGCACGGTGGGAGGGACGCGGGCGGAGTGTGCGCGTGTGGCTTAAGTTGCATGCATGTTCCTGGATGACGAGCAACGGCGCGCTGGTTCGGGTAAGCTAGCGTTGATGATGCGGAGCGGATTGGCGCGCGTGGAGCTGCGGCGATGACGGCGGCGGATTTTCGGCGGTTGGCGCTTGGTTTTCCGGAAGCGACGGAGAGCGCGCATATGGATCATCCGGATTTTCGCGTGCGCGGATAGATATTCGCGACGCTTGGTTATCCGGATACGGGCGTGGGGATGGTGAAACTTTTCCCGGACCAGCAGAAGGATTTCGTGCGCGCGGAGCCGAAGGTTTTTGCGCCCGTGAATGGAGCGTGGGGACGGCGTGGGGCCACGCACGTGCGTCTGAAAACCGCGAAGAAGACCAGCGTGCTGCGTGCGCTGGCGGCGGCTTGGCGGAATACGGCGCCGAAACGGCTTGTCGAAAAATTCCAGACGACCAGCCAAGGTGACGGGCGGGTCTGAGATCCGCCCCACAGATCGCAACGCGATAGACGGTGGCCGCGGCACGATGGCAGGATTTGGCGCAGGATTTGGGCACGAAGGCGGGACCTGCGCGTCTGTTCAAATTGACGCCGCCGCGGTTTTTCGCGAAATTCGATGAGATGAGCGCTCGCCCTTTTTCCTACGCACAAGTCGGCGCGGCCATGGCGGCGGGGCTGGCGCTGCGTTTGTTCTTCATTTGGCGCTTTCCATTTTATTCCGGGGACACGAAATTCTACGAGGAGCTGGCGCGGAATTGGCTGTACCACGGCGTGTACGGACTGTACGTGGGCGGCTCGCTGACCGCGGTGGATATGCGCGTGCCGGGATATCCGGCGTTTCTGGCGGCGATTTATTTTGCGATTGGGCGCAGCGCGCGAGTGGTGATGGTAGTGCAGGCTATGGTGGACCTGGCGACCTGCGTGCTGGTCGCGCTGATTGCGGCGCGGCTGGCGCCGGTTCCGCGGCGCGCGATCGCGGGAACGGTGGCGTTGTGGATGGCGGTGCTGTGCCCGTTCACGGCGGATTACACGGCGGTGGTCCTGACCGAAACACTGGCTACATTTATTACGACTGCGGCGGTGATGGTGTTTGTTTATTTTTTGACTGAGCCGGCGCTGGATTTTCCGGCGGGCCCGTTGCCACAGCGATCGCCAGTAGTGTTCGCTGGGTGGTCTTTGCTGCTGGGATTCATCGTTGGGCTGGGAACTTTGGTGCGGCCGGAGACGCCGCTGGTATTGGTCGCGGCCGGGATTGTGCTGTGCGTGCGTTGGTGGCGGCGGGTGAGTTGGCCGAAGCTGATACTGGCGACGTGCTGGATGTGCGCGGGTTTGCTGCTGCCGCTGGCGCCTTGGGCTGCGCGGAATGCGCGAATACTCGGGCGCGTGGAATTTCTGGGACCGCGTTTCGCACAAACTTATGGAGATTTTATTCCGCGAGGTTACTTCGCGTGGACGCAAACGTGGATGACGCGATTTGGTGAAGCGTATCTGGTGACATGGAAGCTGGGGAAGGAGCCGATTGTTATCGCGGCGGTGCCGCAGGCGGCATTTGACTCGGACGCGGAACGCGCCCGAGTTGCGGAACTGCTTGGGCAGTACAACCGCGATCTGAAGATGACGCCGGTGCTGGACCGGGAGTTTGCGAATCTGGCGGCGGAGCGGACTGCGCGGAGCCCGCTGCGTACTTATGTTTTTGTGCCGGCGGAGCGAATTGCGGCGATGTGGTTTACGCCGCGCATCGAACTGTTGCCGTATTCGGGGAAGCTGTGGCCGGTTGGGGAGCAGTGGCGCGGGAATCCGGTGGATTTCGGCATTACTTTTGGATTTGGGATTCTGGGCGCGGTGTATTTGGGACTGGCAGCGGTCGGGTGGTGGCGATGCCGTGCGCAATTGGCAGCGACGCTCTTAGTTTTGTTTGTGACGATACGCACGGTGGCGATGACGCAGCTGCAAACTGTGGAGCCGCGGTACGTAATTGAATGTTTTCCGATCGTTGTGGCGCTGGGCGCTTTGGTGTGGACGATCCCGACGCGCGGCGAAAAGCCGGTCTAGGATTTGTCGCGGGCGCCAACCGTCGCGGGTTCCTGCGGATGAACGAAATTGGCGGCCGGCGACGCCGATGTTGAGACTGGCGGCGCTGCGGCGGTTGCTGTGGTTGCGGCTTCGGCCTGCGCGGGCGCTTCGATTTCCCAATCGCAGCCTTCTTTGATGCAGGTGCGGAAATTTCCTTGCTTGGTGCGCTTTTCGACGATGAATGGCGCGCCGCATTTCGGGCAGGGTTCATTGACCGGCTCGTGCGGCGTGGTGAAATCGCAGTCGGGATAGCGGCTGCAGCCGTAGAAAACGCGGCCTGCGCCGCGTCCGCGCGAAATGCCGCGGCGCACGAATTCGCCTTCGTTGCACTTTGGGCATTTGATGCCGAGAGTGATCGGGCGCGTGTACTTGCACTTCGGATAATTGGTGCAGCCGATGAAATCGCCGAAGCGGCCCTGGCGGCGCAGGAGCTGCGCGTCGTCGAGCGGGCATTTTTCATCGAGTGGAACGTCCGGCTGGCGCGCGATGCGCGTGCCACTCAGCAGACGGCGGGTGGTCTTGCAATCCGGGTAACCCTTGCAGGCGAGGAAGACTCCGAAACGCCCGCGCTTGATGACCATTTCCTTGCCGCAGTTGTCGCAATATTCGATTTTAGCGACGCCATCGGCTTCGGCGGGAAGCTCGGGCGAAAGATCCTTGATGTAATCGCAGTCCGGATAGCGATTGCAGCCCAGGAAAAATCCGTGTCGGGAGATGCGCTCGAGCAATTCGCCCTCGCCGCATTTTTCGCACTTTAGCCCGGTGGGTATTCCGGCCTTGTAGGACAGCATCTGCTCGTCGGCTCTATCGAGATCCACGACGAAGGGATCCCAGAATTCCTTCACGGCTTGGCGCCAGGGAAGTTTGCCCTCTTCGATTTCGTCGAGCTCTTCTTCCAGGCGCGCGGTGAAACCCACGTCAAAAATATCTTCGAAGCTTTTCACGAGCAGCACGCTGACGCGTTCGCCGAGCATGGTGGGCGAGAAGCGGCCCTGATCCTTGGTGACATATTCGCGTTCGACGATGGTGGAAATAATCGCGGCGTAGGTCGAGGGGCGGCCGATGCCTTTTTCTTCCAGTTCTTTCACCAGCGTGGCGTCGTTGTAGCGCGGCGGCGGCTCGGTGAAATGCTGGTCCGGGCGAATTTGGTCCAGGCGCAAGGACTGGCCTTCGCGGACTTGCGGAAGTGAACGGCCCTCGCCTTCGTCGTCCTTCTCGTCGTCCTCGCGATCAGCGCCCGCGGCGGGAATCTGATAGACGCGCAGGTAGCCATCGAATTTCTGGACCGAGCCGGTGGCGCGGAAAGTGTAATCGCCCGCGGAAATATCAATCGTGGTCTGATCAAAAATCGCCGGCAGCATTTGCGAGGCGACGAAACGTTGCCAGATCAGCTGATAAAGCTTGAAGAGATCATCTTCCAGGAACGGGCGGACGTCTTCGGGCGCGCGCAGCACGTCGGTAGGACGCACGGCTTCGTGGGCTTCCTGTGCGTCCTTCTTCGATTTGTAAAAATTGGGCTTCTCTGGCAGGTAGCTTGCGCCGAAGCGTTCCGGAATCATGGAGCGCACCTGATCCAGCGCGTCATTCGAGACGCGCACCGAATCCGTGCGCATATAGGTGATCAGCGCGACCGAGCCTTCCTCGCCGAGCTCGATGCCTTCATAGAGCTTTTGCGCGAGCGACATGGTGCGCTTGGCCGTAAAGCGCAGGCGATTGTAAGCGGCCTGCTGCAGTTTGGAGGTGGTGAACGGCGGAGGCGCGTGCCGGCGCTTTTCCTTCTGCGCGACCGAGGTGACTTGCCACTTGGCCTTCTGCACGGCGGCGACCACTTTGTCCGCGGCCTCCTGATTCAGAACCTCGATGTCCTCGCCTTTGAACTTGCTGAGCTTGGCTTCGAACAGCGGCGGCGCGCCGGCGTCGAGCAGGGCGTGGATGGTCCAATATTCCTTGGGGATGAAGGCGCGGATTTCCTGCTCGCGCTCGACGATCAGGCGTAGCGCCACGGTCTGCACGCGCCCGGCGGAAAGGCCGCGGCGGACTTTGTTCCAGAGCAGCGGCGAAACCTTGTAGCCGACAATGCGATCGAGCACGCGACGGGCTTGCTGCGCGTCCACTAGATTCTCATTCACCTCGGAAGGATGCTCGAACGCGGCCTTGATGGCTTTCTGCGTGATTTCGTTGAACATCACCCGATAGATTTTCGGCGGCGCGCCATTGGTCTTGGGAGGTTCTTTCTTGGCGGCGGGTTTGGGCGCCTTCGCCTCGCCTTCTTTCTCTTCGTGTACCACCAGATCCGCGTACTTCTTGGGCTTGCCCAGGATTTCAGCCAGATGCGCGCAGATGGCTTCGCCTTCGCGGTCCGGGTCGCCCGCCAGGTAGATGGCGTCCGCCCCCCGGGCGGCCTTCTGCAGATCGTGGATAACCTTGATCTTGCCCGGAATTACTTCGTAGGTCGGCTCAAAGATGTTTTGGGCCGTGACGACCACCGGCTTGGCGACTTTCTTCTCGGGTGCACCAGCCTTGGCCTTGCGTTTCTTCTTCTTTTTGCCGTTTTCCTGCCCGGGCAGAAGAATACCGATCGTTTTCTTGGGCAAGTCCATCACGTGGCCATAGGAAGCCTTGACCAGGTAATTGCGGCCGAGATACTTGTTGATTGTTTTCGCCTTGGCAGGCGATTCGACGATTACCAGTGATCTTGCCATGCTCTCGTTTTTTCCCTCACGCCCACATTGGATGCTTTTAGCTATCTTGCGGACTTCTTATCATTATATACAAGCGTTTTTATGCGCTGCGGTTCTCAAGCTTGAGGCGACGTTCCATCCTATCTGCAATTGTCCCGGCTGGTTACAACAGGACTTTGAGGAATTGCTTCCCTGGCAACTGACGTATCACGCCTTTGAGCTCCAGGTCAAATAAGGCGGCTAGCACTTCGGAAGAAGTTAGTCTCGAAAGTTCAACCAGATCGTCCACATGGCGAGAGTCGTCCACGCCAAGCAGGTGATACAAAGTGCCCTCCGCGGGGCCAAATCCTTCTCGACGAGTAGGGCCCTTTCCTCACTGGAGTCCGTCTCGACGGGCAAAAGCTCGGCGCGAATCGGCGTGGGCAGCTCTTCGATCACGTCTTCCCAGCTTTTCTCCAGCTCGGCTCCCTGTTTGATTAGCTGATTTGGGCCAAAGCTGGTGGCCTGGGTGGCGTTGCCGGGGGCGCCATAGACTTCGCGCCCAAATTCCATGGCGAGGCGAGTCGTGATCAACGAGCCAGAGCATTGCGCGCCTTCGACGACCACCACACCCACGGACACTCCCGAAATGACCCGGTTCCGAATCGGGAAGTTCTGGGGGCCGGGGAAGGTGCCCATCGCGAATTCAGAGATGATGGCGCCGCGCTTCTCCATTTCGGCGAAGATCTTTTTGTTCTCCTTGGGATAAATCACGTCGATCTCACAGCCCAGGACGTCGATTGTGGCGCCCGTGAGCGAACTGAGCGCGCCCTTGTGGGCGCAGGAATCAATGCCGCGCGCCAGACCGCTGACGATTACCAGATATCAGCCAAATCCCTGGCCAACTTCTCAGCCATTTGATTCCCATAGGGGGTGGGACGACGCGAACCTACGATCGAAATCAGGTGGCGATTCAGAAGTTCAATGTTTCCGCGGACATACAGGAGGGGCGGTGGGTCATAAATCTCGCGCAGCCGCTGCGGGTACTCCGGCTCGTCCCAAGTCAGCAAGCGGATGCCGGCCGCTTGAGTCTGGGCCAGTTCCTTGGCTGCGGCGCTCATCGGCTGCCGGCAGGCGGTGGGATTCCAGTTCGGTGAGCGAGGCGTTGAAAATGGCTTCGGGGATGCCCATCGCGCGGCGGAGTTTGCCGGCCATGCGTGCGCCCAGGCCGGCGTCAACGCAGGCGCCAGCCATCCCAAGTATTGGTCGGGAACCATCGAAGTTGCGGCCAGCGTACCTGTGTAGTACAAAACCTGTCAAGGTAACTAAATGCTTATCAATGCTGGAGCGCCGCGAATTATACGCGTGGCGCACCTAGTAGGATTCGCAGGCGGGATTAGGTGAGCAGTGGGCCATTCTTGTAAACTCTGCGCGACAAGAACGAGCCACAACAAGTGTAGGAGGCGCGCCTTGAAGACCTTAATTTCCGTGCTGGTGATTTTCTTGGGAATTTCTTCAGCGGCATTGGTGTGCGCGGCTCAAACCATTCAGGTGGACATCACACCGGGGCATGCGACGAACCGCTTCGTGCCCAATCAGGCGCTGGGCGCGGGCGTGGATCGTATTGCGCAGGAAGCTATAGATAAGGACCTCGTGCAACCCGCGCTGGACAGGGCGCTCAGTTCTGGCTGGCAGCCGGTGAGTTTTCGCCAGAATACCGAACTGGCGGTGGAAGCGTGGCATTGGAATCCGCAGGGAACCTGGAGTGATGCGAGCGGCAAAGGATATTTTACCGGCTCCGCGAATCCCACGGAATTTTTGCGCTATTCGTACGGCTACTCGCTGCCGCATCGGGGATTCACGCGCAATGATGGAACGGACAATTCCGGTTTTTCGCGGCTGACGGATGGAGACGCCGCCAGCTATTGGAAGAGCAATCCGTACCTGACGCAGCGATTTACGGACGAAAGCGATTCCGCGCATCCGCAATGGATTGTGGTGGACCTGGCGCAGCTGCAGCAGATTACGAGCATTCAGATCAAGTGGGCCGAGCCGTACGCGGTGCGCTACATCGTTCAATACTGGACGGGGGACGATCCGATCAAAGCTGCGACGCGCGGCGTGTGGCAGACTTTTCCGGGCGGCGTGATTACGAACGGCCAAGGCAGTTCGGCTACTGTGCAACTGGCCGCGAATCCTTTGCCGGTGCGATTTCTGCGCATTCTGATGACCGAATCTTCCAACACATGCGATTCGCACGGTTCAGCCGATCCCCGGAATTGCGTTGGCTATGCAATCTACGAGCTCTACATTGGGACCACGACGGCGGATGGAAAATTTCACGACGTGGTGCGGCACACCGCGGACCAGGAACAAACGACGACGTATTGTTCTTCGGTGGATCCCTGGCACGAACCGTCCGATTTGCGTTCGACGAAACAGGCGCAGGTGGGCTTCGATTTGTTTTATACGAGCGGCGTGACGCGCGGGCTGCCGGCCATGATTCCGGTGGCGCTGCTTTACGACACGCCCGATAACGCGGCCGCGGAGATGGCTTACCTGCAGAAACGCGCTTACCCGGTCTCGTACGTTGAAATGGGCGAAGAAGCGGACGGGCAATACATGCTGCCGGAAGACTATGCGGCGCTTTACGTGCAATGGGCGACGGCGCTGCATCGCGTGAATCCGGCTTTAAAGCTGGGCGGGCCTTCGTTTCAGGGAGTGAATAGGGACATTGAGGTTTGGCCGGACGCGAGCGGCAACGTTTCTTGGACCGCGCGCTTCGTGAATTATCTGAAACAGCATCAGCGGCTGAATGACCTGGCATTTTTTTCTTTTGAACATTACCCATACGATCCGTGCCGGATACCCTGGGGCAGTTTGTACGATGAGCCGGAGCTGGTGAATCACATCATGCAAGTGTGGCGGGAAGACGGCGTGCCGGCGAACATTCCGATGTTCATCACCGAAGGGAACCTTTCGTCGGCTGCGAGCGAGACGTACATGGACGTGTTCTCCGGGCTTTGGCTCGCGGATTACGTCGGTTCGTTCCTGAATGCCGGAGGTAGCGGCATGTATTACTTCCATTATTTGCCGTTGCAGATGGAGCATGGCTGCAATGATTCTCCGGGAACTTTTGCAATGTTCACGGTGGATGCGGATTATCAAATCCAGCAGCCGCTGGCGCAATTTTTCGTGGCGCAGCTGATTAATCTGGAGTGGGTGCAGCCGGGAAGCGCGGAACATCGCGTGTTTACGGCGAAGGGCGATGTGGATGACGGCGCGGGTCATGCGTTGGTGACGGCTTATACGCTGCAACGTCCCGACGGGCAGTGGTCGCTGCTGATCGTGAATCGCGACCAGCAAAATGCGCACGTAGTGCGAATTTCTTTTCAGGATCAGGCGGCGCGTGGCGCGGCTTCGTTCGTTGGTCCCGTGCAGATTTCGACTTTTGGGCGCGAGCAATATCATTGGCAGCCGGCGGAAACGCGATTCATGGCGCACGACGAGCATGCGGGGGAGCACCCCGTGGTGGTGAATACGAAAGGGTTCGCCGATCCGGATGGGCCGATCAAGCACGCCGACGAAAATGCGACGCGGGAAACTTCTTACGAGCTGCCTGCTGCGTCGGTGACTGTGATTCGCGGAAAAATTGGGGCGAATTGAGGATGGCCATGCTCGAAAGGCGTGGCTTCCGCGGCTAAGGCCTGCCGGAAGTCGATGCCGATGCGACTGAGCCCTTCGATCCTTCCGCCGGGAGGATCTCAGGCTAAATCGAGGCCCCGCCGCTTCGACGAAAGTGCTGCTAGAATGCGCGACATGCGACGCCACCTGATGCAGTTGCTCGCTCCTCTTTTGGTTGTTCTAGCGGCGGCGATCTTCGTTCCTGCCGGCGTCAAGGATCGTCCGTGGTGGACCGTGCAGACCAGCGGGATTGATACGAATTTGCGAGGCGTGAGCATTGCGGAGTTCATGGATTCCCACCAAGCTCCCGCGCCGGTAGTGTGGGCTTCCGGGTCGAATGGCGTGATTCTGCGATCAACGGATGGGGGCAAGACGTGGCAGCGGCTGCGCGTGCAGGGCGGCGAGACGCTGGATTTTCGCAGCATTCACGCATTTGATGATCAGAAGGCCTACGTGCTGTCCAGCGGAGACGGCGACAAGTCGCGGATTTACAAGACGATGAATGGCGGAGCGACCTGGAAATTGCAGTACACGGACAAGCGCAAAGGATTTTTTCTCGATGCGCTGGTGTGCACTTCGCAGATCGAATGCCGCGCGGTCGGCGATCCCATTGATGGAAAGTTCGTGATTCTGCGCACGCGGGACGGCGAAACTTGGGAGCAGCTTCCCAACGACCAGATGCCTGCTGCGTTGCCTGATGAAGGCGCTTTCGCCGCGAGCGGAACTTGTCTTGCGATTTACAACGATCAGGACATCTATTTCGTTACGGGCGGGCCCGCGGCACGTGTGTTTCATTCCAGCGATGGAGGCTACACCTGGACGGTGAACAGCACGCCGATCGCCAGCGGCAACGCCTCGTCGGGGATTTTTTCGATTGCGGTTTGGGATAAGGCTTTGGTTATCGTGGGTGGCGATTACAAAGACCCTGAACGGCCATATCGCGTGGCGGCCTATTCGCAGGACGCCGGCAAAACTTGGACGCTGGCGGCGCAGCAGCCTGGCGGATTTCGTTCCGTAGTGGCTTGGATTGATGGAGTGACGCTGGCCGCTGCCGGGCCGAACGGCGAGGACATCAGCGAAGACGGTGGCATCCACTGGAAGCACACGGATTCGCTGAATCTGAATGCTCTGGCCATCTTGGACGTCTCGGACGGATGGGCCGTGGGGCCAAAGGGCTCGATTGCACTGATGGAGAATCGCAAGGAATACCAAATTCGCGACGAGCGTGAAGGGGGAAGCGATGCGGCTGCTCGGCAGGGGCACTAGGTGTGCGCACTACCGAAGCGGTTACCGCAGTGACGCAGAGACAGAACGATTGCGGTTTAGCTGCTGGCCGAAGGACGCACATGAGAATCCCAATGAAAATTGTATTGCTGGCTGTGGCTGTGCTTGGTTCTTTGTTCTTGGCAGGCGTGTCGCGGAGCCAAGCCGCCTACCCCGCGAACGGCATTGAAGGCATGTGGGACGGGGTGCTCGGCGGGCAGCTGCATCTGGTCGTGACAATCACGAAGTCCAGCGGCGGCGAGCTGGGTGGCACGATGAACAGCGTGGACCAACACGCCGTCCTGGCGTTGAGCAACGTGACGCTGCACGGCGACGCGCTGCGTTTCGAAGTGCCGCGCGTGGGTGGCGTGTATGAAGGCAAGCTGAAGAAAAACGGCCGCGACATTTCGGGCAGCTGGACGCAGAGCGGCGTGGCGGCGCAGGCGCTGGATTTCACGCGCCGCGCGGGATCCGGTGGGTCTTCGAATGGGAGTGCGGGCGGGACTTCAAACGGGACTTCGGCGGAGGAGGTGCCCAAGGCCGAACACACGCCGAAGCCTGTCGCGCCGCTATTCGACGCAGCAATTCCCAACGCGCCGGCTGCGTTCAAGGCGGATGGGAATTGGCATCTGGTGTACGAGCTGCACATTGCGAACCTGGATAAGTGGGAGTACGCATTCACGCGCATTGAGGTGGTCTCCGCGGATGGGACGCAGAAAACGCTGGCAACTTTTTCCGGCGCGGATCTGGATGGAATGTTTATTCATCCGGGGGTGCACAACGCGGAAAAAGTTTCCAAGCTCGCGGCGGGAGAATTCGGTGTGCTGTTCCTGTGGGTCACGTTCGATAGGCTCGAGGATATTCCGGCGGCGATTGCCGAGCGCATCAGCGTGAAGATCGGCGATTACCCGGAGGCGCTCTCGATTGTGACTCCCGCGACGAGCGTGAACAAAAATCCCGTGGTGGCGATTTCTTCGCCGCTGCTAGGGGAGGATTGGGCGGCTGCCAATGGGCCATCGAACACTTCAAACCATCGTCGCGCGCTCACTCCCATCAATGGCCACGCGTATATTTCGCAGCGCTTTGCGATTGATTGGGTGCAGGTGTATCCCGACGGCAAGACGTACCAAGGCGATCCCAGCGACAACAAGAATTATCGCGCGTACGGGACGGAAATTCACGCAGTGGCGGATGGAGTGGTAACGCAGGTAGGAGACGGCATCCCGCAGAATACGCCGGGCGCGAAATCTCTAGCGGTGCCGATTACTCTCGAAACGATTGGCGGAAATCACGTGATCATGGACATCGGCAACGGCCTGTTCGCGTTTTACGCGCACATGCAGCCGGGCTCGCTGCGTGTGAAAGTAGGAGACAAGGTCATGCGCGGGCAAGTGCTGGGGCTGCTCGGCAACACGGGAAATTCGTCGGAACCGCATTTGCACTTTCAGATCTGCAACGCTAATTCGGAGTTGGGCTCGGAGGGCTTGCCGTACGCGTTCGCATCATTCGAAGTGCAGGGGAAAGCCGGGGAAGACAAGCTGTCCATGTTCCCGGGCGGCCCCGTGAAACACGAAATGGAAATTCCCACGGAAGATGAGATCGTCCGATTTCAAGACGTCGGAAAATAGAAAAGTGAAGATGGAAAGGCGAAACGCTGCGTTTTGGTTAGCGCACCCTAGAGTCGCAGAGGTCGCTGAGAAAACCTGCCGAACTACGGCGGCGTGACTGCCGGTGCTGGAGTTCGCGTCCTTGGGCCCGCCGTAACAGTTGGGGGTTTATGTTATATTGGCCATTCGTATGTCGCGAGCCGCTGAATGAGCAAACTTCGCATCTCGATTGTTGAATATTTGAATACGGCGCCGCTGGTGTGGGGGTTCACCGATGGGCCGCTGGCGGGGAAGTACGATTTGTCGTTTACCTGGCCGTCACAATGCGCGGAAGCGTTGCGCAGCGGCGCGGCGGACGTGGCGATCATCCCTTCGATCGAATACCAGCGCATGGAAAACGTCGTGGCGCTGCCGGGAATGGCCGTGGCGGCGAAAGGCGAAGTGCGCAGCATCCTGGTGGTTTCGAAAAGACCGATCCAGCGCGCCAAGCGCATTGCGCTGGACGCCAGCTCACGCAGTTCGCAGGCGCTGGTGCGGATTTTGGCCGCGGAACACTGGAACATCCAGCCGGAATTTGTCGAGACCGCGCCGGACGCTTCCGAGATGCTGAAAAATGCCGACGCGGCGCTGGTGATCGGCGACCCGGCGTTGCGCATCGCGCTGAAGATGGAAGCGCTCTCCGCGAAAATTCCGGGCGGCGGCGATTGCTGCAAAGGCGATCCGGAAGATATGCCGGTGCCGGGCTTCGAAACGATTTTCGTTTACGACGTGGCGTATCAGTGGAGCGAAATGACTGGTAAGCCCTGCGTGCTGGCGATATGGGCGGGGCGTCGCGACGCGATTACGCCGGAAGTGGTGGCGGATTTTCAGGCGTCGAAAGCATACGGCCTGGAGCGCCTGCGCGAAATTTCCGAAGCCGCGGCGATTAAGCTGGACATGCCGCCGCGCGCGCTGGAGCGCTACCTGGCCGACAACATTCATTTCGGCCTGGAGCCCGAATATCTCGCGGGCTTGAATCTCTATTACGAAAAAGCGGCGGCCGCCGGATTGATTCCCGGCAATCGTCCGCTGGAATTTGCCCCTTCGCAAGCCGCAGCTGCTTCCTCGTCCACGGCTCGCCACCGAGTGTGATGGCGTGGAGCGGATCGGAACCCTCGCCACCTTGCGACGTTATCCCATAAAAGGCATGGCGGGTGAAGATGTGGCAGCCGCGCGCGTCACGTTCGCGGGCATCGTCGGCGATCGCGTGTATGCCTTTGTGGATGGGCTGGATCAATCCAGTTTTCCCTGGATGACCGCGCGCAAGGCTCGCGAGTGGCTGCTGCTGCGGCCGCGCTTTCTGGATCCACCGCCCGTCGAGGAAGAAATTTCCGCCGCCGAGCGTTACGCTGCGGAAGTGGTCACGCCGGAAGGCGAGAAATTCACGGCCGGCGATGCGAACTTCACGCAGTATCTGAAGCGACGCTTCGGCCATTCGCTCCGGCCGCGCTTTTCGGAGCGTTCCATGACGGATGCGGCGCCCGTCTCGATTTTCGGCTTGGCCACGGTGCGCGGGTTATCGGACGAAACCGGCCTGGCGCTTGATCCGCGGCGATTTCGCGCGAACTTCTACGTCCGCTGGGAATGCGATGATCCTTTTTACGAAAACCAATTGGTGGGCCGCGCGTTGCGGATTGGCGAGGACGTGACGATTCAGGTGGTGAAGAAGGATGGCCGCTGCGTGATCATCACACTCGATTCGGAAACGGCCGCGCGCTCGCCGGTCGTTCTGGAGAAAGTCGCCCGCGAGCACGACGGGTGCGCCGGAGTCTATGCGGCCGTGTTGCGCGAAGGCATCGTGCGAGCCGACGATCCTGTATACTTGGCCTGAGACAAGCGGGAGACGCCGCAAATGGGAATCACACAACAGGAAGCGCTGGAGCTTTTCAACTCCGATGACCTGATCGGCATCGGCATGGCCGCGAATGAAGTACGCCGCGCGAAGACCGACCCGCGCGTAGCCACCTACCAGATTGACCGCAACATCAATTACACCAATTTCTGCACGGAATATTGCTCCTTCTGCGCGTTCTACCGCCCGCTGGGCGCGAAAGACGGCTACATCCTGCCGTTGGAATCCATTTACGAAAAAATCGAAGAGATGATCGAGTTGGGCGGCACGGGCGTGCTGATGCAGGGCGGCTTGCATCCGGACCTGCGCATCGAGTTTTACGAAAACATGCTGCGCTCGATCAAGCAGAAATTTCCGCAGATACATTTGCACTGTTTTTCCGCGCCGGAGATCGGCTGCATCGCGGAAGTTTCCGGGCTATCGGTGCGCGACACCATCGCGCGGTTGCGCGAAGCCGGCTTGGATTCGATTCCCGGCGGCGGCGCGGAAATCCTGGACGATGAAATTCGCGCGAAAATTTCGCGCCTGAAGTGCCGGTCGGACGAATGGGTGAGCATGCACCGCGACGCGCACGCGCTGGGTATGCGCACCACGGCCACGATGATGTTCGGCTGCGGTGAGGAATATCGCCATCGTGTCAATCACCTGGAAACCATCCGGCGGATTCAGGAAGATACGGGCGGCTTCACCGCATTTATTCCTTGGATTTTCGCGCCGGAAAATACGCCGCTGGGAAAGAAAATTCCCGAAGCCACCGCGTTCGATTACCTCAAGACGCTCGCGATCAGCCGTCTGTACCTCGACAATATTGACCATATCCAGTCCAGCTGGCTCACGCCGGGTATCAAAATCTGCCAGGTGGGTTTGCAGTTTGGCGCGGACGACGTAGGCAGCATCCTGATTGAAGAAAACGTGGTGTACGCCGCCGGCGTGCGCAATCGCACCAATGAAGCAGAGCTGCGCCGGATTATTTCCGATGCTGGTTACATCCCCGCGCAACGCGACACTCTGTATCGTTCATATTCGTTGAAACAGTAGACGACCCACCGCATCGTTAAATCCAAAAAGAGCCGGCGAGACGCTGGCGCTACGGAAACCGGGCGCGGCATGCCGTGCCCCCACGCGCGTACGGATTGACCATCGTTGACGCGACTTCTGAGGATGACTACGCGGATAGAATTACGGCGGGTTCGGCTACCGTGGCGGGAAATTCCAGGCTGATGCTGGCTCCGAACGGCTGCTTGTTGCTCAGAACGATCTCGCCGCCGACTTCTTGAATGATGCCGTAACAGATGCTGAGGCCGAGGCCGGTGCCTTTGCCCACAGGCTTAGTGGTGAAGAATGGATCGAAGGCGCGGTTCAAGTCGTTGAAGCCGGGCCCGGAATCCTCGAAGCGGATGAAGACGCGGTCGCCCTGGCGCGTGGCGGTTATCGAAATGGAGCGCTGCGCGCTTTCTTCCACAGCGTCAATTGCATTGTTCAGAATATTCAACAGCACTTGCTTGAGTTCGTCCTCGCCGATGGAAACGCGCGGCAGGTCCGGCTCGATGTGCAGGTCCATCCGTATGCCGAGCTTGCGGACGTGGAATTCGCGGAGCTGGATGACGTCGTGCAGCGCGGCTTCGAAATCGGCGGCGCGCGCCGCGGGATTATTCTGGCGCGCAAAACGCAGCAAGCCGTCCACGATGCGTTTCATGCGACGCGCTTCCGCGCCCAGTTTCTCCACGCGTTTCGCGGCCTTCTGGCCTTCCACTTCCTCGCTCAGCAGATCCGCGTAGCCCATGATGCCGGTAAGCGGGTTATTCAATTCGTGCGCCACGCCCGCCACCAGCTGGCCCAGCGCCGCTAATTTTTCCGAGCGCACCAATTGATGATGCAGGCGCGAATTCTCGATGGTCACCGCGAGATCGGAAGCCAGCACTTCCAGCTTCATGATTTCGGCGGTCTCGTTGCTTGCGTTGTCTTCGCTGGTCGGCGTGGCGCTCAGGCACAGGCAGCCCAGGTGCGAGCCGCGCCAGGAAACCAGCGGGACGAGCACTTCGTGCTCCGTTGCGCTGAGGGATCCTGCGCCTCCGTCCGCGGAGCGGATGAGGAAGGAATTGTTGCCCAGCTGCGTGCCTTGCTTGCAGAGTTCCTTCACCTTCTCGATGGTCCACGCTTTGCTGCGTTCCTCGAAGGCCGACTTTTGCGCAGCCGAAAAACCCGTGCAGCCGCCGAGGCGTAGGGAACGATCGTCACGCGCGAGGAAAAGCGCGGCGCGCGGAAAACTAGTGGCGCCGGTGACGGCGGCGGTAATTTCTCCGCAGAGATCCCCGGGGTCGCTGCCGGCGAGCAGGCGCGAGGTGATTTGCGAAAGTTGCAGCAAGAGCCGGTTGGCGGCGCGCTCGCGCTCGTTGGCGCGCTCGATCACACTGGATTTATCTTCGATCAGCGCGAGAATCATTCCAAAAGCTACGAAAAATTTCGGCACATTCCACAGTTCCGGATTCACTTGCAGCTTAGGCGCATAATGCGCGACCAGCGCGCCGGCGGGGAACACCGCGCCCCAGGCCAGAAACCCTCCGGTCACGGTAATCACGCCCGGTGAAGGCCGCGGAAAGCGTTTCCAGTAAAGAATGCCGCAAAGGCCGAAGGCGAGCGTGAGGATGGCGTTGATGCCCTGATCGGCGCTGCCGGAGAGCTGGGAGTGAATCGTCCAGATTCCGATGACGGCCAGAATGATCGCGATGCCGACGGCGTAAGGCTTGGTGTGGGGAAAGCTGCGCAGCGCAAAAGCCGCGCCGCCGAAGAAAACCGTTCCCAGCGCCAGGGCCATCAGCCCGTAAATGTGCCAGTCGAAGACTGCAGCGACGGCGTGGAAGGCGGTGGGCAGGGCGAGAACGGCCAGCATCGTGAAGCGATTCTTGCGATTTTCCACGGCCTGCGTCATCGAAACGACGAACACTACGCCGGAAAGTTCCAGCGCGCCGATGTCAATTGACTCCAGAATATTTTCAAGCGTGCCGGTGTGCGTTTCGAAGGCTTGAATGAAAAAGTGCAGGAAAATCAGCGCCCAGGCGTACGTCCATAAACGAATTCGCGTCGAAGGAGCATGCTTGCGCAACGATAGAAAAATCCCAACCAGGACGAAAAGGACGAGAATCGTGGGAAGCTTGTCGAGCAATGAATTCACTGGTTACCCCTGGAAGTACTAAGGCTACGGGTTGGGGGGAGGCGAAACAATAGAACGTCAGTACCACGGGCTGCCGCAGTTCCGTTTTGGGAATTGCGAAACCGTGCTTGGTAAGTTCTATTGTTTCAGTGGTATGCGGAGGTTTAGGGTGACTTCGCTACCTTCCGGCAGGTCCACCGGATCGGCCGGAACGAAGACTCCCCGGAGGAACCTTGCGCGCAGGGTGCGCGGGGGATTTGCGCGCGGCGGCGCTGGCGCTGGCGTCGCGCGCGCGGCAGCGGGCACGATTTCGTTTGCGATCCGGGATTTGCGGTCTTCGAATTTGCGCACCCCGGCGGAATCGAGGGCGACGTTCGCGAGCGCGTCGGCGTCGCGATTCAGTTCACGGCGGACGTGCTCGATGGCGAAATATCGTAACTGACGGCTGAGTTTTGTGGCCCGTTCGTAGAGCGGTTTCAGGTCCGCGCTCTTCACTTTGTAGCGGCCCTGCATCTGGCGCACCAGCAGTTCGGAATCGCTGCGGACGCGCAGCGCGGCGATATTGTGACTCGCGGCGTAATCGAGCGCGGCGAGCAGCGCGAAATATTCGGCGACGTTGTTGGTCTCGCGGCCGATACTTTTCGCCAGCTCCAGCGCGATCTTTCCTTCGGGGTCGCGCAGCACCACGGCGTAGGAAGCGGGGCCGGGATTGCCGCGGGACGCGCCGTCAATATTTGCAACGTACACGCCCGGTGGCGGCGCTGCCGGATGAGAATCGGCGAATAGGCGCGCGCTTCCTGGCGGAGGAATTTTGCGGGTCGGGTTCATCGGCGCGCCGCATTTTCCTGCAAATTTGCCGGGGACAAGCTGCATGGGGCGTGCTGATTCGTGGCCAGTTTCGCTTTAATTTTCACGGTGGGAGGGCGTGGAACCGGATGGATCGCCGGCGGGTCCTGCGGCAGCCGCCGAAGCTGCCGGTTCAAGGTAATAGAGAATGCGCGTGCAAGTCTCGCAGTGAAACATTTCGTGGCTGGTTGAGCGGCGCATCTCTTGAAACACGTGCGGGCGAATGCGCATCCCGCAGGCGCTGCATTTTTCGTCGCGCACTTCGGCGAGCGCCACGTTGTCGTGCTTTTTCATGATGCGGTCGTAGTGGTCCAGCATGTCTTCGGGAATTTCAGAGGTGGCGCGGGCGCGTTCGGTGTTTCCTTCGGCCAGCTCTTTTTCCGCGAGCGCTTTTTCTTTTTCGATTACGGCGCGTTCGCCCCGGGCCACTTCTTCCACTTCTTTCAGCGTTTTTTCCGCGGCTTTGATTCGGCGGTCGTATTCCTCGCCGGCTACCATTTGCTCGAGCAGGCGGTCTTCCGCTTTGGAGATTTCGTCTTCGGCGTTCTGCACTTCGTGCTGCAGAGCTTTGTAAGCCTCGTTGGTTTTTACTTGGGAGGTTTGATCTTTGTATTTGCGAACGCGGTCTTTCCACTGTTCGACGTCCAGTTCGTATTTCTTGCGGTCTTTTACGGTGGCGACTTGCGCGGCCTTGCTCTTTTCCAGCTCCGCTTTGGCGGCGGCGACGCGGCCGTCCACTTCCGCGATTTTTTTGGGCAGCGCCGCGAGCCGCGTCCGCACGATTTGCAGGCGCGTGTCCACGCTCTGCAGGTCGAGCAAATTCTGTAGGACCTTCAGCACTGGGACCTTATTCTAACACAATGCCGCGCGGGCCTGGCTCGCGGCCGGGCGGTATCCTTCCCCGCTAAGCCCAATAGATACAGCGCCGTCCAACACTGAGTCTTTTTCGTCAGGTCATCCGTAGTATGAATATGACGGGCAGCGCAATACTTTACAGCGCGATGGTAGGCGGCTTAGCGGGCCGCGAGAGCACAGCAGCAATGTACTGGGAGGGGCGGGTGGCTCTGGACAGCGACGTAGCGCAACTTCGGCGCGGCGATCTCGAGGCGCTGTCAACTCTGCTGACGCGCTATCAGAACCGCCTCTATCGCTATCTGTTGCGCATGGTGCGTCAGCCGGCCGAGGCAGAAGATTTGTTCCAGCAAACCTGGCTGCGCGTGGCGGAAAAAATTCAGCAGTACGATCCGCGCCGCAGTTTTGAGGCCTGGCTGTTCACGCTGGCGCGCAATCTGGCGATTGACCATCTGCGCCGCATGCGTCCTGAAAGCCTGGACGAGCCGATTGGCGATTCCGCTTCCGGAGAAACTGCGGCAACGCGTTTGCCGTCGCGCGAGCAGCCGCCCATCGAAGGAATCCTCCAGCGGGAACGTTCGCAGAGGCTCGGCGTGGTGCTGGAAATGCTTCCCGTCGTGCAGCGCGAGGTCCTGAGCCTGCGCTTTGAGGAAGAAATGAAAATTGAGGAAATCGCCGAAGTGCTGGACGCGCCGCTTTCCACGGTGAAAACTCGTTTGCGCCGCGCGCTGGAGCGCTTGCGCGTGATTATGGAAACCAGCTATCCCGGAGAAAACTGGCAATGAACGAACACGACAAAATCCGGGCGTTGCTCTCACTGGCCGCGGCGGACGTGCTCGATCCCGGCGAAGAAAAGCAATTGCTGGATCATCTGCGGACCTGCGATTCCTGCGGCGCGGAGCTGGAGAAATGGAAGCTGCTGGCGGGCGGCTTGCGCCGGCTGCCAACGCCGCAGCCGCGCTCCATCGTGGTGGAGCGAGCGCGCGCCCAGGCGCAGATTCGCCTGACCGAGGAAATTGAGCACCGCTGGAATCGCACCGTAATCATCGGCCTGCTGGTATTCGCGTGGATTTTGACGCTGCTGAGCTGGCCGCTGGTGCGCTTGTTCACCGGCGGTGTGCTGGGAATGCTGGACCCGCGATTCAATCACGCCTGGATCGTGTTTGGCGTGTTTACGACGACGGTATGGCTGGCGGGAGGCGCGGCGGCTGTGTTGCTCTCGATGCAGCAGCGGCGCGAAAGGAGATTGGCATGAGCCGATTCACACAGGAATTGAAAGTGATTCCGCGCGCGATGCGGATTATCGTAGCATTCGTTTTACTCGCGCTGTCCTCGGCGTTCACTCTGTTCGTGATGTTTTCAAACGATCAAGGTCTCGCGCACACGCCGGAAGCGGCCAAGCTTCTGATGATCGTGGGTGTGGGAATCGTGCCGGCGATCTGGCTGCTGCTGATCGGCTACGTGTACGCCGATGCGAAGCGCCGCGGCATGCGCTACGTGATGTGGACTTTGCTGGCGATTTTTATTCCCAACGCGATCGGGATCATTCTCTATTTCATCCTGCGCGACCCGCTGATGAAGCCGTGCCCCGGGTGTTCGCAAGTTCTGAAATCCGGATACACGTTCTGCCCGCTCTGCGGCACTTCGCTGTTACCCACCTGCCCAAACTGCGGCCGCGGCGTGGAATCGGGCTGGGCGAATTGCCCGGCCTGCGGAACGAAGTTGCCATCGCCAACGCCGCGCGCGGCGTAGGCGTTCGCCGGCTCTTTGCAGTTGACGTTGTAGCGGCGAGCTTTAGCTGGGCGCCGTTGCCGTGGCCGTTGCATTTGCCTTGGCTTTGGTACCGGCCCACGTCAGTGTGCCGCCAGTGTTGCGTCCGGACTGAAGATCGCCGCTACAAAACTTTGCGACTTTTTCCTTCCCACCAATATCCCGGTAGAATGTCTCCGAGTTGTGAGGAGGCTTGCGATGCCGTACGTACAGGTGACGTGGGTGGCGGGGCGCACACCCGAGCAGAAACGCAAATTAGCCGAACGCATTACGCTGGCGCTGATCGAAGATGGCCGCGCCAAGCGCGAAAATATTCAGGTCACATTCGTGGACTTGCCGCCAACAGATTACGCCGAGGCAGGCGTGACAGTCGCGGACCAAAAGCGCACGCCGTAACGCAAATTGATGCGCGGCGGCGCGCGCCGATGGAGCCTTGGTGCGCGTCCCCCCAATTCGTCCCGCCCTGCCTCGGTCGCCTGCAATCCCTCGGCGCCTACGCTGAAGGATGCATCTCGCGGCGCACCAGCGCGGCGTCAATGAAGTAACCGATGCCGACGCAAATGGGAATCACGCCGAACACCGCCGCTTGCGCTGCGTCCGCCTCGTAGCGCGCCAGCAGCATGAACGTAATCAGGTACCCCAGTCCGCCGGCGGTGAGCAAGATTGCAGCCTTGCGCGAACGCGCGTGCGGCGGCAGTTCATCGGCCATCGGCACCGAAACTCCCTTGGCGATTGCGGCCAAGCGTTCTTCCGTGCGCAATTTTCTCACGCGGTACCAGGCGTAAATCGCGGCCAGCGGAATCGAAAGCGACAGCACGACTGCGGCAAAACCGATAGGTTCCATTTTAAGTCTCCTCGCTTGAACTCCATGTCTCGAATGCTGCACGGCCCGAATCGTTTTCAGCTTCGGCTAAAGATACGCATGGCGGCGCAGAGATGTTCCGGGCGAAAGGTCACTCTTGCGGATCTAGGGGCGGGTCTCAGACCCGCCCCTCCGGACCAATGGTGTTGGTCGGAATTGCCGGGCAGGAAGAATGCCTACTGCGTGGCTTGCACTTCCATGGATTGATCTACCGCAAAATCGCTGCAACCTGGGTAAGTGGCAGTGGGGCAGTGCGCGATGGCACGAAAGGTCTGGTTCCCGGTTTCCACGGAATAGGTATAACCGTCGCGGCTGGTTCGCCTCATCGTCAGCTCGCCGCTGTAAATCAATTGATCCAGCGAGGTGTAAGACCCGTTCTGGGCCTGATGCGCGCGCTCGGCCTGCGCGATGCCCAGCAAATCGTTTTTCACGCCGACGACGTCAATCGTTTGCTGCGGCGTCCCGGTTCCTTCCGATTCCAGTTTCGAGAAATAATATTTGTACGCGACGCCCACGATGAGCGCGACGACCAGCAGGCCCACCAGACTTTTCATGCAGCACCTCGATTTTGCACGCTGAAAATCAGCTTACATCGGCCGAGAGCCCCTCGCAACCGCATGTAATCTTTTTGCTACGGCGTGCGTCTAACCGGGGTGCGTGAAGAAGTGCGAACGGAAGCCTCTGGACGCCCCGGATTTTTCAGGCCGCCTGAAGCACAGCAAGCGCCACACGATTCCATGGGAAACCACTGGGTCAACGCGAAATCGCTGGGCCACGGGTTTGACTCTCATGCGGAGGGTCGTTGATACTAGGCGATCACTGCCAACCGGCCAGGCTTCGCGCGGTAAATTCCCTCGACGGGAGCAAATGAGAATGACGATACGGCAGGGTTTCCGTGTGAGCGCACGCGCGCTCGCTGCGCTGGCAATTTGCGCCACGCTGAGTTTCACGATCTGCATCCCTCCGCTCTTCGCGCAAGAAAATAGCGCGCCAGTCCGCCCTCCCAAGCTGAACTACACCAAGCACAGCCTCCCGAACGGCCTGCAAGTAATCCTGCTGGAAGACCACGAGGTGCCCATCATCAACCTGCAAGTCTGGTATCACGTCGGCGGGAAGGACGAACGCCCCGGCCGCACCGGATTCGCGCACCTCTTCGAGCACTTGATGTTCAAGGGTTCGGCCCACGTGCCGGCCGAGGAACATTCGCGGATCATCGAATCGGTGGGCGGCTTCGACAACGCCGAAACCACGGACGACACCACAAATTTTTTCGAGACGTTTCCCAGCAATTATCTCGAGCGCGTCTTGTGGCTCGAGGCCGACCGCATGGGCAGCCTGAACGTCAGCGAGGAAAATTTCAAATCCGAGCGCGAAGTCGTGAAAGAAGAGCGCCGCGTGCGCATCGAGAATCAACCCTACGGTTATCTGCAGGAAGATTTGCGCGCCGCCGCGTTCACTGTGCACGGCTACCATCACACGCCCATCGGTAGCATGGAAGACCTGGACAAGGCCACGATTCAGGACGTCCGTGATTTTTTCAGCACGTTCTACAAGCCGAATAATGCGACGCTGGTAATCGTCGGAGATTTCGATTCCACGCAGGCCCTGGCGTGGAGCAATAAATATTTCGACGGCATTCCGGCCTCGGCGAAGCCGATTCCGCGATTGAATAATCCCGAGCCGCCCCAGACTGCCGAGCGCGTCGCCAAGAAATCGTATTCGAATACGCCGCTTCCTGCGGTGGTGATCGGCTACAAAATTCCCGCGCGTTACGCGCCGGATGCTTATCCGCTGGACCTGGCTTCGAATATTCTGGCAGGAGGCGAGAGCAGCCGTTTGTACCAGACGCTGGTTTACAAGGAACAGATCGCGGTGCAGGCCGCGGGATTCGGCGCGTTCTCCGAGGACCCGAATCTTTTCTGGGCGTACGCCATCATGAATCAGGGCCACTCCGCGGCAGAAGGCGAAAAATCGCTGGTGGGAGTGCTGGACGGATTGAAAACCACGCCGGTCGAAGCCCGCGAGTTAGAAAAAGCCAAGAATCAGGAAATTGCCGGATATGTCCTGGGCCGCGATACGGATGAAGAGAAGGCCGTGGCGCTCGCATCCGCTGCGGTAATCGGAAAAGATCCCGCGCTGGCGAACACGGAGTTGGATCGCTACCTCGCCGCTTCTGCGGCGGACATACAGCGCGTGGCGAAGGATTATTTTCAGTCCGCGCACGCGACGGTGCTGATCGTCACGCCGGCAGCGCCCGGAGCGCCCGGGCAACAATGATGCCGGCGACGATGCGAACAACATTTTCAGGAGCAACGATGAAGCGGGTTACCAGCCGGTCACTTTTTCTCCTTGCGGCAACGATGTTTTCCGCCGCGATTGCCACATTCGCGCCAACCGCGCTGGCCCGGCCACAAGCATCGGCGCCTGTATCGCGCAGCGAAACCGAACCCGCCTCGTCACAGGAACCGCAAAAAGCGTCCGGGATCGTGCCGCCGGGCGTGAACCTCGCGCCGGAAATGCCTGCACCGGGCGCGCCGCGGACATTTGAATTTCCCAAAGCAACCACCAAGACGCTGCCCAATGGCTTGCGCGTTTTTGTCGTCACCGATCATCGCGAACCCGCCATTGCCGCGCGCCTGGTGATTCTTTCCGCCGGCAGCATTCAGGATCCCGCGGGAATGCCGGGCGTCGCGGGAATGACGGCTGGTCTGCTGACGCAGGGAACCGCGACGCGCTCCGCCAAGGAAATTGCCGAAGCGATTGATTTTGTGGGCGGCACATTGGAAGCGAAGGCCGGCCGGGACGCCACCACCGTGACGCTCGACCTGGTGAGAAAGGATTTGGGCGTAGGCATGGATCTGCTGTCTGACGTGGTGCTGCATCCCGCCTTTCGCACCGAGGAACTCGACCGCCAGCGCCAGCAGCTGCTCTCCGACCTGGAAGTGCAGTACTCCGATCCGAATTATCTGGCGACGCTGGCGTTCGCGCGCACGTTGTACGGCTCTTCGCCCTACGGCATGCCGGAAGCAGGCACTCCGGCCACGGTGAAAAAACTCCAGCGCGAAGATTTCGTGAAATTTCACGACGCGAACTACGCGCCCAATCAGGCCCTGCTTGGTTTCGCCGGGGACATCACCCCGGAAGACGCATTCGCGATCGCCGAAAAATATTTTGGCGGCTGGCCAAAAATTGACGTGGCCGCCGCCGCGCCGCAAGCGCCCGCCGCCGCGACAGCCAGCCACGTCTGGCTGATTGACAAGCCGGACGCCGTGCAAACGCAGATCCGCATCGGCAGAATTGCGATTCGCCGCGCCGACCCGGATTTTCTGCCGCTGGATGTGACCAACCATATCTTCGGCGGGAGCTACAACAGCCGCTTGAATACGGAAGTGCGCATCAAGAAGGGGCTCACCTACGGAGCTTCGTCCTCGTTTACGCCGCATCGCTACAGCGGTTCTCTCGCGGTGGATACCTACACGCGCACCGAAGCCACCGTGGACGCGACGAAGCTGGTGATGGACCTGCTAACGGGGATGTCGCAGGGCAAAATTTCGCAGAAGGAATTGAATTTTGCGCGCGATTATCTCGCGGGCGTGTATCCCATCGAATCGGAAACCGCCGAGCAAGTTGCCGATCGCGCTCTCACCGTCGCGGCGTTCGATTTGCCCGCGGATTATAATCAGACTTACCCGGTAAAAATTCGCGCTACTTCACTCGAGCAAGTGCAAGCCACGGCGCGAAAATATTTCACAACGAGCGACCTGGATATCGTGCTGGTCGGGAACGTCAGCGCATTTCGCGACGCGCTGAAAAAAGAGTTTGCCGGCGCGGAAATCACCGAGATTCCTTTTGGTCAAGTGGATGTGCTTTCGCCGGACCTGCGTGCGCCTAAGAAGGCCGCTTCTGCTGCCGCCCCCGCCACGCCGGAATCGCTCGCGCAGGGCAAGCAAATCCTGCTGGCCGCGGCGCAGGCTGCCGGTGGCGATGCGCTACGGTCGGTCGCGACGCTGGGATTCACCGAGAACGGCAATCTGCACAACCCGCACGGCGACCGGCAGCTCGGCGTGACCTGGCAAGTTTCCTACCCGGACCGTTCGTACGGCGAAGTAACCTTGGGCCCAACGACGATCGTGCAAGTCTGCGACGGAAAATCATCTTGGCTGAAATTTCCAGATGGGATCCGCGACACCACGGACATGATCGGCGAATTCAAGCGCGGCATCACTCTTTTTGGTGGCGGCTGGGGCCTGTATCAACAGGCGCTCGCCGGAAAAATTACCGGGCAAGCGATCGGCGAAGAGGAAATCGCCGGGCAGAAAACGCTGGGTGTCGCGATCAACGGCCCGTTCGGCGCAGTGATGCTGTATTTCGATCCCACCACGCATCTATTGGCGGCGGCGCGTTATCAGTCCGCCACAGACCACGGCCCGAGCGACAATGAGCAACATTGGAGCGACTATCGCAGCGTCGAAGGCCGCCAGTTCGCTTTCGCCACTGACACGTATCGCGATGGCGCGAAACTCTTCGATTCCACGGTGCAGACGGTGCAGCTAAATCCCCAAGTGGACGACGCACTATTCGCAAAGCCCGCTTCGGCCGCGCCCGTTGCAGCTCCGACGCCGGCTCCCACTCCAGCGCCTCCCGCGCCCGCGCCGAAATGATTCAGCGCCGCTCACTTCACCGTCAAGATCACCTTGCCGATATTTTTCCGCGCGTGAATATATTTGTGCGCGGACGCGGCATCGCCCAGCGGAAACGTCTTGCCGATCATCGGTTTCACCTTACCGGCGGTGTACATCTTGAAAATTTCGTCCAGCTCGCCGCGCAACAGCGCGCCGCGCGCAGGCATGCGTCCCAGATTCACGCCGATGATCGAAATATTACGCGCCATCAGCTTCAGCGGATCAAACTTCGGCGTTTGCCACAACGCTTTCAGCCCCCGAATCGCGTTTTTCTTCCCGTCCGCACCGGCAGCTGCGGAAAAGCCGTACACCACCAGCCTTCCCGTCGGCCCCAGGCATTTGTAACTGTCGGCGAAGGATTTTCCGCCGATCGCGTCCATCACCATCTCAATTCCGTCAGGCGAGAATTTGTGCACCACGTCCACGAAATTGTTTTTCTCGTAGTCAATCGCGTGATCCACGCCGATCTTGCGCAGGTATTCCTGTTTCGCGGGCCCAGCCGTGCCGTAGATTTCCAGCCCGCGCGCGCGCGCCAGTTGCACTGCGGCGATGCCCACTCCGCCCGCCGCGCCGTGAATCAGAATCCGGTCGCCTTGCTGCAAGTTGCCCATCGCGAACATCGAATGATACGCGGTGAGGTAGTTCACCGGAATCGCCGCGCCGTCGTCGAAGGGCATCCCCGCCGGCAAGCGATAAACGCGGCCCGCGGGCACCGCGACCCACTCCGCGTAGGCGTTGAACTGCGTGGATGCCGCAACAGCGTCGCCGATGTGCAAGGGCTCGCCGTCGCCGGCCTTGCCTCCATCCGCGACTTTCTCCACGACCCCGGAAACCTCGAATCCGGGCACGAACGGCGGCTTCGGCGTTCCGGGATAGATTCCCATGCGTTGCAGCAGGTCGGCAAAATTGACGCCCACGGCCTTCACGCGAATCACCACTTCGCCTGGCTTTGGTTGCGGGTCCGGAACTTCGCGCCACTCAAAAACTTCCGGAGGTCCATACCTCTTTACCACCATCGCACGCATCTAACCTCCTTCTGCCGAACGCAGCTTAATTGCCGATGAATCCTTCACGCGCTCACTTTTCGATGCTGCACCGCTGCCCCGGGCTCCATTCGCACCAGGCTTTTCACTTTGGATTCAAAGGCATCCTATCTTAAACTGTTAGACTTTGCGCAACGATGAAAACCACACATAGACCACGAGTCCTCGTTACCGGTATCACGATTTTCGCCGCGGCTTTTGCCACACTGGCGGCCGCGAAACCCACGCAGGCTCCCACGCCCGCGGTCCTCACGGCCATGCAGGACGAGCTCGAGCGCTCGATGGCCGCCATGTCCAAGGGCGACCCTGCGGACTACTTCATCAGCTACACCGTCGCGGACCGGCAATATTCCGAAGTGTCCGGCTCCAATGGCGCGCTGCTCACCAGCGGAGAAACTCGCGCGCGTTGGCTGGAAGTGCAGACGCGCGTGGGCACCTACCAGTTGGACGACACGCACAAGCTGGCCGACCGCCAGCCCAGCTGGACCAGCCCCGGCACATCCGTCGCCGCGGATGATGACATCCCGGTGCTGCGCCGCGAAATTTGGCGCGAGACCGACCGGCAATACCGCGCCGCCACCCAGGCGCTGATCAAAGTAAAGACCAGCCAAGAAGTGCAAGTGCAGACCGCCGAAGGCAGCGCGCCGGATTTTTCGCGCGAAGAGCCGCACACCTCGATCGGCGCGCGCGTCGAAATTAAAGTAGACCGCAAGCCTTGGGAAGAGCGCGTGCGGAAATACACCGCCGCATTCAGCAAGTCGTCCGAAGTTTTGAATTCCATCGCCACTTTCACCGCGCTCGGCATGAATCAGTATCAGGTGAACACCGAAGGCACCAAGCTGGCTTTTGGCCAGGTGCATTACCGGCTCGAGCTTTACGTCCAAAGCAAAGCGCCTGACGGCATGGACATCAACCGCTACGCCAATTTCGATTGGCTCGATCCCAAGGACGCTCCATCGGACAAAATCGTCTTCGATCGCATTCAAGTGATGATCCAAGAGACCGAAGCGCTCGATAAAGCTCCGCTCGTGGATCCTTATGCCGGCCCCGCGCTGCTTACCGGACGCGCCGCTGCCGTCTTCTTCCACGAAGTTTTCGGACACCGCGCGGAAGGTTTCCGCCAGAAGGACATCAACGAGGGCCAAACCTTCACCAGCAAAGTCGGCGAACAGATTTTGCCTTCTTTCATCTCGATCAAGGACGATCCCACCGCAGCAGCGTTCGGCGGCCAAATGCTCCTGGGCAATTATGCGTTCGACGACGAAGGCGTCCCGTCGGAACCCGTGCAGCTGGTGGATCATGGCGTACTGAAAACTTTTCTGATGTCGCGCTCGCCGCTCGTCACGATTCCAAATTCGAATGGCCACGGCCGCCGCCAGCTGGGCTTCGTGCCAGTGGCGCGCCAGGGAAACCTGATCGTTTCCAGCTCGCATACCGTCACGAACGATCAGCTTCGCCAGCAACTCATCGCGCTAGTCAAACAGCAAAACAAGCCCTTCGGCCTGCTCATTGACGATATCGCGGGCGGCTTCACCTTCACCGGCCGCCAGCAGCCGCAAGCGTTTCAAGTTTTGCCGCTCGTAGTTTACAAAGTGTTTCCCGATGGCCGCCCCGACCAGTTGGTGCGCGGCGTGGACATCGTAGGCACGCCGCTCGTCTCGCTCACCAAAATCGTCGCCACCGGCGACACGCCGGACATCTTCAACGGCTACTGTGGCGCGGAGTCCGGCTCGGTGCCGGTTTCCGCCGTCGCGCCCGCCATCTTGATTTCTGAAATGGAAGTGCAGAAGAAAGAAACTTCCACCGACAAGCCGCCGATCCTGCCGCCACCGGCACATGATCCGCAAGCAAAGGGGCAAGCTCAGTGAAGCTCTTCGCAACGTTTGGATTGCTCGCCGCGTGCGCGCTTCCGCTTTCCGCCGCCACCAGCACGCACCCGAAAAATACCGTGCCCGTCATGCCCGTGTCCGCGCCTGCGTCTGCCGTAGCGGCGCAAGCAGCCGTGCCGGAATCCGAAAGCGACAAAACCCTGCACGCCATGCACGACGAAATGGAACGCGCGCGCACTCGCTTGCAGCTTCCCGGCGTCGAAAAACCGTTCTACCTGGAATACCGGTTGATGGATCTGGACGTCCGCGCCGTCACTTCCTCCTTCGGCGCGCTGGTTTCCACATCCACCACGCGCAACCGCTTCATGAGCGTGGACGTGCGCGTCGGCGACTATCACCTCGACAGCTCGAACTTTATCAGCGAAGACGGCTTCCAGGGTTTCCTCGGTTCCACCGGCGAAGTCGGCATTGACCGCGATTACAATTCGCTCCGCCAGGATTTGTGGCTGGCCACCGACCAGGCTTACAAACAGGCCGTGACGCAGATGTCGCTGAAGCAATCTTTTCTGCGCAGCCTCACCAAGCCGCCGGAAATTGACGACTTCTCCCAGGCCGCGCCGCTGGTGAAGATTGACGCGCACGCCGAGCCTGACTGGACCTCGCGGAGCTGGGAAGAGGAATCGCGCACGGCGTCGGCGGCGCTGACGAATTTTCCGCACCTGAGCGGCTCGCGCGTGAATTACTACATGATTTACGTCACCTACTATCTGATGAACAGCGAAGGCACCACCGTTCGCAGTTCGCGCAGCCTCGCCGCCATCGAAGCGGCTCTCGATACCACAGCTGACGACGGCATGGCTCTGCACGATTATTATGCGGTGTACGTCACCAAGCCCGCGGAACTGCCCGATCCCGCCGCCGTTGGCAATTCGCTCGCGCAGACTGGCACCGAATTGATGACCATGCGCCAAAGCCCGCTGATGCCGGATTTCACCGGCCCCGTGCTTTTCGATCCGCCCGCCGCCGGCTCTCTGCTCGCGCAGGCTCTCGCACCTTCGCTTTCCGGAGCGCGTTCGCCGCTTTCCACCATGCCCGCTTTCGACGAAATCATGGAGCGCATGGGCGGGCGCAGCGAATGGTCCGGCCGCGTGAACACGCGCGTGCTTCCCGCGAACGTATCGCTGGTGGACGATCCTACGCTGAAAGAATTCAACGGCCAGCCGCTGCTGGGAAATTACGAGATTGATGACGAAGGCGTAAAAGCTCAGCGCGTCGAACTAGTCGAAAATGGCTCGCTGAAAAATTTACTGATGTCGCGCCGCCCCGGCCCTGATTTTTCCGCTTCCAACGGCCACGCGCGCTCCGCACTGCTTTCAGACGCGCGCCCGCTCGCCAGCAATTTGTTCCTGCAAGCCAATGGCGGGTTGAATCCCGACGCGCTGAAGAAAAAATTCCTCGATGCTTGCCGCGACGACGGCCACCAATGGTGCCTGGAAGTGAAGCGCATGGATAATCCAGCGCTCTCCTCCATCCGCCAGGAAGACTTCAGCGAATTTCTCGGAGGCATCGCCGGCGGCGTCGCCAGCGGCATACGCATTCCGCTCGTCGTTTATCGCGTGTACGTTTCCGACGGCCACGAAGAGATGGTTCGCGGCGGGCACATCGAAGGCCTGCAGCTGCGCGCCATCCGCAACATCCTCGGCATTGGCGACGACGAAACCGTGTTCCCCTACACGCAGAGTACCCAGAATGGATTCGCCGGCACCGCGCTCGGAGCCTTCGGGTCAGCCAACGGCGGTATCCCCAGCGCGGTAGTCACTCCATCCCTGCTGCTAGACGAAATCGAATTCCGCGGCTTCCACGGCGAACCCCGCCGCCTCCCCCTCGTTCCCGCTCCGCCTCTAAAGTAGAAGGTGGCAGAGCCACTGCTGGCTGTGTTCCTTCTGAATCGCTGGTGCCAGCCCCACCCCCAAGGCAAACCCGTTCGGGGCGCTGCTTGCTGCGCCCCAGCTTGCCACGCATTCCAACTCAAGCACCCGTTGCAGCGCCCAGCCTGCCATTCGCGGCGCAGCCCGCAGGCTGTGCGGCAGGCACACCGCCGACGGAGCCTTGGTGTTGAACTTGTACTGGCCGCTCGTCTAGAAGACGCGTCAATCAGGACGTGGCGCGTGAACTTTCTCTCTTTCTCTCTTTCTCTTTCTCTCTTCGTGTCAACGCAAAGTAGAAATGTCCGGTTTTTCGCAAGGTAGAAATGTCCGCTTCCATGGCTTCCTCCAAGGATGATCGGGGGGTGGGCTGCTGTACTTGGTTTTGCTCTTGGCTGGGGGTTTTT
>Ga0210394_10000938_pt1 | contig 51430 bp, 46 predicted proteins | sample IncBWC12MmetaG_FD_160121 | JGI IMG/M metagenome (GOLD analysis project Ga0210394, IMG submission 160121) | Forest soil microbial communities from Barre Woods Harvard Forest LTER site, Petersham, Massachusetts, United States - Inc-BW-C-12-M | ecosystem: Environmental > Terrestrial > Soil >...
GAGGTTCACGAGCCCATTTTACCAGCGGAACTTTTGTTGTATCAGGAACGATTCAGGCGAGTTGTTCGTAAGTTACGGCAGCGAAATTAAGCTTCCCAGCGGATAGATGTTGCGAAATCCGCTTACCACCACCTATCTCAAGGTGAGACGCGGGCCTTCGGACTACCACGGAGTGCCGCCTCAAAATCAGCGACGGATTCAATTCTTTGTTTCGGCTGCTCCGCGCCGGCGCGCTCGCGAAGTGCCAAGAGAAGTAGACTCGCCTCTAGGAGGAGCAAGCTCATCTCAAGACGAAGTGCGCTGTAAGCCAGACAGCACTTAACCAATTGGCTGAATTCGGTGACCACTGTTAAAGTTTTCTTCATGTCAGGCAGATTTTGCGGCTGACTCTTGTGTTCATCGGACTTCGCGATGAGCGATCTAGAACTTTGTTGATTTCGTTCATTATACTTTCCTCCTGTAGAATGGAATGCACTGAGAGTCGGCGATACCCTATCGCACCAAGATCAGGAAACTTTTACCCACGTGCGCTCCCCGCCCTTGCGCGGAAACGCGACGAAGCAGAGCAGGAGTCCCGCGTCCCGCAAGCGCCCAAGGCGGGTAAAGCCGCTCGCGGGGAAATTTACAGTCGTTGCCACCAACATTCCGGCCCTGGATCGCCCGGCGCAAGATCGGCGTAGCGATCCTTGTTCCCCCACCTGTCATAGCCTGGGTGCGGATTCGCCAGCGACGGTGCCTGCGGCGCAGGCATTCCAACGACGAAGGACCACGGCTGCCGCGTGGCCCGCTCCGACTGCTCCTGCGCCAAGCAAAGCGCCATGATCATGTCGTCGTGATACGCCCCGCCCGCTTCGTAGCGAATGTTGCCGGACTTCAAAACCGTGGGTTCGAAATTGAACAACTCGATTTCTAAGTCCTGAATCGCACGCGACTCCTCCGGCGTCCGCCCCGACTTCGGAAGCAGAATCTTCTTCTGCTCGAACGCCACCGCCAAATCAGTCACGATCTTCGCCTTCGTCGCGTTTGTGAACACGAATTCGTCCACCTCCATTCCCCGCGCCCGCATCATCTCGATCACCGCCGTGCCCGCCGCCCCCGCGTCCGCCAGCGCCCTGGGATTCCCCCAACGCGACAGCGTCCGCTTCAATGCCTCGACCTGCTCGACATAGTCGGCGTGCGGCAGCTTCTCGATGTGCACCACCCGCTTCGGCTCAACGTCTGTCCGCAATATGCACAGCGCCGTGAAATCGCGGAACTTCGCCAAGTCGATCCCCACCGAATAGCACCTGGACGCCCCCATCGCCGATGGAATGTAGTCCTGAAAACAGCCCTCCCACACCTCCGCCGGTATCCTGAATGCTTTGCTGCCTTCCGCAACCGACCACTCGTTGAAGTGCAGCCGACGAAAGATGTGATCGGGCAACCTCAACTGCTGCGACTCCAGATACTTCGGCGTTATCCACGAAGCCAGATTCGCCTCCGGTCCGCTTTTCCAAAACGTGTACATTCTTGGGTCGGTCGCCGCGATTCCTCGCGAATACAAATCCCACAACAGATTCCCAGCACGCGCCTGATAGCCGCTGTAGGTGACGATGAAGTGAAACGGATTCGCCCGCGCCGGAGAATGCGTCAGCGCCTCCCACAAGGAATAATCCGGTTGATTCCATAATTCGTCCCAAATCACACAGGAGGGATTCCGGCCATGCTTCGCGCTCGATTCACTCGACAGGACGCGATAGAAACCCTGGCCATCGATGCGCTCGATCACGTCCCGATAAATCTTCACCAGCTGCCTAAGCGCCGGTGAGCGCTCAAATGCCTTCTTCGTGAATTCGAAAATAATCCGCGCCTGGTCCTTGTCGCCCGCAGCGCTGTACACTTCGGGATACGAATCATCAAGCGTCAGCGCCACAGTCGCCACGCACGCCGCCAACGTTGACTTTCCATTCTTCTTCGGCACCCCGATCAGGAACGTGTCCAGTTGCCGCTCGATGCGCTCGAATACGGCGCGCAACACATGCTCTTTCTGCCACGGTTCGAAGCGAATCGGCCGCTTGATGAACAGGTTCGAGCCTTCCAAGAGGAAATTCTTTTCGAGAAAGGTGATCGGATCGAGCCGCCCTTCGCGCGCGGCGCTATTCAGGGATTGCAGTGTTTCGATCGGACTCTGCTTCGCCATCGGTGCCATCCTTCTTGCGGTAATCGAGCAAGGAATCCAACGCCGCTTGATCTTCCGCGCTGCGCTCGTCCTCCGCGTCCTTGGTGGTAACGCCCAGAAGCGCCAGTGTTCGTCGTAGTTCGGATTGAATGGTGGGCAATAGTTCCGCGAATCGCTCCGTATTCTTGGCGTTTGCCACCGAAAGTCGGTGTGAGAGTTGGCATATGGCTGCAAAGGATGCCGCTGCCGAACGAATCAACGCGCGCGCTCCTGGATGCTCCGCGACGTTCACCTTCGCCTCCAGACCGCGCCGGAACTCGGCCACTTCGTGCCGGATACCCAGCTTCGCCTGTTGGCCCGCCTTCATCGCGTTGAAGGAACCAGCGGCTGTTCGCTTGCCCGCCAGACGCATAGCGGCACGCCCTTGCTCGGTGATCTTGTGGTGCTTCTTCGCAGCCTTCGCCATGCTTGTCTCCCTCGACCATGCTGGCCTGCTTTTACCGGCCCATTCGGGGTGTGGTACATGGTTTATGCAAGATTATGTTCCCCTTTAGCGTCCCTAACAGATTGATACCAAACCATTTATAACGACGGCTCCCGTTGTGCCCATAGTTGTGCCCTACTTTCACCCCTATTTCTGCGTTGTTTCATGCGTTTTTATCCACCTAGTAAGCGCCTCCGGCGTCACGCAGAACCGCTTCCCCACGCGCAGATAGCGGATCTCGCCATCCGCAATCAGCTTGCGCAGATACGACACCGTGCAGCCGCCGCCAAGGAATTTCGCGGCCTCTTCCAGCGTCAACAACGGGCACGATGTCGGTGTGGGCTTCGGCGTTTCCATCTTCGTTTCTCCTGTCCTGTTTCGGGCGCACCATGACGCACGATCGGGTGCGGTTCGGAACGTTTATTCGGACACGCGTGTGTGCGTGGGTGGGGTGTTCCACGTGTTCCACGTGTTCCGCGTTAAAACACGGTTTCCTAACACTTATGGAACAAATATGTCTAAAACCATTAAGTGCTTTAGATTTGAATCCCCTTCACTAATTTCTCTGTATTGATATGACAAAAGGCGTGGAACACGTGGAACCCCTACATTCTTTAAAGCGTTAGTACGTGGAACAAGACGTGGACCATACATGGAACACGGGCGAGACGTGGAACAGATTTCGGTGCGTTCCACGTCTTTTGAATTCATGTTCCACGTCTTTTCACTTCTCTGGCCGGACGTAGAATCCCGGCTGACTGCCTTTGCTGCGGATGCGTTTTCTGATCCATTTGTTGTGGCGCAGGCAGCGAGTCGCGTCGTTCCTGTCTCGCTGCGTCAGGTCCTCGACGTCTTTGCCCACGGCGTGGAGCAATACGTCCGTGATCGTGACGGCGTCCGGGTCTGAGTCGAACGGCGTGATTGGCACGCCTTTCGTATCCGATCTCTGCGTCGGGTTGTCGAGCCATTCGAGAATGGTGTCGTCCCACTGCCCTTCTTCGTAGTGCTCGTCCTGCTCTGCGCTGGCGAGTTGATTGAGTTCTTTCGTTTCGAGCCACCACGGATTTCCTGCCTTGTAGCGCACAACGGCTTCCGCCCACAGTTGGTCGCGATCTTCTCGCAGCATGTCGAGGTTGATCTCGCCGCAGTTGACGGGCCAGAATCGTCTGCCTCCCGTTTCATCCGTGAGCGGAGTGTCGTTGTTCGTCGTTCCGGCAAAGATGTTCGTCCGCTGAAAATCCTCGACCCGCCTTCCGTACGGCGGGCGGTAGCGGTCTTTCGTCGCGCTGAGGAAGGATTTCACTTTCTCCATCATCGACCGCTTGATACTTGAGAGCTCGGCGATTTCCACAATCCAAGCGCCGCGCAGTTCGAGCATCGCGTCCTTGTTTTCGAGGCTGGAGACCCTGTCTGTGAACCACTCATCTCTGACCGCCAGGACTTGCAGCGCGGTTGATTTCCTAAGTCCCTGTTTTTCGCTGATGAGCACAAGCATGTGATCTGCTTTGCAGCCCGGTCTGTAGATTCTCGCGACGCCGGAGATGGGCCAGCGCGCGGCGACGGCGCGGGAGAACTCCGTGTCCTCCACTCCTAGATGCCTTGTGAGCCAGGTGTCGACTCTTTTCTTGCCGTCCCAGCGGAGAGCATCGAGATATTCCTTCACCGGGTGGAATCTGTTTTCTTCCGCGACCGCCTGCACCGCTTCGGCCGCAATCCGCGAGTCGATCTCCACGCCGTTGCGCTGAAGCCAGTCGGCGACATACACATCGTCGGTGTTCGCCCACCTTGAATCGGCCGGTTTCCCATACGGCGTCGGCTTGCGCGTGACGATGCTGGTGGTGAACTCGTTGTAAGCGAGCGCCCCGGCCCACGGCGTCGAATCGCGCAGCACTGTGATGGCGTTGGCGAGCGAGCCTTTTGATTTCCCTGCGCGTCGGTGACCAGCCTGCGGAGCGTCTCGGCTTCGCCCCTGGCCTTGTCGATGGCTTCGAGCATGGCCTCGTCGCCGCGCTCGCGAATGTAGTCGTCGGGGCCGTTGACGTTGTCTTCTAGCGGTATCTCAACGAATGCGACGCTAGCTTTGCGCGCGACAAGTTCCTTCTGGAGTGCCGCCCGCCCCTTCCGCACCGTCGGTTTCGTCAGGACGTTCGAGTCGAAGGCAACGAGGGCGTGTCGTCCCTTCATAGAGATCAGGTCGAAGTCTGGCGAGGGGCCAGTCACCGCCTTCGAGCTGCCGTCTGGCATCAGTTTCTTTTCGCGCTTCCTTTTCCAGGCATTGGCGCCTCCTGTCGCGACGATGAGGTAGCGCCTGCCCGAGCGCGCGGCAAGAGCCGCCAGCGCCAGTGCAGATTTTTCCGCCTCCACGAAGATGGCGGAGACGCTCGTGTCGTCGAGCAGCGCGGAGGAGCCTGGCGCGAAGAACAAATGCTTGCACGAGGTTTCCATCAGATACTTCGGCACGCTTTCGGCAATCGGCGCGTCGATTCGCACACGGACGCCAGTACGAGCGTCCGTCAAAGGGTCGAAGAATGGGAATGCAAGCCCGCTCAGATCGCATCCAGGATATTGACCGTTGATGCCCAGCAATTCTCGCGTTTGGGAATCTGTGAGCGACTCCACGCGGGCGGCTTCCAGCAGTTCGGGCGAGATGCGGAACGCGGCCAGGTGCTCACTATGTTTTTGTGAGATGTTTGCTTTCATTCCAGCCTCTTGTCATGCGAATTGCGGCCTCTGGCCTCTCGTGAAATGAAGCGGGGGAGCGGTCGAGGCTAGCTCCGCTCCACCATTTCGGAAGGCGGCGCGACCGCAATTCCGAAACTTGGCGATTCGAAAAATGAAATTGTTAGTGTGTGTCTTAACCGCCGCCTGTGGCGATGAAACTTTGGTTGAGCTGACCGTCTAAATCGCGCAGCGGGTTCTCCTCGAACCAAGCGTCGGGCAAAAAGACTTCATGCCCCTGGACGTCTCCTCGCCAGGCGATTTCGAGCGTGTGCCGGACTCTCACGCCGGGCCTGATCTCGCGTACCACGACAGTGCTGAAGTCGTGGCGATACCCAGGAGGCGCATCGCATCAGACTGCATCGCGCACGAAGATCGGGTGAAGCTTGACCGTCTCGCGGTCGAAGGCCATGAGCGCGTCGATCCCGTCGACGCTTGGCGTCGTGAAAAATGGCACGAGCACGTCAGTTCTCCTCCACGTCGCGCGGCGCTTTCGCAAGCTCGCCGGTGACGAGCAGCGCTTGAACGTACTCAAGCAGCTTCTGCTTCCCCACCTCGGCGACATCATTCCGAATTCCTCGGGCGTGAGTCCGTTCGCGCCGCACCAGCGCCCCACGTTTGCTCGATTTCCTTGCCGTCGCTGTCCAGCTTCCGCAGCTCCTTGCGGATGAACCTGATATCGTTCATGTCGATCTTCACTCCCGGATAGCGCTGCTGGCAGCGCTGCTGAATTGTTCTGAGCTTCACGAGTGCCTCTTGGACTTTGCTTGCGGTGTATTCTGTGGGCGTCTTCAAGTCGCGCTCCCACAGCGAGATGAGCGGTTGGCCGATGCCGGAGTGCGCGGAGAGCGTCTGCTGACTGATGTCGAGCGCAGCGCGCGCAGCGGCCAATCTTTCCCCTGATAAGACAGACATGTTTCTTCCTCCTTTGAAAAATCCGGGTTGAAATAAAGAGCGGGTTTTGCTACTCGTGAACTAATTGTTGAACCGCGAAACCGCCTGACATCTTCTTGCGCCACTCCCAGTCGTGGGCGTCGTTGCGGACGATCGCAAGGCGAATCGGCTCTTCTGTTGCCCATGCGGGAACCCAACGGGCTCTGCAAATGACCTCGCCTCCGCGCTTGCGGAGCGGCTCGCTCGTCAGGCGTTCAGCTTCCACGCGGCTGACGTGCTCGTGCGTCTCGTGATTGATTGGCGTTTTAGGCTGGGTGCGCCTTCCGTCTGACTTGATGAACTCATCGACTTCTTGCGCTGCGAGCACACAGATTCTGCTCATGTTCGGTCTTGCCTCCGCTTCACCCTCGGATCCCAGGGACAAACAAAAAAAAATGGCCACAAGATGAAACGCGCCTGTTCGGCGCATCTCGCCTTGTGGCCATTAAGAACACGAACCGTTCAGATCAGCTCAGCACTTCCTGTTTCCGTTTATTCGGCTTTCGCCCGCTGAGACTTTGCGTCCTACTATCGGTTCCAAAAGTGTTCGAGCACGTAGGCTCGGCCTTGTTTTGTTTCCCCAACTAAGAGTCAATCGCCATCTTAAACCGTCTCGCGGAGGAATAACACATAATAATTCAGCGGCCTATTTACTGCCTGTTCCCCTAAGCAGGTGTGTAAACAGTCTTCAGATGGGGCGATTTCCCCTGGGCCTTCCGGTGGTTCCAGACGGTTTCCCTCATCCCCTATCCGTGCAACACCGCGGTACGATTGCCAACGATAACTGCCCCCATCCTAGGCGATGGTCAGGCGGGTGATGGATGGCCAGGAGATGCCACGCAGGAATGACGTGTTCGACGGAAGGGTGTGCCCGAATTGTGCCCATTCTATTTGAAATTCCGTCGACGGAGATGAGCGGAAGTGGACGGAGTTGAAGGTCGGAAGTGTTTACAAGTCATTGTAAACAGTTCGCTTAGATTGAAGGGAAACAACTTAGGTCGGACTCTGGAAATCCGGTACAGGATATTAAAAGGCCGCTGCTCTACCACTGAGCTACGCCCCTAGCTGGTTGATAACACTGGCATTTTTCTGAACCTGAGACTTGGGTCCAGGCGTTTGGGCAGTTGCGGCCACAGTTGCCTATTGCGGTGCGGCGACCGGCTTTGTCTCCCACAATGCCACGACGTCTGCCTGAGGCGGCTTGTATCGACATGCCGCAAATCATGCCAAGCGGAACGCTTCAAGCTTAGCATCCTTCAGCGACCGTTCAAACCAAGTCCTCGGGCCGCCACGGGGCTCTCCAGTGCTCTTGGCCTTGAGAACCCGCTTCGATAACACGCAGAACATCCGGACAAGTCGCGCTTGAGTTGCACGATGGCATCGGCCCATCGCTGCAGTCAGCACGGGCGTGAGACTATCCACCAGCAGAACTCATTTAGGATTCATCGAACGGCTGTCCGCAAGTACTTATTCGCCTAAAAAGACCAGCCGACGCCTGAGCTGATTCCCAGCTCATTCTTCTTTGCTGTCACTGGGGGCCTGCTGTCGAAGTTATCCCAAAGTGTGAAAGCAAGGTGAAAATTGTTTCTCAATTTGATCGTAACCACATTATTCGTCGTTACGCGAACGCGGCCGGAATCCGTGAGGCCCGGAAAGGTGAGCAACTGGGAGTTGAACTCTCCCAAGTTGAAGCGAACAGAGGTGTATTGCAAGCCTACGACACCTTCCATACTCTGGCCCGACGGTCGACCCGCAGAGGTGTCGAAGGACTCGTGAATGTAGGCAATTCCGCCGACCCAGGAAAGATTGCTACTTGTCGTGCGTTTCAAGTACCGTCCGTAACCGCCTATCAGGGTGGCGCGAAGGTTCAAATCCTGTTGGCTGCTATGAAGAAAATCGGAGAGGGCCAGGAGGAAGGAATTTCTGTTTAGAAACCTCGTGGCCGCCGCTTGTAAATCTTCGCGATTGGTTGTGGAACCGCCCGACTGGCCGCTAAAGGTTGAATCGAACGAGGTACCAACTTTCCATTTCGGCGTCTGATACGCCGCACTCGTGTCGACATTCATCGCTGATTGGCTGTTTCCGCTGGTGAAGCTGTAACCGAGATCGATGGCCCCCTGCAAGTCTCGCCAAAACCCGGGCTTCTTTGAATCAAGGCTGAAAATTTCCGTCGAAGGGACCTCCTCTTCCTCGGTCGCTTCGCGAATTACAAAATCTTCCTTCTTCTCTTTTTCACCGGTGTGCTTTTCGATCTTCCCTTCGAGTCTTCGACCGTCGTTCAACACAATCCGGTACATAGCGGTGCTTACAATCGATTGCACTTGATTCCAATCCAGTCCGATGTTGCCGGCCACGTAGTCGGTCTCGATGTAGAGCAGGCCGTTTTCCAAGCGCTTCACTTGTCCTGTGAAATGGTCCCCGTTGTTCATGATGACCACATCTTTTCGCTTAGCCTGAACTGGAGTACAGAACAACACCACAACCGGCACAAGCAGCAAGACCCGACTTGCCAGGGACAACGAAGGAAATCCAATTTTCATTTGCCATCTCCTAGCGATAACGGCGTTAGCGTTCGGGCAGCTATAACAAACCGTTGTTGCGGCACGGGCGCACCACGCGATTCTGACGCCTGCTGAGTCCTGCATGCTCGAGCTAGAAGTAGAGACTCAGTATCAGGCCCGCGGAGTTCACCTGCTGATTCGGACTCTTGCCGGTATTGTTCTCATGCTCAAAGTACGTGTTGAATTCGACGTGCTTGCCCGCCGGCAAAATACACCCCGCATACAGCGCGGTTGAGCTCCATTTAGCATACTTGCTCACGTAAAAGACCTCGGCGCTCGCGTACGGTGCAGGGTGGTAACCACGAATCGTCATTCGACGTTCGACCGTCACTTTGTTGCGATAGCGCCAGGTGAATTTTCCCTTCGGCCAGTCGAGATCGGCCCGGTTCCTGTCCGAAATCAGCAGTCGGCCTTTTAGCGGAAAATGAAAAATCGCCACAGGCTCCATACGATTTATCGCCGGAGCGTCCGGCGATGCCAGGTACCTATATCCGATTGACAAAACAAGAGGCCTGGATTTGGAAAGATCCAGATCAAACTTTGCGAAGTCCTTTAGCTTTAGTAACGGTTTCAAATAGAACGATACGCTTGGCCCCAACTCCGCCTGCGTGGGATCGCCGCCTTCTCGTGTCTGTTTTGCTTGAAATTCGAGCCGGACATCGGAATGCAATTGTAGGTATGAATCGATTTCGGGCAAAAATTCCGTTGTGGATGTTTGTGCCAACGCGGACGCACATGGACACAGCACAAGAAATGCCGCCAGCAGGGATTGCAAAAGGGGTTTTCTTAGAGGGCCCTTCAAAAGAAGAAACGCACCTTGCAAGGCATACTCCAAGAAAGTCGAGATGCATCGTAATCTTTCGTGAGAATTGTTGGCAGCAACCTATTGCGACCTGTGAGGCGAAGGGTTCATCACGCAACGAAATCCAAGATGATTTGTGCCGGTGCTGACCTCGCCCTTGCCCCTCGTTCCTACCATGTACCGCGAGCAGTACTGATCGGTGCATAGGAACGAACCACCTCGATGCGTCTTCTTCGGTTCCTTTGGTTCGGCGGGATCGTATGAGCTATCGGGTCCCTTCGGATTTCGTGCCACGCCGCCTGCATCGGCGAGTTGGTGATAATAGTCCGGGCGGTACCAATCGCTCGTCCACTGCCATACGTTTCCAGCCATGTCATAGAGGCCGTACCCGTTAGGGGGAAACCGACCACCTCCGGTGACGCCTATATACTTGTCTTCGCCCGTATCCTTATACGGAAATTGCCCCTGGAACGTATTGGCCATCCACTTTCCATTAGGGCGAAACTCGTCTCCCCAGACAAATAATTTGCCCGCGAGCCCACCTCGCGCTGCAAATTCCCACTCTGCCTCCGTGGGCAATCGCTTGCCAGTCCATTTCGCATAAGCCACCGCATCTTCATATGCGACCTGCACGACCGGATAGTCAGATTTTCCATGGATGTTGCTCTGGGGACCTGTGGGATGCTGCCAGTCCGCGCCCTGAACGTACGACCACCATTGATAATGATCGTTCAAGCTGACGGGATGGTCGGGCGGCGAGAAAACCACCGAGCCTGCCACAAGATTTTCCGGCGGCGCCCCGGGATAGTCCTCCGCCCTGGGTTTGCGTTCGGCAAAAGTGATGTAGCCTGTCGCCTTCACGAATTTTGCAAATTCCGCATTCGTCACATCGGTCTTATCCATCCAGAATCCGTCGACGTACACGCGATGGATTGGCCGCGAATCAACAGTGGCCTGCATGCCAACGACGTCCTTCGTTGGGGGATCCTGTGCTCCCATGGAGAACTCGCCTCCCGGGATCCAAGCCATTCCCGCGGGAGCAGGGCCCACAGGGGGATTTTTGTTTTCGATCGTCGGTGCAAAGCTGTTCGTGGTAGCTGGCGGCGAAGCCGATGGCGTTTCTGTCTTCGCAATATTCGCGGGTTTGTCGGCCTGAACGGCTCGATGACTGGCGTGTTTCCGCAGGCCGAACCCTGCAATAAGTAGAATAACAACCCCTATAGTAGCTAAACGGTTTGGCGCCAGCGCTCCAAGCGGCGCGACCCGTGAGCTTTTCGGTGCAAGATTTTTCTTCGCCATTGGGCGCACACCGATCCTTTCAGAGGTATTGAATCGACCGCTAGAGCATTATGTCGTCCAGCTGCTCTCTGGTTGAGTGAACCTGAGCGACAACTCATCGAGCAGCATCGGGAAGACTGCCCGCTTCGCACGAAGAACTATCCACCGAGTTTCTGGTAGTTGGAATTTGTCGTCGTAACCACAAGTTGCTTCGCACTCGCGGTGAGAACCGTTTGCTGCGCGTAGTTGGGCCCCCCGGGGAGACTAGCCATTTGCACTCGCAACGTCACGGCATCTTTCGCCTCGCCCATGTAGGTATTGACGCTTAGCGATGTGATCTTTTTTGAGGCGGTATCGAAAGTGAGGGTCATGCGATCGCCGGGCTGGGCATAGTCTGAGAAGATTAAGTTCAGCGCGCCGCCGGCAGGATTTAATGACACTTTTCCAGCCTGAAAAGCTTGCTGCATTCTTTGAGGGTCAGGCGGAACATACATGCTGAGGACGCCCTTCACGTCTCCCATATACTCCTGCATCTCTTCCTTTTTCTTCGCGATGACTCGTTGTTTCATTCGCCCGCCGCTCGGCTGTTGAGGCGCCCCGATCGGGGTTTTCTGAATCTGTCCATCGGGCCCGTACTGGCACAATTGTTGAGATGACGGCTTTGCGTCTCCCTTAAGCGTAAGCTGCGTTGTTTCGATCCATTGATATTGGTGCAACTGCTGCTTGTTTTCTGCTGCAGCTTGCTTCACAGCCGCAAGTTTCTGCTGTAGTTCGCCATTCTGTGCGATCGCTGGAAGAGTAGTTGCAAGTAAGACCGCGGCGAGGATCGTCACGCGTTTTCTGATGGGGAAGAAGGATTCAACAAGGGAATGATTATTTTCGTTGTTTGAAAGCCTGCAGTTCATTTGAAGTCTCCTGGGAAACCTGATTGCCTTAGCGTCTGCGCCCGCCGCCACCGCCCCAGCCTCCGCCACCGCGTCCCCACCCACCGCTGGAGCGTTGCTCGGAGTAGCGCTGGCTCGATTGTTCGCCCCTTTCCCTGTTCTGGGCTTCCTGTTGCATGCCTTGAGTCTCGCTGCTCGAGGGATGGTAGGAAGAGCCGGAAGACGTGGGATGTTGTTCCGCGCTAGAAGGGTTCACGGAATTCCAGCTTCCGTTGCTGCCCGCCTTCTGCCAACCGCCGCCAGTGTTCTTGTAAACGTTGCCGTCCGCGCTGGCATACATATTGCCGTTCGCTGCTTTGCCGGCAGACACGCTATTACCATACGCGCCGCTCGCGCCAACGGCTTTTCCGCCGGAAGACGTCTGGACTGATCCCGTCGTTCCCTGTGCTGTGGAGTAGTGTTGCGAATAAGCGCTCTCACCATTCTTGGAGACGGCCGCGGAACTTCCCCACGAGCTGTACCCGTTCGAGCCTTGCCGAGTGGCAGCAGACGCACCTGTATATGGGTTATACGCTGTGCCAACTTTCGCGCTCCCATAAGCATTAGAAGCCGATGCGGTGTGAGTCGAGGTCCCGGTGTAAGGATTGTACGACGCGCTTCGGGTTGCAGATCCTCCGTAAGCGCCATATGCGGTTTGTGAAACTCCGTACGCCCCAGTCGTCGTGTGGTAAGTGGACGAATAGCCGTAGGTCGTAGGATAGGGGTGATAAACGGGATATCCGTACGCCGGATGATAGTAATAGGGCGGATAGTAGTAGCCAGTTCCGCCCGCAACTACCGCTCCCACCGCGGCGCCCATTATGAACGCCCCCATATAACCGGCCGTGTAACTTGATTGCACGGTTCCGTTTGACGCCGATACTTGAGTGACGTATGTAACGTTGTAAACGGGAGAACTTGGCGGGATTGTGTAGATCACTTGGGGGACAGACGGGGCTGTCTGCCACGGCCCTTGGGGAGTCGCGGACATGAACCAGATTCCTTGCAGACAAAGATAGTAAAAATCGCCGACTTGAATCACCTTTTGTGCCGTGTTAGTCGCGTACGACATCGTTGTCCCTGAAATAGGCACGAACTGCGGCGCGCCGTCGTAGGACACATTCGCTTTCGCCGCGGCCGCTGCTGCATTCAGGGTGATCGACGTGGGAACCTGGGCAATCATCACCGCGTCCTTGGCTTCTTCCGTTCCGGGCACGGATGCGAGAACCTGCCCAGCGGGACTGTCAGGAGGAATATGAGCAAAGTCTGCAGGCAAACTGGAATTCGCAAAGGTCCAGGGTCCTTGCAGACTGCTAGACGAGAACCATCGTCCCGCAGTCATGTAATAGAACTGATTCGTTGGCGAATAGACGAAGAGATAGCTATTCGTGTTTGCGGCGTAAACGAGCTGCGTTCCTTGAATGGGCGCATAAACCGGCTGTCCATCGAAGAGTATGACGACTGAAGGTACGGTGCTGTAGAAGACCGTGGGAACAACGGAACCGGAACTCGGAGGCGGCGGTATGTAACTCTTCAGGCTTGCCCACTGCGGATCATCAACGAGTTTGTCCATCTCGTTTGAGAGCTTCGTTGCGGCTGACCACGAACCCTGCAAGCTCTGTGACTCGAGCCAGCGGTTTCCGACTAGCAGGAAATAATTGCCTGCCCGATCTAGAAACAATGGCCAATTCGTGTTGAAAACGTACTTCAATTTCGTATGCGGGATTTCCGCTAGTTGGGGCTCTCCTTCGATACCCAAAAGAATCGCCGGCTGGTAACTGACGAAGATTTGCGGTGGATCGTTATTCAATTGCACGCCGGCAGGCGCTGTCGCGGGTTTCGGGACACAAGAGATCAGGCGTTGCATGGAAATCCACACGGTCGGCGGCACAAAGGTCCTCACCAATTGATCCATGCTCGCGGCGTCGCTAGAACTCAGAGAAGGAAAGTAAGTGTTTTTGATCCGCAGATTGGAAATCAACACCATCTGGTTCTCTGAGTTCACGCTCGTCAGGCCATGTAGCGTGACGGCTCCAACGGTCTCCTTGCCGCCTGCGGGAGTGATTGAGAAGGCCATTCGCCAATCGAGATTTACAAAGTCATTCCAATTGTCAACTTGGGGTTGGTAGTAGACCAGCGTGCCTTGCGGTTTCGTGATTTGGCGAGGCCATCCGGGATCTTGAGCGAAGGCCGTACCCAGACAAGCGAAAAACAGCCAGGAAGCTGCGATCACTCTTTTCATTTTAGTATTCCTCAGAATCTCCCATTCAGAGCTCCGAGTTTCCGGCTACGAAAGATCATCAAGTTCTTTTTACTTGAGTGTGATCGTGGCGCCTAAAAGCGCGCCGGACGTGACTAAGTTTATGGTCGTTCCCCCGCTGCGATAGTCCACAGAAAGATAGCGATAACCGGCCTGAAGAACTACGGCTGGCTTTATCCGATAGCCCAGGATCGCCCCGAACTGATAATCAAGCAGCGAACCGGTGTTCCAACCGCCGACGTCGCCGCCAATCGAGACTGAGATCTTGGGCGACAGGTTTGCCAGAATTCGCCCGCCAACCACGGGATCTACCCAATTCTGCGAGCTCGAGAATTTCACGCTGGTGTCGGAGGTCGATAAGCGTAGGCTTTCTCCGAAGTGCCAGTAGCGGAAGCCTGTAAGGGCGTCGATCTTCACGATCTCCGAATCAACGAGGCGGTAGCCAATTTTCGGCGTAAGGATAAACTCTTGTCCTCTGACCTTGGCGTTTATAACCTCATCGGTTAGCGGCAGCGCGTTGTTTGCACCGAGTCTGATCCACATCATGTCGACTGGCATAACGATCCGCTTGTAGCGGGTGTCGACAAGCCCCATCAGTCCGAAACGAAAATGTGAAAGCAGGTCGCCGGGAGACGCATGAACGCTCGCCTCATGACCGCGAGCACCGACAGTCCCGTGTACCCCTGGAAGCCACAAATAGGGGCTTACCGCGAAATGCCAGTCGCTGCTGGGTTCACCCACTGGAGGAGCCGGAGTAGCCGGAGTTGCCGCCCCAGGATCGGAGGGCATCGGCTGGTCTGCGAGCACAGTTGCTGGCGTGGAGGTGGAGTCAAGGATGTCGGACACGAGAACATCGGTGCTTTTCTGCTCAGCAACTGCTTGAGCGTTACAACGACCCGCAATTACCAACGAAAACAGTCCGGCCACCATCGTGGTACAGATCGCCGAAGCCACTGAACCACAAGTATGTCGTTTCATAAGAAACCCCTTCCTCCGGTAATCACTGATCATCACACGATGCGAGTTACTGTTTCAGATGCACAGGTGGTCCGCTGACTCGTTTCGCCTTGAGAGCGACGGTCACCTCGACACGATCGGCGATCTTGATGAAAGGAATGCCGCTGTTCATTCCGTAGTCCTTGCGGTCAAAGGCCATTGTTCCTTTCACCTCCCCTGAACCTTCGCCCTCGCGGTTAAGGGTTAGCGTCAGCGTCTCAGGTTTGGTTACTCCCCGTATCGTAAAGTTGCCAGCCACGTCGAAGGTATCGGGGCTGGTCTGCACAATTTTCGTTGATTTAAACGTGATCAGCGGATCCTTCTGAACGTCAAAGAAGTCTTTGCTCTTTAGCTTCCCATCCTTCATCCCGCTTCCGGTGTTCACGCTATCGGCTTGAATTTTGACGGTCAAAACGCCTGTCGAGAGTTCGGGAGACGTGAATACGAGAGTGGCGTCCCACTTCTCGAAGGTGCCTTCAAGCGCCACCGACGCTTTCACAAAAAATGTAACCTTGCTTGCTTCCGGTGTGATTACGAAAACGGGGGCATCTTGTGCTCGGCTCAGCGACGGAAGTATCCCGGCCGCTAAAATGCAAAGAATAATCAGGCGCATCAAAAATCTAAAGGTAAAGCCGTAATTGGTCATCCTTATTCTCCTAATCCTGCACTTGCCAGGTTGCCGGGCGCGAAGCCCGGCTGCGCAGCACTAAAGCGATCTCGCGGCGGGCGGCCCTTACGAGCCGCCCGCGAAGATCATTCTTGTTAGTTACTGACTGGGGCCTTTCGAAGCCGCTTCTGCCTGTTCCATTCTCTTCGCCATCTCCGCCTTCACTGCATCGAGATTGAAGCTCGCTCCTCGCTGCATCGGCGGGTACTCGAGGAATGTTTGGATTTCTTTGCCCACTACCTGCTGAACGAACACGAAGCGCCAGAACTGGTACTTGAACCAATCGAAGTACTGCTGACCTCCTTCCTTCGTCCCGTCATTGGGCCAGCCCGTGCGCTCGAAGGGATCGAGGCGCAGGTTGGTGATGTAGGGTACGTCCGGATGGGTCTTTTCACCCAGCCAACCTTGGGGTTGGTCGATGAAGCGGAATTTGTAGTCATCGATGCGTATCGCGCCGACTGTGCTTTCACCGAGATAGAATATTTCATGGCGAGCCGAAGGGCCTTGGCCGGTGATCGCGGCCATCTGGTTGTAGCCATCCAGATGGTTTTTGTAAGTCCGATCGCCGATCGTTTTGCCCTTCAGCAATTCTTCGGTGATGTTCGGATTGCCCGCTGCGGCGACGAAGGTGGGAAGCCAGTCCATGCCGGAGAAAATGCCGTTCTGGACCGAGTCCGCCGGTACGCGACCGGGCCAGCGAAGGAGGCAGGGCACACGGAATCCGCCCTCGAGCACGGTTCCCTTTGACTGCGCGAACGGAGTCTGGCCGCCATCCGGCCACGTGAAGACTTCCGTGCCGTTGTCGGTGGTGAATACGACGATGGTGTTGTCATCCTCGCCGATGTCCTTCAGCTTTTTCATCACGAGGCCGACGTCGTCATCGAGTTGGGCCATGCCGGCTTCTTCTTCCGACCAGCCATTCTCGGAGTTGCGCATCGCCTCATACTTCGGCGAGAGATGCGTGACGATGTGCATGCGCGTCGGGTTAAGCCAGACGAAAAACGGCTTGTTGTCGCTCTTAGCCTTGTCGATGAACTTGAGGGAGAGGTCGCGAATCTCGTCGTCCACCGTCTCCATCCGCTTGGGATAAAGCGGGCCTGCATCTTCAATCTTCTGTTTGCCGACGACGCCCCAACGTGGTTGATCTGTGGAATCGGCCGTGTCGGTGCCCCAACAATGAACCATGTTGCGTGGGCCGACAACGTTCAACAGATTCTGGGGGTAGTTCGGATGCGCCGGGTCTTCCATCGCATCGAGGTGATACAAATAGCCAAAGAACTCGTCGAATCCGTGAACGCAGGGTAGAAACTCATTCCTGTCGCCCAGGTGATTCTTGCCAAACTGGCCGGTCGCATATCCCATTGACTTCAGGATTGTGGCAATGGTCACCGCTTCGGCGGGCAGGCCCAGTTTCGCGCCCGCTTGGCCCACCGTGGTCATGCCCGTTCGAATAGGCAGTTCGCCAGTGATGAAGTTCGCGCGACCCGCCGTGCAGCTCGCCTCGGCATAGTAATCGGTGAACAACATCCCTTCCTTAGCGAGCTTGTCGAGATTCGGCGTGCGCCCGGCCATCAAGCCGCGGTGATAAGCGCCGATGTTCCACATGCCGATGTCGTCGCCCATGATGACGAGGATGTTCGGTTTCTTCGCTTGCGCTGCTGCGCGTGGCGATGCTGCGAGGCCCCATACCGCGAAAAGCGTCACTACAACAAGGGTGCTTTTTTCAATCCACTTCATGGGTCTCCTCCGGTTGCTCATTTTTCAGAAAGACCGAGCGGCAGTCCTCGACAGCTACTGACGACGAGTTGATTCCCAGAAATACTGCCCGAGATGCGTCCTAGAGGTAACCGTCAAAAGTGACGGTCTATGAGGAGATGTAGATCTTGCGGCGTGAAGTCACATTGGCGAGACTGCGGTTTGACTGAAGTGCCTAGGCCTGGTACATCCTACTCGGAGATATGGGAGACGAATATGTGACCGGCAAGAGCGTTATTCATCGCTGGAATCAAGTCGCTATCCATTAGCCCCTTAAATACGTAGCCCAGGGCTCCCGCCGAAAGACTTGCTGCGATAATGTCGCTGTCTTCATGCACCGTGAGAAAAACAATCTTCGTCATGCTGGCATGATTCTTAAGTTCCCTGGCTACTTCTATCCCATTCTTGCCCGGCATCGAAATATCCAATACAGCCACGTCAGGCTCTAGCTCCAAGATGGCATCCAGCGCGGATTGCCCATCTGACACCGTGGCGACGATGTTGAAAGATTCTCCCAAAAGTGCTGTAACCGCTGTGAGCACCGGCGGAAGATCATCGGCCAATAGAACTCGCTTAAGGTTCATCGAAACTCGTCCCAGACGATCTAATCGTGCTTAGGTCGACGTGGTGGATGGCATGAATCGCTTTCTTTCGCCCGAAAACAAACGCTGGGCTTGGAATCGATTCCGTTTGCCCTGCGATTACATTCTGCAGCTAGACTCGTTGCAATTAAGGTTCCGGTCTATAGGTAGAATTAACGGTGGGGCAAAGAAATCCGGTGAAGAGAGATAATTTTATGCTCGATTGCATATTGAATCAGGTCGGCATTGGTTTTGAGGTGTAGGAGTTCCATTACGGCATACTTGTGCCCGGCCACGGTTCGCCGAGTGATTTTCAGCTCGGAAGCCACTTCCTTCATTGAACGCCCCTCCGCCAGGAGTTGAATCACTTCCCGTTGCCGAGCGGTTGGTTCCGGAGCGCGTTCACGGCGTTTGGGATCTCGCAAGGATATGTTGTTCAAGCCTTCCGACGCACTGGGCGTTACGTAGGAATTGCCTTTCAAGACGTGCTCAATCGCGTCCATCAGCTCCGATGCTGCTGCCTCTTTCAATAGGAAGGCCGAAGCCCCAGCGCGAAAAGCTTCTCCTACAAGATAGGGATCGTCATGCATCGTCATGAACACAAGCTTTACGTTGGGTAATGTGCTTTTAAGCTTTTTGCCGGCGTCGAATCCGTTCAAGTGAGGCATACCAATATCGAGTACCACGATGTCCGGCCGCAATCGGTCCGCAGCTTCCAAAAGTGCGCGACCGTCGCCAACTCTGCCCACCACCTCACAACGTGGCTCAATCACCCCCCGCAGCGCGTCGGCTAACATCAAGTGATCATCCGCCAGTAGCACACGTGGGCGCTTCATAGCATCGCTCCGGCGGCCAGTGCCTTTGTTTGCTCGTCGTTGGCGAGGGCGAACAGCGGCACCTCGGCCTCAATCTCCGTCCCTCGCATGAGTTCCGAACGTATCGTGAGCGTTCCGCCGACAAGCCGAAGTCTTTCCGTCATCCCGATCAATCCAATCCCCGCTCCGGAATTGCTAGCCTCAGAGTCAAACCCCTTCCCGTTATCCGTAACGTAAAGGTTCAGGGCGTTTGCTTTCAGCCGCAAATCAACGTTCCCTTTAGCGGCTTCACTGTGCTTCACAACGTTACCCAGCGCTTCCTGGGCGACTCGAAACAGACATAGGGCGATATCCTTCGGGATGCCCACAGGAAGTTCGCATCCGGCAAAACGCACTTCTATATTGTACTTCTCGCTAATCTCTTTGCAGAGGCCGCTGAGAGCGGGCAGCAGTCCAATGAACTCCAGTCTGCTCGAATGCAGTTGATGCGAGAGAGAGCGCAGGTCTGACGACATTGCCTTGGCCCCTTTCAGCATTGCAAGAAGCCTTGCTCGTCCTTCCATCTCCGACTCTGGAAGTGTCTTCCGCAGTTGTTCCAGCTCGATGCATTGAAGCGCCAAACGCTGGCTAAAATCGTCGTGCAGATCCCTGGCAATGCGGGTGCGTTCTTCTTCCTGGGCACGAATGAGGCGGCCAGTGAGATTCTTTAACGATTCAGCAGACGACTTCCGCTCCGTAATGTCGACACACGAGCCGATATAGCCACAGAAGGTTCCATCGGCCTCAAACCTTGGCACGCCGTAATCGACTACCCATCGATATTCGCCGTCAAATCGCCGCAGGCGGTATTCCATCTCGAAGTCGATTCGGGCGTCGAACGAGACGGAGTAGATGTTGAGACAATGCTGCACATCATCCGGATGCACACCTGAAACCCATCCTTCACCCAGCTCATCTTTTAGCAGTCGGCCAGTGAAATTTAGCCAGCCTTGATTGAAAAAATTGCAGAGTTTGTCAACGTCAGACATCCAGATCAACACGGGAGCGGTGTCCGCCACAAGGCGGAAGCGCTCTTCGCTCTCGCGCAGCACTTGTTCTGCTCGCTTGCGATCCGTAATGTCGCGCGCAATCTTTGAAAATCCGATGGGCTTGCCTGCCGAGTCTGTTATCTGGGACATGGTGATCGATACGGCGACCCTTCTGCCACCTTTCGCCATTCGGACCGTTTCAAAGTGTTCGACTCGCCCTCCCATTCTCAATCGTTCCACAAGCTGGGACTCTTCATTTCGCAGCTCAGGCGGTAGGAGAATCGCAATCGGACTTCCTACAGCTTCTTCCGATGAATATCCGAAGAGCCTCTCCGCAGCTGCATTCCAACTCGCAATGATTCCGTCCAGAGTCTTCGAGATGATCGCATCATTGGAAGACTCCACGATGGCGGCGTACCTGAATTGCGCGTCCTGCGAGCGTTTACGCGTCAAAGCATTCGAGAATATCTCTGCCAGTAGCGTTAGCTGCTCCACCAAATCCGGCGTCCATTGCACTCGCCGCGTCGTACTAACAAACGATATTCCGCCAAAGACGTTCCCGCCGCTCATTAGCGGGACTGTGGCGACTGACACGGTTCCTAGAAGCTTTAAATATTCGCGTTCGCCGAGTGCCTCTTCCGGCACGGACTCGATGTCCGACAGAAGCACGGTTTCGCCGCGCGCCAGAGCATCGCGGCGCAGCGGTAACCGGTCAACACCCAGAGCAGCCGGGGGCGACTCTATGCCTGCTCCGCGCCAGGAAATCGTCATCCTGAATTCCTTGTCTTCCGGCGAATAATCGAAGAGGGAAATCCGGTTCAGTTCGAGAAAATCTGCGATCCCGCCGAGACTACTCTTTATGATCGCCTCCACCTGTCCTTCGGGTAGATTGATAAGCGTCGCTGAGAGCTTCGAAAGCATCTTTTCGAAGGTCATCAGATTTACCACCGATTGCTGAGCCCTCTTCTTTTTCGCCCTCTGCCACAGCAAACCAATAATCAGCAGCATCTGACCCGTGAATAGAAGAAGGCCAACCAGAATGTAATCCTTGTAAGATTCCCAGGGTGAGGGCTTCCTGTTCAAAACCACACTATCCGGCGGAAGCGCCGATTCAGGGATTTTCCAGCGCTGAAGCTGTCGCCAATCAAACATATACACGTTGGAGACCGTGATATCAGGAGGATCTTCTCCGGCCAGTAGACGAAGGCCCAATTGGCCGCCTGCCTTTCCAACCTCGGCAAAGCTCGTCATATAGCCTCCGACGGCTCCCGTCCCCAAATGCGTGTCGAAAATCGTATACACGGGCGCGCCGGAGGCGGCTGCGATTTCAGGAATCACATCTGCAGAGATTAGAGGATGTCCGTGCTCGTCGTGCGTGACAGCAACAAAAAGCACGATACTGTCGGCTCCCAGATGGGAAATCTTTTCGCGAATTTCGGCCACCGAAAGATTTGTCAGGTAGATCGCCTGCAGGTCGCCTGCGGTGCTGGAAATTTCCATCCGAAGACGCCCGAGAATCGTATCGTTTGAAGAGGAATCATCCCCGATCACCACGATGCGATGCGCTCGCGGTTGAAATCTCCGCGCTATCTCCAAGGTTTTCTGCGCATCGAGACTCACCCACACGCTTGCGGTCCTCATTCCTCGTGGAACCGAAATCGGAGCCTTTTGCGAAGGATCGTCGTTGATGAACACGAAAGGAACACCAGGAAACAGAGTTGTCGTAACCTCGCCAACACATATCACGAGGTCCAAACCGGAATTCGCATACTTTTTCTTAATCCATGTCCGCTGCTCTGCTTGAATCGCAGCTTCTGGATAATGCGCGACATCGAGGTGTTCACTGAATATTTGAACCTGTCTTCCCAAGCCGTCGCGCAGCGTCGCACGCAGATTTTCATCCATGAGTCGAAAAATCGGCCAACTCACGTCCTCCTCAGTTAGAATCAGTACTTTCTTGGCCTCATTTGATTGAGCTGCAGCGAGTGAGGCGAGCGAGGTTAAAAGAAGGACGAGATACAGGGCTCGCGCAATTGTAGCCGTCCAACAGAAGGAACCAGTTCGATGCTTGAGAAGGGTCGACACTTTCCTATCAGCCTTCGGGCTGTTTTCAGAAGTTCTTTAGAGCCCTTGTTCGCGCTGAGTTGATTGGAAATAGTGCGTTGATCTAGAGATAATTAATCGGAGATGTAGTTATAAATGGCGAGGTAGAATCTTCTTCCTTGACCAAGCGTTCCTCACAACAAATCCTGCATCGGCGATTTTGAGACGCTTCCAAATTCGCCTCATCTGCCTATTATCAGTGACTTGAAGCAGTACTGTATCAAAAAACACTGCCTTGCCATACGTAATAATACCAAGCGCCGGTCCTCGCCACGCAGTCCAAGCTCCGTAATTTTCACCTCCAGGCACCGTCCGTTTTAACGGTTGCACGCAATCCTATGCCTCGTAAAATCCCTCGACGCCCATTCCTGACTTGGCGCGGCGAGAGGCGAATCATGAGCCCTGCAGCAATCAGCGTGATCGCGTTCGCCTTCGTTTTTGGAGGCGCGTTGTTCGGCACGGCCCTGCGCGCCGCCGTACCCCAACGCCATCTGACTGGCGATTCCAAAGAAGCGGTAAAGCTCGGAATGGCGTTGGTCGCGACGATGGCGGCACTCGTTCTCGGGCTGCTGATCGCTTCTGCCAAATCTTCCTTTGACACACAGGCAACTGAATTGACAGAGATGTCCAGCAAGATTGTTCTATTGGACCGTATCCTGGCTCATTACGGGCCAGAGACAATGGAAGCGCGCGATATCTTACGTACATCCGTTATGCGTATTCTCGATCGGATGGCATCAAGAGATTCTGCTGGCCCTTTCCAATCAGATCCGTCTACTAATGCATCCGAAGTTTTGTTCGACAAAATCCAGGGACTCTCAGCGAAAAACGATGCGCAACGGTCGGTTCAGGCCCAGGCATTAAGTATTACGATAAGCCTTGGACAGACGCGATGGTTAATCTACGAACAGAAAATCGCCTCCGTTTCGATTCCGCTGCTGGCTGTGCTGATTTTCTGGCTCACTATTATTTTTATCAGTTTTGGTCTCTTCGCCCCTCCCAACGCAATGGTCGTCGCCAGTTTCTTCGTCTCGGCGCTCTCAGTTTCCGGCGCTATCCTTTTGATTCTGGAGATGTATACCCCCTACGGGGGACTGATTCAGATCTCCAGTGCCCCTTTACAAGCCGCCCTAGCTCACCTTGGTGCTTAGGATGAAGGGCAGCTCGTCTACTATGGAAAACCTGAAAGGCTGTTGGACAGGTTGAGTTGCGGCTGCGACCGAAAGGATTCTGCCCGTCTCTTTTGACAGTAGCCACAGATGAATTCAATCCCTACGATTCGCTCTGGGCGCTATTCCGCCGTTTCCAGTGCTCGAAGGATCGGAAAGTTTGCGCTCATGGCAGATGAGCATCGGCCTGCTGGTTGCTGAAGTTTGTATGGGCGTCACCTCACAGATCCACATTCAGATTGGTGGTATCGCCGAACCTAGATGACTACCGAAAATTCTAAGCATGCGGTTCTCAAGCAAAAGGCTATTCACGAAGGCCAGGAATTTGTCGGCATCTTCTTGTACTTGGCATTCTTCTTTTGTGCAGTTGTGACAAACCAGAGGCTCCTGTTGAACGAGTATCATTTTTCCTATTTCAGTTACGGCACCGCCTTGATCAATGCCGCCGTGATCGCCAAAGTCATTCTTATTGGCGAATATGCGCACCTGGGCCGCAGGCAGGAAACCAAGCCATTGGTTCTCGTGGCGTTCTATAAGGCGTTTCTGTTCAGCCTGCTTGTGTTGGCATTTCACATCGTCGAGGAAGTCATCAAGCTGACTGTCCATGGCGAAAATATGGTTGCAGCGTTACATCACATTCGAATAGATCTGCTCCTCAGCCATTGTGTTGTCGTGTTTTGTGCGTTTATTCCGCTTTTCGCCTTCAGGGAATTGCAACGCGTGCTCGGTGAGGAAACCTTTCGAGCCCTGTTCTTCCGGCCTGGAGCTGTATCGAAATCGGACATTAAACCTTATGATTCTGTCGTAACCCGCCAAGCCGCGAGCGAGCCCGGCAAGAGATAAACTAGAGGAGAAAAAAAAGCTACGCCGACGGAGAACCCTGTCCCGCCTGATCCGCGCTTTGAACCATGGGGCAAGTAGGTCTGCGAAGACACCGGCCCGCTCACAATCAAGCGCATGGAGACGTTTACGAGGAGCTCACTAAGGGCCTGGTCGCGTCAACTAAACTGCTAGTCCTGACGAAACGCCTATAGCTTGCTTGAGAAATCCTTTATGTTGCCAATGATCGGTTCACTGCTTTTGTGATTGATCCTGATTCATCTGCTTGAGTTTTTGCTCCAATAACCCCTTCTCTTGCTCCTTGGTTAGCTTCGGAAACAGCAGTACAAATTGCATCCGCAGCGTCCAGGGCGAAGTACCCCGTGGATATACCACGTTTCCGTAGAACTGCGCGGTTATGTTCACCGGCTGAAAACCAAGCTTCATGATTCTTCCCACTCCTCCACCGAAAGGCACTGTCCATCTGTTACCGTCGGTTGCTCTCCAATTGGCGGTGATAATCGGCGCTGTGGTGAGATACCATCCTTTCTTCATGTTGTAGTTGACGAACCACTGGAGCAGGAACTGATTCACCGCAGGTTTATCAAGATTGGAATGGCCCGCTACGGACCAGATGTTGTTGGTAAGAAATCCGATCGTCCAATGTGGCGGCTGCACCAGCACAACTACCGACGGCCCTAGGCTGAATTTTCCCTGCCCGAGGAACGTCGTATTGGTTGCCGTAGGCAACACCAGCGTTGGTCCGATGCCCCAGATTATCTTGCTCTTCTTCGGCACTAAGAAGAACGATGGGTTCATGTCCCCCAGGCCGTACACCCCCGTCGTTTGCAGCGAAGGCCCCGATTCCTGCGCCACTGGCACCGGTTGGTAGATGACCGGCGTGATCCAGCGCACGATCAGATTCCAGTTTTTCGACACGCTGAGAGGAATCACGGGCTGGATGTTCAGAACATTTTGAGTACGGTTGGCCGGTCCAATGTTGAAGTTGAAGTTCTCCTGGATGGGAACGCTGATCAGGCTCGCCACCGGATTCTGCGCCGCGTTTCTCAATGCGTCGGAATTCGTCGCTGCAGCCGGCGTTTCCTGAGTCGCAAGCTGGGTTCCCTCCGGTCCAACCGGTGTGTCCTGGGCATACACCGGAGCACTCCCCAGGAGCAATATCACCAGTATCCCCAGCGCAGGCAGATTTCTTGTAGGAGAGTTCACAGTTTGGCCTCCGGACACGCTACCGCTTCAGTACTACTTGGAGTGCCGAAGGATAGGGGGCGCCCAACCTTCTGTGAACCGTCAAAAGTAACGGAGAGTTACCGGCAGACTAAATCAAAGGGAAGAACACTGACAGACCGAGTCAGTTCGCAAATCTCGGCCTGTGCATGTAACGCTGTCGGGAAAGTTGGGAGGCGAGGCGGAGAATTCCCTGAAGTACGATTCTTGCGTTCATTTAGATTTCGCTCCTTGAAGCGAAAGGTCCATAAAATTCACCAGCATGGGCCGCAGCTCGCCTAGCGCGGGGGCGACGGAGGCTGGGCGTGCGATTTGCCGTGACGCGAGGCCAACCATGCTTCCGGACGGCCAAACAGGCATAATAGACACGACATGAACGGTGTCCAAAGCTTCCAAAGATTCCCGTTGTTAGTTGTGGTCGTTTCTTTCTTCGCGATGTGGCTTTCTGCGCAAATCGGCATCTTCTTGCGCAAGAGAAAGCCGAACCTGGGAGAAGACACGCGCCGCGATCTCGATGTTGTTGTCACTGCCACATTGACGCTGCTCGGTCTCATCATCGGATTCACATTCTCGATGGCTATCACCAGGTACGATCAGCGCAAGGTCTATGAGGAGGCAGAGGCAAACGCGATTGGCACGGAATACGTCCGGGCGGACCTGCTACCGCCTGCCGACGCCGCGAGAGTGCGTCTTCTGCTGAAAGAATATCTCGATCAGCGCATCCTCTTCTATAAGACTCGCGGTGAGGCGGCCATTCAGCAAATCGAAGACAAAACTGCTCAGTTGCAGACCGAACTGTGGTCGACAGTCGAAATTCCAGCCGCCAAACAGCCTACTCCCGTTCTCGCACTAGTTCTCTCAGGCATGAATGATGTGTTGAATTCGCAGGGGTATACGCAGTCCGCGTGGTGGAATAAAATTCCCATTGCCGCATGGTGCCTGATGATTTTGATCGCCCTTTTCGCCAACGTGGGGATCGGTTACGACAGCCGAGGCGCCAAACCCGGTTTCGTCCAGTTTCTGGTTCTGCCGCTTATTCTGGCTATCGCTTTTTTTCTTATCGCCGACATCGATAGCCCGCGCAGCGGTATCATTCGCGTGCTTCCTCAAAATCTCTTAAGCCTCTCTCAGTCCCTGAACGGCCATTAACTCCCAGTTGGCAATTTCTAATTGCTGGACTTCTGCGAACCCTGCCTCTATCGCGCCGGCAACGATGCAGGTTGCTGCAGACGAAATTCGAGCAACGTCTCGCTCGGCACCTTGACGGACTCACCCTTTTGCACGACAGATCCAACCGCGCCGACACCCGCGCCGATGGCCGCGCCCTTCCCGGCATTTCCCCCGATTGCTCCGAATGCAGCGCCCAGTCCAGCGCCTCCCAAGAGACGTTTGGCAGTTCGCTTACTGCTGCTGCTGCCTTTCACTTCGTAATCACTCGTGAGCAAGGGATAGGAGGTACCGCCGACAACGATGCTCGTGAGCTGCAGCTGCAGCTCGGATGAGCCGGTCGCGCGGCCGGCCTGTTTTGCTTGAATTAGCTGGCCGTAGACCGTATTCCCTTTCGGCACGACGACGGTGTTGCCAACTACGAGGTTAGTTTCAAGCGTCGCGGTAAACCTGGATCCCGGCGGGTTCTTGCTGGAGTCCACGGTATCCAGCATGCGAATCAGTATCGTGGTGCCGGCCGGCACGTTGATCATCTTTTGTGGCGTCGCTGCGAGCGCTGGCCGCGACACGGACGTTCCTGCGAATGTCATGATGAGTCCAGCCAACAATACTGCGGACAAAGTCTTGTGTCTTCGCATTATCATTCTCCTATTCTTTGGTATCAGGAGCCCGCGATCGGCAATTGCGAAAGAATCTGCAAATCGATAATCAAGAGCAACTGATATTCCACCTGGGCGAAACGTGCCGCGGTAATGGCGCCTAGTTGCTCTTTCATAATCTCGTAATATTTAGCCAGGAGTTCCGACCGCTGCTTTTGGTAAGCCATCGAGTTATGAATTAGCTCGTCAGCCTTTGCGTCGGTCAGCTGGTTATACGAGGCGGCATATTCTTTGATATTTTCGACTCGCAAATCATTCACCTTGGCGAGTTCGGCGTCGTAGTCACGATAAATCGGCCAGAACTTTGCGGCTTGATCGGGATCGAGCTGCATAACATCGCTCATTACCGAGGACTTTTGGGAGCGCACGTCTTTCCGCAACAGCTTTATGTAGGCATCCAGATTCTGCGTAGTTGGCGTGGCTGGCGCTGCTGCCGCCTTGGCCGGCGCCTTCTGAGGTGGAGTCTTGTCCTGGGCCAGTAATGGGGGAACAGAAATCAGGAACGCAAAAATGGCCGCGGCCGCCGCACTCTTCTTAATCATCTTCGTCCTCCATGAAAGATTGCACTTTGTCGATCCGGGTTCCCGGAGAGAATCTCTCATACCACTGCTGTCAAAAGGCCGCAAGCTGGATTAAGTCCAGGTTTTTGGGGAATCGATCTGCCCGAACGCACTTACCCTCAGCAAGGTAAATCCAGTACGCCTTTGTTGCAACCGTCAAAAGTAACGGGGTGGGATTTTTCGAGCGATGGCGAGAGGCGCTCCGCTAGATGCTTGGCCCAAGGTCTGGACCGGTCGCTGGTCAATTGTATTGTGTTCAAGGAAGGAGCGGCGTACGCTGCAAAAGTCAAAGGTCGGAAACCGGAAATTCAGGGTCCATTCGAACTCAGAATAGGAGTACCAGCAGCAGGATCATGAACATGGTTTTATCAAAGCCTGACGATCACGTCGTTGCGCCGCGGCTCTTCAAGTGGATGATTTTTTTGACTCTGTGCGCCAGTTCAGCTGTCTGCGTGCAGGCTCAGGATGCTCGATCCAACAATACAGACGAATCTTGGACCGCGACCACACAGACTTCCATAGACAACGCGAATCCGCTGCGGACGACGGAGAGCCACACCAAGTCTGGCAATCGGAGTGTTGATAAGCAGAAAGTGGAGGTGCTTGGTACCGACGGCGGGTACCGACCCGACTACGAGATTGAGACGGAAACGATCCGCGTAAACGATGCGACGACGCGCACGGTAGTGAGGACGTACAAATGGGACGCAAACGGACAAAGAAGTCTGGTGCAGGTGACAGAAGAGGAAGCACGAAAGCCACGAAGCGACGATGATCAGGTGGTGCGAACAACCTCAAATCGTGATGTGAACGGTAACCTTCGGATTGTGGAACGTGAGGTGGCGGATACAAAGAAAACGAGCTCGGACGTTCAGGAGACGAAAACGACGGTTTATCTTGCGGACGGCAATGGCGGCTTTACCCCGTCGCGGCAAACGCAGGAGTTGCAAGAGCGCGACGCTGACAGCAAGGTCGAGGTGAAAACGACAACCTTGATACCGGGCGCCAATGGCAACTGGGAACTGCTGGAAGTGAAAGAAAAGACAATCAAGGAAGAAGGCAAGAATCGAATCAGCGAGGAGAGTGTTTCACGCCCCGATCCGGAGGGCAGGCTTTCAGAGGTTTCACGCACGGTGGGCGAAGAGAAAGAAAATGCCGCGGGAGAAAAAAGCAATACAGTCGAGGCTTATTCTATCCAGGCATCGGGAATTCCTGTGGACGGCAGCCTGCATCTGAACCAAAGAGTGACAAGCATCGAAAAAAGAGATTCAACCGGAAAAATAACTGAGCAGCAGGTGGAACAGCCCAATATTGGTAATCCTGGTGACGGTGTGCAGATAAACGGAAAAAATAAATACACCGTAAAGTATGCTGCCTCCAGTGCGCAGCAGACGAAAACCGTCGAAGTGCGCGGGCCAAATGGCACTTTCACGGTGTTTTCCGCGGAGACTCAAAAATCAGAGCATGCTCCTCCTTTGCAAGTCACGACAGCAGCTCCGGATAAGTCAAAGTAATCGTGAATGTTCTGCACCGCAAGCGGTGGCCTAGAACCATTACTTGCCAGAATTCAGGTTGCTGTGAATTCGACCCGTTCCTTTTGACAGTTCCATTCATTTCACAACGGAGTAGGCTTCCCAATCGTGGGGCGACTCATCCCCGAGCGGGACTAGAACCCTCTCGCAACCTCATAATGACGTCGCCCCATCCCGTATCGAGGTGACTGTGTAAGGCGATCGCGCCATTTTTCACAGCGCGTTGAAGAAAACTGTTCTGTAATACCGATTCGGCGATTCCCGCGAAGTATTCCGAGAACAAGGCGTTGCGAATTACAGGAGCGGAGTGATGAGAGGTAGAAAATCAATTCTGTGCTGGCTTGTAGCACTATTCCTTGTTGTACCGGGAGCTGCGTTGTCACAGGACGCGAACCGCAATCGCAATCTCATCATAAATGGACAATCCACGCAGGTGCCCGTGGTCCAGGTGAATGGCCGCTCCTACGTTGACCTCGAAGCATTGGCGAGCGCGGTAAATGGCTCACTCAGCTTTTCGGGAAGTCAAATCGCATTCAGCGTGCCAATCGGCTCCGCGAGCAGCGCTTCGGTGGCCACATCACCGAGGCCCGTGTCCCCCGCCGCACAGGCACCCAACCCTGGATTCTCCAAAGGCTTCTTGAATGCGGGAATTGAGGAAGCGGCGACTCTGCGGGAATGGCATACAGCTCTTTCAAGCGCCGTGCAAAATGGATACCCAGTGACGGCGGGCATGCTTGCACCGTATCGCGCCCAAGCCACTACCAACCTACGTTTGGCCGCAACCGCAGCCTCGACCGATTCAGACCACAGCGCCTATCAGTTGTTGAACAATGAATTTCAGAACATGGCGAAACTAAGCGACAAATACATCGCTGCTCGCGCCGCCATGACCTACATCTCGCCGGACGCCCTCCAGAATGACACTTTGAATCAGCGCTTCGTGGCTTGCGGTCATTCACTTGGAGCCATGGCTGCGAGCGGACAGTTCGTGGACGACGGCTCCTGCAATTGAGTCCGCTAAGCTGACGATTGCCGCCGCAATACATATTTGTAGGGCATCACGAAAACAAGGGCAACGCCAGGTCAGTCCGCGGCTTCGTTTTTCGGCGTGATTCCGCGGCCGCGCTTCCGCTTCCAGAGGTAATCCTTACGCAGTTTCTGCTGGTGCTTCTTCACTTGCGATTCAATTTCAGAGAAGGCGATTTTCGCGCACGCCAGCACATCGGCACCCGTTCCCGAAGCGTGCAGGTTGCCGGTCGGCAGCCGCAGATTCATCGAACAGGTGTATTCAATTTTGCGCGGCACCTTTTCAATCAGCCAGTGGAGCTCGACCAGGTCAGGATCGTATCGCTTCAATAGCCGGTTCAATTTTTCAATTTGATGCGCTGCTTCGCCATCGATTACCTTGCGATGTTCCGGTTCGATATTGCTGTAGAAAAGTTTCATTGGAGCACCCTCTTTCGAGTTGGCTCGCCAGGGGAAGGAGCTTTCGCATGGAGGCAGCCTCAGAATAGCGCCGCTCGCCACGCGATTCAATACCGCGTGCACTTGATTGACACGCTCGCATCCGCGTCATAGTCTGAAATGTAGCGACCCAGCCAGGCGATGGACTCCACTAAGAAAGCCGCGACCGGCGCACAATCGCACCGCATCCGAGTGGGTCTTGCAGGCTGGTCGTACGACGACTGGAACGGAATCGTCTATCCGTCACCGCATCCCCGTGATTTCCACGAAGTCACTTTTCTCGCGCAGTATTTCGATACGATTGAAATCAACACTTCCTTTTACCAGCCGCTGAAGCCGCAACTCGCCACGCACTGGATCGGCCGGGCCGCGGACAATCCGCGCTTTGTGTTCACCGCCAAAATGTGGCAGAAATTCACGCACGAAACTGGCGCCACAGCGGAAGATGAAAAGTTGGTGCGCGCAGGATTCGATCCGCTATTCGACGCGGGCAAGCTGGGTGCCGTCCTGTTGCAGTTCCCTTTTTCATTCCACCATACTTCCGAAACGCTGCTTCGCCTGAAGCATTTGCTTCAAACCTTCCGCGAATATCCGCTGGTCGTCGAGGTTCGCCATTCGTCCTGGGCGCGACCGGAATTCTACGAACTGCTGCACGACCGCGGCGTCGGCTTCTGCAATATCGATCAGCCTGTGATCGGCAAATCCATAAAACCCACCGAACGCACCACTTCTCCCGTCGGGTATTTTCGGCTGCATGGCCGCCGATACGACACGTGGTTCACGGATGACCCCGAAGTTCCCAGCTTTGAGCGTTACAACTATCTTTACTCCGAAGAAGAACTCGAACCGTGGGCCAAGCGCGTCGAACACGTCGCAAAACATGCGGAAAACACTTTCGTGATTGGCAATAATCACTACATAGGAAAAGCCGCCGTCAACGCCCTGCAGCTGATTCACTTGTTGCGAAAAGAGAAGGTCAAAGTCCCTGAGCCGCTGCGCCAGCACTATCCGCAGCTCGACTCAATTGCCAGCGAACCCCCAAAACAGCCGCTACTGTTTCCGCTCGCCCCTCAGTAAGCGCGTCACAAAAGCATTCAACGCATTGTCAGCTGGCGTTTCGCTTTGAGTGGCACAGGCACTCCTGCCTGTGCGCCTTTGCTAAGGCAAATTCCCGCGATCTTGGCTATCACACACTGTCGTACCAGTGAACGCAGATGAACGCAAACAGGCACACGTCTGCACATATAACAATTCAGCACCATGAATTTAATCGCTTTGAGTATTTCTAGAATCTACTTCTTGAAGAGGTCTTCGAAGGCTTTTCGCGCGTCATTGGGACGCGCCGCGGGCGCTTCAGGCGAAGTCTTGGTGGCATATGTGACAGGCGACGTATCCTTTTCCACCGTCATGCGAAACTCAAAAAACGTGCAGTCATTTTTCGCCAGCTTGTTCGCGATTCTCTCGGGAATTGGCTGCGTGCACTCAAACTGCGCCGCCGTATCGAAGTGCACACACTGCTTGCACGAATGCATCGCCGCCTGGCAGCGCGGGCATTCCCCGCTCTGATCGAATCCCGGCGCGAGAACCGCGCCACAACTCGAACAGCGCGCCCTCATCACCGTCCCAACCATTCGCGGCGTCCGCGGCCCCAGCATGTCCTGCTTCGGACGCGGCTGTTGCTGCTCCGCGGGCCGGTCGGCGCGGTCGCGTTTCTTTTCGCGCGCTTCCGCGTCGCTATAACCCCTCTGCCTATACTTCCGCTCCATGAAAATCCTCCCGGGGGATGTCTGATGATACCCCCAAAGCCTCTGCTCGAATTCCCTTTCACGCAGGACGTGTGGAAAGGTAATCGTTTTCTACAATGGCCCTAATTCGTTCCTGACGCGGATCGCCTCGCCCAATACTTACACAAGCCTTCTACCGGCAAATCCGCCTGAAGCAGCGCTACCGGCTGGCCAAAATGCGCGAGCGCAGCTTCGGCTGCGAGATATCCGCTGCGCACCGCGCCTTCCATCGTTGAGGGCCAGCCCGTTTGAGTCCAATCACCGGCTAGAAACAAATTGGCGATCGGCGTCGACTGTGCCGGCCGCCAGCGGTCCACACCGGGCTCCGGCGAAAATGTCGCGTTCACTTCTTTGATCACAGTTGCCTTCAGCACATTCGCCTCGCGCGTGGCTGGCAGCACGTCCGCCAATTCGCGGCGGCAAAGCTCGATAATTTCTGCGCGCGTGCGCGGAACCAGGTCGTAAGAAGCGCTGATCACCAGCTGCAAGTACTGCCCGTCCTCGCCGCCCTTCTCCACACGCACTCCTGCCGCCAACTTTCCTTCGTTATGCCCGGTTGGACGCACATTCGAGTCATTCGTTTCGGCTCCCGTCGAAAGCAGCGTCCGATTGAAAATCCACTGCGTCGTATGGTCGAGTAGCGTCAAGAATGGCTCCGTCATCACTGTTCGATCGAACCAGAAATGCACGCTCGTAATCGGCGACGTTTTGATGTGCCGCAATCCTTCGAGCGGCGCTCCCGGTTCCGCCATCTCCCTCGGCGTCAGATTGAGCAGAACATCGTGCGGCACTGCTGCGATGCACGCATCCGCTTCTATTCCCGTGCCATCTTCTAGAATCGCGCCTGCGAAGCGGTCACCTTGCAACAGCCGGCGCACTCCGCAGCGCAACCGCACTTCGCCACCGCGCCTCGCAATGGCCTCCCGGCAACCCTCGTACAGTTCCGCCAGCGGCACCGAAGGAATTCCCACGCGATATCCGCGCGCGTTGCTCAGAAAACCCTTCCAAAAAACTTCAATCCCGTACTTCGCATCCGTGCGCGCCAGTTCTTCATCGAGCGCGCTCACCAGCACCACGCGCCAGAATCGCTCGATCGCTCCGGTGGTCTGCCGCATCGAGTGCAGCCAGTCCAGCATCGAAGCGCCACTCGCGCGCGACGGCTTCCCTCCCGCGCGCGCGATTGCCAGCATCGCCTCCGCAATCGAACGCTTGTCCGCCAGCGTCAGCGCGTCGAACAACAAAAACGACGGCGCCATGTGCAGCGGCGGCGGCAGCGGCGATGCCTGAATTTCCGAACGCCTTCCCTCGCGATCGACGAAATAAAGCCGGTCGTAAAACCGGATCTTCTCGCTCGCTCCCACGCGCCGGTAAAAATCGGCCAGGTTCGTGCAGCAACCCAGCGTCACGTGCTGGCAGTTGTCTACTTCGCTACCATCGGGCAGCGTGTAAGACGTAGCCCGCCCGCCGAGGTGGGGACGCTTCTCGAGCAGTTGAACGCGAAAGCCTGCGTCAGCCAGCGCGATGGCGGAGGACAGGCCCGCCAGGCCGCCGCCGATTACCAGGACGCTTTGCGAGGGCATCACCCTTCCACCAGCCGGCCCTCTTTACGGCCAGGCCTGCTGCGAGGAGATATTGAACTTTTTCCGCGCTCGATAGAGAAACGCGCGAAGCAAACACATCGAAGTGGCGTTCTTCCATGCGCGCCAGCAGAGTGCTGTACGTGCGCACAAGAGCCCACAATGTGGCGCGGCTGTCGGAATCGATTTGGCCTACAAGCGCGACGCCTTCTTCGTAAAAGCGCCAGGCGCGTTCCGCTTCAAACTCGAGCAGCGCTTCCACACCTTGGGTGAGCGGACCTTGCAAATCGTTTTTGGTGCATCCGAACCGATCGAGATCTTCTTGCGGCAGATAGACACGACCCATTTCGAGGTCGGCTCGTACGTCGCGAATGATGTTTGTCAGCTGAAATGCGAGGCCCAGCCGTTCGGCAAGATCGGGATCGCGCGGGTCGCGGAAACCAAAAACATGCAGGCAGGTAAGTCCCACGGTTCCCGCCACGCGATAGCAATACTCGGAAAGCTGGTCGAACGTCGCATAGGTCGCAACCGTTAAATCCATCTCCGCGCCCAAGATCAAATCGTGGAAGTAGCGCGTCGGTATGTGGAACCGCGCAATCGAATCGGCCATCGCGGGCAAAATCGCATGGCCGCTCGTCTCGCCGGCGATGGCTTCATCGAGCATCCCGCGCCATCGCGCCAGCCCGCGGCGCTTCGCTTCGAGGTCTCCGGGCTCATCCGAAACATTGTCGATTAGGCGCATGAAGGCGTAGAGCGCGAAGAGCGCATTTCGTTTGTCGCGCGGCAACCCAAAAAATGCGAGATAGAAACTGCTGTGCGCCCGTCGCGCAATCCGGTTGCACTCAGTGTAAGAATCGCTGACTGTGGTCGCGACCCCTTCCTGCGAGTTGGCATTCGATCCAAATGAGCCTTTTTCCGATTGGAGTTTCCGCGGCGCTTCCGCTCGCGCAATCGGTGATTCGTCTCGGTCCTTCGATATTGCGCGGCCGGCCAGCGCGTGTGTCAGTAAACGAACCTGCGTCCACCTCGTCAGCGCCGGCCGATAGTTGAGCGTGTCATACCCCGACGATTCGATTGCATCGAGAATCGCCAGGCCGCCGCGGCTGAACATTTCGATGTCGATGCGAATGGGCCCTTCGACTTTATCGACCAGCGGCATTCCTGCCGCGAACAGCTCTCGAGTCCGCGTAATCAAATCTTTCATGAGCGACACATAGCGTTCGCTGAATCGCCGCTCGACGATATCCGCTTCCGTCAGCCCGTGCTCCGCGAGCGCGTCGAGCGGAATGTAGATGCGCCCTTTTTCAAGGTCGCGCGAAACGTCCTGCCAGAAATTCGCCAGCTGCAATGCCGTACAGGTGTAGTCAGAGAGCTTCTGCCGCTCGGCATCGCGATAGCCGCAGAGATACAGCACCAGGCGGCCCACCGGGTTCGCCGAATACAGACAGTAATCGAGGACGCCGTCCCACGTTGCATAGCGTTGCACGCGCTGGTCCTGCCGGAATGCCCGCAACAAATCGCTGAACGGCTTCTGCGGAATATTCTTCGCTCGAATCGTCTCGCGCAGCGCAATCAGCACCGCATGCGACGGGCCGCGCTCGGCCGAATAACATAGCTCCAACTCTTCTTCCCACGCATCGAGCAGCTCAAGAGCACGCTGGCGATCGGGGATCTCGTCACCCAGGTCATCTGACCAGCGGCAGTAGGCGTAGAGATTGTAGAAATGCTGGTGCAGCCGCTTCGGGAGCAACCACGAGACCACGTTGAAATTCTCGTAGTGATGCGTCGCCAGCCAGCGCGTGTAGCGCTCGGCTTCTTCGACGCTGCATCCAGCCGCAGGGAGATTTCGCGCGATTTCGAGTTCAGGTGTAGCTAACACGGTAGCTGACGCAGAGAGGTGCTTGCTTGCCTTTCGCTTTTGCGTACTGATTCAGAACGAACTCGCTCTGGTTCCCCGTTTCGAATCAACCAGAGCGCTTGCGGATAAAAAATCGGGCCGCGGTGGCGCGGCAAATTCGCTTAAGCCTTAAGGAATGATAGCAGTCTTCAACTGGCCGTTGCGGTGCTTCATGTGCTCGAACACGGCCGGCAACTCCGCGAGCGGCACTTCCCCGGTGATGAAATCGCTGGCGCGAACTTCCCCGCGCGCGATCGTTTCGAGAGCTTCGCGCATGAATTGCGGCGTGTGGTGAAAAGTCGACTTGATGGTGATCTCGGAATAATGCAGCGCCGCGGGATCGAACTCCACGTGCGAGCCTCGCGGACAGCCACCGAAGAGATTTACGGTGCCGCCTTTGCGAGCCATCTGCACAGCCCACTGCCAGGTGGTCGCCGTCCCCACTGCTTCAATCACCGCGTCCGCACCGCGGCAGCCATCGCTCATTTCGCGGACGAGCCTTACTGGATTTTCAATCTCGCTGATATCGAATGCCGCCACCGCGCCCAGGCGTTCGGCGGCGCGAGTCTGTGATTTTCGTTTGCCCAGCGCAATCACACGCACCCCGCGCGAGGAAAGCACGCGAACAAATTTCAGCCCAATCGGGCCGCAGCCGACCACGACCACCGTATCCGCGGGGCGAATGCCGGTTTCGTGAATGCCTCGCAAGACGCAGGCCAGCGGCTCAGCCATCGCCGCATCCACAAACGACACGCCTTCGGGAATCTCGAGCATGTTCTGGCGGACGATTCTGCCGGGGATGCGGATGTATTCGGCATACGCGCCATTGTTGAAGAGAAGATCTTCGCAGAGATTTGGCTGGCCCTTGCGGCAGAAAAAGCACGTGTTGCAGGGCGCCGAATTCGCGGGCAGCACGCGCATACCTTTGTGGACGCCGCCGTTTACCGAGCGGCCCTGCTCTTCGATCACCCCGGCCAGCTCATGCCCAAAGAGCGCGGGCGGCTTGATCATCCGGGCGTGGAAGCCCTGTTTCCAGACTTTCAGATCCGTGCCGCAAGTCAGCGCCACTTCCACGCGCACCAGCACTTCATCATCTGCAACGCGAGGAATATCGACGCGTTCGATCTTTACGTCTTCCCGGCCGTATAGCACGGCCGCGTTCATATGTCCGTTTCTCTCTCGTCTCATTGGTGCGTGATTACTACTTTTAGCGTACCATCCACGGGCCTCGCCGCCAACTCCAGTGCGTCCGCGATGCGCTCGAGCGGAAACCGGTGGGAGATCATCTCCCTTATCGGCAAGCGCCGCTCGAACACCAGCGCCGCAGACTCTTCCTGATCGTCTGCCGACGCGCTGTAACTTCCCAGAATTTCCTTTTCTTCCACCCCAACGGCAGCGGCAGGAAACTCCAAACGAGTCACTGGATCGTTATGGGCAAACAATAGCACGCGGCCACCCGGCCTTGCGATAGCCAGCGCTTCGGGCACTAATGACGGGTTGGGCACCGCCACCAGCACGGCGTCCGCCCCTCGTCCGGAAGTGCGGCGGCGCATTTCGTCCAGCAAATTGGCGTTCTTGGGATCGAACGATTCCGCGGCGCCAAAGCGCAGGCTCGCGGCGCGGCGGCCCGGCATCGGGTCGCTCGTGAAAACTTCGGCGCCTTCATACTTTGCGAGCAGCATCAGCAGCATTCCAATGGGCCCTTGACCGATCACCAGCACAGTTTCGCCGGGGGCGACACGCGCTTTGCGGACGGCTTTGAGGCACGTGTTCACAGGCTCGATGAACGTGGCGTCTTCGAAGGTGACGTCGGGAGGCAGCGCAATCATTCCGCGCTCGACGACCCACGGCATCGCGCGCACATATTCGGCGAAGCCTCCGCCATTGGGATCAAAACCCGCGGTGAGACCGGTCTTCTTGTATCCCGCGCACTGCGAGAAAAGCTTGCGCTCGCAATAGAAGCACACGCCGCACGGAACATGATGAAAGCTCATCACGCGGTCACCGGCTTTGAATTTCTTCACGCCTGCGCCCACTTTCACGACGGTGCCGGCTAGCTCGTGGCCCAGGATCTGCGGCGGCGCGACGTAGCCGTGCTCGATCTTCTTGATGTCCGTGCCACAAATCCCGCACGCCGCGACGCGGAACAGTACTTCGCCTTCGCCAATTTCGGGGACAGGGACGGATTCGACGACGACACGGCCTTTGCCGCGATAGACGCCGGCGCGCATGTGGGTCAGCGAGCCGATTGGCCTGTGGGCAGGGTCGATTTGGGTGGTTGTGTGGCTCATTTTCCGGCCGTCAAAATCGCGTTTTATTTGCGATTAGAAATTTTTAGGTTCTTTTATTTCAGCTACTTGACCTCAATTCTAATTCCAGATTTGCGATTAGAAATTTCGGCATTGGCCTGCTCTAATCGCAACAATTGTCTCTTGCACCGCTGCTCAAACCGACAGAGCAGCGGCCTTCGCGTTTTCGATCAAGGGAGGGTTTGTTACTGAAACCACAAAAGAATCAAGCACCCTCGCCAAATTCGCGGCCGCCCTCTCGCTGTCGTTCGCCAGCTTAAGCAAACCTCCCACTTTTGAAGGGTGTTTCGCGAGTTGACCGATTACTTTCGGAATACTGACTACTCCCTGTTCATTGAAAACTCTGCCGAAATCCAACGGCAAATTCGAATCGACTGTGTCACTTACCGCTCGAATAGCAATACCGGGGACGCAGCGATCAGCGGCCGCACTCAGGACCCAAAAGCTCTCCATGTCCACAGCATCCGCACGGCTACCAAGTTCCCGCTTTTCTTCGGAGCGAGCGACCACATGATTCGAGGTCAGAAACCGGTCGACCAACTTCGCGCCCGCAGCAGCCGCAGTCACAAGCAAATCTGGATGACCCGGATGCGACTTTGCTCCGTTGGAGTCCATGACGTTCCGGGCCACAAGAGGTTTTGCGAGAGAATGCTCCGGCCGCAAAGCTCCCGATAAACCGGATACGATGCAAATATCGGGTTGCTCTTCGAAAGCAATTCCTGCGGCGCGCTGCGCGGCAAAGCGGCCTGCACCCGTGAGAAACACTCGGACGCTGGATTCTCCAATCTGTTCACGATAGGAGTGATCCCACTGATCTGCGGCCACGCGCTTAAAATTACGCATTTTTCGCCAGGGAGCGAATTCGTTTTCGAGGGCGAATGTGACCAATATTTTCACCGTGGTTCCATTTCCAGCTGAACCATCCAAACCGTAAAACCTGCCGGTCTGAAGACCGGCGCTACAGGACTGCTAAAACCTACGCCGCTGCGGCGTGTACGGCCGGTACGCTCGCCGTTTTGCCGCGGATGTAGCCGTGGGTTTCGTACCAGCGGACGGCGCGCTCGAGAGCGGCTTCTACCGGCGTTGGGTGATAGCCCAATTCCCTTTCGGCTTTGTCGCTTTCGACGAACATGCGGTGGCGCGACATCTTCACGCCTTCGACTGGAATTTGCGGTTCGCGACCGCGGAGGCGCGCAAAAAACTCGTCGGCATAGCCGGCGGCGAGCGCGACGGCATGTGGCAAGCGCACGCGCGGTGCTGGGCGCCCGACGATGGCAGCGAGCATGTCCAAAATCTGCTTCAGGGTGAGATTGCGGGCGCCGAGAATGTAGCGTTCGCCGATGCGGCCCTTTTCCGCCGCGAGCAGATGGCCGGCGGCGACGTCCTCGACGGCCACTACGTTCAACCCCGTATCTACATACGCGGGCATCTTCCCGTTCAGAAAATCGAGAATGATTTTTCCGGTCGGCGTTGGCTTCCAATCGCATGGGCCAATCGGTGCGGTGGGATTCACGATGACCACCGGCACGCCTTCACGCGCCGCGCGAATCGCTTCCTGCTCGGCCATGAATTTTGAGCGCTTGTAATGGCCGATCATTTCGCCGAGTTCAGATTGAGTCGATTCGTTTGGCAGCGCGCCGTGACGAGGCACGGCGATCGTTGCAACGGTGCTGGTGTAAACAATCCGTTCAACTCCAGCACGCTGCGCCGCGTCGAGCAGCTTGCGCGTGCCTTCCACGTTGCTCTCGTAGATTTCTTCGGGATGAGCAGACCAGAGACGGTAATCCGCGGCGACGTGGAAGACGCGGCGGACGCCGCGCATCGCGCGTCCGATCGAAGCCGCGTCGCGCAGGTCGCCTTGGGCGCGTTCGATCGAGAGGTCTGCAAGAATGTCCGCATTGCTGGCTTTTCGACAGAAGATACGGACTGTATGTCCCTGGTTAACGAGCAGCCGGGCGACGTGGCTTCCCACGAACCCTGTAGCTCCGGTAACGAGCGTGGTCATAAAATGCGGAAAACTTCGTCTCCCTGCTGTGCAGGCGCCACGGGGATTACACGCTTCGGAATGTTGCTGTTTCCCGAGCCGTTTCCGTGGCCGTTCGAATGGCCATTGCCATGGCCGTTAGCTTTTTTCTCGCGTTCGGTCGGCTCACCGAGAAGGCCGCCCATCTTTCCGGAGACCGTCCAGCTGAGCATCTTCCAGGTGTCGCCGAGCTTCTTATTGCCGCCGAGAACTGCGGACGCTTCGTATCCCGCGTGAACCATGCAGTCTTCGCAGCGAGGATCGCGGCCGCGGCCATATTTTTCCCACGGCGTCTGTTCGATGAAGTCTTTGAAATTGTCGTGGTGCGCGTCGGTCATCAAGTAGCATGGGCCTTTCCAGCCGCGCGGATTGTAAGTGGGATTGCCCCAGGCCGTGCACATCAGCTCGCGCTCGCCGCGGAGGTATTCCATATAGATGGGCGAAGTGACGATGTTGTAGCGCTCGAGCAACTTGTAAGCCTGGCGGAACTTCTCGCGAATTTCATCGCGAGACATGAAGATTTCCTTGGTCATTACTGCGGCGTAGGAATAGGCCGGCGAAAGCATGTGGCCATCGACGCCGAGTGTTTGGAGATAGGCGAAAAGATCGGCGATCTCTTCGATATCCGTCTCTTTGTAAATCGTGGTGTTGGAGGTGACAAGAAAACCCGCAGCCTTGGCTGCCTTGATGCCTTCGATTGCTTCGCGAAACACGCCATCGCGTTCGACGCAGATATCGTGAGTCTTTTCGAGCCCGTCGAGGTGAACGTTGAAGAACAGGCGGGAAGTGGGCGTGAAATCGCGGAGGTGCTTGCGAATAAACATCCCGTTGGTGCACAGGTAGATATGCTTTTTGCGCGCGAGAATTTCGTTGGTCAGGCGGCCGATCTCGGGGTAAATCATGGGCTCTCCGCCGCAGATGGAAACGATGGGCGCGCCGCAATCGTCAACAGCCTTCAAGCACTGCTCGACAGTCAACATCTCGTTGATAGTGGACTTATATTCGCGAATGCGGCCGCAGCCGGTGCAAGTAAGATTGCAGGCGTGGAGCGGCTCGAGCATCATCACCAGTGGAAATTTCTGCGCCCCAGTGATGCTCTTGCGAGCGAGATAACCCGTCATGCTCGCAGTGAGGCTGAAAGGAACTCTCATCCATTACCCCCGTCTTTGATTAGATGCCTTATTTCCTCGGCGGGAATCCGCAAAGCGAAAGATTTGCGCCGGCCTTTGCGCATGTTGTCGAAGCGCGCGAGCGCGTAGAGCGGAAACGAATTCCGGTAGAGGTGATATTTCAAATAGAAGACGCAGGGAAAACCTGTTCCGGTAAATTCCGCTTCGTCCCATGAGCCGTCTTCATTCTGGTTCTCGGTAAGCCACGCGGCAGCGCGCTCGGATGCGGGATTGTTGGGGCCAACCGTTGCAAGCAGGCCAATCAATGCCCACGCGGTCTGCGATGCGGTGCTCTTGCCTTTGCCTTTGAGCGCCGGGTCGTAATAAGAAAGAATGGACTCACCGAAGCCGCCATCGGGATTCTGCACCGAGCGCAGCCAGTTCGCTGCGCGCAGACAATCCGGATCGGAGGATAGCCCAATCGTTTCAAGGGCGCGTAGAACACCGCTCGTTCCGTAGAGATAGTTCACGCCCCAACGGCCGTACCAGGAACCGTCGGGCGTCTGATCGTGCTTGATGAAATCACGCGCGCGATCGACGACGGGATGATTCGCGGACCAGCCAAACTGGCCGAGACATTCCAGCACGCGCGCCGTAACGTCAGCGGTAGAAGGATCGAGCATCGCGTTGTGGTCGGCGAACGGAATGTGATTCAAGAACTGGAGATTGTTCTCGTGATCGAATGCGCCCCAACCGCCGTCGCTATTCTGCATGCTGACGAGCCAGGCAAGCCCGCGACGGATTGCACCGCGCAGAGGAGCCGAATCGGGATCGGCGACACGGCCAAGAGCCATCAGGACGAACGCAGTATCGTCCACGTCGGGATAGAAATCGTTCTGAAACTCGAATGCCCAGCCGCCCGGCGCAGCCCTTTTATTTTTAACCTGCCAATCGCCAGGGCCGAGGATCTGATTCTTGAGCACCCAACGTTCCGCGGCAACCAACGCGGGATGTGATGGATCGAGCCCCGCCTCTTCAAGCGAAACCATCGCGATGGCCGTGTCCCAAACAGGCGAAATACAGGGCTGAACGCGGATCGTGCGGTGCCGTTCGTCTTCGACTTCGTAGCGCTCGAGGAACTTGATTTCGCGGTGAAGCAGCGGGTCGTCGATATCTCGAGATTCGGCGAGCAGCGCGAAAATCGAATTCATCATCGCGGGATAAATCGTTCCCAGGCCTTCGCTGCGTTCGAGGCGATCCATCATCCATTTTCGCGCGCGAGCGAGGCACAACTTGCGAAATGGCTTCCATGAAGAACGCTCGTAGAGCTTCAAGCCTCGTTCGAGCGCGAGAAAGGCATTGCGCCAGGTAAAGACGCTCTTGTCCCAGGCAAACGATGCCGGTCTCTGCCCTGGAACTTTAAATAGGTCGGTGACTGTGACGTCCGGCGGCAGCGGCCATTCCGGCTTGTTGGCGTAAACGATCGCGAGAGGAACGACGATTCCGCGCGTCCAGGATGACATTTCGTAGAGATTCAGCGGGAACCAATCCGGCAAGAGCATCATCTCGGGCGGAATCGAAGGCACCATATCCCAGCTAATGGCGCCGACCATCGCGAGGTAGAACCGAACGTAGGAATTCGTGGCTTCCAGACCGCCAAGGTCCAGTACTTTTTCCTTCGCGCGCTGCATGTGCGGCGCATTTGCGGGATCGCCAGCGAGGCGAAGCGCGACATAAGCCTTCACGGAGGCATTCAGCTCGGAAGGGCCGCCGTAGAAAATATACCAGCCGCCGTCTTCGAGTTGCCGTTCGCGGATATAGCGCGCCAGCTTGGCGGTTTTCTCGGATTTAAGCTGACCCAGGATGTGCAGGTAGAGAATGTAGTCGGACTCGAGCGTGGTATCGGCCTCGAGCTCGCCCCACCAGTAGCCTTCCTGAGCCTGAGCGGCCAACATCCAGTCGCGGCTGCGAGAAATGGCCTGTTCGACGAGAGATTCGAGGTTGCGGGTTTGAACTACCGCTGTGGCCTGGCTCGCTCCGCTGTGGGAAGTCTCAATACGCAGTCTTGCTTCCGGTGTCATCAATCCCTCAGATATATTTTCGGTCCTTATCGGCCCATTTGGAAATTGCAGCTGCAGCCGGGCACCGCCGCTTTCACCCAGAATGAACGGTCAGGCCCCTTACTTGCACTGCTTGCTTCGCTGCCCTGCGGAGGGCATCAGAACCGGGCACCCTAGTGCTTGCCCGTCCTAACCGCCGCGTCCGCTTACCCGGCTTCCCCATTAGCCAGTCTATGGGACGTTTAATGAGCTGAAAAACGCTCGGTAAAAACCCTTTGGCCTCATCACACAGCATCAACTGTTCCGTAACACTAGCATTATGTTCGGCTTTGGCTTGCCGGTCAACTGAATTTCCATGTCGCGTGTCCAAACTTATGATGCTGGCCACCGGGAAATGATGCCTGACAAAAATTGCCCCAAATCGGGCGGCAGGGGCGATCCGATTGGTTGAAAAAATCGGGGTTTGGCCATGGCTGCCGGAGATTGAAATCGCGGGTCGGAGTCTTCAAACGGCGAACGGAAGACGAAGGCGTCCGCTAGCTCGAGATTTTTGCGGGCGGAATCCTTGAAATCCGGATTCGAGGGATCGAGGACCATAACGAACAGCGATGGGTTCCAGAATCTCATTAAGGCGTCACTTTCGATTAAGGCGTGGCCAGCGCTTGCCAACTCGGCTGCCAGTGCTGGAAGCGCATTTTGCAGGTGATGCTCCTTCGTTTCGATCCACAAGGCTCGATCGGCACCCGAAGCGAGGAAGCGCGAGCTGTCTGAATTGCCGCTGCGGCTGGTTTCTTCGCGGATCGCGTACGGATGGCCTTGCGGCGAGCAATCGCACGAGGGTCCGTTCACCGGGCAACCGGATTCAGCGTAAGGAGTGATCTTGACGGCTGTCCAGTGCCGATTCGGGAAGGCTTGGATGATGTCCGCGATTAGCGCGGATTTCCCGACTTTGCGGCACTGGCCTCCTATGGCTACAAGGAAGCCGCGGAAAGGGGCTGGGATGCGACTTGCGGTCACTATCTTGATCTTGTCAATCTGGTTTTGTCGATCATCGTTTCGCCGATCATCGTCCCGTAGTTCATCGATCCGACTTGGAGTAAGTTTGCCTGGCTGGCGGCGCTGATTCCAATTTGCGGATGCGTTCGGCCAACTCCGGCAGACGGGCGAACCAGGCGTACTGTTCCTTGAACTTCGCGAGCGGGCGCGCAGGAGTGCCCCAGACGGTTTGACCGCTGCGGATTGTCTTGCCCGTCGGAATCCCGGCTTGGGCGCCTGCAATTGCGCCGTCTTCGAGTTTGCAGTGGTCAGCGATGCCGACCTGTCCGCCGATGATGGCGCGCTTCCCTATCGTGCTGCTGCCGGAAATTCCGGTTTGCGCGGCGATGACGGTGTGCTCGCCGATGTGGACGTTGTGCGCTACTTGTACGAGGTTATCAATTTTCACTCCGGCAGCGATTTGAGTGGTTTCGAGCGAGCCGCGATCGATTGTGGTGTTCGCGCCAATTTCCACGTCGTCGGCGATTTCGACTCGGCCGACTTGCGGGAACTTCCAGTAGCGATCTTCGCCCGAAGCATGGCCGAAGACGTAGCCGAAGCCGTCGCTGCCGATGACGGCCCCGGAGTGGACTTCGACGCGATCGCCGAGGCGCGCGCCGGCGTAGAGCGTGACGCGCGGATGCAGAATGCAATTCGCGCCGATGTGAGAGGCCCGGCCCAGGAACGCGTGAGCGCCGATCGTGGTGCCTGCTCCGATTTCAGTTTCTTCTTCGATCACGGCGTAGGGACCGATGGAAACATTTTCGGCGATCTTGGCCGTCGGGGATACGATCGCGGTGGAATGAATGCTGGATTTTGGCGTGGGGTGCGGTGATAGCCACGCCGCCGCTTTGGCGAATGCAAATTTCGGGTCGGCGACTTCGAGAATTGTTTTGCCGGCTGCGCGAGTGTTAAGAGGAGCGAGAACGCACATGGCCGCTGATTTTTCGATGCGCAGCGCAAATTTAGGAGCGTCGAGGTAGATAAGGTCGGTGGCGGCTGCGTTCTCAGGTCCGGCGACGCCCGTGATTGCGAGGCTGCCCTCGCCTTGCAACTTTGCGCCAAGATATTCTGCCAATTCAGCGGCTGTGCGATTCATGTGAGCCTCGTTTCGATTTTTCGATTATGCGCGGAATTGTTTTTGCGCCGATCGCTTCAATCAGGCGAAAAGCTAAAACGGATATATTGCCGGCTCTCCGGGCGGACGCGTCTTCCAGCGCTTGTGCACCCAGAGCCATTGGTCCGGATGTTCGCGCACCCAGGCTTCAATCACGGCCATGAAGCGAGCGGTGTTTTCGCGGACGTCGGCGTCTTCATCGCCAGCGCGCACGAGATCGAGTGCGCGCGCGAACTGCAGGCGATATTTCTTTTTGTCTGCGTCCCATGCCAGAAATCCGGGAATGACGGCGGCATCCGTGCGCAGCGCGATTCTCGCAATGCCAGACGTGGTGCAAGCTGGCCGGCCGAAAAAATCCACGAAGACGCCTTCATCGAGCGACGTGTTGGTGTCGGCCAAAATGCCCACCGTGCCGCCTTCGCCGAGCACTTTCAAAATAGCGCGCGCGGAGCGATTTTTTTCGATTGGCTGGTTGCCGGAGAGGCAGCGATAGCGATTGATGAGCGCGTCCACGCGAGGATTGGCGACGGGGCGCACCAGGAAATGCAGCGGGTGGCCGTAAAGCGCGTGCGCGAATGGAGCGAGTTCCCAGGCGCTCATGTGGCCGGTGAGGAACAGCACGCCTTTGCCGCGGCGCTGGGCGCACTCGAAATTTTGGGCGCCGTCGATCTTCACGATCTGCGCAATATTTTCGGCGCTGTATTTTGGGAATTGCGAGAACTCGCCCGCCATCCAGCCGATCTGGCGAATCATTCCGCGGATGATTCGCTTGCGCTCTGCATCACTCATCTCGGGAAATGCGAGTTGAAGATTGAACATCGCCGCGCGCTTCAGAGGAGTGCGCGCCTGATATGCGAGTGCGGCGAAGACAGCGCCCACCTGACGGGCGGCGCTGCGCGGAAGCAGGCCGAGCGCCTTGAGTCCAATCCACGCGGCTGCATATTCGAACCGTTCTCGCATCGCGCGTCATTATGCAAGAGGCTGCCGAGCCGATGCCAGCGATGTGTGATGAAAGAGTGTTTGCGGCGATGTTAGACTCGGCGGGCTTGCGAGAGCGAAGCGCGATGGCCATACGATGACCATACAATGAGCGAACAGCTGCTATCCCGTCAGCGCGCCAATTTCGTTGCCTATGCCAGCGCTGGATTGATCGTGCTGGTGTGCCTCTTCAGCCATTTGGGCGCGATTGGATTGGTAGGGCCGGACGAGCCGCGCTATGCGTGGATTGCGCGCGCGATGGCGACAAGCGGTGATTGGGTGACGCCGCGTCTCTATGGTCAGCCATGGTTTGAGAAGCCGGTGCTTTACTACTGGGCGGCGGCGCTGGGATTTTTGGCTCACTTGCCGGCCGAGTGGGCCGCGCGGCTGCCTTCCGCTTTTGCGGCGCTTGTGGCGGCTATTGCAATCGGTTGGCTTGGTTGGAAATTCTACGGCACGGAGTCGTGGCCGTTCGCGTCGTCTTTCTTAATTGCGCCGCTGATTTTTTCGACGAGTGTTGCCGCGATCGGATTCGCGCGCGCGGCAGGGCCGGATATGTTGTTGAGCGCTGCCCTGACCATCGCGATGGCAAGCGGCGCGATTGTGATGTCTCGGCGCGGTGCCTTGCGTTCTGAAAGTGACGATCGAGCGAGCAACGCTCCTTCTGATCACATTGGGCTAGCCCTTTTCGGCGCTTCGGTCGGGCTTGCGGTTCTCGCAAAAGGCCCGGCGGGAGTTCTCCTCCCAGCCGGGGCGCTCGGAATTTGGGCACTCGCTACATCGCGTTGGCGCGATGCATTTAGCCTGGTCCATCCGCTTGCCATCGCGGCCTTGTGCCTCGTCGCTCTTCCGTGGTACGTGCTTTGCGCACTACGCAATCCAGATTTTCTCCGCGTCTTTATTTTTCAGCATAATTTCGAACGCTACCTCACCCCCGTGTTTCAGCATCGCCAGCCGTTTTGGTATTTCGTCCCGATTCTTCTGCTCGGACTGCTCCCCTGGACCGCCTGCCTTTGGCCGGCGCTCCATGAAGGACTGCGACTCTGGCGGCAGAAATCCTGGAGCAGTTCGCCAGGATTCTTATTCGCCTGCTGGGCTATTTTCCCTTTTCTGTTTTTCAGTTTTTCGCAATCCAAACTACCGGGGTACATCCTTCCCGCGATTCCTTCGCTCTGCCTCCTGATTGCGGTTGGATTGCAACGCCGGATCCTCGCGCCTAAATTGCAGCCTTCACTCATTGCTTCGGCGTGGTGTGCTGTGATTGCGGTCGGGATCACATGGATTGTGATGGCATTCTCGGCCGTTCACTGGTTAAACCGCCTCCCTGTTGCCTCCCGCGACGTGTCCGGAAAAATGATCCTGCAGATTTCCATCCTCGCGGTCGCGGGTGGAATCGTGATCGTCATACTCGCTCTCCTTCGCAACGGTGGCGCACCGCTGCTTTCGCTATTTATGGTCGCCCTTTGCGTCGAACTGGCCGGCGCGCGCGTCCTGCCGGCACTCGATCCTTTTATCTCGACAAGGTTTCACGGCGAACTGCTTCGCAGCCATCGCTACCCGGATCGCGTCTTCACATTTCATCTCACGCGTTCCTGGCAGTACGGGCTCAACTTCTACCTCGGGCGTGAAGTCGCGGAATGGCCGGCGGCCGATGCGGATGCGGCCCTCGTACTCACCACACCGCAGGGCTTGGATGAGATCAGAAAAATGGGCCGGGTGCAGGGATCGCTGGATGAACCTTACGAAGGAATCTTGTACGTTCCGGTGCTGCCCGCCCCACGCTAGGGATTTGTTCGCGAAACGGGCGGCAAATTCTGCAGGAAGAAATTCACAATTTGATTTTCGTATGTGTGCCGATCGTCGTCGGTCATCTCGGAATAGCTCAGGCGGTCGCGCACGAGCTGTTTCGGTTCCGGCGCTCGCGTAAAGATTTGCAGAGTCTCTTGAGCGAGCTGCGGACGATCATCGGATTGAATGAAAAGCTTGGGTATGCCCTGGGTTTTGGCCAGATGCAGCGAAACCGCCTGCTGCGAGCGATAGCGATAATTCATCAATCGGAATCCCCAGTCGGAAAAACGGCTCACGTAGGGAATCACAGCGAGACCGGAACGCTTCACCTCAATTTGCACCATGTCCCGAGGATCGTCCCAAGCGTCGTCCACGACGAACGCGGCAACTCGAGGATCGGAGGCGGCTACTTCGAGCGCGACAAAGCCGCCCAGGTTTACGCCCCACAAGCCGAATTTCTTCGGATCTACGTCGTCGCGCGTGGACAGCGCCTGAACCGCCGCTTCCAGCTCTGCGGTTTCGCGATAGCCAAGCGTCGTAATACCCGGAGTCGAACCGTGCCCCAGAAAATCGAACACAAAAACGTTGAACTGATGATCCTGCAGCGCCGATACCAGCGTGAGCACATCGGTGCGCTGCGACAAATATCCGTGGCACACGACAATCGTGGGCGCACCGCGCAACCCCGGGAAAAACCATCCCTCCCGCTCCGGTTGCCCGGCGATCGGAAAAGAAAACGGGACGGGATGCCCCATCATCACGTTCAGGTCGTAGGAAGAGGCGGCGGAATGGGTGGGCTTAAGGATTTGGTAGAGGAGAAATCCGGAAACGGTGGCGATCGACACGAAGCCAAACAGGATTATCGCCAGAAGTGCAGATACGACTTTGGCGGGGCGCGTTGTGGGATAGCGTAGCTCTGAGAGGACGGCCATCCGTTGAGCGCGAGCGCGCGATTTCGCGCCTCGACAAACGGAATGTTAGCACAATTCTCTGGCTATCCCTGTTCGACACTTGTTCGCGTTTCTATCCGGGACACGCGTTTGGGTTCTTTCACTCGTCACGGCTATAATGATTTACGGGAGCGGCTCCGGCCTACATGCAGATTGTTGACCTCCGGCAGGTCCATTCGAAAACCCTCGACGTGTTGTTTCAGGAGGAAGCTCGCCACTGGCGCGATGAACTGCACTGGGACTACCGCCCCTCGATTGACCTGATTCGGAAATTCATCGATTCCCGCTCGTTGAATGGTTTCCTTGCGCTCGATAACGGCCGCCCCGCCGGCTACGGCTTCTATGTGCTCGAAGATCACAAGGGGCTGATCGGCGGGCTGTTTGTCTCTTCCGATTACGCCCAATCCGCGATTCCAAAAGAAATCCTCACCGAGATGCTGGCGGCGCTTCGCGCCACGCCGCGCTTGGAACGCATCGAGGCGCAGTTGATGCCCTTCGGAATCGAATTCGATCCGGCCTTCCTTTCCAAGGAGATGCGCCTACACACGCGTCAATTCATGCTGCTTCGTCTTGCAGATGCAAAGCTGAGCGAAAAGCCACTCTCGCCCGCTTTTCGCATGGAGCCGTGGAGCGACCGCGCGTTTGATTCCGCAGCCAAATTAATTCAGCTTTCTTACGCGAATCACGTGGATGGCGACATCAACGATCAATACCGCTCCGAGGCCGGCGGAATGAAATTTCTTCGCAACATCGTGATTCTGCCGGGATGCGGGCAGTTTTTGCCGGAAGCGTCGTTCCTCGTGCGCCCGACAACGGGAGATCGCCTGGTCGGTATGGTTCTCACTTCGACGGTGAAAGAACGCGTAGGGCATACCACGCAGGTGTGCGTCATGCCCGGCTACCAGGGCCACCGCATCGGGCGCGCGTTAATGGAAGCGTCGATCCACGCGTTAATGCGACGCAAGTACGAGTGGCTGTCGCTCACGGTGACCGCGGTGAATACGTCAGCAGTGCAGCTCTACGAGCATCTGGGCTTCAAGACGATCAAGAGATTTGCAGCAGGCGTCTGGCAGGCTTAGCGGTGGCTCGGCGTCTATTTCACCTGTCGCGTTACGAGACGATTAGTCTCGATTCATTGGTATCGGGTTAACCGTCACCTTTACGCGATCTGGCAAATCGAAGAAGACGGTCGAAACCGCTGTCTGTCCCGGCTCACCCTCGATTTTATATTCGTAGGTTACTCGTTGAGACGAAGGCGTGCGGCTTGGGTTTTCGAAAGTCCAACGCCGGACATTTTTCAGCGCACTCTCGGAAAGAATACGTGGCCCTGTAACAGCCACGGCGCCTGATACATTGCCATCCGCGTTGAAACTAACATCTAAAACGACATCGCCTGTGACATGCGCAGCACGAGCGACGGCGCTATACTCCGGAGATTCAATATGCTTCGGGCACAGCCCGCTTTTTTCACGCGGAGTTGAGGCTCCTACAAGAAAGAGAAACGCCAATGCGGCGCCGATGTATCGCATGTCATGCCCTCGATATTCACTTCTTCGCTCGGTCTTTCAGCAGCCCCTTCAATTCATCCATGAATTCCTTCACATCCTTGAAATCAAGATACACGGACGCGAAGCGAACATAAGCCACCTTGTCGAGCTTCTTCAGGCTCTTCATCAGCAGTTCGCCGATTTCAGATGTCGTGCGTTCGCGCTCGGGGGCTTCGCTGACGTACGCTTCGGCCTCGTCAACGATCGTCTCAAGCTTGCCCACCGGCACCGGCCTCTTCTCGCATGCCTTCAGCAATCCCTGCAGAATTTTCTGGCGGTCGAATTTCTCGCGACGGCCATCCTTCTTGATCACCATGTAAGGAATTTCGTCGATGCGCTCGTAGGTAGTAAAGCGCCGGCTGCATTTCAAGCACTCGCGGCGGCGGCGAATCAGATCGCCGGTGCGCGCCTCCCGTGAATCCACCACTTTGTCATCCAGGTGCGCGCAAAAAGGGCACTTCACCGCGAACTCTCTTCCGGCCGGTCTGCCGCCTGATCGGCGCCCTCGAACAGCACCACTTCGCTCGCGCGCTCCTGCTCGTGCACCATCCGGCGCAAATCTCCCATGGACCAGCCTTC
>Ga0210394_10000939_pt1 | contig 51421 bp, 59 predicted proteins | sample IncBWC12MmetaG_FD_160121 | JGI IMG/M metagenome (GOLD analysis project Ga0210394, IMG submission 160121) | Forest soil microbial communities from Barre Woods Harvard Forest LTER site, Petersham, Massachusetts, United States - Inc-BW-C-12-M | ecosystem: Environmental > Terrestrial > Soil >...
ACCAGGCAGCCAGCAGCCTGCTCAAGGGATTGACAGCACGTTACCTGCTGAAGGAAACCGTTCAACTCCACGAAGGAGATACCGTCCTGTACCACGCTGCAGCTGGTGGAGTGGGTCAGATCTTCACACAGTGGGCAAGATCGCTTGGGATTGGCGTGATTGGAACGGTATCGACTGCGGAGAAGGCGCAAATCGCCCTCCAAGGGGGCTGTACAGCGGTAGTCAATTACAGCACGGAAGACTTCGTACAACGTACCTTCGAGTTGACTGGCGGCTTGGGAGTGAAGGCTGTCTACGACTCGGTCGGTAAGGATACGTTCCGGGGCTCACTCGCGGTACTCAAACCCCGCGGCACGCTGGTTCAGTTCGGCAATGCCTCGGGTTTTCCGGAACCAATCAATCCATTTGAGCTGGCACCCCGAGCGCTTTATCTGACATGGGCAATTTTGCCCCACTACAACAACACTCCAGAAGCTCTCGCTGCCTCTTCGGCCGATCTCTTCCACGCCATACAGTCGGGAATCCTCAAGGTCAACCCAACGAACGTCTATCGTTTTGATCAACTGGTCCACGCGCATCAGCAACTCGAACAGCGACGCACCATCGGCGCAACAGTACTGCACGTCTAGACACCGAGCAATGACGGGAGAAAATCAATGAATCAAGCATTGCAAGACGTAGTCGAACACCGTCGCACGACGAATGCCTTCAAGCCAATGCGGGCAGCTCGCGGACTATTCCGCCTTGGAAGGGCGTCTCTCGCCCTCAGCGTCAGCTTTGCCTAAATCCGGATTGTCAGGAGAACACATGATCTACGAACTGCGTCTTTACAGAGTTATGAATGGCCGCATGGCGGACCTGCTGACACGCTTCGAACATCACACCGTGCCGATAATGGCCCGCCATGGCTTCCTGCAAGTCGGGTTCTGGACGACGATCGTTGGTCGCTCGGAACAACACCTCACTTATCTGCTTGCATGGGAGTCGCTTGCACAGCGCCAAGAAAAGTGGGATGCGTTTTTGTCAGACCCTGCATGGCTGGCCATCCGTAAATCGACAGAGGAGAACGGCCCTTTGATCTTCGATATCGAAAACTCTCTCTTGAGACCAACGAACTTCTCAGCAGCCAAATGACAAGTCACCGTTTGTCATCCTGCTACGAGCTGATCGTCGCTCTGCTACTTCAGGGGCTGATCCATAGATACGGACCAGCGCTCTTTCGGCTAGCCGTGCAGCATCAATGAAACCCGATGCCATGGCTTCTTTCTCCGACGAACGCCATTGATGATCTGAAGATCGGACTCTATGAATCGGGAATCGTCACAAGGAGGCTTGAAGGCGATCGTGCGCGACGCCAAGAAAGGCGAGACCTGCTCAAAACAGGAGCGTGTTACGTCATGTTCCCCGAGAATGCGGGCTTCACCAAGACCAAAGAACTAGCAATTAACAGAGGGAATGAATATGAAACAAGATATGGCAGCACGATCAGCGAATCGTTCGCTTACCAGCAAGGCCGTCACGTACAAGGCTCTAGGCGGCCCCGAGGTCATCCAATTCGTGGAACGCACGGTTCGGGCACCTGCGGCCGGTGAGGTCCGTATGGAGGTGAAGGCGGCAGCAGTCAATCCGATCGACATCCTTTTCCGTGATCCAGGTTTTGCCAATCTGACTTCAAATATCGTGCCGGGTATGGATGCCGCAGGAGTCATCGAATCTGTCGGGTCCGGCGTATCGCGTCTACATCCCGGCCAGAAGGTGATAGCGGCAGTCAATCCAGTGCGCCCCGAAGGCGGCGCGCAGGCGCAGCACATCGTGGTGCCCGCTGCCTCGGTCGTTCCGATACCGGAGGGTGTTTCTTTGGCGCAGGCTTCTATCCTGTTGATGACTGGGCTGACTGCGCTCAACGCGCTGGAATTTGCTGGGCTGAAGAAGGGTCAGATCTTAGCCGTGAGCGGTGGCGCTGGGCTTCTGGCTCAATACGCGATCGCGGCCGCGAAACGGCAGGGAATAAAGGTCATCGCCGACGCCAAGCCAGCAGATGCCGAGATGGTACGCCGCTACGGCGCCGATATCGTGGTCGAGCGTGGGCCCGGCTTCGCCAAGGCGATCCGCCGGGAGCTGGCCAATGGCGTCGACGCGCTGCTCGACACGGCGTCCCTTGGGGAAGAGTCCTTTGGCGCCATCCGTGACGGGGGCATCTACATTCCGGTTCGCGGCTGGGGAGACCATCCCGCCGAGCGTGGAATCAAGATCAAGCCGATGACGGTATCCAGTGTCCTCGAACGTACCGAATGGCTCGAACTGCTCCGCAAGATGGTTGCAACCGGGGAGATAAAGCTGCGCGTTGTTGAGGAATACGCGCCCACGAAAGCTGCAGATGCGCAGCGCGCGCTCGTCGCCGGTAGCCCTCGGGGGCGGCCGGTAATCCTCTTCTAGCGACCCTGCCATCATGCAGGCCAGGCCATTCGGCCCGTTCAGTTTCGGGTGATTGGCGCTTAATGCCCTCACTGCTGCACTCGCCGCGCCGCCGGTGGTGACGTCGCCGGGAACGATATCTGCCTTTTCAATCTCTTGCGAATGGTCCGCTTCTTGCACCTGGAGTTGCTGGAGGAGACGTTACCTACGTCTCGGAACCGACGACTCAATTATGTTCTCGGATCTCAGAAGGGTAAGCGTAAGAGCGAATTGAGACTTCCGTTTTTCGCACCCCTCAAAGTACCGTCCATACCAAAAAGAAAGAGGAACAAAACAATGATTCAACCCCCCACAGAAGTCGTAAGGCAATTCCTGGCGAGCACCACAAATCCAACGATTGTCAAAAGTCTCGTTGCAGAGGATGCGACCTACGTGTCGCTCAACTATGACAATCCCGATCTCAAAAAGATCATGCCGTGGACCGGCACCGGCAAAGGTCCCCAGGCATTCATTGACACGTTTACGCGCGTCGGTCAGTTCTGGCAGATTCTGGCTTTCTCTCCCGAAGAACTGTTCGGCGCTGGGGAAAACGTCGCCGTCTTTGGCCGATTCACCTACAAATCGAAGACGCAGGGAAAAACCGTCGAATCTCCCTTCTCGATTCTTTCCCGCGTGCATGATGGCAAGATCGTTTACTTCCAATTCATGGAGGACACCTTCGCGACGGCAGCCAGCTTCAAATCCGGCGGAAGTTCGATATTTCATAGCGATCCGAATGGAAAGGAGATCGAGATCTGATAGGGATCGGTAGTGTGCGCTCCGGTACGAAGAATGGAAGGCTAAGCGCGTCACGCCGTTTCGCACCAAGCTGCGCCAGCACGCGATCCAGGAAAGTTGTCAATTGTGAAACTATTTGAAAAGGAGAAACAAAATGGAAAAGCCACTTCAAACTCAGCTAGGCCGTTCCCAAGAACTGGTGAAATCGCAATTTTCGCCAATTTCACCAAATCCACAGCCAGTTTTCCGCCCTTCTTCTTCTGTCTTTTCAATCTCTTGCGAATGGTCCGCCTCTTGCACCTTTGCTGAGCGAGACGTGACGTACCGTCTCGAAACCGACGACTCGACTATGTTCTCGGTTCTCAGAAAGGCGTGATCAACATGCTCAATACAATCCTCGGCGCACGACTAAGCTGGCACTTTGCCAACGGCTGGATCTTCGAACCTGCCATCGTCGGGCCCGACATCGTCGACTACACCCTGAAAGCGGGGCCACACGCTGGACGGCATGCCATCCAGCACTTCTACTATCAGCGGGTAGCTCCGGGAGTCGAGACCACGGTCTGGTACGAGGAAAGTGGCGCGCTCGTCCATATTACCTGGTACTTAGAGACACAAACGGTGCACCGATTCGCGGCCCTTCCTGCCTGGCTGGCAGAAGATATGACCGTTTATAAGGGTGACAACCAAGACCCCGCGTTCATTGAGAAAATCAAAAAGCTTATTTCGCAGCGGCAGGATTATCCCCGGCACATCCTGAACGATGAGGGCTATTTCAGAGTGATCTGATCGTCCCATGCCGGGAGGCTTGGCAAGTCGATTTCTAATTTTTGAGACTACATCTTAGATCGGCGGAGTAATAGACCGTAATTGTTAGCTGACCAAGAAAATAAAACTGGATATGCCACTGAAAGTTGAAGGGAGAGACTTCAATGAACTTCGAATCACGCAATCCGGCAACGGGTGAACTGCTGGGTGTCCATCCGGAACACGACAAAGCAGAGATCGAGGTACGGTTGCAGCGCGCTTGGGACGGCTGGCGACGGTGGTCCCGCACTCCATTGCGGGAGCGAATCGCTTTCCTCACTCGGCTCGCCGAGCTGTTAGAGCAGCGGGTCGAGAGCTACGGACGCCTAATCACCGCTGAGATGGGCAAGCCGCTGGCGGACTCCATTTTCGAGATCAAGAAATCTGCTTGGGCCGCCCGCCACCTCGCCGAAACGGGGGAGGCTTATCTCGAGCCACAGCCCGTCTCAGGCATACCGGCGCAGATCATCTACGAATCGATAGGGCCGATATTCTCCGTTCAGCCGTGGAACGTACCCTTCTGGCAGGTGCTGCGCTTCTTCAACACCACAGCTTTGGTCGGCAATACCGCGCTCATCAAGCACGCCGAATCGGTCCAAGGCTGCGCCGAGGCGCTGGAGACCCTGGTGCGCGACGCCGGTGGCCCCGAAGGACTCTATGTCAACCTTGCAATCCCGGTTGAGGCGTGTGCCGCCGTCATCGCCGATCCGCGGGTGCGGGCCGTCACCGTTACCGGCAGCGTCCGCGCCGGACGCGCTGTTGCGGCGGAAGCCGCCCAAGTCGGAAAAAGAGCGGTGCTGGAACTCGGCGGTTCCGATCCATTCATCGTTCTGGGGGACGCCGATCTTGCGAAAGCCGTGCAGCTCGCCGTGACGTCGCGCTACTTCAACAACAGCGAGGGTTGCATTTGCGCCAAGCGTTTCCTGGTGGCGGAGTCCCTGTTTGACAACTTCACCAAGGCGTTTGTCGAACAGTCGAAGGCGCTTCCCATGGGCGATCCCATGAAGGAAGGCATCAAGATCGGCCCACTGGCCAGCTCCGGTGCCCGCAAGAACCTCCATCGCCAGGTGCTCGACGCGGTAAAGGTTGGAGCGCGCATTCTCACTGGCGGTGAGATCCCCGCCGGCACCGGCAATTTCTATCCGCCGACTGTGCTTGTGGGGCTGCCGCCCGAGGCGGCGGTCGCCAAGGAAGAATTCTTTGGTCCCGTGGCTATGATTTTCCCCTTCAAGACCGACGACGAGGCGATTCACCTCGCCAATATCACTGACTTCGGTCTCAGCGCTGCGGTCTGGAGCCGTGACCTCGTCAGGGCCCGTCGCGTTGCCGGCGAGATCGAATCCGGAATGGTATTTATCAATGATTTCACTCGCTCCGATCCCCGCGCACCGTTCGGAGGCGTCAAGGCCTCAGGGTATGGGCGCGAGCTTGGCGCTCCCGGCGCACGCGAACTTACCAACCCAAAACTGATCTGGCAGGGTGCCTGAACAACAGTACGCGCCGAATACCAACTGACGCGCTCGACGTCGACCCGGTGAATGATTCGTCGTCGGGCCGAGAAGCAACATCACGCACGTCGCGGACAACATCGAGAGGAACAAGTCGAATCTTCGGATGTGAGTAGTAAGACGAAAAAGAGGATGCCATGGTCAGCAATCAGTCAATGTCGTCTCCGCCGCCTGAGGCAGCAGCCTTGAGCCCACACCAGCCCGAGGCTCCGCTCCGAGAAATCGTCGTCTTCATCCATGGGCATACCAAGGCGGGAGGCATGTTGGAGTTCGCCGGCGAACTGGCCGAGGAGCACGGCGCGCGCCTGATCGGTGTATTCCTGCAGCCGGAGCCCACGATTACGCCGGCGGAAACTTTCGCCCGCGGCACGGGCATGCAACGCGTAAGCGAGTCACACCGCTCACAACTCGAGAGGATCGACGCAGACTACCGAGATCTGTTCGGGGACATCGTGCGTCGTCACGGACTCCCGCCAGACTCGGAGTGGAGGTCGCTGCCCTACTTCAGCGGCGAGGTGGGCGTGCATGCATACTACGCGGACGTGGTGGTGGTCGCTCAACCGCGGCCTGATGGCCGGACGGATCGCGCTCCTGGCCTCGCGGAGTCCCTTATCCTGACTTCCGGCCGGCCGATCATCGTGTTTCCGTCAGTCAGCACAGTATCCCGGATCCGCCGCATTCTCGTGGGATGGAATGCCAGACGCGAGTCCATCCGGGCCGTGGCCGACGCGATGCCGGCGCTTATGAAGGCCGAGGCAGTCGAGGTCTTAGTGGTCGACCATGAGCGTACGGCTGGTCACGGCGAGGATCCGGGGGCAGAGGTCGCACGGCACTTGGCGCGTCGCGGTGTGAAGGTGGAAACACGGCACTTGTCATCGGCCAAAGAAAAAGAAGAGGTGGGTCACCTTCTTCTCTCGCAAGCTGCCACTTTCGGTGCCGATCTACTTGTTATGGGCGCCTATGGCCACTCCCAGCTAAGGGACTGGATGTTCGGTCGCGTCACGCGGACGGTCCTGCGGGAGGCGGGCCTACCGGTCCTGATGTCCCGATGAGCATAGAAGCGATTAGCGGAGCAAAAACGACGAGCTCTTCAGCCAATCGTCTGGTTGCGGAGGAAGATGCATCGCTGGTTGCTGCCGCGAAAGCCAGGGACACTCGCGCGTTTGAGCTGCTGGTCGAACGGAACGAGCGAAAGATTTTTTCAATGGCTCAGCGCATAACCCGCAATCGGGAAGACGCCGAAGATGTCGTGCAGCAGAGCTTCCAAAAAGCGTTCATCAATTTGCAAAAGTTTGAGGGCGACTCCTTATTCTCCACGTGGCTGACACGGATTGCGATCAACGAGGCACGTATGTTGTTGCGCAGGAGGCGTGGGTCGCGTGAGGTGCCGATCGAAGAATCAAGCATGAAGGCCGAAAGTGCGCTGCCGCTGGAGTTTCCGGACTCGGCCCCAAACCCTGAAGACAGCTGCTTGGATCGAGAACAGGAGCAAGTTCTGTCCGCAGCTTTGAATAAGTTGAGGCCAGGAATACGGAAAGCAATCGAGCTGCGGGATCTTGGCGAGCTATCCACAGGAGAGACTGCTCTGGTCATGGGCCTCTCTGTCGCGGCAGTAAAAGGCCGGGTCTTCCACGGCCGGAGGAAATTGCGCGAGACATTAAGCCAGAGTCTGCAGGCAAGTAAATAGGAGAGACCACAAATGAGCAGCCACGTCCGTATTCTCGGCATCGCGGGAAGTCTCCGTCGCGGCTCCTACAATCAGGCTGCGCTCCGCGCCGCCAAACTACTTGTCCCGGAGAATAGTGAGATCGACCTCTTTCAGCTTGATGATATTCCGATGTTCAATGAGGATGACGAGAAGCGCCCGCCATCGTCAGTGCTGGAACTGAAGAAGCGCATTCGCCGCGCCGATGCTCTTCTGATCGTAACGCCCGAATACAACTACTCCATCCCTGGAGTCTTGAAGAACGCGCTCGATTGGGCCTGTCGGCCCCAGGGGGACAGCGCCTGGTCTGGGAAAGCAGCGGCGATCATGGGTGCGTCTCCCGGCGCAATCGGAACCGCTCGGGCCCAATACCATCTGCGGCAGATCCTTGTAGCTCTCAACTTGTTTACCCTGAATCAGCCTGAGGTCGTTATCGCGGATGCTGCACACCGATTCGATGAGAACGGCAATCTGATCCATGAGCCGACTAAACAATTGATTCGGGAACTGCTAAAGAATTTGGTGGACTGGACCCGCCGAATTTCGCCTACACCGGAAAGTATTCCGGCATCCAGCACGGCAACTGCCCGGCATCCGCTTAGCGGCGGCGCGCCCGCTTGACTCCGACCGGAGTGAGAGCTCGCTGTTTTCGGCCGCGTGAAAAGTAGCCTAGTTCGTTATTACAGAGTCTCAACTGAGGAGGAAAGTTCGATGAGCAAGAACACAACACAGATTAAAGCCGCGGTGGTGCGCGAGAAAGGTGGACCTTTTAACGTCGAAACCCTAACTTTGGAAGCCCCGCGCCGAGACGAAGTATTGGTCAAGGTCGTGGCCACCGGCTTGTGCCACACAGATATGGTTGCGCGTGACAAGGGCTACCCCGTACCGCATCCAATCGTGCTTGGCCACGAAGGCGCAGGAATCGTCGAGAGCGTAGGAGCGGATGTTGTCAAAGTCGCGCCCGGCGATTCTGTCGTGCTCACATTCCTGACATGCGGACGTTGTAAGCCTTGTCGCTTAGGGAGAATTGCCCATTGCGAAAAGACCTTCCCGCTCTCCTTCGGCGGAGCGCGGCTGGACGGCAGCACAGCAACAGTCGACGGCCAAGGCGAGAAAGTTCACGATCACTTTTTCGGGCAATCGTCGTTTGCGACATACGCGCTCGCCAATGAACGCAACGTGGTCAAGGTCAGCCGTGACGTACCGCTCGAACGCCTCGGTCCGCTCGGCTGCGGTATTCAGACCGGAGCCGGGGCGGTAATGAATGCGCTGAATGTGAGACCCGGTACAAGCTTCGCTTCCTTCGGCGCGGGCGCAGTTGGATGCGCAGCGATCATGGCAGCACGGGCTGTTGGAGCAACGACCATCGTCGCGATAGACATCGTGCCTTCGCGTCTGGAAATGGCAAAAGAACTGGGCGCGACGCATGCCATTAACAGTAAACAGACAAATCCAGTCGAGGCGATCCGAGATATTACGGGTGGCGGAGTCGATTATTCGTTGGAGGCCTCCGGCGACCCCATAGCATTACATCAGGCGATAGAAGCACTCGGATCTCTCGGCACCTGCGGCGTCGTCGGAGCAGAGCCACTAGGCACAGAGGTGAGCTTTGACGTGAACAACCTGATGATACCTGGTAAGGGGATACGCGGCATTCTTGAGGGTGAGAGCGTTCCCGACATTTTTATCCCGCAGCTCATCGAACTCAACGCGCAGGGGCGCTTCCCGTTCGAGAAACTGGTCAAATTTTACAGCCTCGATCAAATCAATCAAGCTGCGCAAGACAGTGAAAAAGGGGACACGATCAAGCCCATCATTCGCCTAATGTAACGGTGGACTGCTCCCTGCGCCACCGCGCGCTCGACGGAATTGTGCATCTCGATCCAGGAGGAAACTCCATGCCTCAGCTCACGAATCTCGCTTTCTTCCGCGCCCGGCCTGGCCAGACCGAGGCGCTCGGAGCGGCTCTAGCCGCTCTAGTCGCGCCCACACGGGGCGAAGCCGGATGCCTCAACTACGACCTTTACCAGTCCATCGAGAACGCCGAGATCTGGTTGGTCTACGAGAACTGGTGTTCGATGCAGGATCTGGACTCGCACATGAAGTCCGTGCATCTGCGTGCCTTTCTGACATCAGCGCCGACCCTTGTCGAGGGCGACATCGACCTTCGTCGATTCACCATGATTTCAACACCCGCAACGCGTTGACCCCAATTTTTTGAAAAGGAGCAGGTTATGTCATTCAAACGCAAGAATATCATCGTCACCGGAGCCACGGGCGATCTCGGAACTGCCATCACGCAACGCCTGATCTCGCAGGGCGCCAACGTCCTGGCCGTGGGATCAAGAGCCGGGGGGTTCCCGCGCCTTGTGGCCGCATGCTCAGGTCCTGGCCTTCTTGAGACCATCGTCGCCGACGTGAGCGATTCGAAACAGGTGCTTGAGTACGCCAAACGCGCCTTCGATCTCTGGGGTCAGATCGATGGCTTCGTAAACAACGCTGGAATTCAAACGCCAGTTCGTCCGATCGTCGACTTCCCCGAGGAAGACTTCGATCGCGTGATGGCCGTCAATGTCCGCGGCATGTTCCTCGGGCTCAAGCACGTGTTGCCTCGCATGCGGGAAGGCGGTTCGGTGGTCAACATGTCCAGCGCGCTGGGCTTGGTGGGCGGCGCGGGCATCTGCGCCTACGTCGCGTCCAAGCACGCCATCATCGGCCTGACCAAAACCGCCGCGCTCGAACAGGGGCCTCGCAAGGTGCGTGTCAATGCCTGCTGTCCAGGTCCCATCTCTGGAACAATGACATTCAAGCTGGCCGAAGAGGTGTTCGCGGGCAGCAACAAGACCTTTGCCGAGACTGTTCCGTTGGGTCGCCACGGCACCCCGGAAGACGTAGCGGGCCTCGTCTCTTACCTGTTGTCGGACGACTCCACGTATGCGACCGGCACCACACATTCGGTCGACGGTGGCTTCACGACCGCCTGATCGGGTTTTCTGGTGAAACCGTCGATGCTCAATTTACAAAGAAGCGGAAATATATGGCACAGCGAAACTGATTTATGCCGGATGAGTGCCAGAAATGGAGCATGGAGATGATTATGTTTAAATCGAAACCGATCGCCCTAGGCTCCGCGATATTCAACAGACAAGTCTCTGACAAAAGGAGAGCCTACGATGAAAGCTCGTATTGACTACACGAATGTTCCGGAAGCGCTCCGCGGGATGTATCAGCTCGAGCACTACATCCACAACTCAGGCCTGGAGGAATCCCTGGTCCACCTGGTGAAGATGCGCGCCTCGCAGATCAATGGGTGCGCGTATTGCCTCGACCTGCATTCGAAAGACGCCCGCGCCCTCGGCGAGACCGAGCAGAGACTCTACGTGCTCGACGCGTGGGAGGAGGCGCCCTTTTACTCCGAGCGCGAAGGCGCGGCGCTCGCGCTTACTGACGCCGTCACCCGGATCACGGAGGGCCATGTGCCCGACGCGGTCTTCGAGCGCGCACGAGCGCACTTCAATGAACAGGAGCTGATCGCGCTGGTGTTTACCCTGACCACCATCAACGCCTGGAACCGCCTTGCTATCACGATGCGTACCGAGGTGGGTAACTATCAACCGAAGGCCCGCTAGTAGGAGGAGATCCGGATTCAGTCAGCGAGATGTTGCATCGTTATCTTCCCCCGCCTGGTTTGGCGCAAAAGAATCTTCTCGCAGGGGACGCCAGGTAAGGATGCCGGCGAGGCCCGCTGGCCGAGTCTAAGCGTGCCCTAGTCTATCTAAGAAGAAGAACGGAGGATTTTCATGTCTAAGATCTGGTTGATTACGGGAAGCGGGAACGGGTTGGGAAGGGACATCGCCGAGGCGGCGCTGGCCGCAGGGGACAGCGTGGTAGCCGGAGCGCGTCGGACAGAAGAACTGGCACCCCTGGTGGCGCGGTACGGCGAGCGGGTGAAACCCGTGAAACTGGAAGTGCGCGACGAAGCCGCAGCAAAAGCGGCCGTGGAGTTGGCAGTGGATACGTTCGGCCGGCTGGACGTTCTGGTCAACAATGCCGGTTATGGGCAGATTGCGCCCTTCGAGCAGATGAGTGCGGAAGACTTCCAGGCGATCGTGGGCACATGCTTTTACGGCGTGGTGTACACCACGCGCGCCGCGGTGCCAGTAATGCGTATGCAGAAAAGTGGTCACATCTTTCAGGTGTCTTCGGTCGGTGGCCGCCACGCGGTTCCGGGCAATACGCCGTATCACGCCGCCAAGTGGGCGGTGGGCGGTTTCAGCGACTCGCTGGCGATGGAAGTCTCGCCCTTCGGAGTAAAGGTCTGCACACTGGAGCCGGGCGGTATTCGGACTAACTGGGCACGGCGCGCCGTTAAGAATGCGCCGGAATTGCTGCCGGAGTATGAGGCCACGGTCGGTTCGTTCCTGAAGATGTTGGGAGGACTCGAAGGGCGTTGGGAAAGCGATCCGCGAAAGATCGCGGACGTAATTCTGCAACTGGCAAATAGCGACGAGGTGCCGGTACGGCTGATCCTCGGTGTCGATGCGGAAAAGCGGGTGCAACAAGCAGAAGCTGCGCGCGCCGCCGAGGCCGACAAGTGGCGACATCTGACCGTTTCAACGGTTTTTGAAGATGGGCGCTTCGACAGTCGCTTGCATATCGCAAAGAACGAAATCGATTCCTGAGTTGCATGATCATATCTGATGCCGGTCCTGCAAAAAGGAGGCATGATGAAGCTCACAGGCAAGAAGGTTCTTATTACCGGTGGCAACAGTGGCATCGGTCTTGCTACAGCTCGACGTTTCATTGTGGCGGGCGCGCTGGTCGCCATTACTGGTCGCGGCCACAAGACGCTCGATGAAAAAATATGACGAAGGGCAAGCTTCGACAGCTCTTGACCTAACTCTTGGCGAATCGGATCGATTCAGTCAAGCGATTGGAGCACGCGATGGATAAGTTCGAAAAACCGAAGACAACGCACCCTATCGGAACGGGAGCCCGGGGATCGCTCGAGAACTTCACAGCCCTTCGGCGGGCGTTTCGCGCTCTGCACGAGGCAGGGTGCTTCGTGATTCCGAATCCGTGGGACGTCGGCTCTGCGCGGTACCTGCAGCAGCTCGGATTCCCCGCGCTGGCGACGACCAGCGCGGGCTACGCGTTCTCGCAGGGGCTGCCTGACTCCGAAGGTGCGCTCACTTGCGAGCGCAACCTGGCATACATTGCTGATATCGCGGGCGCTGTCGATGTTCCGGTCAATGCGGACTTCGCGTCCGGCTACGGAGCTACACCCCAAGATGTGGCCGATAATGTCACGCGCTGCATCGCGGCCGGCGTCGCGGGCCTATCGATCGAGGATGCAACCGGTGATCCATCGTCGCCGCTTTACGAGCTGCCGCTCGCCATCGAGCGAGTGCGCGCTGCGCGCCAGGCGATCGATCAGTCCCGTACCGACGTTCTGCTGACGGCTAGGGCAGAATGTTTCCACGTCGGCCATCCGGATCCACTTCGCGAGTCGGTCCGGCGTCTGCAGGCATTTGCTGAGGCGGGGGCGGACGTGCTATTTGCACCCGGCCCCCACGATCCCACGGCGATCAAAGCGCTCGTTGACGCGGTTCGGCCGAAGCCGATCAACGTCCTGGTGGTTCGGGACAGTGGCTCAAGCGTCGCCGACCTAGCGGCGCTCGGCGTGCGACGCATCAGTGTCGGCGGCGCGTTGGCTCTTGCTGCATGGACAGGTTTCACGCGCGCAGCGCAGAAGTTGAAGTCGGAGGGGAGTTTCGCAGGCTTCGCGAGCTTGGTGTCGTACGCCGACATCAACGGGTTCTTCGTGACCGACTACCGCACGCGGCAGTCTGACGGGCGGCGATCGGCGAAGTCACCAAGCTAAGTATTCAAGGAGGCGACAGATGACAAGAGTGGTTGACGTATCGAACACTGCCTCCTTCGAAGACGTGGCCGTGATGAAGTTCTTCGAGGCCTCAACCCGCAATCTGCTCGCACAGGAAGCGGCCGCTGGGGTAAGACATCACCTTGCTCTTTCAGTCGTGGGAACGGAGCGCCTGTCCGAAAGCGGGCAGCTACTTCCGGGCGAAAATTGCTCAGGAGAAACTGATCAAAGGATCTTCAATCCTATACTCCATCGTCCCCGCGACATTTGTATCGCATTGGTTCTGGGTGGCGGCTGGCACGCCTCAGTTCCAAGGGCAGCTCATAAATTGCTTGAAGAATGTGGCTATATGGGGTGGTGGATTGATATTCATCGCTGGTACATCAGTTCAGCCGCCGTTATAGCCAAGGCATTAGAATGCGCTCGGGGGAGGGAATTGGCCGTGACAGTGTAGGATTCTAACCAACGAGAGGGCAGCGTTCTAACCAACTGGCCAAAGCGGACTGACCCGACTGTGCGGGAGCACCCGAGTTTGGTTCGGCAATTTTCGGCTTGAGGGCATTTCAAGGAGCGACACGGAGCACGGTTCTTATGCCGGCGAAACGTGGTGTTGCGACTGACGATCGTAATCGGGTAGCTGTGCAGCTGGCGGGACTTTCTTTTGATCGAGCTGCGACTCATTGTCCTCTATCATTCTCCCCTCGAGCGTTCTGGCAGTTGAACGGGTTTGCTAGACGGGAAGACCAGCAAACCCAAGAACTTGCGAAAGGAATGGGACAAAGATAAACTCACTTCAGTGCGTTTCGTTCGTCTGGCTGGCGGCTCGACTCCTTAAGGGTACTCAACGAAAGGAGAGAGGCGTTCTTCCGGCGAATCCTGAGGATCGCCCGTCGGAGTGTCGTTCCTGGCGCGCTGAGAAAAGCCGGTCGTGAGTCGCGACTGCAGCGCCGATTTCGGAAGCGATGATGGCAGTTTGATGGCAGTTGGCCGAAAATAGGTTTAGCAGGGCAATAAGTCTTTTATTATCAAGGGCCGAGGTAGCTCAGTGGTAGAGCAGCCGATTCGTAAGCCGCGGCAGCGCCATTTGAACAAACGACTTAGCTGAAAATTCAACGACTTAGCTGCCCATCACTACCCATCATTCCCGGTCTTACAACGGAAAAACAACGCAAGCTAATCTTCTAGTGTAACGGCTCACGATTTTCAAAAGCAGGCGCCGGCCCTGAGCCAACGAAGCCACGGAACGCATTCCAAATCCGAAAAACTGGCCTGTTCCGCCGCTTCGCTTGCGTCCCTGAAAACCTCTTCGTCAAAGTCATAGGTAGCGGCAGGTGTGCTGTTGGCGCCATACGCCTGTCAACGGTTTTCTCGCGGATCACGACCGCTGGCGGTCACTGCTGGTTGCGCACAGCATACAGGGTGTGCAGGTCCATGACTCCCGGCTGGCGGCGAGCATGTATGTTCACGGCGTCGGACAATTGCTGACCATCAATGTCCGCGACTTCAAACGTTTCGAGGGGTTGCGTATTCTCAATCCAGCCGAATTCTTTGGAGCACGATGAGCATACGACAACTGGGATCGAACTTGATGGCAAGGCATTCTCATGCTTGCGGAGCCGAGGCCTCCCGTGAGGTCCGCTCTCCATCCTTAATATACGGGTACGCCGCGCTGGGCGACTTGGTTAGAATGGATCGGCACGGCCTGCCGCGAGACCTCTGAAAAATATCGAAGGAGTTGAAACGTTGGCAGCCAAAGCAGCAGAGTAGCTCCAGCAACTTCAGCGTCTTTTCGCTCGTGAAACTATCTCGCTTGGAGGTACATCCATGGACTACCTTATCGATTCGCTCAGGCGACACAGTCGCAGAGGCATGCTGAAATCGAGTGCCGCCTTGGCCTTACTCCCGCTCGCAGGGCGGCCTGAGATTTCTTCGTTGCGTGATCAAGAAGCGATGACCGCGAACGGTGGCACCGATCCGTATCCAATTCCCTGGCTGGATAAGAACGGCAGCCACAACCAGCCCGCTGGGCCAAACCTCGAACCGTCTCATATCTACCATTTCAAGGGTCGCGTCGCCCGGTGCAGTACTTTTACCGGCATGGGCACCGACAATCAGGGAAATCGCGTCGCTTTCGGCAGCCCTACAACCGATTACGGCGTCATGCAGGGAGAATATTGGGCCGGTCGCGCAGCGCAGCAAGGTACGTTTACACACATATGACTCACATTGTTTCGGGGACCGGCGGTTCCCGCAAACCAGATCCACGATTTTCATCCTCCGATTGCGCCATCGGGACTCTACTGGGTCGTTCCTGTTCCTGAGCACGGCCTGACAATCAGCCCGGACGGAAAGACGTTCACTCTGGAGATGCAGCACGTCTCGATCGTCGATCAACCACGGTGGCCGGCACTCGATTCCATCGCCACTCCCGCACAAATGAGCTTCAAGATGGTCTGGAAGTCGGCGGGAGAGCCCGTGAAGTATGATGACCCTTCCAAGCGTTTCCGGTTCTCAGGGAATCGCGCCACATGCCAATTGGAGGCTCAAGTTGAGGTGCCTTCGATCGGTTTCTCGTGGAAGTCCGATGCGCTCAACACGTCGAAGGCTGATGCTGCGATTATCGGAGAAGAAGTCAACGGCCGTTACTACGAAACCTGAGAAAGCGGCCGCCGCGGCTTGTTCCAGTCAATCCAAAGATGCTGCAATCGTACCCACTATAGGTACAATTGTACCTGGAATGGGTACGCCGATCCTATCCCTATCGAGAGTCCTTTTCGGACAAAGCCGAAGGTCCATCCTTGCGCTTCTCTACGGGCACGCAGACGAACAGTTCTATCTCCGTGAAATCGCACGTCGCGCCGGAACAGGGATTGGAGCCACGCAGCGAGAACTCGGACAATTGACGAGCGCCGGCCTTCTCCACAGGCGTCCCCGCGGGAACCAGGTTTATTACCGGGCGAATCGTGAGAATCCGATTTTCGAAGAATTGAAAAGCATTCTCGCGAAGACGTCCGGAATACGAGACATTTTGCAGGAAGGACTCGCTCGATTGGCGGACCGAGTTAAACTTGCCTTTGTGTACGGTTCGATTGCGAGAGGCGACGAAAAGGCATCGAGCGACGTGGATCTGATGGTCGTGGGCAACGTGAGTTTCAAGGACGTGGTGGCCGTGCTCAACGAGATCGAGCGGAAGCTGGGCCGGGAGGTGAATCCAACCGTGTTCGGTCCACGCGAGTTTCGCGAAAAACTGGCGGCCAAGAATCACTTTCTTTCCACCGTGGCGAAGGAAAAGAAACTTTTTGTGATTGGAGACGAGCGTGAGTTTCGCCGACTGAGTCAATAACGGCTGGCTCGTCGCGCACAAGAGCAGCAAGCAAGGAGATCGCCAACCTGCTCGGAATTGTGGCGCGGGACCTGAAAGACAGCCAGGCGAAAGACGTGTCGGACGATTGGCGCTTCGCGATCGCTTACAACGCGGCATTGCAAGCCGCGACGGCGGCGCTTGCGGCCGCCGGATATCGTGCATCTCGGGAGAGTCATCACTACCAGGTCATTCAGTCACTGGAACTGACCTTAGGGAAAGATGCGAAGTTCATCCGCGCCTTCGATGCGTTCCGGAAAAAGAGGAACGTGAGCAGCTACGACATTGGGGGTGGAATCTCCCATCGCGAAGTCGAAGAGATGATCGGGATTGCGCAGAGTTTGCAGCAAAACGTTGAGCGGTGGATTCGTACAAACCACGGCTCACTTCTTTAGCGAAATGACGAGCGGGGGGAAGGGAATTGGCCGTGACAGTGTAGGATTCTAACCAATCGCGCTGGTTAGTTTGCTCAACAAGTGGTGAATCCCCGGTCATGCTAAAGCAATGTTTTATGTAGACTGCTTCTCCTCGAGCCCCGGTCGTGCCCGACGACGGAAGTAAGCCCAGAAGGGCAAGGAAGGTAATGCGGCCGCTGCCGCGCGAAAAGAGCGAAAATGGCTCGTCAAATTGTCCTCCCTAAGGGGCTTCTCGAATACCCGACATCCGGCGGTTCCGCACAGGATCACCCTCTCCATTCTCAGAAAAACAGAAGCGAGCATTAGCGGCGTGATTCGGGAGGGATGAGGTTGTTGGCGCGGTAGTAGACGACGAGCTGGCCGAAGTGTTCGGCGCTGTGCTCGATGGCAGTGAGCCATATGTACGAGGTGTGGACGGCGAGCCGGTTGGTTACCCACCCATCGCGGGTAAGTATTCGCGACCCAAAGGGGTGAGTTTTATCGAGCCCAGCATCGCCTTGTTGCTTGATGACCTCTGCGCCGGCGGCGACAGCATCTTCGAGCAGCTTCACAACGTCCGCTTTGGTTTTGTACGCATCAGGCGAAGGATTGTGCTTATCCTTGCCGAAGTCGGGACCGATCTGTGAGCCGGCAGCGCTACTGGCCACGTCGTAATCTACCGCAGCGATGTGCAGCAGGTTTTGCGCGAAGGTACGCTCATCCTGCTGGACTTTGAAATCGTACTTGTCTTCGGGAAAATCTTTGGCTATGGCCATGAGCTTGTAGCCGATGTGATTCCACATCTCGAGTGTTTCCTCGGCGCGGGAGCGCACTGAGCCTGAGGCTTGATTCTGCGCCTGGCTCTGCGCGTCCAGACTTATTCCGGAAGTGCAAAGCGGAATGAATGCAACGAACACGAGCCGAAGTAGCGTGGAAGACCGCTTCATCATAACTCTCTCCTTCGCGCTGGCGATGGTGCTTCTCCTCTGTTGGTTTGAATACATCGAGATGACAGGCATCTGGTATCACTCGGATTTGGCCCGGCTGGCCGGCGGGGTGATTCCGTTCATGCGGAGGTATTCGATCATTTGGCCGTAGTGGTCGTTGGCGTGGGAGACGCCAAACTCGGCGAGGCGCAGTCGCGTGGATTTACTCTTCTCGGGCGTCTGCAAAATGTTTTCGGGTTTCAAAGTGGCGGCGGCGCGATGGCCCAGAGCAAACGAATCTCGCAGGAATTTGAGGATTTCGGCTTTGGTTTTCAAATTGGCGGGACCGTTTCCGTCGTCGCCGAGACCTTCGGGAAGTTTCTCGCCGGTGAGTGGGGACCAGATGTACCAGTTGGAAGTGGCCACGTGTTTGAGCTGGACGGCGAAGGTGCGCACGCCCTTGTAGTCGCTGCCGGGAATGTTCAAGCTTTCGGGAGAGAAGTTGAATGTTTCTTCGGGCATGGCTTCAGCGACGTCGATAATTTGTTTTTCGACGGCGCTGATGTCGCGATCGACGATGGAAGCAACGGTTGGCGGAGATTGCTGTTGGGTCTGTTGTACTGAGTTCGCGGCCGTCGAGGCGAGCGCTTCTACGGGCTGTTGAAGACCGGCTTCGTGAAAGACCTGCGCTGGGAAGGCGCCGGTGATCAGGGTAGCGACGGACACCAGGATTCGTGTGCTCTTCATTGGAGTGCTCCTCTCAAGTTCGTTGAGCCCAAATGCGTGTCCTCCGTGGTGAATTACTTCTTCATCGGCGTCGCCGTCCCGGCCGGTACAGCGCCTTCGAACTTGAGAATCACTCCCTTCCGTCCCACGGCCCAACCGTGATGCGCGTCGGCGAAGGCTATCGTGTATATCCTGTAGTCGCTCACTTCGTTCATCTGATCCCAGTTCTTTCCGCCATCGATCGAGTAGTCCATTCCGGTTGGCCCTACCGCGAACGCGGTGGGACCGGGAGTGTCGGGCACGATCGCGACGCACCAGCGATATCCAGCGGGACGGTGGCCGCTTTCTATCCACGTCCTGCCGCCGTCGTCGCTATAAGCGGAATTTGACTTCACCATCTGCGGATGATCATAGTCGCCGCCGACGATCGCCAGCCGGTCGGCATCCACCACGGCAATCGAGAAGACTCCCTGGTTCAGGCCCGTGACGAGCGGGGCCTCGGAAACCGTCCAAGTCTTGCCGGCATCGGCGGTGTGGAAGACGCGCGACGCATTTTCGGTCACGAACCATGCGTGCCGGGTTTCCTTTTTCCCTTTCTTCTCGGTATACGTTGCGATGCAGGTTCCAGAGGCCGGCGAGCCTTCACCGTTCTTTGCCACAGGGATTGTGTTCGACTGGAGCGGCGTCCAGTGCGCGCCGCCGTCGGAGGTTGTTAGTAGCTCGGACTTGCCGTCCAATGGGTCGCCGACCACTATGCCGCGCGTCGCATTCCAGAAGGCCATGCAATCAAGGGCCGCCTTCGGGTTCTGCTCGGTGTACTCCAACAACCAGTTCCTGCCCCCATCCGTCGTCTTGTAGATGCGTGCCTGATTGCCGAACGACAGCAGATAAGCGGTCTTCGCGTCGACGGCATATACGTCGCGGAAGTCAAGTTTCTCGCCGCCCGGGACGGCTCCCGCCTGCCACGTCTCGCCTCCGTCCGTCGTACGAACAAATGTCCCACCCGTGCCGCTGACCCAGACTACGTTTGCATTGACGATGCTCAATCCGCCTAAGCTACTGGTGGTGTTCGACTTCTGCGGGTTCCACTGCCCGAACGCAACGAAGCTAATCGCTAATGACAAAAGAAAGCCGATAACAATTCTCTTCATTTGACCTCCACCCGATTCACTCCTGAGCGCTTTGCTTCCCAAAGCCATTTCTGATCACTTGGCCGCCCTTCATCACGAAACGAACTCGCTCTAGTTCCCTAATGTCGGCGATGGGATCTCCAGTAACAGCGACAAGATCGGCAAATTTTCCAGGCTCAATCGCGCCAATGCGATCCTGCCATCCCAGCATTTCCGCCGCGTTAGTGGTAATCGCTCGAATAACATCAAGCGCTGGCATCCCGGCCTCATGCAAGTTCGGAAACGTCGATACCATGGTTTGTCCGCGTGTTTTTCCCGGATAGTACCAGTCCATGTCCGACCCCGCCGCAAACTTTACGCCCGATTTCAGGACCCGTTGAACCAGGCTGTTGTATGGTTGGTCGTACTGCACATCGGACTCATCCGGCGACTTCAGCCACGACTTCTGAAACTGCTGAATCAGATCGTTGTACCGCTGCCGGTGAGCTTCATCAGACTGGAAGCGCTCACCGTGCAGCCTTAAAGACTCCATAATGGTTGCCTCGAAAGCCCTGGTAAAAAAGTCGCCATAGTCGGTGAGTGTGAGGTCGAGAAATATCCCCTTGTCGCGCATCTGCTTGAGTTGCTCGTCGGTCGCCTCGTTCCCGTGCTCGATAGAATCTGCGCCGGCATCAACCGCGGTTTGTATGCTGGCTTTGTCGACGGCGTGGACGGCAACCTTCAGATGCGCGCGGTGCGCCTCTTCGATCACGGCTGCCAGCTCAGGAACCGTAAGACTCTCTTCCGCCGAGACTTTGATTACGTCCACGCCCTGGAATTCGTTTTTGCGGACGTCCTCACGCGCACGATCCGCGCCTTCAACAAACAAGAATTCCTGCTCCAGGATGGCGTCCGCAATCGCAGGATTGAGGTTCTGTAGGTATGCGCCGCGCGTCGTCAGTTTGCGTCCGGAAGCCAGGAATCTTGGGCCTGGGAAGCGCCCCGCGTTGATGGCGTCGCGCAGTTCGGTATCGCCATCCACGCCCGAATGGCCCAGGTTGCGAACGGTCGTAATGCCGCTCTCTAGGTCTTCCCGTGCCATCTGCGCGCCGATCAACACGCGTTTGTTTGGTGATTCGACAATCGCCAGCAATTGCGCCGGTGCATAGCCGCCGTTGGCATGGCGCGCCCGCTCGGTTTCCGCTACGTAGACTATGTCGTCCATCAGCAAGTGCGTATGACTGTCGATCAAGCCGGGCAACAAGGTGGCGCTGCCCAAATCGATAGTCTTGGCGCTCGCCGGCAGGCAGGCCTGCACCCGAGCAGGCGGGCCAACTTCCTTGATTTTGTCGCCTTCGATGAGAACAGTGGCTGGAGCAAGCACATGGCCCGTGCGCGGATCGAGCAGCCGGGCCGCTTTGACCAGGGTCGGCGTAGGCGTCGACTGCGATTGTTGAGCGCGTGTCACGCTCGCCGCGGTAGAAGATATAAGGACTGCTAGGACCAACCAGGTTCGTAGTTGCTTCATACGGGCGGGCTCTCCCCTATTGGGTTGTTCTACTACACAGTGCGGCAACAATACTACATTTCCCGTTTATATGGTGAGTAGACGCTGGAGATTGCCGTAGGTGAGCGAGGACGACGCGAAGGTTAGTGTTTCAGGACGAAACAGCAGGCAGTATGCGCGATGGTTTGGAACACGGCAGCCGCGATGACGGCCGCAAACAGTGATGTCAATAGCAGAGTCGCTGCGGGCTTTGTTGTTTGGGCCGGCCCGGCGAGGCGCGCCAAGCGATAGCTTAAATGGGATGAGGCAGCGGCTTGCAGAGGTAGCTCTCGTTCCGGGAGTGCAAGCTTTGCGAGCGCAGAAACCAGTTCTGTCCCATGCGCACGCTGAATGACGGACTCATCGCACGAGAGTTCGCGGTAGAGCGCCATTTGCGCTCCGGCAAGCCAGACGAGTGGATGGAACCACAAGGCACACAACGAAAGTTCGTAGAGTATGCGAATCAGATTGTCACGCCTTTTTGCATGGGCGAGTTCGTGAAGCAGGACAGCGTCGAATTCTCGTTGATTGAGCAGCCGATCGATGCCGATAGGAAGCAGGATATATGGCTTAAAGATGCCGCAGACTGCGGGAGCTCGATGCCTGATGTCGAAGGTTACGGGGATGCCAGCCGCTATGAAACCAGAGACCATGCCCTGGTTGCTCAGACCGGCCGAGGCTTGAGACTCGCGCTCTCGGCGTATACGCGAGATCAATCGCAGAAACATCGCCAACGCCCCAGCGATCCATATGACGCCAAGCACCACCGCCGTCCAGCCTTGCGTTATGTCCCATATGGGGCCGCCAATGGCGCCAAGCGGTGTGGCCCATCCCAAATGCGGCGCCCAGAGCTTATCCATCACCGCGCCCGTCGGCACAATGAAATTGAGCGCCGTCACCACCCAGATCCAATACTTCGTGGTGGCGCTGGTCCCGCGGATTCTCGTGAGAAACCACGCAGCACAGCCGACAATCGATGCATACATTAGGTGAATACTGATGTAGTACATCGTCTGTGCGATATGCTCATGCACGTTTGCCTCCACGACTCCGACCGTTCTTATCGCTGCGCGTGGCAGTTTGCAGCGCCTTGAGATCCCGCAAGGTTAGAGCGCCATTCTCCAGCAGATTGGAGACGAGAAGGCGCGGCGAGCCTCCAAACAGATCGAGCAAATCGCCTACTAGTCTGCTGCGATGTTGGGTCTCGTTGATGGCCGGTTGAAAGAGCTGAGCATTGCCAATCTTCTTAACCTTCCTCAAAGCGCCCTTCTCCTCAAGCCTATAGACGAGCGTTTGCACTGTGGTGTAAGCGACACGTTCGTCGTCAGGGAGGCTCTCGAGGACTTCGCGCACAGACGCAGTCCCCAGTTTCCAGTACTGTTCCAGGATGCGAGTTTCAGCTTTTGAAAGACGCGGCTCTCTCATAATCTCCTACTCATCCCGGCAATGCTACTACAAGAAACGGTCTACTGCCATGATTCTTCTTCGGATTCGCTAAGAACAAGCTTGTGCTTCAGCGCCGCTAATGCCTAACCATCCAGTAAAATCCCCCACCAATTTAAATCAACACAAGCGCGTGTCGGTACTGATCCGACGAAGTGCCCGCAACTTCGGAGTGGCCCGTGATTCGCTCAGAATCGCCGGACATAAGCTAATTCGACTGTAGGAATCGCCGAGAGTCATCGTAACGTTTCGCTGTCCAGCTCCGGACGACACAATGTGCAAAAACGACAAAGATTGGGGGGAACGCTAAGAGTCAAGCGGCTTGGTCTAGGAGCGTTCGACCTTGGGCGTCGACTGAGCTCCTAGCGGTTCGCGGAAAGGATCCATCGGAATCGGCGCGTACTCGACCTCGATGATCTCGAGACGTTCCTTCTTTGCTGGGGCAAGCAGGTTCACGCGGTCGCCGGGGCTCGCCTTCATCAGCGCATTGGCGAGAGGCGAGCGCCAGCTGATGTAGCCGCGGTCGAGGTCCACCTCGTCGATGCCTACGATCGAGACGACGTGTTCGAGGCCGGCGGCGTCCTTGTAGGTCACAGTTGCGCCGAAGAAGACGCGCGTAGCGGCTGACCCTGACCGTGGAGCGGCGGGATCGACGACCACGGCCGCGTCAATGCGTTTCGTGAGAAAGCGAATCCGCGAATCGATCTGGCCCAACCGTCGTTTGCCGTAGAGGTAGTCGGCGTTTTCACTGCGGTCCCCGTTACTAGCAGCCCACGCTACGACCTCCACCACCGCGGGCCGCTCGCGACTCAGTAGGAACAGATGCTCGTCTTTCAGCCGCTGCAACCCGGCGGGCGTGATGTAGTTTTTGAGCGTCGGCCCCGCTTCCTCGCGCACCGGTCCTCGGAGCGGCCGCTTTGTTCGCATTTGCCAATCTGCCATGGGATTTCGTGTACTTGTGGGTGACCCAATCTCGGAAGGTCCGCGCCTCGGTCCCGATAATTCCTCGCACGGTGAACGGGACGTACGCGGGACTAGATGTCGAATGATACATCAGTCTTTCCTGTGGCACCGCCGAAACTTGGATAGGTTGCAACGCAAGTTTGACGCAAGTTTGACGCAAGGCGTTGACCGCGGCAATAAGTCTTTTATTATCAAGGGCCGAGGTAGCTCAGGGGTAGAGCAGCCGATTCGTAAACCGTGGCAGCGCCATTTGAACAAACGACATAGCTGAAAATTCAACGACTTAGCTGCCCATCACGTCCCATCGCTACCCATCATTCCCGGTCTTACAACGCAAAAACAACGCAAGCAACAATCGCGGTTGCCTCAATCTCGTCCTCGCTCCGTTTCCGAAAACTTTGATTCTACAGGGCCGAATTTTGGGGAGCACTACAGTTTTTGTCGACGGGAGCGCGCAAATTGTGGTATCCTTACTGTAAAGAGAGGAAGTAAAGATGGCACGCTCTAGCACGATCAGCAGTAAGGGCCAAATCACGGTACCTCTAGAGATCCGCAATCGGCTCGGGCTGAAACGGGGAGATCGCGTGGAATTTGTCGTAGAGGATGATCGAACAACCATCCGCCCGGCCCGCGCGCCTGAAAATCCATTTGTGAAATATGTGGGCGCGCTCCCCGCCTTTTCCGAGGTCCACGAGCTAAATGCTTGGGTTCGCACCCTGCGCGACGAAGAGACCGAGAAATAATGAGAACTGCAATCGATACCAATGTGCTCTCCGCCCTTTGGTCCAAGGAGTCTGTCGCTTCAGACATAGCAAGGAACCTCGGCAATGCAAAGACTGAAGGTGGTTTGGTTGTGGGAGCTCCAGTCTACGCGGAGTTGCTCGCCTATCCGAAGGCGACTGAGTCCTTTGTCAACGGTTTTCTCGCGGATACAGGAATTGACGTCGATTTCGAGTTTCAACAATCCTTATGGCTGGAGGCTGGCCGGCGTTTTGCACGTTATGCTCAGCGGCTGCGAAAGACTGCACACGACGGTCCGAGGCGTTTGCTTGCAGATTTCATCATTGGATCGCACGCCTTAACCCGAGCAGATCGCTTCATGACGCTTGATCCCAAGCGATACCAACGAGATTTTCCGGAGTTAAAGTTGATCTGAATCGGATTGCGATTTGTACACTTCGTGCGCTTCCAACAGGTAGCGCACTTGTGGCCTTCCGCCAAGACCAGAGTCACGTAAAACGAAGCCTTCAAATTGCCGTTGAAGGCCTTGAGGCGTATGGCGCCAACAAACTCACCATCCGCTGCCCGTGACAGTGTCGGACTCTAACTGACTAAAGGGCTGCGTTCTAACCAACTGAACTACGTTCCCAGCCAATCAGCGTGCTGCCTCTCTCCCATATCTATTGATGCAAATCCTATAGATATAGATACATTCTTGTGGACATCGGTGGTAGCAGCTGTCTCGAGCGTTCGGCCGCGACTGATCACGCCGTCGCCGAGTACGCTGTCGCCAGCGACCGGCAGCACTTCATAGCGAAGAGGAATTAACATAACTCATCTATAAAAAGGAAAGTCATCTTGAGGACGAACAAAAACAATGTGGCCGAAGAGACAGCAAGTCGTGCTTTGACCGATCGGATACAAACAATCAGCCGCAGCCTTTATCCCTCTAACCTTTGGCAAGAACGTTTCAGGCTGCAAGCGGCAGGCTGGGGTCAAGCACAAGTGAAATCGTAATTTGAGGAAGGGCGTAATGCTGAGCAGTTCTCTCCATTGTTCGCTTCACGTGGCCAAAAAACGCGCATTCGTGGAAGTAGAGAGGCATCCTTTATATACGCGTGTGTGCGCGTGATCTTTGAAGCGGGGGAGGGAATTGGCCGTGACAGTGTAGGATTCTAACCAGCGAAGGGGCAGCGTTCTCCGTTTCCAAATCAGCATCGCGGTCCATCCGACGTGCGAATGCTTCACCGGCGTCGGGGAGGTAGGCCCAGTCGTGGCCAACGCCCGACTGTTCTGGGTAGCTGATACTTGTGACAGACTGGCCCGGTTTAACCATGCCTTGCGAGAACCAGCTATTCCCCGGTTTTGGTCCAAAGAAATCTCCTCAGCGATCGCACTCCGCCCTGAGCGCCAGTTTCGAGCAGCTTTTCGAGAGCAATTCGGATGGTGCCCTTGTGCGTCGTGGCTCGCTGCGGCGAGTCCTCTTTCAAGATCGGGAACGCGTCCGGGCCCTAGTTGTAGATCGTCCCGGGGAGTAAGATACGTGCGCCGCTCTCCTTGGCTGCCGCTATCGTGTTCTCGATCATCGGTAAAACCAGCTGACTCCAGTTTCGATAGCCGGGCGGGTTCACTGCATGAACGACCGCGTCTGTGCCCTTGCGGCGGCAACAATAGAGGCCCTGTCCATGGAATCGCCCTTGACCCACTCCCACTCTTCTTTGCGACGGGCAGGCGCACCGGCCCGTGACAACGCCCGGACCTTCCAACTATGACGCGCCAACGCCTCCGCTGTTGCGCTGCCGATACCGCCAGTAGCACCCAATACTGAAGCCGTCTTCGTTTCTGCAGACATAAAAGGCTCCGTTCTGGGTCGGTGCTAGTGTCTATATCGCCGTGCTCACTGTAATGCCCCTTCATCGGCAATATTGCCGAGTATCCTAGCATTTCGTTCATCAAGTAGTGATAAAGGTGCTCGTGTCCATTCAATAGAGTAGTTCCTGGATTGTCGCAATCCCGAAATAATCTGTCCTGGCTCGGGATTAGTCGCGTAGTGTTTACCGATGACTTTCGGGGTCGCGTTCCTGCCCGAGGGCTAGAATTTCGAAGGCGGTGATTTCTTCGTTGGTGAGAAGCCATGCCTGAGCCTTGCCTATTGCTTCGACCAATCCAAATTGAAAGCTTGGCGGAAGGCGTGCTGCGGCCATGTGGCAAAACTGAGGGCGTTTTTTCGCGATCAAACCAGGTAAAATGAGGAGCCTATGCAGACTTCCTCAGTCGGCGAACTGGATTCGGACGAACCCAGGGAGGTTTCGGGTGTCGCAACGCCCGTCACGATACCTTCCTCGGTAGCACTACCTCGTCCATCAGCTCTGACCCCTGAGTCTCCCGAGCTATACATCAACCGCGAACTCAGCTTATTGGAATTCCAGAAAAGGGTCCTGCAGCAGGCACAGGACCCGGAGAATCCTCTCCTTGAGAGAGTAAAGTTCCTTTCCATCGTCAGCTCCAACTTGGATGAGTTCTTCATGGTGAGAGTCGCTGGTCTGCAAGGGCGGGCGGCCAGCGGCGCTCAAGAAGCGAGCGTCGATGGCCTGTCCGCAGCGACACAATTACAACTCATTCGCCAGGAGGTCCGGCGACTCGTGGAAGAGATCCAGGATCTCTTACGCGACACACTCCTGCCGGCCCTTGAGCGCGAAGGAATCCGAATCTCAGACATTACCGGTTTACCGCCCGAAGAACGGTCCGCGATGGAGTCGTATTTCCTTCACAAGGTGTTCCCGGTCCTGACACCTTTGGCGTTCGATCCCGGCCGCCCATTCCCCCATATCTCCAGCGGCAGTTTGAATCTGGCCGTGGTCGTGGGAGACAACCAGGGCACAGAGAACTTCGCTCGTGTAAGAGTGCCAGATTCACTGCCGCGGTTGGTTCCTATAATTTCCGGTGCGCGTCAGGCAAAGATTTCCAAGTCGTCAAAGTTCGAAAGAAAGTTCGTATGGTTAGAGCAGCTGATCACTGCCAATCTTCATTTGCTGTTTCCGGGTATGGAAATCGTGGAGGCATACCCCTTCCGGGTAACTCGCGATGCCGAAGTCGCCATTCAAGAGCTGGAGAGCGACGACCTATTGGAAAGCGTCGAAGAGGCCATGAGACAGCGACGGTTTACCTCCGTCGTCCGTCTGCAAGTGGACGCAAACGTGTCCGAGAAGGTCCTGGACATTCTGGCTAGCAATCTGCCCATCGACAAACAGGACGTGTATCGGATCAGAGGCTCCATCGGCCTCGGACGGCTGATGGAACTGCATGCACTAGAACGCCCAGATTTGAAGGACAAGCCGTTTTTGCCTTCTATTCCCCCGAGCCTTGGCGCCGATGCTGACGAGGATGTGTTCTCCGTCATTCGCCACGAAGATCTCCTATTGCATCATCCCTACGAGTCTTTTCAACCGGTTGTGGAATTCCTCCAGGAGGCAGCGCGCGACCCAAACGTGTTGGCGATCAAGGTGACCTTGTATCGTGTGGGCCGCAACTCGCCGATCGTAGCCGCCCTCCTAGAGGCCGTCGAGCAGGGAAAGCAGGTATCCGTCCTGGTCGAACTCAAAGCACGGTTCGACGAGGAAAGCAACATCGAGTGGGCGCGAACCCTGGAAGATGCAGGCGTACACGTTGTCTACGGATTGGTTGGCCTGAAGGTTCATTCCAAGGTGGCCTTGGTGGTCCGCCGCGAAGGCGAAGACATCCAGCGGTACGTGCACCTCGGCACGGGCAATTACAATCCCACGACCGCGCGCATCTACACCGACTTCGGCTTTTTGACGTGCAATGAACAAATCGCGGATGATGTCACTTATTTTTTCAACGCATTAACAGGATATTCCAGGAAAAACGAGCCGCACGAGCTCCTTGTGGCGCCCGTTAATCTAAGGCAGCGGCTGGAACAACTGATCCACCGAGAAATTGCTCTTCAGCAGAAGGGCGAGCGTGGCCATCTGATTCTTAAAATGAATGCGCTGGAAGATCCGCAAATGATTAGGCTGCTCTATCGGGCCTCGGAAGCGGGTGTGAAGGTTGACCTGCTGATACGGGGACTTTGTTGCTTGCGGCCTTTGGTTAGTGGATTCAGTGACAATATCCGCGTCACCAGCATCGTGGGCCGGTTTTTAGAGCATAGCCGCGTCTATTATTTCCGGAACGGAGGGGCCGAGGAAATTTATCTCGGCAGCGCCGACCTCATGCGGCGCAACTTAAGTCATCGCGTCGAAATCCTCTTTCCGGTCCGCAATCCCAAGCTGATTCGTCGCTTGAAGGACATTCTTGACACTCAGTTGGCCGATGAAAGGAAATCTCATCATCTGCGAAGCGACGGGCATTACTCCCGAAGCAGCAATAGGGAACGATCGGATGCAATCGATAGCCAACTCCGGTTTCTAGCCCATGAACGTACACCTCTTAAAGTTGCAAAGGGCTTGGCGGTCTTGTCCCGCAAACGCCGAGTCGCGGATCGGCGCGCCCACGAGCGGACAAAAACTTGATTCTCGACGTCCGAGAAGAATGTGTACTCGCGAAAACTTACATCCTTACAGCCAATTGGTCTAAGAATGCCCGTGCCTGGGCCATCGATGCGTAGGGGTGGTCCGCTGAGAACATTATGCGCTCGACGCCAACGTGAAGCAGAAGGTCGATAAAAGTGGGCGTGAAGTTGAATCCGCTGAATGTGTAGTGCACGTTCTCGGTGAGGTAGGCCTCATCGGCCGCTTAAGTTTTGTCATGGCCATCGGCATAACATCGAGTCTTTGCAACATGAAGGGCAATGTCTCGCCCATGTGACCGATCACAATCTGAAGTTTGGGATATCTATCGAATGCTCCTCCGAGAATGAGGCGGATGACATGGATTGCGGTCTCGATGTGCCAACCCCACCTCGCACCAGCCAGCATATCGATCAGAACCGAAAAAAATGGCGGAAGGTTGGAAGGTTGAAACGAATGCAAGGAAAGCGGCACTAACTTGTTTGTTCCGCGAATTTGTCTGGGAAGAAACGAATTCCCAGGCAGCACGAAGGAGCAGTGACGGCGGCAAGTGAATTGCCCACACCGATGATCCATGCCGCTGAATCGAGGAGAGCTACGGTCAATCAGGCTCAAGGCGCGAAAGATTTAAGGATGTTGACAAAACGGAATCAAGGTCACTTGCATCAAACGTGAAACACGCGGAAACGATCATTCCCAGGCCCAAGCCGGATGCTTCGTGGTACGGAATGTTCTCGCCGCGGCCCCAGCCCACGCCCTTTGAGTTGTGTTTTCTGGTAGATGGCACCAAGTGTGCCAACTGCGGTTCCGGTGAAGAACCGCAGAATCCATCTGAATAGGTCAAGGAGAGAATCTGATGACTTTGGTGGGCCAATGCAAGGCTGTGTCGATCGTTAACGCAGATGGTGAGCTGAACGAATTGGGACGAGTACGACTGGCTCGAGAATTGTTTTGCGCCGGGTACCGCCCGGGCCAGAGCGTGCGCCTAAGGGAGGTTGCGGCCAAGTACGGGCTGGACGACGAATCAGCACTAAAGATCTTCAGAGAATTCCAGTCGCTCGGATTGCTAACGATTTCGGGCGATTTCTCCGTCGTGGTGCATTCTCCGAGCTCCAAAGAGTTGCAGGAAGCCTATGAGATACGGGCCGCGCTCGAGGAAATTTCAGGAAGAACAGCCGCGGAAGTGCTCAAAGGTAATACCAAGGAATTGGAGAAGGAATTAGATTGCCTGCGCTCCGCAGTCACCACCGGCGACCTGGACGCTTACGCAGAACATGAGGCGAAATTGCACAAATGCATACTGAAGGCGTCGGGGAATACCATGCTCCAGCGGGTGTGGGAAACTCTGGGGTTCGATGTGCGCGTCCGCATTGCCATTGAGAAGCTCGCAAAAGATCTTCCCGAAGTGGTCGAATCACATCAGCCGATTATCGATGCTCTCAAGAACGGGCGAGGAAAAGAAGCCAGCCTCTTATTGCGGAACCAAGTAGAAACACTAGTGGAATACCTCAAGAAATCGGATTCTGACTCGGGAGTCCACCGGGCTTTTCGCAGAGATTTGGAGGGCGCGAAAGATGTCCAACAGGCCTTTTTCCCGCCGCGGAGCTTCTCGATTCCCTGTCTCGCCAGTGAAACCTTCTACCAGCCGGCTCGTGGCATCGGAGGCGACTATTACGACTTCCTTTCCCTATCTGGCGGACGCTGGGGTATTGCTATCGGCGACGTGTCCGGAAAAGGAATTGGCGCAGCTCTTCTCATGGCGAGCCTGCAGGCTTCCCTTCGAGCACAGGCGCTACACCCATATTTGGACCTTACTACGCTGATTGGAGACGTCAACCGTCTTGTTCACGAATCATCCCCGACGGCTTTCTTTGCGTCACTTTTCTATGCAGAGTACGAGCCCGCGAGTCGCATGTTGCAGTATGTGAATGCTGGCCATAACCCGCCGATCATCGTGAGGCCCCGAACGCAATGCTGCGAACTGTTCCACTTGCGCGCCGAAGCTGTGCCTATTGGCGTGTACGCAGAAGCTCAGTTCAAGGCAACTCAGTTCCAACTGGCGAAAGACGATATTCTGGTGGCATATACAGACGGAATCACGGAGGCGGCCAATACTGCCGGCCAACTCTGGGGCGTGGAAAGGCTCGAGAGCCTGCTGCGGTCTTGCAGCCGAATGGCGCCGAGCGAAATCGTTGAACTCATTCTGGCCGAAGTATCCGACTTCGCAAATGGCGAGCCACAGCGCGACGATGTGACGCTGGTGGTAATGAAGGTTCAGGAGGGATGCAACAGCTGAGATTACTTGACAGCTAGTCACAACTACGTTGCCATCTAGTCTTGTCCTTCGCCAAAACATGGAAGACACTGAGGCGTCGCGGTGTTTTGGCGAATGAAAGTGGGTGGGGTAGTGGCTTTTATCCCTGTTTGATTCTCTTGCGATGCTTCGACCAGCGGCCGAGTCGGTATTCGTTCGCTTGTTGGGTGATTTTGTCGCGAATTCTGACTCTTACATCGCCGTTTGCATTGCAGGTGTACTCTTCTTCGATCAGTAGCTCGTGCGTGGGAGCAATACGGCGGACCGGTTGAACAGTAAGGTCCGTGGAATCCGGTAGATTGGGATCAAAGGCTACGCGAATCTCATCCCAATTGCTGATCTCACCCGCGGGCTGATTGTTGGCGTCCAGTTGGGCACATTCCAGGTAACGAAAGTGGCCGATGTTGTGCACCGGGTGATACAGGCGAACGATATGCAGCGGGTCCTCGCCCCTGGAGGGAAGCTTTACTCCGCGCGGAAATATGACATCGAACACGACATTGTGGCCATCATCCGCTTCACGCCAGACGCCAAAGTTTTTTGTGAATTGGTCGCGGAGAGGACGGTCTTCATACCCTTCTGCGCGGATCGCCAATCCTATCGCTGTGGCGGAACGCATGTAAGCAGAACGTCGTACTCTGCGTCCGAACGTCTCGCGCAGAGTGCGGGCGACGGAAGGTAACTCCGATCCACCCCCAGTCAAGTACAAGGTATCAATTGCGTTGTTCGGATGGGCCGTCAACAGGTTTTCTACAACGCTGCGAGACGCTTCCACTAAAGGCCTGCAACGCTCATAGAAGGCGTCCACACCGATCGAGACTTCTCTCCAATCCTTCCGGACGCGCTCCAGATCGACGGTGATTTTGCGGCTGTTGGGGTTGAGAGCTTCCTTCTTCTCGCGGCATTCGTCAAATAACAGGTAGCACTCCGCGGACGTAAGTGAGTCCTCTTCCCGCCCAGGTCTTCCGGCTTCCGCCAGGGTCAGCAGGGCCAGAATCTCGTCGAAATTGTCGCCCCCCAAATCGGGTATGCCATCCGATGCGATGACGCAGTGCTCGGCTTCGCCCAGAGCTACGAGTGATACGTCTAAGGTTCCACCGCCCAAGTCATAAACAAGCAATCCGCCTTCCATACGATTCTTGCGGTCTTTGCTATTCCGATAGGCAAACTCAATCGCAGCGGCCGACGGCTCGTTCAACAGTCCAAGCACATCAAAGCCCGCGGCCCGGGCCGTCTCTTCCGTGAGAAATCGCTGGTTGCTGTCGGAGTTCGCTGGGACGCCCAGCATTACCTGGAGCCTGTCGAATTTGCTGGCGCCCAATGTAGATCTGTCGATGAGTTCCCGACGCAAAGCCATCATCATCTCGGTCAGGACTAGGCTCAGATTGAGCCGCCGGCCAGCAATTTCGATGGTGCTGTAGGGACCGGCGCTTTTTAGCTGGCGCTTCAGAGAACGCACCATGGTCCAGCCTGTTTTGCCCTGCTGCGCCGCTGCCTCCCATCCATACATGCGTCGGTCTTCCGAAACCGCCATCAGGCTTGGGAACCAGTCCCGTATCTGTCCGTCTGACGTCTCGAAATTGACAAGGGGGTAGTTGCCACGGTCAGCCGCAGCGACTACCACTCGCGTGGTTCCGAAATCGATTCCAATTCTCACGACAAACTCATTCTAGTTCAATTGCGCCAACAGTGTGTAGGCTGATGTTAGGCTTCCTTGGTTGAACACCGACATGCAGTTCCGGCTATCGAGACGTTGGAAAGACGGCTAGGTCTCTGAAGCCGTATCCCGCCTATCAGAATTAGACGTCGCGTTTCAACCACCGCCAGAACATGACACGCTTCATGCTCTGCTGGTAAGATTAAGACGTTCTCCGCAGGCCGCCCGGCGATTCCAAAACCGTTTTGAGAGGTACCACAATGAAGCGTTTAACTCCCGTTCCGCCTGACAGTGTCGCTGAATTGAAGCGCAATGCGGAAACGGGCATCGGCTATCAAGTTGTCTCAGTCACTCTCAAGGACGGCAGGTGTTTTGACCAGGCCATCGCAAGTGAGGGCTGCATCATCCAGGTTCGCGGATACGAAGATGTACCGTTTGCGCCTAGTGAAGTCGCTCAGGTGAGAGTAAATCACAAGCACTGGAATTTTAGGGCATGGTCGGATGCAAGGCAGCAAAGCCGGGCCGCTACCGCTTGAGGAGTCTCGATGACGACTCCGCTCCGAAGTAGGTAGCCACCATCAACATCTACGGTATTGCCCTACCGGAGCAGCAGCCTGTAGATTTGGGGGTACAGAACTTTCAGTTCGAGGAGGACATCGTGGATCGGGCCTACAAGCAGGACATTCCCTCCGTCATCAAGCGCCTCGAGCGTCTGAGAGACGCGTTCGCTACCCTCGACGCAAAGACGGACTGGACAAGGCTCCGAATTGAACCCTTGCTTGAGCACGCGACGTCGCTTGACCGTCTGATTCACGGGAAACAGTTCGCCCGAGAGACAACTCGACTGAGAAGAGGGGTGGCGATGTTCCATGCCGACCTGGTCTATTTCAGAGAGAATCTTCAGGGACTGAAGAAGGTCCTGGAATCGGAGAGGAAGGCTGCGCCTCGGCGAGAGTGATGCTTGACGGGAGATTTTCTCGGCTCGCGAGGCTACGCGATGAGTGTGTTACGCCCCCAACCGATTGCTGAACAGGAAAAAGAGGCCCGCGCCTGGCGCGAGCGGTTCGTTCAGAACGCTGTGGCCAATGTCCGCCTCGAAGGACTGGAACCTAGTCCGAAGGCGTTGGAGATTTGGCAAAGCTACATTGAAGGTGAAGTTTCTGTTGAACAGGCCGGGGAACTGATTCGAGCCCTCCCGACAGGCCTGTAGTTTCCTCTATGAGTTCCGACCCGTAAGTTTATCCGGGTACGACGGTCCTCAAAAAAATTCGTGGGATCCGTAATCAGGAAATACTAGACCGCTTTGAAGGGGACCGAGTAGGACAACGGTCCTTAGAGCTTCTAGAATGTCCGCTCTTTGGGCCTTCGATATTGAACACCTACGAGGAATTCACCGTTATCTGTTCCAAGACGTTTACGAATGGGCCGGAGAGTTTCGAACAGTAGACATCGCAAAAGGGAATTCATATTTTGCCCATGTGCCGCACATCGAATCTACATTGAAAGACCTATTTGAACGACTGTCCAAGGGCCAACATCTTCATGGTCTAAATCAAGAGCGATTCGCCGATCGTGTGGCAGAGGTTCTAGGAACATTGAACGCCGTGCATGCTTTTCGAGAAGGAAATGGAAGAACGCAGCGAGAATTTGTCCGCGAGCTGGCCTACAAGAACAGGCATTGGATTGATTGGAACAAGGTTCACGAGAGGAACTGTACATGGCAAGCGACGCAAGTTTCATGCGCGGTGACAACACGCTTTTCGAGAAGTTGCTGAAGGGAGCAATCGAGCGGATCGACCGCGACAGGTTCCCGCCACCGGGTGCAAGGAGCAGATCCTAGTAGGCGTGCGTGACGCCAGAAATGGGCCTGAAAATAAAGAACGAGAGGAACTATTCGTATGCAAATGATTGAGACTAGTGTGGGAGCGACGCAACTCGCTCAGACCCGCCGTGACAGTGTGGGATTCTAACGAGCGACGGGGCAGCGTTTTAACCAACTGAACTACGTCCCCAACCGCCGCTGCGTTCGGGAAGGAAAGCGTGCGTCGCGCCGAACATCACCTGATAGCGCGCCGCGCGCTCTGGCTCTGGGTGGAACAGGTATGGAATCCACCAGGCCGTCAACTCGCCAACCAATAAGAGGCCGTAGCTGATCCAGAGCCACCAGAACAACCACGCCGGATAGGCTCTGCCAAGGTAGACGGCGCTGGCGGCGAGTCCGATCGCAAATGGAATGAGGCTGATGAGCGTCGCAGCGACCATTTTGCGGCCTGGGTTCGCCTCCTCAGAGGAATCCAATCGTGCAAGGCCAGGAACAGCACGTGGAAACACTGAAGGGCGAACAATGCGCTCAAGGCGATGGGATGCATGGCGATCTCGAGTTTACAGCACTGTTCGCGTTTTCCGCCTCTGCAAGGTTGCTTCTTCGGGCTAGGTCCTGACAAACGCTAGCCGTGACTGTTGTATTGCTGGCGAGATGCCGACTTATCGGTGCTTGGTCCGACTGCGCGGGGACTGTTTCTTGACCGGCGATTTGTTCTGGCGTAGTTTGTGAAAACGCGACAGTCATCCCGACACAACGAAGGAGGCAGCCATGAGCACCAAGGCAGTCCGTACTAACGACGCGATTAGCGGCAGGAGCGTCGCAAGGGTCGGCATGAAAGTCGAGGTCGTCGTCATCCCCGTCTCGGACGTCGACCGCGCGAAGGAGTTCTACATGAGGCTCAGGTGGAGGCTGGACCAAACGCCGCCCGGCGTTGTCCAGTTCACGCCGCACGGCTCCGGGTGCTCAGTCCAATTCGGCAGGAAGCTCACGTCGGCCGCGCCCGGCTCAGGCAAGGGATACCTGATCGTTTCCGACATCGCCGCCGCCCGGGACGCGCTGGTCGCCGCCGGCATCGAGGTAGGCGAGATCGTTCACATCGGCCCGAACGGCCGCGAGAGTGGTCCGGATCCCGAGCATCGGACCTACCGCTCGCGTGCCGAGTTCAGCGATCCCGACGGTAACGTCTGGCTGCTCCAGGAGATCACGACCCGGCTTCCCGGGCGCGTCGACTCTGGCGCGACTTCGTTCGGCTCCACAAGCGACCTGGAGAGCGCGCTTCGGCGTGCGGCGGTCGCCCACGGCCAGCACGAGAAGCGCATCGGTGAGGCAGATCCGAACTGGCCCGAATGGTACGCCAAGTACATGGTGGCGGAGCAGGCCGGGACGGAGCTGCCGACGTGAGCGACTGGAGAGTCATCGTCATTGGCGGCGGCCAGGTTTGGAGATCGGAGGAATCATGAGCAGCGCAACCACCGCGTCACCCATCCAGCGCGAACCAAAACTCCTCGGGCAAACAGTCGTCGTGATCGGCGGAAGCGCCGGTATCGGGCTTGAAACGGCCCGAGCAGCACGCGCTGAGGGAGCCAACCTGATTCTCACCGGCCGCAACCCGGATCACCTCGGGCACGCGGCACGCGAGCTCAGCGTGCTGAGCACTGCGGCTTTCGACGCCACCGACTTCGCGCGCCTCGAGCGGTTCTTCGACGAGCTTCCTACCCCGATCGACCACGTGATGGTCACTGGCCCGGGTCCCTACTACGCGCCGCTGGCGGACTTCGAGATCGAAAAGGCGCGCCATAACGTCGAAGCCCATCTGTTTCTGCCGCTGCAGGTCGCGCGTTACGCCGCAAAGAAGGTTCGCCCGGATGGAACTCTGCTCTTCATGGGCGGCACGGGCGGCCGCCGCACGGCGCCGGGGCTGGCCCTCATCTCGGCTCTCACGGCCGCGACGCCCGCCCTGACGAAGAACCTTGCGCTCGAGCTGGCACCCATTCGTGTCAATCTGATCGCGGCGGGCTTCGTCGACACGCCGTTGTCCGCATCGCTGCTCGGCGATCAGCTTGAAAACCGGCGCAATCAGCTTCGCTCAACGCTTCCCATCAGGCGGGTCGTAGGACCGGCCGACATCGCCGCGCTCGCCGTCCACCTCATGACGAACACAGCGGTCACCGGAGCGACGTACGACATCGATGGTGGCCAGCAGCTCGTCGACCGGTGAGCCCGTGACGCTGATTTTTGATGAAGCCGTTACGCACCTTAATGTGACACCGCCCAAGAAAAGAGCACGCATGTCCACGATCCACCTCCACAAGACAACCACCTCGACGCCCGAGCAGTACGTCGCTGGGCTCACCGACTTCGGGCCCGGCCGCTCGAAGCTCTTTGGCAACAGCGCCGACGAGTACCTCAAGGTGCATGACCGGGGCCCCTCGCAGGCCGACGTCACCGAAGGCTCTGGGGGCATCTAGGAACGCCTGCACTACGACTGGTCCGATCCCAACCACGTTGTCCTCACGACGACCGACTCCAACACGTGGGGAGGCGCCTCCGGCCACACCTACACCTTCACACCTCGTCCCGATGGTTTGACCGACATCGACGTAGTCGTCGTACGCGAAGGCAAGAACCTCAGGGGACGGCTGCTCGGCTTCGTGCTCGGGACCATCGGCACGGGCGTTTTGAAAAAGGCGTTTGAAAACTCGGTCAGGGCTATCGAAGCCCGGAACGGCGGAGCAACGGCGGCACGCTGATCATGAGCCGGGTAGTCGTACCTCCGAATTCACTCTCCGGCAGTGCGTCGCCGCCTGGTAAGGGTCTTAACTTAAGGTGGCGACCGCTCATCCACCCTCGAAATGCCGCTACCTACCCCGCGGCTACTTTACACAGCGAAAATTCAACGACTTAGCTGCCCATCACGTCCCATCACTACCCATCATTCCCGGTCTTACAACGCAAAAACAACGCAAGGTAACCCTTATAGCATTCTTCCCGGTTCAGCATGACATTAGGTGACAGGGCGACGTTCTAACCAACTGAACTACGTCCCCAGCCAACGACTTGTTTGGATGGCAACCCTCCCACGTTGGGACCAATCTGCGGTTCTCAGGAGGCAAAGGCGGAAGCAGATCGCGGAAGTCTTTATCTATGAGGATCATGATTCAGTCGAAGGCCACAGGAATCTAATCCACGAAACCCGGGATACCCATACTTCCCAGAACCTACCGAATTATCTCCCAGCAGAACCCAGCAACATGGAGCGGTCGATCGGTCTACACTAGCCGACATTACCGGGATTTAATGCTCCGGACGCTCAACTTGTGGTAGGCTTTCCGCCGCCTACCGACGGAACTCGTCCTCCCAGCCACGAGAAAACAGTTAGTCGCCAGGTCCACAGGCGAGGAATACAAAACTACTCAAAAGGAGGACACCATGACCAAAACCAGTGCTACACAACGAAGCAGCGCCCAGGCAGATGCGATTCGCCCGTTTCAGAAGGTGAATGTTCCGGAAACCGAACTCACCGAATTGCGTAGGCGCATCAACAACACCAGGTGGCCGGAAAGGGAAACGGTCACAGATACAACCCAAGGCGTGCAGCTCGCGACAACTCAAGCGCTTGCGCGCTATTGGGGCACCGAATACGACTGGCGCAAGTGCGAGGCAAGATTGAACGCCTTGCCCCAATTCATCACCGAAATCGATGGGCTGGACATTCATTTCATTCACGTTCGTTCAAAACACGAAAACGCGTTGCCGGTCATCGTTACGCACGGATGGCCCGGCTCGATCACCGAACAGTTGAAGATCATCGATCCGCTAACCAATCCCACCGCACACGGCGGAAATGCATCCGACGCTTTCCATATCGTGGTTCCGTCGATGCCCGGCTATGGTTTTTCCGGCAGGCCGGCCACGACCGGGTGGGACCCCGCCCACATTGCGCGTGCCTGGACGGTGCTGATGAAGCGCCTCGGCTACAACAAATTCGTAGCGCAAGGCGGCGATTGGGGTGCAGTCATCACCGAGCTGATGGGTGTGCAAGCGCCTCCGGAGTTGCTCGGCATTCACACCAACATGCCCGGGATCTTCCCGGCCGACGTCGACAAGGCTGCTTTTTCAGGAGCGCCGGCGCCATCGGATCTCTCCGCCGACGAAAAGACCGCTTACGAGAGTGTACAGTTCGTCTATCAAAAGGGAATCGCCTACGGATACCAGATGGGTCTGCGCCCTCAGACGCTTTACGGAATCGCTGATTCCCCTGTCGGCCTGGCGGCTTATTTCCTTGATCACGACGCGCACAGCTACGAGATGATCGCGCGTGTCTTTAACGCAGGCAGCGAAGGCCTCACACGAGACGACGTCCTCGACAACATCACCCTCACTTGGTTGACGAATACGGCGCTCTCGGGGGCTCGTCTCTATTGGGAAAACAAGGGTTATTCGTTCTTCGGCGTCAGAGGCGTCGTTGTCCCGACCGCCGTGAGTGTTTTTCCTGACGAACTCTATCCTACTCCACGAAGCTGGGCGGAACGGGCGTTCCCCAAGCTCATTCACTTCAACAAGCTTCCCAAGGGCGGGCACTTTGCGGCCTGGGAGCAACCGAAACTCTTCTCCGAAGAGCTTCGCGCAGGCTTCCGGTCATTGCGCTAGTTCGAATGTCGGGCGGGGCGGCGCGCGCAGGCGCCGCCTTCCCGAATTGTCGCGCTTCCGTCGACGACAGAGAAGGCCACACGCCTAGCGTTCGCAAAAGACCAACTTTAATTCAATCCAAAAGAGGAGCGATATCATGAGCCAAGCAGGAGCTACGCAACAAAGCAGCGACCCTTCGCAGTTCAACACCGACCGCAACTATCCCGGCCGGTGGACGATTACTTTCAGTAACCCGCCGATCAACATGTTTGTTCCCGCAACGATCGTCGAATTGGGAGCGCTAATGACCGACCTCGAGGCGGACCCGTCTGTGAAGGTCGTAGTGTTCCAATCGGCGAATCCCGATTTTTTTGTCGCCCATCTCGACGTAGCCAAGGCGGCTGAACGGCCAGAGGCGCTGGGCATTTGGCGCGACTTTGTGCTGCGCCTCTCGTCCACGCCAGTCGTGAGCATCGCCAAGATTCGCGGCCGCACGCGCGGCATCGGTAACGAGTTCGTGCTGGCCTGTGACATGCGCTTCGCCAGCCGGCAAAACGCCATATTCGGCCAACCTGAGATCGGCGTCGGACTGGTCCCGGGCGGCGGAGCGCTGGAATGGCTCCCGCGTTTGGTCGGCCGCTCGCGCGCACTTGAGATCGTCCTCAGCGGCGACGATTTCGACGCTGACATCGCCGAGCGTTATGGCTGGGTGAACCGCACGCTGAACGACGACGCGCTCGACTCGTTTGTCGATAGTCTCGTCCGGCGCCTGGCCTCGTTCGACCGTGAAACGCTGGCCGCGGCGAAGGCCCAGGTCAATCGGTTCGGGACGCCGACAGCTACCGAGCTTCAGTCGAGCAACGACCTGTTCTTCCCACTGCTGGCCTTGCCAGGTGCGCAGGCGCGCCGTGCGAAGGTTCGTAATATCGGTTACGGTGTTCGGAGCGACTTCGAATTGAACTTCGGCCGGTACCTCCCTTCGTTCGGGCGGACGGACGACGACACGGATAAGCAGCCCGACTGATCGTCCGCCTTGGATTTCTGAACGCCTCGCGTCCAACCCTGTAGGAGGAGATTTGCCATGTCGCATCATTTCGATACGCCTACCGCAAAAGAAGACCCCCGCATCAACATCTGCGACTTCTACTTGTTTCGCGGCCGCCCGGGCACAACGGTCATGGCTTTGACCGTGAATCCGAATGCCGGCGTCGGCGCGCCAGACACCTTCCGCGACGAAGGCCTCTACGCCTTTCGCTTCGACACGGATCGCGATCTTCGCGAAGACGTCGCCTTTAAGGTCCAGTTCGGCGCGCCCGCCCACGCCGATGGTAGCGGGTACCGGCACGTTCAGTCCTTCGCGGTCCGGCGCGCCACCGGAGACGACGCTCTGAAGGGCGCCGCGGGCGAACTCATCATTTCCGGAAACACGGGACGCGTCGTGACTGCGGATCAGGGCTGCCTCGCGTACGCAGGCCTCGCGCCCGATCTGTTCGCCACCAATGGCGTCGGTTTCGGTGCCTTCAGAAAAGCTCTGTGGTCCGAAAACCGGTTTGCCCCGGAGGCGTTCCAGAATGGCCAGAACTTCTTCGTCGGCAACAATGTCACCGCCATCGTACTCGAGGTCCCCAGCAGCCTGATCGGCCGAGGTCTGGTGCATGCCTGGGCCACCGCATCGCTCTACGGGCATGCGCCGGAGGTGCAGGTATCGCGCTGGGGCCTGCCGATGATCACCCACTTCCTACTCTCCGATCCTTCGTTGCACGACGCATCGGAAAACTACAACCGCGCGGTCCCGGCGGACGAAGTGGCGCTGTTCTCCAAACCAATGCGCAACTTCGTGGAAAAAGTCACCGTGCTCGCCCACTCAGCGGCCGACCCATCCGCCTACGCTACCCAACTCCTCGCGCGAATCTGCCCATCGGTCCTCCCGTACGAACTGGATACGCCCGCCTCATTCAGCTTTGCCGCCTTCAACGGCCGCGGCCTCTGCGACGACGTGATGGACGTGATTCTCACCCTGGTCACGAACACTGCTCTCGGCGATGGGGTGGCGCCCGATATACGCCTGATGCGCCCGGATTTTCCGTATTTCGGCGAGCCGTACCCTACGTCAGCGAGTTCCGCAAAGCAGTGAGAGCGAAGGAGTCAGCGCACGGACCACACAGCGGCGATCTGCAATAGGATGGATTTGCTCGCCGGGCGCGAAGGCTTCGCGCCGGATCTTCCGCATAGTTAGGAAGCCAGCAAAACTTCACGGAGACCAAGTCTTTTCTGTATCGGTCGCCAATCGGGTTCGCCCACTGTTTTGCTATGAAACGTCAACCGAACATAATTGAAGAGAAGGGTACCGTTCAAGCGCCTTGCTGTTCCATATCGGCGATATGGGAGACTTATATTGCATGAAGAAAATTGGCTTCCTCTCATTCGGTCATTGGACACCTTTACCGCAGTCACGAACACAGTCGGCGACCGACGCGCTCCTGCAGTCCATTGACCTCGCCATGGAGGCCGAGCGGCTGGGAATGGACGGAGCCTACTTCCGTGTTCATCACTTCGCGCAGCAACTGGCATCACCGTTTCCACTACTCGCGGCGGTTGGTGCTAAAACGCGAAAGATCGAAATTGGGACCGCAGTGATCGACATGCGGTATGAGAATCCTCACTACATGGCGGAGGACGCTGGGGCTGCGGATCTAGTTTCTGGCGGCCGACTGCAATTGGGAATCAGCCGTGGTTCTCCCGAGCAGGTCATCGATGGTTGGCGCTATTTTGGCTATCGTCCGATTAAAGGCGAGAACGATGAAGGCATGGGGCGGCGGCATGCCGAAGAATTTCTCGAACTGTTACGCGGGAAGGGCTTCGCGCAGCCTAACCCGCGTCCAATGTTTCCCAATCCGCCGGGACTCCTACGCCTTGAGAATGCTCGGAGGGATTGCGTGATCGAATCTGGTGGGGGTCTGCTTCCAACGCGACAGCAGCATGGGCCGCGAAACTAGGAATGAACCTGCAGACGTCAACCCTCAAATTCGACGAGACCGGTGAGCCGCTCCACATCCAACAGGCTGCCCAGATTCGCGCCTTTCGCGCGGCCTGGAAGCAAGCGGGTCACACGCGTACTCCGCGCATTTCCGTTAGCCGCAGTATCTTCCCGTTGGTCGACGACCGCGATCGTGCCTATTTCGGACGTGGTGGTCAGGAAGATGACAAAATCGGTTTCCTTGACGAGAACACACGGGCAATCTTCGGCCGCAGCTACGCTGCTGAGCCAGATGTTCTCATCGAGCAGCTTAGGAAAGATGAGGCGATTGCGGAAGCCGACACGCTATTGCTAACCATCCCAAATCAACTAGGTGTTGCCTACAATGCGCATGTCATGGAGGCAATTCTGACTACAGTTGCCCCAGCTCTCGGTTGGCGGTAAATCGTCACCACATTTATTGACAATTGGTTGCTTTCGATCCCGTCCCATTCGCGAATGGGATCACAAGGTATGCCGCTATATCCCGACATCGAGGAGACCTACCTTCGACTCGGACGCGAGCTGGCGAAGCGCAACATTTTATACATCCACCTCTTATACATCCACCTCATGGATCAGTCAGGCTTCAAGGGCTTAATCAGAAACAACGAGCGGGCGTAGTTCGGCGGTAGAACAGAAGCTTCCCAAGCTTCCTCTAGTTAACCCTAACACGCTGATCTGGCGGCACTTAGCTGAAACCAAACTCCTGGTAATGGGAAAATGATGGAAAACGGAACGCGATTTGACGAGGAAGCGAGGCTGGTTGGAATAGGGCCCGTGGTCGAAGGCCCACCGTCCTCACTCAAGCGTACCTGGTAGAGCGCCTGCCTCGTAAGCAGGCGCGCACAAGCGCGGGATATCTACAAAGATATCTCGAGGTGTTAAATACGGAGCTTCGCGGCCATTTTTACCAAATCAGCGAGAGAATCCGCCTTCATCTTCTGCATCACTTGACCACGATGTGCTTTTACAGTGCTCTCACCGATGCCGAGCTCGCCACCGGCCTGCTTGTTCAATAAACCGGACACGATCAACGCCATGACCTCCCGTTCACGCGCAGTAAGAGAGGCATAGCGCTCGCGAAGTGCCCGCAGCTCCGATTCGCAAGCAAGAGCGAGGCGGCTGCGTTCGAGGGCTTGTCGGATGGCGCTCAATAGAACTTCATGACTGAATGGCTTAGTTAAGAATTCGACCGCTCCGGCCTTCATCGCCTCCACGGATTTCGGCACGTCACCGTAACCCGTGATGAAGATGATCGGCATATCGGTCCGTTCGAGGGCGACTCGCTTCTGCAGCTCAAGACCGTTGAGGCCCGGCAGAGAGACGTCAAGTACGAGGCAGTTTAGAACATGGGCTCGTGGACAATCCAAGAATTCCTGTGCAGACGAATATGTCTTGGGTTGCCATCCCTGCTTCTGGATCAACAGCTCTAAGGACTCGCGGACGGAGATGTCATCATCAACAACAAACACAATGGGAGATGCTGGCTGCATCTGAGGAGACTTTAGTTGATGCTTGGCAGCGTGCGAAGATTTCATAGTTTTAGCTCCGCTTGTCTTGAGATCGGAGAGTGGATTCATTCACTTCAGCGTTTCCTTCAGCGCCTCAAGAAGAGCCGCGGCGCTAAACGGTTTGTACAAGACCTGTGCGGCTCCCTGCCTGAGCGCTTGCTCTCGGATATTGATGTCCTTCTGAGCCGTGATGAAGATGATGGGAACCTTGTGCCCGCGGCGTGTCAATTCTTGTTGAAGATCAAGTCCGGTCATTCCCGGCATCGCGACGTCGAGGATCAAGCATTTGGTCTCATCAACAGAATCGGATGAGAGAAACTCTTGCGCAGACGAAAAAGCCCGAGCCGCAAAGCCAAGTTTTCTGAGCAAATCTGGCAGCGACTCGCGCACCGACTCATCATCGTCGACTACGGATAGAAGCGGATGTTCAGTGATGTTCATTCCCTTGTCCCGCCCACGAGAGAATAATCTGCCACGATTCAAGTGGCGTCCATTCGACCTTGGTACTGGTTCACGTCGATCTAGAAGCCAAAATCGGATCAGGACGCATTGGTTGACGTATCGGCCCGATAAGTGCGATTTTCGGTGTCCGCTAGGTTCTCGGGTGTGCCAGGGATAGCAAACGAAAATGTTGCTCCGGGCCCGTCATTGGCGATGGCCCACAAATGTCCGTGATGTGCCTCGATAATTGCGCGGCTGACATGCAGCCCTATTCCCATCCCATCATCTTTCGTTGTATAAAACGCCTCGAAAAGCTTATTCGCAGCTTGGGGCTCAAAACCAACTCCAACATCTTTTACACTCAAGCGCGCCTGATCGCCCTCTTCCCGCTCGGTTTTGACAAGCAACTCTCTCGGACGGTCATCAACTGTTTTCATCGCCTCCGAAGCATTTCGTAACAGATTCAGAATGACCTGTTGAAGCTGGATTCGATCGCCAGCGACAATAGGTAGGTCATCGGCAAGTTCAGGGCGAACAATCACCCGGTTTCGTTGGAGATCACTCAGCGACAACGAAATGACCTCTCGGGTAGCCTCATTCAAGTCCATTGGTTCGAGCCGAGAATCCTTTTTGCCATAAAGCGCGCGTAGGCGGTTGATCACATCAGATGCGCGATTCCCGTCGCGGATCGTGCGCTGCGTCGTTTCACGGGCGCCTTTGAGGTCGGGGGGATCTTCAGAGAGCATCAGAAGGCATGTATTGGCGTTGGTGATGATGCCAGAGAGTGGCTGGTTGATCTCATGGGCGATCGAGGCGGTTAACGCGTTCAGTGTCATTACTCGCGCTACGTGCGCGAGTTCGGACCTGGCGAGGTTCAGGGCTTCCTCGGCGACCTTGCTATCAGTTACGTCCTGAAGAGCGCCGATGAACAACGGTCGGCCGACGATATGTTCGATGACACGAGCCATGCCTCGAATGTGCTTCTCGGCGCCTCGGGACGTCACGAACCGGAAAGAAAAATCGACGTCAGTGCCCGTCATGGCGCGCGCGATCATGTGGTCGAACGCAGGCAGGTCCTCTGGGTGGATCATATTCCGAATCATCTGCACCGTGACCTTGGTTCCAGGATCGAACTCGAAGATCCGGAAAGTCTCCTCGGACCAGTTGTGGTCATCTGCGACCAAATCCGTGATGAAGCTACCCGTTTTGCTTAGCTGTTGGGCTTCAGCCAGACGAAGGTAAGACTCCTTGACCTCCGCCTCGGCCCGTTTTCGGTCATTGATGTCAGTATTGGTTCCGTACCATTTCACAATCTCGCCCGATTCATCCCGCATTGGGTTGGCGCGGAACAGAAACCATCGATGCTCGCCGTCGAAGCGGCGCAATCGTGCTTCGCCTTCAGCCGGTTTACCGGCACTCATAGTCGATCGCCACGTCTCGATCAGTGCGCTAAAATCCTCTGGATGGACTGCCACGGTCCAGCCCCAGCCCAGCAGTTTTTCCGACGGAAGTCCGATGTAATCGAGGTAGTGCTGATTAAAGAAGTCTGCAGACCCGTCAGGGCGCGCCGACCATGCCAATGTTGGCATCGTATTGATGATCAGGCTCAGTTTGCGCTCGTTCGACTGCAGAGCCTCTTCAGCCTTTTTGCGGTCGTCAATATCGGTATTGAGCCAATACCACGCAGTTATCCCACCTTTCTCATTCCGGACTGCGTGGGCACGAGACTGAAACCATCGGTAAATGCCATCAAAGCGTCGATTACGTTGCTCTACTTCATAATCCTGGCCCGTTTCGATCGCCCTTCTCCACGCGTCGATTACGCGAGGAAGATCGTCAGGATGAACGATTCCCAGCCGCGACCAATCCTTCAACTCTTCTTTTGTTTGGCCGAAATACTCGATGGTTTGGCGGCTGAGAAACTCTACCTCGCCCATTGCACTCGTTGTATGTACGAATCCAGGAACGTTATCGACAATCTGCCGCAAGGACAGTTCATTAGCGCGTAGCGTCTCCTCTAGGCGTTTATGGTCTTCGATGTCGGTGATTGTGCCATACCATTTGACAATGTTGCCCGACTCATCCCGCAATGGGTCAGTGCGGAAAAGGAACCATCGATACGCACCATCGACACGACATATGCGCGCTTCTGCTTCGGCCGCTTTGCCACTCGCGACAGTTGATTCGCAATAATCAGTAATTGCATTGACCTGGTCGGGATGAATTGCGGACATCCAACCCCAGCCCCGCGACTGCTCCGCGGAGAGCCCGGTGTAGTCTAACCAGCGCTGGTTGAAGAATTCCGCTCCGCCATCCGGACGAGCAGACCACGCCAGCGCAGGCATTGTGTTGATGATCATGCTGAGATTCCGCTCGCTCGTTTCGAGCGCGTGTTCGGCAATCCGGCGTTGTGTTATGTCGTGCGCCGCGCCAAAGTATTCGACATGGCCCTCAGCATCGCGAACTGCATGGCCTATCAGATGAATGTACTTGGTTGAACCACCGGGCATAACAATCCGGTGCTCATACTCAAATTGGTTGTCGCCTCCCTTGGCGCGGTCGATCATCTCGCCCAGCATTGGGAGATCTTCGGGATGAACGCGGCTGCCGATCAATTGGAGAGTCACAGTCAGATCTGGGGCAAAGTCGAAGATGCGGTACAACTCCTCCGACCACCTGATCTCGCCCGTTTCCACTCTCCAGGAGAAAGTGCCCGCGCGGCTGAGGCGTTGGCCCTCAACTAGGAATGCTTCGCTGCGGCGCAACTTATTTTCCGCTTGTTTGCGTTCTTCGATATCCGTTAGAAGAACATACCAGTGGAGGATTCGCCCTTCGGGGTCGCGCAGCGGAAGCCCTCGCGACTGGAACCAGCGGTATACGCCATCGAAGCGCCGAAGGCGATGCTCGACATCAAACGGGCGGCCAGTAGGCAATGAATTGTTAAAGGTTTCGATTGCGAGAGGAAGATCGTCGGGATAAATCGCATCGGTGCTCGCCCAGTTCCTTACCTCTTCCAAATCCTTTCCGAAATACTCCAAAAGGGGCCGATTGACGACTTCGACCTCGCCGGCGGGCGATATCCGGGCTGCCAGGCCCGGAATGCCGTCCACGATCATGCGGGCATTGAACTCACTGGCACGCAGGGCTTCCTCTACCCTCTTTCGATCGTCGATGTCGGTGTGAAGGGCGTACCAGTGAAGAACTCGCCCCTCGGCGTCTCGTACGGCGAGCCCGCGGGCCTGAAACCAACGAAATACTCCATCGAAACGCCGGATTCGAACCTCCACCTCGTATGGATCGCCAGTGGCGAACGAGTGGCTGGCAACTTCGATTGCGCGAGCAAGATCTGCGGGATGAACAACCCCGCTCGTCGTCCAGCTCCTTATGTCCCCCAGGCTCTTGCCGAAATATTCCAGAAGTTGCCGATTTACGGCTTCGACTTCGCCAGCGGCCGTCATCCGAACAACAAGAGCGGGGATGCTGTCCACGAGCAAGCGCGCATTGTGCTCGCTCGCGTGCAGTGCTTCCTCCGCCCGCTTGCGGTCCTCGATGTCAGTACTTGTGCCGTACCATCGAACGATCTTGCCAGTTTCATCGAGTAACGGTTCCGCGCGAATGAGAAACCACCGATAGACCCCGTCATAGCGGCGAAGACGAGCCTCTATCTCGCCCGATTCTCCCGAACTCAACATTTCTCGCCATCTTTTCATCAAGGGCGGCAAGTCCTCTGCATGGAATGCGACTTGCCAGCCCCAGCCGTGCGATTCTTCGGGGGAAAGACCGGTATATTCGTGCCACCTTCTGTTTAGAAACTCGTTCGAACCGTCCGGGAGATTGCACCACGCCAGTGCGGGGATCGTGTCGATCACCTGACGTAGTTTGTTCTCCGATTTCTTGATTTCCACCAACGCTTTCTGAAGGGCTGCTTCACTTTCGAGCAGCCGTTTCTCGGTCCCGCTGCGCGCGGCTGTATCTCTCTTGTCGGGAAACTCGGTCACGTTTTCCTCCGCACACTTGACGTTGCAGCGCAAAGCTTCGTGCGACGCGGGTCGTAGCAACCATTCCAATCGCGATCAACAAGGATGTACCAGCCTCGGCCGCAAATGTCCAACCTATACCTTAGTACGGGTCGTACCTTCGTCGAATAGACTCGAATTCCCGTGTGTGGCTTACTCGCAGCTGTGCAAATGAGCCTCTGAGCGATCAGTCGCTCGCGAACTAACTGAAATTCAATACGATTCACCAAAGGAGGAACATCATGAGTGGGAATCTGAGCGGGACTGGCGGGCGTCAAAACCGCCGGAGTTTTCTGAAGACTGGACTAACAGCGACTGCTGCAACCGTGGGAACCGGCTTGCTGATGAACGGAACAAAGGCATTGGCGCAATCAAGCAGCAGCCTCACGGCAGGTGATGCCGCCATCCTGCGATTTCTGGCCGCCGGAGAAGCACTCGAAGCTGATTTTTACACCCAATATAACGAACTGGGCGGAATCCGGGACGGCGAGGTTCCGGGAAGTAGCGACGATCGAATCTACAGCGAAAAACTGAGGAGAATCGATCCCAATTTCCCTCAATACATTCATGACATCACCGACGACGAGATGAGCCATCAGAACTTCTTGAACGCATATCTCGTCTCGAAGGGGGCCGAACCAGTGGACATGGAACCGTTCCGCACGTTGCAGGGCAGCATCGCAAGAGGATCCAGCGGAAAGTTGCGGCTTACAAACCTGATGCAGCTAACGGTGGACACCAGTTGGTGGACGCGTTATCGGAGCAGCACGAATAATCCCGACGTCAATCCAACCACGTTCGAGCAGGCGATCCCGGATCTGCACAACGGGCAGTTCACGGCGATTCCAAGAAACAACTCCGACCTGTTCCCTCACGAACACATTCAGGCAATTGCGAACACCGCGGCCTTCCATATCCCGACTGTGGAACAAGGCGGCGGCAGTTTGCGCATGGCGCTGGCACAAAGGGCAACAAGCGTGGAAGTGCTACGACTCCTCATCAGCATGGGACCGATCGAGAGCATGCATTTTCAAACCATGTCAGCAACGGCTGGCAACGCGCCACCGCTCACTGACCCGATCAATGGTCTGACATTCCCTGACCTCAACCGCGGCCTAGACCCTAACAACGGATCAACAGGCGCCGCAGTCAGCCAAATGTTCCAGACCAACCTGATCATGCCTGAACCTTGCCCCTTCATCAGCCCCAGCCTGCCGGCATGTTCGGTAATCCGTCCGACGAATACAACGGGGGCCGCGACGGGAGCGCTCAAGTTCCTAACCGCCATGGGGCTTTTCATCGGACAGTCGCCTGCCTTTTTCTCGTTCCTGACCGAACTCGCCGCGGCCGCGGACGCTGCCCAGCGCGGGATCTAGCTATCGAAACGAAGGAGATTCAAAAATAAGTGCGATCAAATCAAACCAAGGAGATGGCGAAATGAGCGAGATCAAATCGAAGCAAGGAGATTCTAGGATAGGTGCGAGCAACGCTTTCGAAGAAATCAACGAGAATCGCCGTCGTTTTCTTGGCACGGCGGCCATGATGATTGCCGCCGCCCAGGTTGGCATTTTCGGTTCTGCTGACGCTCAACCCCCTAAAGCAACATCGGCAGGCACGACGTCGAGTAAGCAAGGGGCGAGCACGTCGTTCGGTCCCCTGAAGCAGATCGACGCAGGCTTGCTGAATATTAGTTACGCCGAATCCGGCCGTGCCGATGGTCCCGCGGTAATTCTTCTGCACGGCTGGCCGTACGATATTCACAGCTTCGTCGACATCGCGCCTATCTTGGCATCGGCAGGTTACCGGGTGATTGTCCCGTATCTACGCGGCTACGGCGCGACGCACTTTCTTTCTAGTGAGACGTTCCGCAATGGCCAGCCATCTGCAGTTGCTCTCGACATCATCGCTTTGATGGATGCCCTCAAGATGCAGAAGCCCATCATCGCCGGTTTTGATTGGGGAGGGCGGACGGCCGACATAATTGCCGCTCTTTGGCCCGAGCGATGCAAGGGCATCGTCTCCGTAAGTGGCTATCTCATCGGCAGCCAGGAATCCGGGGAGATACCGTTACCGCCAAACGCCGAGCTCCAGTGGTGGTATCAATATTATTTCGCTACGGAACGCGGTCGGGCTGGCTATGACAAATACCGGCACGACTTTGCGAAGCTTATTTGGCAGACAGCGTCGCCGAAGTGGAAGTTCGACGATGCCACGTTCGATCGCAGTGCGGTGTCGTTCGAAAATCCGGACCACGTCGGTGTCGTTGTCCACAACTATCGCTGGCGTCTCGGGCTGGCGGAAGGCGAGTCGAAATATAACGATCTCGAAAAGCGGCTCGCCGAAGGGCCGATCATCACCGTGCCCGCTATCACCCTTGAGGGTGACGCGAATGGGGCGCCACACCCGGAACCTGCTTCCTATGCGAGCAAGTTTGCTGGCAAATACCAGCACCGGACCCTCAAAGGTGGCATCGGGCACAACCTGCCTCAGGAAGCCCCAGAGGCTTTTGCCAAAGCTGTGATCGATGTTAACGCTTATACATCGGCGTAAGCCTGTGTAGGCCTGGTGGTCTAAAGCTCGCGATTCGATTATCAACATCTGGTAGTAGGCAAGTGGGAATGGCATACAAGGCAGTCGTGGGCCTCTTGGGGTTAGCGTCGAGCGAAAAGCAGATTCCCCAAATTACTGAAAACGCGGTGAAGTGAAAGTAGTTGATGGAGCTGTTAGAGTCGGTCGGTCCGCGCCCAAGGCAGGCGCACCCGCTACGCTGACTTCACCAGCGCCGGCCGAGATGCTTGCCGAATCACTCGAACGCTGTACGGAAAACCAATTTATGAGTTCAAATATAAAGTGAATCTGGCATGTCACATGTCCGGTTAGTAGGAAGCCAACGCCGAGAAACAGGGATGTGGTGCGCGACTAGACCGGCTCATGGTTCATACGCAATCGCGGGGAGTTTGCAACCGGGTCGGACCGTGCGACGATTGACAGTTGGCTTTCGGCCCGCACAAAATGGGGACTATGGGAGTGGACAAGCAACGCAGCAACGAAATAGTTTTCAACTTGAAGGGATATTACCGGAAAGACGGAGTGGCAACGGGCTGCGTGAGCTATTGTCCGTCGCTGAACATCTTCTCACATGGAAAAGACTCAAACGACGCCCGCGATCACCTTTGGAAGGCTGTCAGACTTTAT
>Ga0210394_10000940_pt1 | contig 51419 bp, 43 predicted proteins | sample IncBWC12MmetaG_FD_160121 | JGI IMG/M metagenome (GOLD analysis project Ga0210394, IMG submission 160121) | Forest soil microbial communities from Barre Woods Harvard Forest LTER site, Petersham, Massachusetts, United States - Inc-BW-C-12-M | ecosystem: Environmental > Terrestrial > Soil >...
CGTCGCTACCGAGTCCGCGGGTCCGCAAAATAGGTTCACGTTGTACCTCTCACGCTTACGTGCGGCCTGCGAACCTGGGATCTTGGCACACTGAAGTGGTCGGCACCGCCACTGCTCCCGTTGCGATTTCCACTCTTGGACCGCCCCACGATTTGTTGCAGGTCGGCGGCCATTCCGGCTAATTGTCCCGCAGCGGTTTGTGTGCTCTGGGCGCCAGATGAGGTGCTCTTCGCGGCCTGGGCCACAGATGTGATCGTCTCGGTCACTTGTGACTCGCCGACCGCCGCCTCGTTGACATTCCGCGCAATCTCCTTGGTCGTCGCTGTCTGTTCTTCCACAGCGCTCGCGATAGTGGTCGATATTTCGTGCATCTGAGCGATGATCCCACTGATTTCGGTGATCACCTGTACAGCTCCGTCGGTACCCTTCCGAATCGCTTCGATCCTTTGGCTGATCTGCTCGGTCGCCCTCGCGGTTTCGCTCGCCAGTTCCTTGACTTCATTGGCCACTACGGCGAACCCCTTTCCTGCCACCCCTGCCCGCGCGGCCTCAATCGTGGCATTCAGGGCCAGTAGCTTTGTTTGTTGCGCGATCGAATGAATGACTTTGACGACCTCGCCGATTGCGGCGCTGGATTCGCCCAGATGGCCCATGGTGACAGTGGCGACTTGGGCTCTATCGACTGCCCGAGCGGCGATTTGTGCCGCTGTACTTGCACTCTTCGAGATTTCGCCAATGCTGGCGGTCATCTCTTCCGTTGCCGCGGCCACCGTTTGCAGATTCCGCGTTGCCTGCTCGGCGGCCGCCGCAACAACACTGGCTTGTGCAGCAGTTTCCTCCGCGTTGGAACTCATCTGGTGGCTAATGGCCGACAGTTCCTGCGATGACCCGGCGAGTGCCTCGGAGCTTTCCCCAATGCGGCGCGAGAGCGAGAAGGTCAGCCAGAGGCCCGTCGCTAGAGCCATTCCCAAACCAGCTATAATCGCGCTCGTGACCTCAACCGTCGAGGTTCTTGCAAGAGCGCCGTTCTGGTCACTGGCTTGCTTTGCCTCCCCAACCTTCAATTCCTCCATGCGGTTGATCAACGCCAATTCTGCGCCCGCCGTGTTGTTGTACCCCTCGCTCCAGAGAATCTCCCATGCTTCCTTATCTTTGCCCGCCCTTGCGAGTGCGATAATCTGCGCCAGATACGCCTCATAGTTTTTGTGGGTTTGGCCAAAATCGGCAAACATTTTGGTCATCTCTCGGGAAAGTGCTCCCTTTTGGAAGGTGTCTGCAGCGTTCGCGAGATCGTTACCGCGTTGACGAATTTGTTCCTCGAATGTCGCTCTCTTGGCGGGATCTGCCTGAGCATTAATGAAGTCCCTGGACGCGATTCGCATGCCTTGAAAGGCCACCGCAATCCGAGACAATTCCGGTAGTGGAACTGTCGAGTCATCGTAAAGCCTCTGGTCCGCCCGCGTCATCTTGCGGATATTCATAAGGCTCGTCTCGCCAATGACTGCGGAGATGAGCGCAACGAAGACGAATCCACCAATCATCTTCGTCCGCAATCCCATATTTTCAAACATGCCTTCCTCCTTAAGAACTCCGCAGCGAGGCAACCGCCTCGGTTCAGCTTATGAAGGGACTCCTGATAGGCTCGCGCCCGCAGGTCTCTTCGAGACCGCCAGGGCCACTAACCAGCCTGGAGTGTCCGCTCGAGGTCCAGGACGTGCATTAGTTTGTCCTCGAGTTTGTACGCCCCTCGAATGAGTTCCCGCCCTGGTCCCCGCAGGGTCTCGGGGGGACGCTCGAATGTGTCTTCGTCAACCTCAACGATTTCTCCGACTCGGTCCACCAACAGGCTGGCGTACCCGTCGTCCGTGCGCAGAATGACGCTCACAGGCAGTTGGCCGGATGGCCGATCGCTGAGCTCTAGGCAACGCCGCAAGTCAATCGCGGTAACAATTTGACCGCGAAGATTGATCAGCCCGCCGATCTTCAGCGGAGCTAACGGCACAGGGGTCATGTTCGCGGAGCTGGCCACCTCCTGGACTCTTTCTACGGCGATGCCAAACAGAAACTCGTCCACGAAGAATGAGGAAAATTGGCGTTTTTCTTCCATAGCTTAGACTTCCGTCGCCTCAACAGGTTGTTTTCGGAGAACACGAGACATAAGATCCGAACAGATTACTTCCAGATCCAAGATCTCGGTGACTCGTCCATGTATCACCACCGATGCCAATACTCCCTCGCGGCTAGCGGGGCGCAGATCAACCAGACTATGTTCAACCGTGTCGACAATGTCCTCGACCACTAACCCCACCCTACAGTCGCCCTTGGAATAAACGATCGCCTGGATCATTTTGCCCTTGTCATTTTTCGGCGGCACATGCCTCTCGCTCGCGCGGCGTTCAGGAAGAAGAACACGAATATTCACTAGGGGAAGGATGTCGCCGCGGTACTGCACGACCTCCTCACCCGCTGTGTGTTCGAGCGACGAACTTGAAAATTCTTCCAGACGCGTCACTTGCGAGAGCGGAACGGCCATCCGGGCGTCATCCGGGCCCACGAACAGCAACAGCGACTGCCGTTCGGCGATTGGTTCCTGTTGCGGAAGAGCGTTCCCGATCGTCTTTTCGTCGCGTAACTCAGGTATCACGTGGGCATGTTGGGCCAATCCGAGCACGTCAAGAATAAGGACAACTTCCCCGTCGCCCATGATGGTGGCTCCGGCGAACGTCGACATTCCCCTCAACTGCCTCCCCAAAGGCTTCACCACGATCTCTTGTGTGTCGTTGATCTCGTCCACCACGAGGCCGAACTTTTGGTCGCCAGCCTGAAGGAAAGCGATGTTAGCGACCTCCCCTGTTTCGCTGACGGGCGCGGCAGAATTCGCGCGTCTAGTTTTGAGCTCCGCGTCGAGCCAAATCAGAGGCAACAACTCGCCCCGCAGGCGGTACACAGCAGCGCTCTGAATCATTTCGATTCCTTTCTGCACCTCGTTTCCTTCCAGCCGGGTGAGTTCAAGAACACTGACCTGCGGAATGGCGTACCGATTGCCGCCTGCAGTGACAACCAGCGCAGGCATAATCGCCAAGGTAAGGGGGATTCTGATCTTCACTTGCGTCCCCAATCCCCGCCGGCTCTCGATGCTTACCGCTCCACCGATTTTTTCGATGTTCGTCTTCACCACATCCATACCGACGCCACGGCCTGAGATGCTGGTGACGTTCTCGGCGGTCGAAAAGCCCGGAAGGAAAAGCAAGTTCATCGCTTCCACGTCGCTCATGTGCCGGCTCTGCTCGACCGTAGCCAAACCCAACTCGACAGCTTTGTGTTTAACGCGAGTCAGATCCACACCCGCGCCATCATCCGATATCTCGATATCGACTTGTCCCCCCGCGTGGGAAGATCGCAACAAAAGATGCCCTTCGATGGGTTTTCCGGCGGCGGCGCGCACATCTGGAGTCTCAAGCCCGTGATCCACTGCGTTGCGTACCAGATGCGTCAGGGGGTCCGTAATGGCCTCGATTAAAGTCTTGTCGAGTTCCGTTTCCTTGCCGCTCATGTCGAGGCGAACCTTCTTGCCTGCATGAAGGGCAAGGTCGCGGACCAAGCGTGGAAATTTGTTCCACACGTTTTCGATCGGCTGCATCCGTACCTTCATAATCTCGTCTTGTAGTTCGGTGGTTATGGCGTTCAATCGCTGAGAAGTCCCAAGAGGGACTGCATTCTGTTGAACGGAGCTGAATTGCAATAGTTCGTTACGAGCCAGAACCAACTCCCCCACTAAATTCATTAATTTATCGAGTTGCTTTACGTCCACACGGACACTGCTGTTCGTGGCAACTCCCTGGCCGGGTCCCTTTCGGTCTGGCGGCGTATCTTGTTCGTTGACCGCTGTCTTTGCGGGCGAGGGCGCTGGTACAACGTTCGCAAACTCTTTGCCGTGACCACCGGACGGCACGGATGCACGGGGCGCGATTCTATTCTCTTGCAATCGGGTAAGGCCTTCGATGACCGCAGCGTCGCCCATCTCCCCTTCGACGCCGCTTTGTTCGATGTTGTGTAGCGTCCGGCGAACGCAATCGACAAGGCCGAGCAACCCACTGGTAATCTGCGGGTCGATCGAGAGGACACCTTCACGCAAACCGCTGAGCAACCCTTCGCCGACATGCGCTACCGCTCCCAATTTGTGGAAACCGAGGAACCCGGTTGCTCCCTTGATGCTGTGGATCGCTCGGAAAATGCTGTCGAGTTGTTCTTTGGCCGCAGGATTTGTCTCCAGCTCGACCAGGTCGCGATCGAGACGGTCCAGGTTCTCGCGGGTCTCGGCAATGAATTCCTTTACGATCGCGTCCATCTCGCCCATTTGTTTTCCCCGTCACATTCCAACAATGTCCGAGCTTCTCCGGGCTCCTCGCATCGGCCATCTCTTCACGCCGACTCCAAATCGCTTTCCAGCCAGACCGCGGGCCGCGACTCAAAGTCGTTTCCAATCACCCTGTTAGCAGACGACGCAGTGAACCAAGTGCTCGCCAAAAGTGTCCGGGAGAGCTGCGCCACACTTCATGTCGTGGCTCCGATGTCTGCAGGCTGGTGTTTCGCGGACTGGCGACGAGACTGAGACATTCGTTTCGAGGCGTCAGCCGAACCGTTTCCGTTCGCATACTTGAATCGTCCCACGAGTTCCTGAAGCTCAGCTGCCATGTGCGACAGTTTTCGAGCGGCGGTCTGCGTGCTCTGCGCGCCAGCCGAAGTGCTCTTTGCAGCCTGAGCCACGGACGTGATTGTCTCGGTGACCTGCGATTCGCCTACGGCAGCCTCACTGACGTTTCGCGCAATGTCTTTTGTGGTTGAGGTCTGCTCTTCCACGGCACTCGCAATCGTCGTCGATATATCGTGCATCTGAGCGATGATGCCGCTAATCTCCCCGATGATTTCTGCCGCTCCGTCGGTGCCCTTGCGAATCCCCTGGATTTTTTGGTCAATCTGCTCGGTGGCTCTCGCGGTTTCGCCCGCCAGGTCCTTCACTTCATTGGCGACCACGGCAAAACCCTTGCCGGCGGCACCCGCGCGCGCTGCCTCGATCGTGGCGTTCAGGGCGAGTAGCTTGGTCTGTTGGGCGATGGAGTGAATGACTTTGACGACTTCGCTAATCGAGCTGCTGGATTCGCCCAGATGTGTCATCGTAATGTTCGCAATCCCCGCTCTCTCGACTGCACGGGCGGCCACCTGCGCCGCGGTGCTGGCACTCTTGGCGATTTCTCCGATGGTCGCGGTCATCTCCTCCGTAGCCGCCGCTACGGTTTGCAGATTTCGCGTGGCTTGCTCGGCGGCTGCCGCGACGACATTGGCCTGCGCCGAGGTCTCTTCCGCATTCGAACTCATTTGATGACTCACAGCGGATAGCTCTTCCGATGAACCCGCTAGTGCTTCTGAGTTTTGCGCGATGTTCCGCATCGCGCTGCTCACCTGGTCGAGTGTGCGATTGAGGGCATCGCTCATTTGACCCACTTCGTCCTTTCCAGTGCTATCCAATCGCTTGGTCAGGTCCCCATCCGCCACGGCCGCCAACACGCTGGCCGTCTGACGGATACGACCGGTGATCGAAAGGGTCAGCCACACGCCGAGGCCAACCGCGAAGATCAAACCGGTAATGATCGCAATGGTTACCTCTGCCACTGAGGTGCGTGCCAGCGAATTGTTTTGCTCACTCGATTCCTTGGCCTCATCAACCTTCAACTGTTCCATGCGGTCGATGCTCGCGATTTCGCCCGAGGTAACTCGGTTATAGCTGTCGCTCCAGAGGATGTCCCAAGCTTCTTTGTCCTTACCCGCGGTTGCCAGCGCAAGAATTTGCGCCACGTAATCCTCGTAGCTCTTGTGATACTGGCTAAAATCGGTAAAGGCCTTTCTCATCTCTGGAGACAGGTTTCGCCGCTCATACGTGTCGGAAGTTCTGGCGATGTCGGCTGCCAACTGGCGGATCTGTTGGTCAAACGTCGCCCTCCTGGCAGCCTCGCCCTGCGAGGCTATGAAATCTCGCGAGGCGATCCGCATTCTCTGAACCGAAACCGCGATGCTGGCTAATTCTGGCAGGGGTACCGTCGAATCATCGTAAAGTTTCTGGTCCGCACGGGCCATCCTGCGGATATTGACCAGACTAGTCATTCCGATCGCCGTGGAGATCATGGCGATGAACAGAAACCCGCCAATCAACTTGGTTCCGAGCTTTACATCGTCAAACATTCCTGCCCTCCCTCAGGCTTCGGGTCTTGTCACAGCTCCTCGCCGCGCAGCGAAAGGCCGTATGGCTTCCGGCATCTCTTGCCGGCCGTCTGAACTGTTAAATTGGTGAGATGTCCGTCGCGATGCTTGTTACGCAAATAGGCGTGAGGTTTCTTCGCTCTCCCATTTGAGGTTAGCCTATTCGGACAGCGGAACTTGATGTATTTGAAATTAAGATACTTAATGAACAATAACCCTTTCAGTTGTGATTTGGGGTAGCACAGCTTCCTGCTCGACGAACGCCAATTTCCACGCGTTTACTCAAGAGGGTGCGCGAACATCGGAGAAATCGCCATAACAAATGCAACCTCAATCAACTCTACGCAGTCAAACCTTCCGGACGAAAGATAAATGGCGGTAAACCAATTACTGTGGATCGTATGAAAAAAGGCTCATGCCGGAAATCTTTCGGCCGAAACGCCCGGAGCGCGGCCCTCGCCCCCGGGAGCTTCGTCTGGCTAAGCCTAACGGTCCTGCTTTGCGGTTCCCCAGCGTTGGCCCAGTCCCAGCAGCCGTCACCGGGAATAGACGCACCAGCGGGCCAGCAGCAGCCCGATCAACAATCCTCGGGAACCATCAGCGGAACGGTTGTTGATCCCAGTGGAGCCGCCGTTGCCGGAGCCCGCGTGAACCTTGCGCGCGAAGACCAATCCCCAAGTCAGGAGGCGCTGTCGGGCGATGATGGGCAATTCTCCTTTGCCGGTGTCGCTCCCGGCCCGTTCATGCTCACCATCAGCGCGGAGCGCTTTGCGGCGCAATCGTTCTCCGCGACCCTGCACCCGGGAGAGACCTACGTCCTTCCGCAGGTCGCCCTCGCCCTCGCTTCCCAAACCACGGAAGTGCGAGTTGCACTCACGCAAGCCCAAGAGGCGGAAGCGCAGGTCAAGGAGCAGGAAAAGCAGCGCGCGCTCGGCTTCGTTCCGAATTTCTTCGTCAGCTACGTCCCCGCTCCGCTCCCGCTCACCTCGAAACAAAAGTTCGAGCTTGCCGTGCGCATGACCGTGGATCCGGTCACCTTCGCCTTGACCGGAGTCACCGCGGGAATCGAGCAGGCGCAAAATGATTTCGGCGGATACGGCCAAGGCGCGCAAGGTTACGGCAAACGCTACGGCGCCGCCTACGCCAACATCGTCACGGACATGTTCATCGGAAGCGCCATACTGCCGTCGCTGTTGAAACAGGACCCGCGCTATTTCTACAAGGGCAGCGGCGGCGCGCGCCGGCGAATTCTCTACGCGCTCGCCAATTCCGTGATCTGCAAAGGCGATGACGGACGCTGGCAGGCCAATTACTCGAATATCGTCGGCACGTTCGCCGCGGGCGGTATCTCGAACCTCTACTATCCGGCGGCAAATCGCAATGGGGCGGGGTTGACGCTCGCCAACGGGCTGATCGGGATCGGCGAATCCGCCACCGTCAACCTCCTTCAGGAATTTCTCATCCGCAAGGTGACGCCGAATATCCCGGACCGCGATCCGGCTAAACCGAAAGCATGAACCGCTTATTCGGTCTTCTGGTGATGAATGGCGCGGTGAAGGCCTGAAACCCCACAAACGGACATTCCGCGATATCGAAGCAGTCCTTGGCCACCAGCTGGAACTTCCGTCCGGATGTGAGCGGCGGAGCCGCGGAGGCGCCCTCCGCGGTCAGGCAGTTCGGCAGTGTGTAGAGGAGCCGATCGTCTGACCCGTGAGAAACGCGCGGCTCAGCCTTCGCGCAGCTTGTGCCCCGCGAGATTCCCCAGGCCGTCGTATGCGGCGTACTTGTACATCTCGGAAAGCGTGGGGTAGTTGAAGACCAGTTCGATGAAGGTGTCGAGCGGCCCGCCCGCTTCGAGCACGGCCATGCCCAGATGGATCAGTTCGGTGGCGCTCTCGCCGATAATGTGCACCCCGAGAAGCTGCCGCGTCTCGCGATGAAAAACCAGTTTCAGCAGGCCGTCCGTGTCGCCGGCGATCTGTCCGCGGGCGTTGTTGGCGTAGCGAGCCCGTCCCACCTCGTAAGGAATCTTCTTCTCGCGGCAGGATTCCTCGGACTCGCCCACCGACGAAATCTCCGGGATGGTGTAGATGCCCATGGGAAGCTGGCTCGCCAGCCGCCGCTTGTAGGCGAAGCCGAACGCATGGCAGACGGCCACGCGACCTTGCTCCATCGAGGTCGAAGCCAGCGCCGGGAAGCCGATCACGTCGCCCGCCGCGTAAACATGCGGCACGGCTGTGCGGTAAAACTCGTTCACCTCGATGTAGCCCCGCTGGTTAAGCCCGAGTCCCGATTTCTCGAGTTCGAGCCCGTCCACGGCGCCGCGCCTCCCCGCGGCAAATAGCGCCGTTTCCTTCTCGATCGTTGCCCCGGACTCGAAACGCAGCCGCACGCCGCCGCTGGTGCGCTCGCTCTGCGCCAGCCGCTCCTTCGGGTGAAATTCAAGCCCCAGCGCCGTGAGCCGGCGGCGCAAGCTTTCGGAAAGCTCCGCGTCGAGAAACGGCAGCACGCGGTCGCGCCCATCGGCCAAAGCCACCTGCACGCCCAGCGCGGTAAAAATCGACGCGTATTCGCAGCCGATGACCCCGCCGCCGATCACCACCATGCTCTTCGGGATGCGGTTCATCTGCAGAATCGTGTCGGAATCGAAAATGAATTCGTCGTCGAATGGAATTTCGCGCGGACGATGCGGGCGCGATCCCGTGGCGATCAGCACTACGTCGCCCGAGATCCGTTCAGAGCCTCCGCCGGTTCGTGCGACCCCGATCGTGTGCGCATCCTCAAATCCCGCGATGCCGTGAATCAGCTCGATCTTGTGGGCCGCAAGGTTCTGCGCCTCTTTCTCGCGCTCGGCCTGGACCACGGCGTCCTTGTGGTGCATGAAATCGGCCACCGTCAGGCCTTCGCGCAGCGAATAGTCGATGCCGTAGAGGCCGCGCTGCCGCAACCCCGAAAAATAGAGCGCCGATTCGCGCAGCGTCTTCGACGGCACCGTGCCGGTGTTCAAACACGCGCCGCCCAAATGCGCGGCGCGCTCGACGAGCGCCACGTGCTTGCCGAAATAGGCGGCCTGCGCCGCGCCCTTTTCTCCGGCCGGGCCGGAGCCGATCACCACGAGGTCGAAATGCTGCACGAGTCGCCTCCGTCGTATGGCGCGCGGGCCGTTCCGAGCAAGCGCCGCTGCCTTGCGATCATGTGGCCGGTGGTCAATCGCTCACGTTTGGGCGCCGCGATGTGGTGGTTGACATTTTGCGAGGAGACAGAGCGCCGGTCGGCCTCGCGGAGCCGCCGCTAGCCGCCGCGCGTGTGCATCTCCAGGTGCGGGTCGCGGCGCAGTTCATCCAAGCCGACGAATGCGCCGCGAAAGCGTTCGGATTTGCGCCGCTCGGCGCCGCGGTCGTCGCGCGCGTTCCACGCGCCGGAAATCAGCGCCGCCATCGCCGCGGACGATTCGCCCGCGCGCAGCGGACCGCGCAGGTCCGTGCCCTTGGTGGCGTAGAGGCAGCGGTACCACTGCCCGTCGGCGGTGAGGCGGCTGCGATTGCAGCGCGCGCAGAACGGCGCCGTCGTCGAGGCGATGATGCCGAAGACGGCGCCGTCGGGCAGCAGAAAGCGCTCGGCCGGCGCGGCGCCATTGTCCGCGGCCGGCGTGATCTTCCCGTAGCGCTGCTCCAAACGCGAGAGCATCTCGTCGCGCGAAACGACGCGGTCCATGGACCAATGCGTTGCGCCGGGAACGTCCATGTACTCGATGAAACGGACTTGGGCGCCGCTCGATCGGCCAAATTCGATCAGGTCGGCCAGTTCGTCGTCGTTCGAGCCGCGTATAACGACGGCGTCGAGCTTCGTGCCGGTAAAGCCGACCCGGCGCGCCGCGTCAATCCCCGCGAGCACGCGGGCGTGGTCGTCGCGCCGCGTCATCTCGCGAAAGCGCTCCGGCCGCAGCGTATCGAGGCTCACGGTGACGCGATGCAAGCCCGCGCGGCGCAGTCCTTCCGCTTGCTCGGCAAGAAGCACGCCGTTGGTCGTGAGCGCCAGATCGCGCACACTGGCGTTCGACGCAATCATGCGCACGAACCGATGCAGGTCGTGACGCAACAGGGGTTCCCCGCCGGTGAGGCGCACGTGCCGAACTCCGAGGCCTGTGAACACATCGACGAGTCTCGCGAGTTCCTCGAAGCTCAGTAATTCCTCGCGGGGCAGCCAGACGTATTCCTCCTCCGGCATGCAGTAGAGGCAGCGCAGATTGCAGCGGTCGGTGACCGAAACGCGCAGGCTCTCGAGAGGCCGGCCGAAAAGGTCGCGCAACGGAATCGTCGGGGCATCTACTGGCATACGGGTTCTCTTTCGATACCTCTCGTCCATACCTGTCTTTCGATACTAAGGACGCCACGCTGTCGCGTCAACTCGCACCCCGCGGGGACGTGCGCGGCTCAGCCTTCATCCTGATATTGCGTTTTGAGGCGCGCCACGACGTTCGGATCGGCCAGCGTGGTCGTGTCGCCGAGCACGCGTCCCTCGGCAATGTCGCGCAGCAGGCGGCGCATGATTTTCGCGCTGCGCGTCTTGGGCAGCTCGGAGGCGAAAAAAATGTCGTCGGGCCGGGCGATGGCGCCGATCTTGGCCACGACGTGCTGCTTCAGCTCATCCTTGAGGGCGTCGCTCGCCGCGATGCCTTCCTTCAGGGTCACGAACGCCGAGATGCCCTGCCCTTTGACTTCGTGCGTCTTGCCGATCACCGCCGCCTCGGCCACCGAGGCATGGTCCACCAGCGCGCTCTCAACTTCGTAGGTGGAGATGCGGTGCCCGGCGACGTTCATGACGTCATCCACGCGGCCGAGCAGCCAGAAATAACCGTCGGCGTCCATCTTGCACCCGTCGCCCGTAAAATAAATGCCGGGATAACGCGACCAATACTGCTGGACGTATCGCTCCGGATCGCCGTAGATCGTGCGCATCATCGCCGGCCAGGGCTGCTTCAAGACCAGGTAGCCACCCGCGCCCGGACCCACCGGGTCGCCATTCGCATCGACGACCTCGGCCACGATGCCCGGGAACGGCCGCGTTGCCGAGCCCGGCTTGGTCGCCGTAATGCCCGGCAGCGGCGAAATGAGAATCATTCCCGTCTCGGTCTGCCACCAGGTATCGACGATTGGGCAGCGCTGCCGGCCGATATGGTCGTGATACCAGATCCAGGCTTCGGGATTGATGGGCTCGCCGACCGTGCCAATCAGCCGGAGACTCGCCAGGGAATGCCGGGCCGGCAACTCGGTACCCCAGCGCATGAACGTGCGGATAGCGGTCGGCGCGGTGTAAAAGATGTTCACGCCGTACTTGTCGATGATGGACCAGAAGCGGTCGCGATCCGGATAGTCGGGCGAGCCCTCGTACATCAGCGAGGTGGCGCCGTTGGCCAGCGGGCCGTACACAACGTAGGAATGGCCGGTGACCCAGCCGATGTCGGCCGTGCACCAATAGACGTCGTTTTCCTTGATGTCGAAAATGGTGCGGTGCGTTGCGGCGACGCCGACGAGATAGCCGCCCGTCGTGTGCACGATTCCTTTGGGCTTCCCCGTGGTGCCGCTGGTGTAGAGCACGAAGAGCATGTCCTCGGCGTCCATGGGTTCGGCCGCGCAGCGATCGGAAGCGCCGGCCACCAGTTCGTGCCACCACAGGTCACGGCCGGGCTGCATGGCGACCTTGGCGGCTTCGCCGACGCGGCGAACCACGATGACTTTTGCAATCGTCGGCGTCCCGCGCAGCGCTTCGTCCACGCTGGCCTTGAGCGGCACCACGCCGCCGCGGCGCCAGGCGCCGTCGCCCGTGATGACCACCTTGGCCTTAGCGTCGTTGATGCGTTCGCGCAGCGCCTCGGAGGAAAAACCGCCGAAGACGATGCTGTGCGGCGCGCCGATCTTGGCGCAGGCCAACATGGCAATCGCCAACTCGGGGATCATGCCCATGTAAATCGCCACGCGGTCGCCTTTGACAACGCCGAGCGAGCGCAGCGCGTTGGCGAAACGGTTCACCTCGCGCTCCAGCATGCCGTAGGTCAACACGCGCGAATCGCCCGGCTCGCCCTCCCAAACGATCGCAGCCTTGTTGCGGCGGTCGGAGTGCGCGTGGCGGTCCACGCAGTTATGCGCGACGTTCAGCTTCCCGCCCACAAACCATTTCGCCCAGGGCGCCTTCCAGTCCAGCACCCTCTGCCACGGCGCGAACCAGTCCAGCCGCTTGGCTTCGTCGGCCCAGAAGCCTTCCGGGTCGTGCGCCGCGCGTTCGTAGATCGCGGGGTCGGCTGCGTTCGCCTGCCGGCGGAACCCCTCGGAGGGTGGAAAGACGCGGCGCTCGTCGAGCAACGCGGAGAGGCTTTTCTCGTGGCTTTCAGACATGAGATCGAACCTCGCGGCGAAATTGAGCCTGCGGCGCGAGTCGCGGTGGGCGGGGCGGCCGGGGCGGCCTAGAATGTGCGACTTGGGGTAGCATTGTCAACGCTTGGCCTCGACGGTTGCGGTTTCGCCGGTCAAGGCGAAACACCCCCCTCCCCCATTTTTGCAACAACATGATTCCAGGGGAGTTCTGATGCAAGGTCGGGCAAAAAGTTGATTTTGAATGGGTTAGGTGTGAAATGCGAAAGCTTGCGCAACAGACTGAAAGCAAGGCGATTGCTCTCCTGCTGAGGGCGAAAGAGCGAATCCCTTGCGTTCCAAAGGCGATGCGCAGCTCCAGGCGAAGGCTAGGCGTGCGCCACACTACGGCAGGCTCAGGCAAGAGTGCCGACGCTGCTCGAGAGCGGCGTGTGGGTAACGCAGCGGGAAGTGGTCCTCGCTCCATACTCTATTATCTCATGCGAGTAAAGAGCTAGGCCCTGAACGCGGTTCCCCATGAGGGCGACGCAATTCGACAGGTTCGCGAGGTGGGGGATTCTATTTCGCGCTGAACGCGATCAGCTTTATGGTCGCAATCAATTTCGTGTCGAGCTCGCCCTCGTCCAGCAGTTCATCCGCCCCAAATGCTCCGATGAAGCTTTTGATGGCGTGCCTCCCGATTGCGGTGACCGCAAGGACCCGTATCGCTGGGTTTTCCAGTTTGACCTGTCTGGTTGCCACCCCCTGGTTTCCGCTCATGTTAAGGTCCATCACAACGACGTGGGGTTTGAGCGTCCTGACGAGCTGGATCGCGTGAGGAGCGACAGCCGTTTCGCCCACCACCTCGATTTCGGGTTCCACGTCGAGTATGGACTTCTCGGTTCTTCGTACGCCCTCATCATCCTCGGCGAGCAGCACCTTTATGACCATGGCCCGACCCTCAATTCACCCCTACTCTGTTTAGATGTCCCCTTCGCCGTCCGGGCTATTTCTCGAAAATGGGCATTCGAGGGAAACCACGGCGAATGCCGAATAGACGTCCGGGTGAGAGTCGGCCACGCAGAGGCGCAGCGGCGCAGACGCCGTGCGATGTGCGTCAACCGTGGTGAGCGGGCCGCTTCGGGAAAACTCCCACGAGCGCGAGGGCAGCGAGCAAACAGGCGGCGCCGGCAGCGACCAGTAGAATATAGCCGCCGGGACTGTGCCGCTCGGAGAGCACCTCCAGCAGCAAGAGCACGGACGCGGTTCCCAACAACAAGGCAAGCGTCCCCAACAAGACCCGCACAATCACGGGGCCTCCGACGATTTCCGAACGTGGGCGCGAGAAGGAGAAAAGGCGCCCCGCGCCAAGGAGACATCAATGCGCGGGGCGCTTCTCCCTCTCACCGGGATAAACTTTGCGCCCGACGAGTGGTGGGAGACTATCACGAGAAGGGCGCGCTGTGTGTGCGGAGTGCCACACAGCGGCGGTCAGGCGGCGGATTCCGAGGCGATTCGCCGATTGCCGCCGGAGTATTGCATAGCGATACGCTCGGGTGTAAATTACGAGTCGATTGATCGAAACGGAGTTTCGGGGATCGGCTTGTGATTTTCCGGCTATCTCGCCTCGCGTTGCCTGCCGTGCTGGGAGCGGCGCTGCTCGCGTCGTCCGCGTCCGCGCAAGGTCGGGGCATGCGCGGGTCCGCTCGCGCTCCTCGAGCAGGGTTCTCGTTCGGGCTCGGAGCCAGAGGCGGGCGCCAACATTTCAGCGGCTCCGCGTTTCTGCCGGCTCCGTACTACTATGATGATTACGATTCCGCGGACTACGAGCCGGCACCGCCCGAGGCGCGTCCCGTCCAGATACTCGTCGAGGGAAGCACCCAACCAGTGGCCCCGGCGGCGGTCCCGGCCGAGTCGCTGTTGCTGGAGTATCGCGACGGTCAGTGGATGCGGATTCCCACGGGCGGGCAGTTGCCTGTTCAGCCAGTGCAAACGAGTTCCACGCCAGCGCCCAGTCCAGGATCGAGCGCGACGAACCGAGAGGAAGCGGCCCAGCGCAGTCCCGCGCTGCCGCCCGCGGTCCTGGTGTTTCGCGACGGGCACAGGGAAGAGGTTGCACGATATACGATCCTGGGCGACATGATCTACGCCAGCACGGACCGCTGGAGCACCGGGTCGTGGACGAGAAAAATCGCCGTTGCTGAATTGGACGTCCCCGCGACCTTGAAACTCAATGAGGAGCGCGGGGGGAAGTTCGGCCTGCCGTCCAGACCCAGTGAAATCATGGTCCGGTTCTGAATCTCCTCGCACACTCCGGGAGCCGCTCTCCCAGGGATGGCGCGCCGCGCAGTCCCCAGGGAGGGCATACCGATGCTCAAAAGTAGCGATCGAATTCTTATCACCCACGTGGGCAGCTTGCCGCGGAACGAGACGTTGTCGGACTTGTTGGTGCGACGCGAAGAGGGCGAGGCCGTGGATGCGTCGCAGCTCGCGCACGAGATGGACCGCGCGGTGCGGGACGTGGTGCGGAAGCAGGCCGACGCCGGCATCGACGTGGGAAACGATGGCGAACAGCAGCGCGTGGGCTTTCAAACGTACGTGACGCGGCGGATGACGGGCTTCGCCGGCGAATCGAAACGCCGCCGGGGGCGCGACTACGAGGAGTTCCCCGAACTGGTCGAAACGCTGATGAGGCGCTTTCCCAAGCGCAGCCGCATGCAGAACGCTCCCGAGGCGCAAGCCGAACTCCATTACCTCGATAGCTCCGCGATCGGACAGGAGATCGAGCGCCTGCAGGGCTCCGTGAAAGAGCTGCACGCCTTTCGGGAATGTTTCCTGACGGCGCCGTCCCCGGGAATCATCTCGTCAACGATGCTGAACGCGTTTTACGACTCGCAGGAGCGGTATCTAGCGGCGATCGCGCGCGAGATGCACAAGGAATATATGGCGATTCACCAGGCGGGGCTGCTCCTGCAGATCGACGCGCCGGACCTGGCCATGGACCGGGCGATGTTCTACCGTGATCTTTCCGATGCGGACTTCGTGAAGGCCTGCGAAATGCACGTGGCGGCGATCAACAAAGGCATCGAGGGAATTCCGCGCGACCGCGTGCGACTGCACTGCTGCTGGGGCAACTGGGACGGGCCGCACATTCACGACGTCGCGCTCGAGCTGATTCTGCCGGTGCTCTACCAGGCAAACGTGGGCGCGCTCAGCATCGAACTGGCGAATCCGCGCCACCAGCACGAATACGAGGCGTTGCGGCGCAACCCGCTGCCGAAGCACATGGTGCTGCTGCCGGGCGTCGTCGATACGACGACGAACATCGTCGAACATCCCGAGGTGGTGGCGCGGCGGCTGCAGGAAGCCGTTTCGGCCGTCGGCGACCGCGAGCGCGTGATCGGCAGTTCGGATTGCGGCTTTGGAACTTTTACGGGCCGCGAATGGATTATCGAGCCGGTGGTTTGGCTGAAGCTCAAGACCCTTCGGAAGGGCGCGGAGATCGCATCGTCGCGGCTGTGGGGGTGACGCTCCCGCTTAAGGGAGCCCTTCTTCCTGCCCATCGATCAAAAATACCAGTCGACAACTTCTGTTTCGAGTGTTTGGCGCCCATTACGGCGAAAGGCGGGCGACCGCTCAGGTCCGCGGCCGCCCGCCTTTCGCGTTTGTGGAGCGTTCAGGCTAGCGCTGATCGGAGACGATCACGCCACCCTTTATCACGAGATAGGGATGCAGCATGTTCCAGTAACCATCGAGAGGGTTGCCGCGCAGGAGGACGATGTCGGCAAATTTGCCCGGCTCCAGTGTGCCGAGCTGATCGCTCATCTCGATGAAGGAAGCGGTGTTCGGCCCCATCAGCTTGACGATGTCCTGCATCGAGAACATCAAGTTGAGAGTCTTCAGCTCATGCTCCAGGCCGGCCTCCGCCAGATAGCCGGTATCGGTGCCGTAGCCGTAGATGACGCCCGCATCCCACGAGGTGCGCGCATTCACGACCTTGTAGCCGGCTTCCTGCCCTCGGCCGTCGCCCTGGAGAATCGATTCGGGCCACGGGTTGCCGTCGCGGAACCGCGGCTTGTTGTCGTCGGCAAACACGCCGAAGACGGGGACCCCGAAGCCGATGGTGGACAACTGCTTCACGCCCATGGCGGCCACCCTCTTGGCGTCGTCAAAGCTGAGCCAGCCGAAATGCGGCGTGTGAACCAGTTTGGGGGTGCCGGCGTCGACGGCGGCCATCATCGCCTGCGGGCTCACCGCGTGCACCATCACCCAGACGCCGGCCTTCTTGGCCTCATCGTTGACGGCCCGGAGATTTTCGAGCTCTTTGTCCGTCGGCGGCTTGGGGCTGATACCTTCTTCGCCGATGAACTTGATTCCGAGCCCGACAAGCTTCCGCACTGCAGCACGGTCGTCGTCGGCGTTCGAGTTGCCCAGAGGCACCGTTCCGGACGGGATGATGCGCGGTCCCTTGATCATTCCGCTCTCAATGTGCTGCCGAAGCGTAATGTTGCCTTCGGCCGGACCGCCGCCGGACAGCACGGTCGTGTAACCGGCATCGAGGAGCTCCTGCATGCGCGCTTTCTCGTCCGGTCCGGTGTTGATGTGGCGGTGGGCGTCGATGAAGCCGGCCATCGCGGTCTTGCCGCGCCCGTCGATGGTCTGAACCCCGGGAACGTTCGCCGGGGCGGCCGAGACGGTGACGAGTTTTCCACCGCGAACGACGATCGAACCCTGGTTGATCACGGTGCCGTTACCGACGATAATCCGCACGTTCGAGATGACCATGTCCTGGGCCGCGAGATTCCGGACGTTACCCAGGTTCCAGAAGAAGGCCAGCAAAGCAAAGGCAAACAATCGTTTCATTTTTCCAAATCCTCCCTATTGGCCTGACGAATCCAGCGGCTTTATCCGGACCGTTCGGTTGGGGGCTCCGGCCCGCACATCGTACGATTCTCCCGCTCCGGACACAACGAATTTGTCGCCCGCGCGGACGGCCCGCGAGCTCAGCGAGGCTGCGAAACAAGTTCCACCGGGAAGATGCCGCGAACGCTGTTGCAAAGATATATGGCGTCGGCCCGGGTGAGGTCGTCAAGAGTAAGTATCGCCTCCCGCGCGCCCCGACGTTTTTGCAGGATGTGCGCGCGATACGTCCCCGGCAGCAGGCCGCAGGAGACGGCTGGAGTTCGCCATACTCCGTTCTTCACGAGGAATACGTTGTGTACTGCTCCCTCGGTCAACTCAGCTTTCTCGTTGAAGAACAATGCGTCATCGCATTTCGCTTCGCGGGCCGCGGCTAGCTCCCGGTCGTAGAGGCAACGATTCGTGGTCTTGTGGTACAAAAAGTGATCCTGGGACGAAACGCTTCGATCGGAAATTCGCACCCGGCCGAAGCGTTCGGCACCGAGACGGCTGTGCGAGATCTCGAACGCGCCGTCCATCGCCAAGGTCAGCCGAACCCTTCGAGGCGCGTCCTTCAGCCTCCGGCCCAGTCCCTGAAGAGCCTTGCGAACGCGATTCCGATCGAAGCGAAAACCGAAATATTCGGCGGAGTTCCGCATCCGGGCGAGGTGGGCTTCGAGGAGCCGGTACCGGGGGCTCCAGAGCAGAGTTTCCAGAATTTCGAATCTCGGCTGCTTCTGCGTGAGGAACGCGGCCTTCCATCCGCACTCTTCCCATTCGGTCGATGGGGACGAGCCGTACGTGATGCCGCTGCCCACTCCCATGATTCCGCTCTTCCCGCGCAACACCGGGGTTCGAATCGCCACGCTGAAACGGGCGCGGCCCGGGGCGAAAAATCCGATCGCGCCCGTGTATACGCCACGCGGGGAGTCTTCGAGGCGGGCGATATGCTCCATCGCGCGAATCTTCGGGGCGCCGGTGACGGAACCCGACGGGAACAGAGCGTGGATGACCGACGGTATGGTCCAACCTTCAATCAACGTTCCCTCGATGACGGAAGTCATTTGCCACAGGGAGGGATAGCGCTCGACCTCGAAGAGCTTGGGGGTCTTGACCGACCCAGTACGGCAGATGCGGCCCAAATCATTTCGCATGAGATCGACGATCATGACATTCTCGGCGCGATTTTTTTCGCTGGATCGCAGCTCCTCGGCGCGAGCGACGTCGTCCTCGAGCGTCAGCCCGCGCGGCGCGGTCCCCTTCATGGGCCTGACGGTGATGCGCCCTCGATCGATCTGGAAAAAAAGTTCGGGCGAGAGGGAGACCATCTGCTCGGCGCCCGCGTTCACGAACGCGGCATACGGCACGGGATGCCCGGAAAAGAGGCTGCCGAAGAGTTCCCAGGGGCTCGCCGTCGTTTGGAAGCGAACGCCAATCGTAAAATTGATTTGATACACTTCCCCGTCTCGAATCAGCCGGCGGATAGTGGCGAGCCTGGCGCGATATTTGTCGTAGTCGATCGATAACCTGGGGTGTTGAACCAGGCCGCTCCTGCTGTCTTCGGAAAACGGCGCCGCATTCAGGATCGAACAGCCCGGGTACAGGCCGAAACAAGCCAGCGGACCCCTCGCTCGCGCGAGTAGCGGGCGCAGGAGCGGCTCCAAGGCATAGCCGGCCTCGTAGGCAAGGAAACCCGCTGCTTCCCCGCCGCGGTTCACATGCCGCTCGATCCGGGAAAGCGATTCCTCGAGTGAAGCAGTGTCTGCGGCGACCAGCAGTTCGATCGGGTTCCTGTAGAGTCGCCACGTCGATCCGTCGCGGATGAGGGCGAAGCCCGGCTCCGCAGCAAATTTCGGGATCGCGCGCGGGCGTGACTCGTTCCGTCCTGGCATGTTGCAAATCATATGCTAAGGTGCTGACGGCCGGGGGCATGAAATGGACCGGAGAATGTGAGAAAAATGGCGCGAGCTCCAAAAAGCGGGCGGAATTCCAAGCCGGCCAGACACGTGGTCGTTCGAATTTCGGAAATGAGGACGCAGTGCTCCCTGGGCGTATATCCGGAGGAGAAACTCGGATTGCGAACCGTGATTGTGAATGTGCAATACGAATACGACGCAGGAGCGGCCGTGCAACACGATCGGCTCTCGGACGGGCTCGACTACAAGAGCGTTCGGGACGAGGTGATCCGGGTGGCGGGCTTGCGCCATTACAACCTGGTGGAGTCGCTGGCCAGTGAAATTTTGGACGCGCTGCGCGCAAAACCGCGCATCAGGAGTTTGCAGATAGAGGTCATCAAACCCGAAGCCCTGAAGCAGGCTGCAGCAGTTTCCGTAAGTTGTTCGTGGGTCCGACCCTCGCGCTAAGCGCTGCGTTCTCGTGCGCATCCGGGAGATTTTTCTCAGTCTTTGCGGTTTATTTGGCGCTTGACATTTCCTGGGCCGAAGCTGATAAATGGGGCACAAACCTTTAGCTTTTGGAGGAATTAAGACATGACTCACCGTACCGTTATGGGCCGCTGGGCCCTGGGATTTCTAGTCGCCTGCCTGATGGCGATCCTGAATACGCCGGTCAGAGCGCAGGAGTCGTCGGCCGTCAAACTGCCGACTTTCAAGATCACCGGGCCGATTGCAAACACGACTCCGCTGCGCGACGCGGCACACGGCTATCCTTACAACTCGACCTCGCTGGACTTGGCGAAACACGGCTACGTTGAGGAAGAATTCTTTATCGAGGGCACGGCGAACGCCTACAACACGCCTGCCGGGCTGACGGGGACCCTGAAGGACAGCGACCACCCGTTTAAGACTCGCATTGTGGTGCGCCGCCCGAAGTCGGCCGCGAAGTTCAACGGCACGGTGATTGTGGAGTGGTACAACGTTTCGCAAGGCCACGACGGCGAGTTTGACTGGTTCCAGTCGGCCCAGCACATCGTGGACGGGGGCTACGCCTGGGTGGGAGTCTCGAACCAAAGAGTAGGCGTGAACTCGCTCAAGGAGTGGAGTCCGACGCGCTACGGAACGCTGGACGTTTCCGTGGGCGAGACGATCAAGGACGATTCGCTCTCCTACGACATCTTTACGGCGGCGGCCGTGGCCATCCGCGGCAAGGCGAATATCAAGGTGATGGGCGGGCTCAACGCGGTACGGCTCATTGCCATCGGACATTCCCAATCAGCCGGACGCCTGTACACCTACTTTAACTCGGTCCATCCGCTGATTCCGAAGGTTTACGACGCGGTGGTCCTGCATGGCGGCGGCGGAAAGGTGCGGGACGACCTGAACGTCAAGACGTTCAAGCTTCTGAATGAAAGCGACGTGGCCGGGCAGGCGAATAATCGCCAGCCCGATACGGACAATTACCGGCAGTGGGAAGTGTCCGGCACGTCCCATCTGGACGCGCAATTTTCGCGGATGATGGCCGGGCTGGGGCTGCGCGTCTCGGGAATGGATCCCGTCGAGGGATCGCCAGTGATCGCTGGCGCCACAATTAGCGGTGGGGCCGGCAATGGCGCATCCGGGAACGGCGACAACGTGCCCGGGACCAACGTGTGCAAGAACCCGCCGTTCAGCCGCATCCCGAGCTATTACGTCCTGGACGCGATCCTCGATCACACGGCTCGCTGGATCAAGGACGGCACGCCGCCGCCTACGGCGACGCACATCGAGCTGAAGCAGTTGCCGCCCTTGCCGCCGGCACCGGCGCAAGAGGGGGCAGTTGCAGGCCGAGGTCGCGGGCCGCAGGGACCGCGCTGGGAAGTGGTGCACGACCAGTACGGGAACGCGCATGGCGGGATCGAACTTTCTCAACATGCAGTGCCCACAGCCACCAACACGGGACAGAATGAGAACCTCGACGGCACAGGGGCAGGCGGAGAACGTAACTGCGGCCTGATGGGCTCGTACATCGCCTGGGACGAGGCCCGCCTTTCGATGCTATATCCGACACACGCTGATTACGTGGCGAAGGTCAAAGAGGTGACAGCGAAGAACCTGAAGGCCGGCTACACCCTGAAAGCGGATGCGGACGCCACCATCGCCGATGCCGAGCATTCCTCGATCGGGAACACCACCAGCACCAAGGTGAGCCAGCGGTAAATGTGACGTAGGTTTACGGGGCCTGAGCATGTTTTCGACGTGCTCAGGCCCTTTTTTGCGCGCAGCGCCGCGTGGCGGACCCGCGACGGAGTCCACGCGCCGTGTGCTATCATCAAAAGACTGCCATGACAAATTCTGCCGCTCCACCCAGCGTTACCGAGATGTTGCACGGATTCTCGATCGAAGTGAATCCGAGCGAATCCAAAGTCGTCGACGCGGCTCCGGGCCGCCTCGATCCGGGCACGGAGGTATTCCTCACGTGGATCCCGGGCGCGGACCCCATGGATACGGTGGCCCCGGCCGCAAAACTGCGGCGCGCCGGTCTCTTCCCGGTTCCGCATATTGGCGCGCGCCACATCCAGAGCGCCGCGCAACTGGACGAATTGGCGGCGCGGCTCGCGGGCGACGCAGGCGTCGACCGCGTCCTTATCATCGCCGGGGACCGCGAGAAGCCCGCGGGACCGTATGACTCGAGCCTCGCGGTGATGCAAAACGGCGCGTTTCAAAAGGCAGGCATCATCCGCACGGCCGTCGGCGGCTTTCCCGAAGGCAACCCGAATATTCCGGATCCCGTCCTGGTTGAAGCTCTCACCGCCAAACTCAAGTTCGCGCGGAGCGCGGGCCTGCAGATGAGCATCGTCACGCAATTCTGCTTTGATGCAGCGCCGATCGTTACGTGGCTGCGGGACGTCCGAGCCAGGGGCATCGACGTTCCTGTGCGCGTCGGCCTCGCCGGCCCGGCCGGGCTCATCGCCCTCACGCGCTACGCAATCCGCTGCGGCGTCGGCAACTCGTTTCGCGTTTTGACCGAAAAGCCGTCTTTCGCGAAACTCCTTGTTGAAAAAGGTCCCGAGCCTATCATTCATGAAATCGCCGCTGGAATTGGGCCCAGCAACGGGTCGGGGCTCCCGATGGGCGTCGCGGGCCTGCATTTCTTCGTCTTCGGCGGCTTCAACAAGACTTGCGACTGGATCGGCAGCCACCGGCCCCGCTAACCCGTAACGACCCAGCTGCCGGGGGCATGGGGCCGAAGCTTCGTTCCGCCTGGGGCGCATGGGGCGGAGCTTCAGCGGTCCTTCGGATACGATCTGGCTACCTTTCTTGCAATTTCAAGGAATTGAGACACAACGAGTCTTTTGTCGCCGCGCGCATATACGAGCGCCATTTCCATCAGGGGTAGCGCGGGCTCGAATCTGCGAAACACGATTCCGGGCAACCGCAGCTCGCGCAAAGAAGCCGGGGCCAAGGCCACGCCCAAACCGGCGCCGATCAGCGCCCAAACCGAATAAAGATCGTCTTGAAAGTAGGCGATATTGAGGTTGAAGCCTTCCCGGCGGCACGCTTTTGCCATGAAATTGTGGAAATCCGCGTTCGCGTCCCGCCCGTACATGATGTACCGCTGACTCGAAAGCTCTCGAAGCGGCACCGTTTTGAAACGGGCGAGTGGATTGTTCTCGGACATGGCCAGCACGATCGGCTCTCGCAGGATGGTTTCGAGGGCGATCCCCCTGCCGTTCTGGGAAATGGGCAATCTGACGAAGCCTACGTCGATGCCGCCGTCCTTGACGGCTTTGATTTGCTCCGCCGGCAATAGCGATTGCAAGGTCAAATGAACGTCCGGACTGCGCTTCGCGAATGCTCCGAGGCACTCGATGATCAGCCTGGTTTGAACGGGGGGCACCGGAGGCTGCCAGAGGCCCAGCCGCAGGTGGCCCAGTTCTCCTTTCTCGGCGCGCGCGGCCAGTTTCGCAGCCTCGTCGCATTGAGCGAGGATCGCGCGAGCCTGCGTGGCGAAGACCTCGCCCGCGGCCGTAAGTTTTATCTGGCGCTTGCTCCTGTCGAAGAGCTTCGCGCCGAGTTCCTCTTCCAGCCGCCGGACTTGCTGGCTCAGCGGCGGTTGGCTCAAATGCAGCCGTTCGGCCGCCCGGGAAAAATTCAGCGTCTCGGCGACGGCGAGGAAATAGCGGAGATGCCGGAGTTCCATCAGACCAATCTCTGCGGAAGCGCTCGTCCAAGTATATCCAGAACGTCTGGTTTAGGTACAAAGAATGTATTGTACAGAATACTTCGCTTGCGCTAGCATCGGGCGTGATGTCCGCGCGAGTCGATGCGCGCGGGCGCCTGCCGGAGGCCAGCAAGAGGAAGTCGTCAAACCAATAATTCCCGGGAGCAGTTTCGACAAGCGTGCGAAGACCTGCGCCACTTATGCTAGTATGACGCGATTACGGGGACAGCCCGCCAGGAGCTTTGGGCTAACAAAGGGTTTCGTCAACGGAAGGAGCTACGAGGACCGATGAGTTACCGAAACTTGGAGGAGATACTGCAGGGTGTCGGCAATCCAGTCAAGATGTTGCGCAATTCGCAGATAGGACCATACGCTTTTCCGGTGGTGAAATCCGAGTTCTCGAACTGGAGGGACGAGCAGCGCGCATGGAAGGAAACCTGCGCTCTGTTCGACCAGTCTCACCACATGACCGATCTTTACGTGGAGGGTCCCGAGGCCCTCAAATTGTTCTCCGACCTCGGTATCAATAGCGTCAAGAATTTCAAGGTCAATCAGGCTAAGCAATTTGTTGCCTGCAGCCACGGCGGCTACGTCATCGGCGACGCGATCCTTTTCTATCTAAGCGAGAATAAATTCAATCTTGTCGGGCGCCCGCCGGCTCACGACTGGGTACAGTTCAATCTGGAGACTCGCGGGTATAAGGCCACCGCGGAACGGGACGAGAGGTCCTTCGTCAATCAAGGCCGGCGAAAGTCCTACCGCTACCAGATCCAGGGCCCGAATGCGCTCAAGACCATGGAAAAGGTGATGGGCAAGCCGGCGCCGGACATCCGCTTTTTCAACATGGAAACGGTGGTCATCGCGGGCAAGAATGTCCGCGCCTTGCGCCACGGAATGGTCGGACAACCCGGATGGGAGATCTTCGGCCCCTGGGAAGATGGGGACGAAGTCCGCAACGCCATCGTGGAAGCGGGCCAAGAGTTCGGGATTCGCCAGGTGGGCGCGCGAGCTTACCCCACGAGCTGCCTCGAATCGGGCTGGATACCATCTCCCCTTCCGGCGGTCTACACCGGGGAAGAGATGAAAGCATTCAGGCAGTGGCTCACCCCAAAGAGCTATGAAGCCATGGCCTCGCTGGGAGGCAGCTTCTACTCCGACAACATCGCCGACTATTACCTGACGCCTTACGACCTCGGCTACGGACCGTTCGTCAAGTTCGACCATGATTTCGTCGGACGCGCAGCGCTGGAAAAAATGGTGAACGACCAGAAGCGGAAGAAGGTGACGCTGGTCTGGAACGGAGAGGATATCGCGAAGGTCTTCGGTTCCCTGTTCCGGAGTGGTGGAGACATCACCAAGTATATCGATTTGCCTCTGGCCAACTACGCAACGTTGCCATTCGACAAAGTCCTGAAGGACGGGAAAATCGTTGGGCTCTCGACCTATACGGGCTACACCTACAACGAACGCGTGATGGTGTCGCTGGGCGTTGTGGATAACCAGTTCAGCGAAGTGGGTACCGAGGTCACGGTGGTCTGGGGCGAAGAAGGCCGCGGGTCGTCGAAGCCGACGGTCGAGCGCCACCAGCAGGCTCAGATTCGGGCGACGGTTGCATCCGTCCCGTATGCCGAGGTCGCGCGAGTTGCCTACCGGCCGCACTAAGCCGGCGCTCATTCAGCTCTGCCGCGGGTAGCGGCTCATTTTGAACAGAGATGAGCCGCTGGCGTGCCGCGTCGTCGCTTGACATCTCTGTAACTCTTTATATAGGGTATCCGTTTGCGTAACGCCCTTCAGGAAGACCGTACGGTCGCGCTCCGCTTCGATCGCCGCGGACTCTGAGATTCAGGCTATCACTTTCGTTGCCGTCCGGAGGAGAATCACATGCCCCATAAGCTCAAGAACCTGCTCGCGCGTGTGCCAAGCGACATTGAAATCGCTCAGGCCGCGACGCCCATTTCCATCGAGCGCATCGCGGCGGAAGTCGGCATTCTTCCCGACGAGCTCGAGCTCTACGGCAAGAGCAAGGCGAAAGTGAACCTCTCGATACGCGATCGCCTGAAAAGCGTTCCGAACGGAAAGTACATCGTCGTCACTGCCATCACGCCCACTCCCCTCGGCGAGGGCAAGACCACGACTACGGTCGGCCTCAGCCAGGCGCTGGGAGCGCATCTGGGCAGGAAGGTGTTTACTTGCGTCCGCCAGCCGAGCCAGGGGCCCACGTTCGGCATCAAGGGCGGCGCCGCCGGCGGCGGCTATAGCCAGATCATCCCGATGGAGGACTTCAATCTCCATCTCACCGGCGATATTCACGCCATCACCGCCGCCAACAACCTGCTGGCCGCGGCCATCGACACGCGCGTCTTCCACGAAAGCGCGCAAAAGGACGAAGCGCTGTTCGAGCGCCTCTGCCCGCCCGCGAAGGACGGCAGCCGCCGCTTTTCGCCCGTCATGCTGCGCCGCCTGCGCAAGCTGGGGATCACGAAGACCGATCCGAACACGTTGACGCCGGAAGAGCGCAGCCGCTTCGCGCGCCTGGACATCGATCCCGACAGCATCACATGGCGGCGCGTGACCGACACCAACGATCGCATGCTCCGCCAGATCACCATCGGCCAGGGGCCCGAAGAGAAGGGCATGACTCGCGTGACCGGTTACGACATCTCCGTCGCGAGCGAAATCATGGCCATCCTCGCGCTCACCACCAGCCTCGCCGACATGCGCGAGCGCCTGGGAGCCATGGTCATCGGCACGAGCCGCGCCGGCGAAGCGATCACGGCCGACGACCTCGGAGTCGGCGGGGCGCTCACCGTGCTCATGAAGGACGCGATTTACCCCAACCTGATGCAGACGCTCGAAGGCACGCCGGCGTTCGTTCACGCCGGTCCGTTTGCGAATATCGCGCACGGCAATTCGTCGATCGTCGCCGATCAGATCGCGCTCAAGCTCGTCGGTCCGGACGGCTACGTGCTGACGGAGGCGGGCTTCGGCGCCGATATCGGCATGGAAAAATTCTTCAACATCAAGTGCCGCTATAGCGGCCTGGTGCCGAATTGCGTTGTGATGGTCGCCACGATCCGCGCGCTCAAAATGCACGGCGGCGGCCCCAAGGTCGTGGCCGGCCAGCCGCTCAATCATGCCTACGTGGAAGAAAATCTCGAGCTGCTCGAAAAAGGCTCCGCGAATCTCAGGAAAATGATTCAGAATGCGCGCCTCTTCGGAATTCCCGTGGTCGTCGCCGTGAATCGCTTCAAGACCGACACCCCCGCGGAGATCGACCTGGTCCGTAAGCTGGCCGTGCAGGCGGGCGCGCACAACGCCGTCATGTCCAATCACTGGGCCGAGGGCGGCGCGGGCGCCGTGGAACTCGGCAAGGCCGTGATTTCCGCGTGCGAGCAACCCAGCAAATTCAAATTCCTCTATCCGCTGGAGATGAGCATCAAGGACAAGATTGAAACCATCGTCCGCGAAATTTACGGCGGCGCAGGCGTGGAATACTCTCCGGAGGCGGAAAAGAAAATCGCCCTCTACAATCGCCTCGGCTTCAACAAGCTGCCGATCTGCATGGCCAAGACTCACCTGAGCCTGAGCCACGACGCGAACCTCAAGGGCGCGCCGACCGGTTTCATCGTGCCCGTGCGGGAGATTCGCGCCAGCGTCGGCGCGGGGTTCCTCTATCCGCTGCTAGGCACAATGAGCACGATGCCCGGCCTTTCCACGCGGCCCGGATTCTACGAAATCGATCTGGACCTGGAAACGGGCCGCGTCATCGGCCTCTCTTAGAGCGGCGAGCGCCGGCTTGCGCTTGTTTTGTCTGCTGGGTTGTCGCGGCGTCGATTGCCGCCGCGGCACGCTTGGCCACAACTTCCGCCCGCCGCACCGCCTTACTTTCCCATCTCGCCCGGCCGGCCATCGCGCTGCGAAACACGGACGCATCCGGGGCGAGTTGCCGGAGATTGGAATCCGCACACAGCAGAAACACTCGTAAAGCGGCTGCGAGCAGGGACGCCGCCGCGCCCAGATCGGCCGCGACCAACGCATGGACCATGCCCTTCGCATCGTCGCAAAAGCCAATCCCGTCAGCGGCCGCTCGGGCAGCCGCTAGAGGAATTTCGATCGCCTTGCGGACCGCGGAATCCATCGCCCGCTTGCGTTCCTTGCGTTCGCGGTCGGTGGCTTGCGGCAGCCTCGCGCTCGTCATGTAGGCGCTGAACGCCGCCATGTCTTCCTCCGCGAATTCCAGCATGCGTCTCGACCCGGTCCGAGCGGCTTCGCCGAGCTTTTCGAGCGTCGAGAGGTTTCCCGCGAAATCCTTTCTTCGCCCGGCGAGCGTGAACACCTTGGCGAGAAGCCCAAGCGCAAAGCTGGCTGAGACGGCGGATACTGCCACGCCGGCGGGCACCGACTCGTCGCTCGCCGCTGCATAGCGAAAACCTTCTAGTGTTGACTCCCAAACCGGGGCTGGCATCTTCGGTCGCTCCCCATGATCTCGTGTGGACGCTACAACGAACTAAGGCGGAGTCCGGGTATTTTATTAGCCGACGTCCCAAGGTCGCGGCGCCGGCTCAGCCGCCGGTAGCCCGACGTCTCCGGCGAGGGGCGCCGGATCGGCGGTCGAACCGTTGGCGGCCTCCCGAACGGAGCGGGCCGCCTTCTTCATCTGGCTTTCCAGCCTCTTGATCTGGATCAGATGTCTCGGATTAAAGGGCAGAGACGGATAGTAGCTGTTGGATTCGTGCGTGCAGAAGCATCCATCGGCGGCCTGCGCGCGGCGCACTCCCATGGCCGGAGAAAACCACAGCTTGCGAAAATTCCAGTCGTAATCCCGCAGATTGCCGATCGGCGGCAGATTTTCGCACGACGAAACCGTTCCCTCGTCGTAGATCACTCCGCCCGCCGTTCCCGCATAGCACTTCATTTGCGCCCGCTGAGTCTCCACGGTCTTGGCGATCAACCCGTGCATGTAGATATCCACGGCCGCTTTGAAAAAACCGTTGTCGCCGGCGTAGTTATTCTTGATCGCGCCGCGGCGCGAGTCCTCGTCGATCATCCGACCCAGCTTCGCGTATCTAGCGCGGTCGATCTCCAGCTCTTGAGGCTGCGCCGCCGGAGGACGAATGTAATTGAAATTCAGTTTGTCGGGCTTCAGTTCGTATTTCAGAAAGTCGTACCACTCGAAGATCGAGTCCTGGTTCGAGTGCATGAAGCAGGTGCAGGTTTGCAGGTCGAGCCGGGAATATTCCTTCTTCATGGCCTGGAGTTGGCGCGCCGTGTCGATGACGATCTCCCACGATCCCGGCTTCCGGCGAATTTTGTCGTGCTGTTCCGCGAGGCCGTCGATGCCCAGGGCCACTGTGACGTTCAGGTTCGGGCACTCCTGCAGCATCCGAACCGTGTCGGGCAGAACACGCTTCTGAATCTGGCCGTTCGAAGTGATGTACACGGATTCGAGCTTGTTGTTGGCGTAAAACGCCCGCACGATTTCGGGCAAGTCGTTTCGCGTAAAAGGCTCGCCGCCCGCGAGAATCAACACGCCGAGATTGTCGCCGAGCGTTTCGGAGATCTTCTCGATTTCATGCGTTTTCATCTGCAGCTTTTTGCGCGGTGCGTCGTCAAGCTCCTCGGTGAAAAAGCAATGCGTACAGCGCATGTCGCACACCGAAGTGACCAGGATGTTCAGTACGGCCGGCGTGAACGGCCGTCCCAGCGCCAATTTCGCGTAACGCTTCAGCAGGTCCCGCACGTGTCCATTATCAACGAAAGGCCGGACATAAGAAAGGCGGCGCACCTGTCCGAAAGGACAGGTTCCCTGGCAACAACTCGCCGAGGAATTGCGTTGTCTCTCTTCCCGGCCATGCATAGAGTGGTGTCTCGTCGAATCTCCAAGGGAATTGGGTCGCGGCAGGCCTGCAAGAAGATGGACGTCAAAACACCGCCAGCACAGACTTCTGCGCTTCAATTGCAGCAGCGGAGCTACGCGTTCCGAACCGAACGCCGGGAGATTCTCGATCGGCACCGCGAATGGCTCGAATCGAGCGGCGACCAGGGCGAGCGTGCGGACTTTTCGGGCGTGCATCTCGAAGGCACGGATCTGACGGATGCCGACCTGCAACGGGCCTGGCTGAATAAAGCGATCCTCAAAGGCGCCGATCTGCTCTTGGCCGATCTTCGGGACGCAAGCCTCATTCAAGCAAACCTGCAAGATGCGAACCTGCTGGGGACCAGATTCCAGGAAGCCGATCTTCAAGGCGCGGTCCTGGACAATGCCACGGGACTTCAGACCGAACAGCTCGCCGGCGCGAATCTTTTCGGCGCCGAACTGCCGGCCGAAGTTTCAGTGTACGCGGCCGTGAAGGACGTCGCCGACGAGGCTCGAACGGCCGGCTGGCTCGTCTTGTCGATGCTGGTGCTCAACGGCCTGGCCTGGCTTCGAGTGATCACCACAGCGGATACGCAACTTCTCAGCAATGCAGGCGTTCTGCCGCTCGCGGCCTTCCGGGTGTTACCCCTCGGCCCGGTCTATCTCCTCGGGCCGATCCTGATCTTCGGCTTGTTCATTTGGTTTCACTTGTACTTGCAGCGCCTATGGGAAAGCGTCGCCGATTTGCCTGCTATTTTGCCGGACGGACGGCGGCTGAGCGGCTGCTTGCCGTCGTTTGTAGGGCCGGTTGTGAGAACGCACCTCAAACGGTTGCGGGAAAATAATCCCCCGCTCGTTCCCCTGGAAGCGGCGGTCTTCGGCCTCGCCATCTACTGGACTGTTCCCGCGACGATGGTTCTCTTCTGGTGCCGCTACCTGACGCTCCAGGACCTGCGCGGCACGACGCTCCACGTTTCACTTGCCGTTGCGGCTGCCGCCCTGGCCATACATTTTTCGAACGCCATGAACCGCGCGTTCAAAGCCAATTCCGTCGACCCTGTCCTTTCACCTGCCGCTCCCGTCAAGAGGCACATCTTGCGCGGTCGCGCCTTCATTCTCATCTGTCCGCTCGGCATCGTTCTTTCGCTCTTGTCGATTGGCGTGATCTTCGGATCGCCCCACGTCGGCGGCGCCACTCGCGCGTGGCAGAACTTCAACTTCCGAACCTGGGCCGCCGAAACATTCTGGTTGGTCGGTTACAGCCCCGTGGCACAGGTGACCGAAGCCGACATCTCCAGGAAGCCCGCGGATTGGACGGGGCGTGACGAAGAACTTGCCCTCGTACGCGGGGCTCGCCTCGGCGGCGTCAGGCTGCGTTACGTGCAGGCGTATGGCGCCTTCTTCGCGAAAGCCAATCTCTGGCAAGCGGACATGCAGAACGCGTATCTGTCGGGAGCCGATCTTCGCGAAGTCAACGCTCGCCAGGCCAGGCTGCGCTACGCGGTCCTCGACCGCGCCAGGCTCGATCGCGCGATCTTGCAGGAAGCTGATCTGCAGCAGGCCAACCTGACGCGCGCGGCGCTGCCCCACGCGGATCTCTCCTACGCGTCTCTCAATGCTGCGGCGCTCATCGATAGCACGCTCGATGGCGCGAGCCTTTACGGCGCCGATCTGCGCCACGCATTGCTCCAGAGAGCCAGCTTGCAGCAGGCCGACCTGCGCGAAGCGAATCTCGAAGGCGCCGACCTGACGGCTGCCAACCTTGGGAATGCCTACTTGTCGTCGGCCAAAATGGCGGGGGCGCAACTCGAGGGCGCGCAACTCGATGAAGCTTTCTTGACCCAAGCCGACTTGCGCGGGGCCGACCTGCGCAATGCAAAACTCGCGGCAGCCACGTTGAACGGCGCCAATCTGCAAGGCGCCGACCTGCGAGGGGCCCTCGGGCTCAGCGCCATGCAGATCTGCTCCGCTGCCAATACGGGGCAGGCTCAATTGGACGAGGCGCTGCGGCGCGACGTGGAAAGCACCTGTGCCTCCGCCAGCCATTAAGTTTGGACTCGGGGTCTCGGGTCTCGGGCGGGCGCAGTGCAGCTTCAACGGCCGAGCGCTTGAACGAGGCGAGCTGCCACAAGCAACGCATTAGCGAGGGTTCATCGCGGGCGCCTTGTTTTGCGAGGTCTCCTGGTTTCTGTGCGGAGCTGATTCCATCTCTTCCCGCACAGCAGCCCCTGTGTCATTCAACATTTCGAACATGATGTCTCGGGGCAGTCTTTCCGTTAGCGGTTTGATCAGCCAGCGAAACGCCAGCGGAATGCCGCGGCTCAAGGCGATCGTTTCCATTTCGAGGTACAGGCCGCCGTCGCGCTGTTCGAGCCGTGTGACTCCAAGCGTGCGCCATACGTAGCCTGGCCCTCGATCCTCTGGAAGCAGGTGCTCGTCCTGCCTCCCGTAGTCGGCCACCTCTTGCACGCGGACGGAATCACTCAAGCTGTATATCCTGTGGGCATCCAGCTTCACGATGCGAACTTCATCGTCGGTCTCGACGGCCGCCGTCACCCCGAAAGCCTTCTGCATCATCATCATCGTCACTTTCTCGTAGTGATCCGTTCGCTCCAGCAGCTTTGACCTCACCACGATGGGGCGGTAGAACTCCGCATAGCGGTCGTAGTCATCGAGGACACGCGCAACTTCGTCGAGCGTGACGTTCGGAAGGAAGATCGCGCCAATCCAATGATGGATAAGTCCGCCAGGCACCTTGCGGAGATCATGGCCCGCCACCAGCACCTCTCCCGCCCGCACCCGCCGCCCCAGCTCCCGCGACTCATCCACCCACAAAAATGGGCCGTCCCCGGCGGCGCTCTTCGCCTCGTTCAAACGGACGGTGCGAGCGTAAGCGTCCCAAGCCTGCAGGGTTCCTTCCTGGAGGCCCGCCGCCTGGGATCGTGTCGCACCTAGCGCAAGAAATACAATCGCCAGCGCCGTTCCAATCCTCATCGTTGAACCAATGGAGTCGATCGTTCCACGTGGCGCTTTCATGAGATCCACCTCGTTCTCTCCCCGACTCGTGGCCGAGCGCTATGCTGCAACCCGGCTGCCGTTTTTCTCGATCCTCGTAAGCGCATGAACGGGGAATCCGCGGCGCCGCCATTCCGCAAAACCTCCCGCCAGCGGGCGAATCCGCGCAATGCCGAAGGCGCGCAGGCGCAGCGCCATTTGAGCCGCCGTCGCTTCGTTCGGGCAGTCGCAAAAAAGCACGATCTCTCGGTCGCGCGGAATGATTTCAATGGCCCTTTCCAATTCGGATAAATCGATCTGTACCGCGCCGGGAATCGTTTCCGCCTCCGCCTCGAATTCCAGCGCGCGGCGAAGGTCCAGGATGAATACGTCTTCGCCCGCGCTTACTTTCTGGTGTAACTCCTCCGGGCTGATCCGCGCGACACGCACCTGGCGCAGGAATCGCCTGCGGTTCAGGTATTTCCAGCCGATGTACGCTCCCAGCCCGGCGATCAGCAGCGGAAACGAACCCTTGCTTAGAAATTCCAGCGGCGCGCCCCAGCGCTGAATCCCGCTGTGGAAGGCGTAGCCGGTTCCGACGTAAGCGCCGGCCCACAGCAATGTCCCCAGACCATCAAAAAACGCGAAGCGCCCGAACGGCATCCGGCTGATACCCGCGAGCACGGTCGTGATCGTGCTGAAACCGGGAATGAATCTTGCGACGACGACCGACCATCCGCCGTTCCGCTCGAACCTCAGTTGTACGCGGCGCACGCACGAGCCCGGCTCGAGCGAAATCTGGCAGAGCCGGCGCAGCGCCGGCATCCCGAGGCGACGTCCGAGTTGGTACCAGAGCGTGTCGCTGAGTCCGACCGCCAGCAGCGGGATGGTGACTGCGAAGAATGGGTTGATGCGGTGAGTGCCGGCGAGCGCCCCGGCCGCGATCAGTAGCGGTACCGCGGGTAGCGGAAGCCCGGCCTGCTCGGCGAGGACCCACCCGAACAGTAACGCGTAACCATGATGGGCAAGGAATTCGAGGCTTGCGCTCATGCACTCTCCTCGATGGGGGCCGATCCGGGCCCGCTCGGGATGGGCCCCCCATCCTGCTGCCATCGGCTCTGGCCGCCGACCCTGACGCGGCCGCCAGACGAGCCTTCTATACTGATGCTTGCCGCACCAGTTCGGCTTCGATCGTGATCGACACTTCGTCGCCCACCATGACTCCTCCACCTTCAATCAGGGCGTTCCAACCCAGTCCAAAGTCCTTCCGATTGATTTTCGCGGAAGCCGCAATGCCGGCCTTGACGTTGCCGTAGGGATCTTTCATGGCCGGGGTGGGACCTTCCACGTCGAAGGTAACTTCCTTGGTGACACCGCGAATCGTCAGATCGCCCGTCACCCTGAGATCGTCCGGGCCTGCGGGCGTGATCCGCGTCGACCGGAAAGTCATTACCGGGTGGTTGGCAACGTCGAAAAAGTCGGCGCTGCGCAAATGCTCGTCGCGCTGCGGTTCGCGGGTGTTGATCGACGCGGTTTCCAGGCTTACCTCGACGGTGGACTTCGTCAAATCGGCCGGATCGATCGCAACGCTTCCACTGAGTTTGCTGAACTCGCCGCGCACGTTTGAGATCATCAAATGCCGCACTTTAAAATGCGCGGCCGAATGGGCGGGATCGATCTGCCATAGGGCTGCTTTGCTGGCCTGGGCCGTTCCGGTTGCTGTGGCGTTCATGGGTGGTGCCTCCTTTAGATTGAAGTGTGTCCTACCTAACGACTATCGTGATAACAACAATCAAGCCAAAAAATATCATCCGGCCGCATGCCGCTCCCCCTGGCTGCTCGCCGTCTCCAACAGCCGCAAAAGCTGGCGCAACTTTTGCCGCGGAACGTGGCCTAACCGGCTGCGATGCATTTCCCGCACGGGTGCGTCCAGCTCCGTCAAGATCCGCAACCCTTCCTCGGTGATGAATGTTTTTACGACGCGCCGGTCCCGTTCTTCCCGCGTGCGCGAGATCAGGCCGCGAGCCTCCATGCGGTCCAGAAGGCGCGTGATGTCGGGGTCCCGCGAGACCATCCGGCAGCCGACTTCGCGGCAGGCCAGCCCCTCCGCTCCCGCACCGCGCAGGATGCGCAGGACGTTGTACTGCGTGCCGGATAGGCCGTACGGCTTGAGCAGCGCGGCGCCTCCGCGCGCCAGAGCATCCGCCGCGCGCAGCACGCCGATGAAGACCTGCTCTTCGAGGAGCGGCTTGGGCGCCTGGCGCCGCGTTGCGGGTTGGCTTCCCTTAATCACGTTGTGACGATAGTCGTTACAACGATAGTTGTCAAGAGTAATTTTGGCCCCGTCAACGCAGAGTAGAAATGGCCGGTTTTTCGCTCCGGTGCCCCCAGGCCTAGGCGCGGCTCCCCCGAGGGCCCCGGGCCTGCTACACCGCGTTCAGCACGGTCTCCGCCGGGGTATAAGGCAAGCCGAGCGCTTCCGCCACCGCCGGGTGCGTGATCTTGCCGTCGTACACATTGAGGCCGGCGCGCAAATGCGGGTCCTCGATCATGGCTTTTTTCCATCCCTTATTCGCCAGGGCCAGCACGAACGGCAGCGTGGCGTTGTTGAGCGCGAACGTGGAAGTCCGCGGGACGGCTCCGGGCATATTCGTCACGCAATAGTGCACGACATCGTTGACGATATAAGTCGGATCCGCATGCGTTGTGGGACGGCTGGTTTCGAAGCAACCCCCTTGATCGATCGCGATGTCCACGATGACCGCGCCGGGCTTCATGGCCTTGACCATCTCGGCCGTCACCAGCTTGGGCGCAGCGCCGCCCGCCACCAGCACCGCGCCGATCACCAGATCGGCCTTGCGCACGAGCCGCTCGATCGCATTGCGCGTCGAAAAAACCGTCCCCACCAACGAACCGAAGTGTTCCGCCGTTCGGCGCAGCGCCGCCATCGAGCGATCGACGACGGTAATGTTTGCCGCCATGCCTACCGCGATCAGTGCCGTATTCGAGCCGACGACGCCCGCGCCCAAAATCAGGACATCCGCGGGCGGCACGCCGGGCACGCCGCCCAATAAGATGCCGCGCCCGCCGTGCCCCTTTTCGAGGCACGCGGCGCCGACCTGCGGTGCCATACGGCCGGCAACCTCGGACATCGGCGTCAACAGCGGTAGCGAGCCGTCCGCCGCGGTCACGGTTTCGTACGCAATGCAGGTGGCGCCAATTCGTCGCAGTTCGCGAGTCTGCTCGGGATCGGGCGCGAGATGCAGGTAGGTAAACAGCACTTGGCCGGCGCGCAGCTTCTTGCGCTCGTCGGGCTGCGGCTCCTTCACCTTCACGACCATATCGGCCACGGCGAATACTTCGTCGGCCGTGTCCACGATTCGCGCGCCCGCGAGGCTATAGGCTTCGTCCGTGAGGCCGGCGCCCGCCCCCGCGCCGCGCTCGACGACCACCTGATGGCCGCTGTGGATCAGTTCCTGCGCGCTGGAAGGAACGAGTCCCACGCGGTATTCGTGAACCTTGATCTCCTTGGGAACGCCGATCCACATAGCCGCCTCCGGTCAAATTCCTCGTCGCCTTCTAATATCGCACATCGCGCTTCCTTCCGTATCGTGCCGCAATATTGCCGGCTCAGCTGGCGGGCGCTCGAGGGGCGTCATTGCGTTGTGCCGCAAGGTCTGTGATCATGTTCAGCGCGCCCGGAAGAAAACATGAGAGTGCTCCTTGCCATAGACGAATCTCACTTCTCGCAGGAAGCGGTGCGGGCGGTTCTTGCGCAGGTTCGTAAACGAGGGACCAAAGTTCAGGTGTTGACCGTTCTCGAACCAATTTCGGCCTATATGTCCGCCGATCTGTTCCCGCATCTTGTATCCCATGTCGCGGCTATCGAGGAGGACCGCCGAAAGCAGGCCGACGAACTCGTGCAGCGGGCCGCGCGGAAACTGCGCCAGGCAGGCTTCAAGGCGACCGAAGTCGTAGAGGCTGGTGACCCCAAGGCAAAAATCATCGAGCAGGCAGCGGGGTGGCGCGCTGATTTGATCGTCCTGGGCTCCTACGGATTGAAAGGCTTGGACCGGTTTCTGATGGGAAGCGTATCTGAAGCGGTTTCCCGTCACGCCGCGTGCTCGGTGCAAATCGTTAGGCCTCGAGAGCCCCAGGCGCGGGCAAACGCTAAGAAACGCTCCAGGCGTCCGTCACGTTGATTCCAAGCGCGGCCGGGAGAGCCGCGCCACGACGACGGTCATGTCGTCGGCTTGCTCGGCGGATCCGCCCCACTCCTCCGCGGCCGTGAGCATGGCTTGGGCCACGTCCCGCGACGAGGCGCCCCGCAAGCGCATGGCGATTTCCGCCAGCCGGTCGGCGCCGAACGGCTCGCCGCTCGCGTTTTCCGGCTCGGTCAGGCCGTCGCTGTAGATGACCAGCAGTCCTTCCGGCGCGACGCTGACAGTAACCTGCCGGAATTGCACGTCGCTGAACAGACCGATCACCGTATCTCCCGTTTGCAATTTCTGCAGGCACTCGCCGGCGACGTAGAATGGCGGCAGGTGCCCCGCGTTCGTGTAGCTCAGCCGTCGAGTACGGGTATCGTAAATGGACAGGAAAAGAGTGGCGTAGCGTTCTTCCGACGTATTGAGGAATAGGTGCCGGTTCAGATGCCCAACGATCTCGGCCGTATTGGGGAGCGGAGGTTCGGTGCCGGCCGCTCCGTCTCCGTCGCGAAAGAGTTCGGTGCGCAAGGCGGCCTGCAGACTGGCCATCAGCAAGGCCGCCGAAATGCCCTTCCCGCTGATGTCGGCCAGGGCGATGGCCAGGCGCGTTGGTCCGATACGAATAAAATCGTAGTAATCGCCGCTGACCATCCGCGCCGGGCGGCAAACCGCCTCCAATTCAACTCCAGGCAGATCGGGCAATTCGCGCGGGAACAGCTGCGTCTGCACCTCGCGCGCGATGGAGAGCTCGTTTTCAAGTTGTTGGCGCTCGCGCTGCTCGTCCATCAAGGTGCCGATCGAATGCATCATGGAATTGAAGGAATCCCCAAGGGCTCCGAGTTCGTCGCGCCGGCGTACCGGCACGCGAAATGAAAGGTCGCCGGATTGCACGTGTTGCGTCGCGAGGTAAAGATTGTCCACGGAGACGGTGATGGCGCGCGTCAGGACGATCCCGGTTGCCAGCGCCGCAAACTCCAACACCAGAAAAATCCCGCCCACGATCAGCAGGAGCCTCACCGCGGTGCTGCCCAGATTCCCCAGCGGGCCGAACAGCCGCCGATTCAGCAGGGACGGACGCGTGACAAACGACGCGTAGAGTTGGGCCTCGCCCTTCGTCGCCCGGTCGTCTCCCAAATCCACCAGATGCAGGGCCGTGATTTCGTTGATGCGCCTGTCGAACAGGCCGGCCGCAGGCGGCTCGGCGCGATGCTGCGTAACGATCTGCTGGACGAGCACCAATCTTTGGCCGGTGAGGCTGGTAACCGCTCCCGGTGTTGAACCACTCGGCGCCGGCCGCAGGATATTGAAGTGTATGGGGCCGAGCTCGGGCGCAAGCGTCTCCAGTAATTCGGGAGTTATCGGCGCGAAGACGGAAACGATTACCTTGCCTCCGGGCGCGTCCCGGACTGCTACAGCTTGCAGGGCCACCGTCTTCCCGCTCAACACAATTCCCCTGAAACCAGCCGCCTCGCTCGATCCGGTTTGCGCCAGCAGTTCCAGCCCGGTTCCGATCTGGACCTGCAAGCCTGGAATATCCGCCTTGGCCCCTTCGAGGAATCCTTGCGTCTGCGTGGGAATCGGCAGCGTCGACGCGGGACGTCCCGTGGCTGCTGCCTCGATGGCCAGCGTCGTTGCCAGCCCTCCGGCTACCGTGGACACGCGCTGCACACGCGTCTGCATCTCGGTGTACAAAACGTACGAACCAAGCTGCCAGTACAGCAGGTAGGCGGCGAGCCCACCCATTGTCAATAGAAGGATGAGCGGCACGACCGCGATAAAGACGTAGGCCGCTGCCATCTGATTGCGCAGACTCCAGAGCAGCCTCTTTCGCGCCCAAGCCACCGCGTAAACCACGAGGTAGGAAAGCGCCCAGACGACCAGGAACCCCGTGGCGCTGCGCAGCAAAGTCAGCAGCGGCTGCCGGAAGAATATCCACCGCACCAGCCGGAGAACCGCATAGCGGACCAAAAGGGTCAGCAGCAACGCCATGACGGCGCGGCTGATGGCGGGCCGCAAGGCCCGCAGGCGGTCCATGGAACTTGAGGACATCTTGGACGAGAAAGCGACTCATTGTACGCCCGAGGACGCGACGCGGAAAACGACAAGTGCCCGCGACGGTCAAGAGGGGGCGAATCGCGCGGCGCCGAGTCCGTGGTACATTTGCGTCGACGATGGCGAGAGTCGAGTTGACCGGGCGGGTTGCCGTACCGCCGGAGCACGTTTTCCTATTTTTTGTTCCGCAGCGAATGCCTTACTGGTACGGCGCGGAGATGCAGAGCTGTTTTGAGGTGCAGAGCGGTGCGGAGGATTTTTCCGTCGGGCTGAAAGTGCGCATTTCCGGCCAACTGGGGCGCAAAGTCGTTTCGCATACGGCAGTCGTCACGGCATTTGCCTATGCGAATCTGCTCGAATGGCGCTTCTTGGATGCCTACGGGGTGCGCGGCCTGGAGCGATGGGAACTCGAACGCGTTCCGGGGCCGGACGGCGCGACGACCGACGTGCGATTTCTGAGCCAGTACGAGATGCCTGGGCGCTTCGGCCGCCTTCTCGATCGGCTGTTGACCCGGCGCGCTGTCGCACAACGCAATCGCGACTACCTGGCCCGACTTGCACGACTCGCCGAGCGCCGCGGATGAAAGACGAACCGCCAGGCCGCGAAACCGAATGAGTTCCAACCTCGAACCGACAAACAGCAGCGGCGACGAACCTCCAGTTCCAGGGGACCCGAGCAATAAGATCCTGGAAACGATTTTTCTGGGGCCAAACGGAATGCGCGCCGGGTGGCGCGCAGGGCTGTACCTCGCGATGTTCGTTTTCTTCGCGGCCCTGCTTCAGACCATCCTGAAATTGGTTCATTTGTCGCCGCCTGCACAACCGGGCGGCGGCATGGCTCCGGGGTGGCTGCTCGCCCAAGAACTCGTCTTGTTCGCGGGCGCGCTGGCTGCCGCCGGGGTCATGGCCCTGATCGAAGGGCGCAGCGTCGCAGCGTACGGCCTGCCGTGGCGCGGCGCGTTCGGAGCGCGTTTCTGGCAGGGAGGGGTCTGGGGAATCGCCCAACTGAGCGCCATCATGCTGCTGATTCGCGCGCTGGGGGGCTACACGTTTGGGACTCCGGCGCTGCACGACGGCGAAGTCCTGCGGTACGCGGCCCTGTGGGCGGTTGTCTTTTTGGCCGTGAGTTTCGCCGAAGAGTTCCTGTTTCGCGGCTACCTGCTGCTCACTCTGGCAACGAGCCTGGGATTCTGGCCGGCCGCGCTACTGTTTTCTCTCCTCTTCGGCGCCGTGCATCTGCGCAATCCCGGCGAGGGACCGGCGGGCGCGCTGAGCGTCTTCGCTATCGCGATGTTTCTGTGTTTGACGTTGCGACGGACCGGCGACCTTTGGCTGGCGATCGGATGGCATGCGGCGTTTGATTTCGGCGAGACGTATCTTTATTCGGTGCCGAACAGCGGAATCGTGATGCAGGGTCATTTGCTCAACGCCTCGCTGCACGGACCGCGCTGGATCAGCGGCGGCCCGATTGGTCCCGAAGGCAGCGCGGCTGCCTTCGCCGTGCTCGCGGTGGTCTTCGTCGTGTTCAACCGCCTCTACCGCCCGCGCGGTACCTAAACGGCAGGCGCTCGCACCTACTCGACGACAACGCGAAAAAAGTTTCTTTTTCCGACTCTAACCGTAAATGTTGCCGGTTCATCGAAAGCGATCTCCGAGCCGACATCTGTTAGGGTCTTCGCATTAATTTCGACCGACCGCTGTTTTATGAGGCGATCCGCCTCGGACCTGGACGCGACCTCTCCGATGGACACAAAGAACCTGGCCCACTTCTCCTTGCTGCTCGACGAAATAGGGAGAATTTGCGAATCGATAATGTCTCCCGTTGTCTTCCGGAGCAGAACTCGGCCGCCCGGGGCTAGGTTGGCCCTGTATTCCGGCATGTCGGCAGGCGTCTGTCGTTTGCTTACTTCGCGGTCAAATTTTTCAGCGGCGTTGTTTGCGGCGTCTTCGCCGTGGAATTCGGCAACGATGGTGTGGGCGAGCTGAATCTTGGCCTTCTTCGGATGAAGAACGCACGTGCGGACTTCTTCCTTGAGGCGCACGATGACCGGCGAGCCAAAATCCGTCAGCAGATCGTAGTAGGACCACATCAGCTCATCGGAGATGGACATGAGCTTGCCGAACATCTCGACGGGTGGCTCGGTGATGCCGATGTAGTTGCCGAGCGACTTCGACATTTTGCGTTCACCGTCGGTGCCGACGAGGATAGGCATCGTGAGCGCCACCTGCGATTCCTGGCCGTACTCGCGCTGGATGTCGCGCCCGATCAGCAGGTTGAACTTCTGCTCGGTAGCGCCAAGCTCTACGTCGGCTTGCAGAGCGACGGAATCGTAGGCTTGCAGCAGCGGATAGAGCAGCTCGTGGATGGCTATGGGCTGATTGCCCGCGAGGCGCGTGCGGAAGTCCTCACGCTCGAGCATGCGCGCCAGACGGTAGTGAGCGCAGAGGCGAATCATGTCGTGGCCGGTGAGCGCGCCGAGCCACTCGCTGTTGTAGCGGACCTCGGTGCGCTCGCGGTCGAGGATCTTGTAGACCTGCTCGAGGTAAGTCTCGGCGTTGGCGCGCACCTGCTCGCGTGTGAGCGGGGGACGGGTTTCGGACTGGCCCGTGGGGTCGCCGACCATCGCCGTGAAATCGCCGATGAGAAAAACGGCGGTGTGGCCTTCGTCCTGGAAGTGCTTGAGCTTGCGCAACACGACAGTATGGCCGAGGTGCAAATCCGGTGCGGTGGGATCGACGCCGAGTTTTACGCGCAGCGGTTTGCCGGAGGCGCGCGAGCGCTCGATCTTCGCGCGCAGCTCCTCCTCGCGGATGATTTCGTGCGCGCCGCGGCGCAAGGCGGCCATCTGCTCGTCAGCGGGGCTAAATTGTTTGTTCGCGGTCATTGTTGATTACTTGCCAACGGCAGGACGCGGCGGCCCTCGATGCGAAATCGCCCGGACAAAATCAGGCGTACGGCTTCGGTGTAGATGCGGTGCTCTTCCGCGAGAATACGGGCCGACAGCGTCTCAGGCGTATCAGCGGCCTCAATCGGGACGATGGCTTGCGCGACGATCGGCCCGGCGTCCAGGAATTCGTCCACAAAATGCACGGTGCAGCCGGTGAACTTCACGCCGTATTCGAGCGCCTGGCGCTGCGCTTCGAGTCCCGGAAAGGCCGGCAGCAGGGACGGATGGATATTCAGGATGCGCCCCCGATAAGCCGCGACGAAATAGGGCGATAGCAGCCGCATGAAACCCGCCAGACAAACCAGGTCCACGCGGGCGTCTTCGAGGGCGGCGACCACCAAGCGATCGTAAGCTTCGCGCTCCATCCCTTTCGACGGAATGACCCGCGCGGGAATTCCGCGCTCGACAGCCCGCGCCAAACCCGCAGCGCCCTCGCGATTGCTGACGACGATAGCAATCTCGGCATCGGGAATGCGGCCGGCGGCGGCGCTATCGGCCAACGCCTCGAAATTCGAGCCGCGGCCACCCAGGAGCACGGCAATTCGTTTAGTCATAAGGGCTCTGAACTTAGCATATAGTGCTGGGCCCGCCAAATTTCCGCGGGCGGCTCCGCAGCTCGCTCCGCGCTACGGCGCGAGCTGAGTCGGGTCGGAATTGGGTACCCCCCTCCCCCCTTTTTTGTAAAAATATGATTCCACGGGACTTTGCAGGGCAGGTCGGGCAACAATTTGATTCTACGAGGTTTAAGTGCGTCGGGCCGGCAGGAGTCTCTCGGGGCGCGGTACGGGCCAGAATCAGGTGGCTGGCGAACACGGCAAATAGTATCACATCGGTAAACACAGTTCAACGGCATTTGCCTTCAGCGTTCGAATGAGCTGTGGAAAAAAGAGGATAACAGCGGAAACTAGGCTGCGGCGTTGGCTGCCAGCGCCGCTACTACGGCGATATTTTGCAGCAAGTCCGACGGCACGCCGTGCCGGTGCTGTAAGTATTCGGGGCTGTCATATGAAACCCACACTTTGCCCTGGGCGTCTTCCGAGACCAGGATTTTGAGAGGGAGATCGATGGCTATCGTGGGAGCGGCCAGCATGAGGGGCGTGCCGGCGTTGGGGCTGCCGAAGATCAGGAGTTTAGTGGGGCGCATTTTCATTCCCGCCTTTTCCGCTTCCCCGCTATGGTCGACGACCGCGAAGAGAGTCACCCCTTTCGCCTGCAAAATACCCTTGAGCTTTTCCACGGTCTGGTCCACCGAGTGGTTGCTGGGAATGACGGCGATGCCGTTGTCCGCTGCGGGCGCCATGGGTCATCCTTCCATACGCCGCGCGGCGCGAATGAGACCGACTCCAAGACTCAGAGTAGCGGCAGCGAGAAACACCGCGCCGATATAGGCGAGGTCGATCAAGCCATTCGGCTGCGTCGCCGCCGGAGAGGCGACGGACAGGAAGAACGCGGCGGGAATCAGAATTGCGGCGATCGGCGTGCCGGTTCGGGCGAGCCACTTCCAAAAGGGCGAAAGCACTGCTTCGTCCACATAGCGAAGCATGACCAGTGAAAGGACGAGGAAAACGCCAGCCATGGCGTGCCCGGCGCGCCAGAGATCGTGCCGCATGGGATTGTCGGCATAGCCTGGGATATTCCCTGTCAGAGAATAGAGAAGGGTCAAGCCTCCGTAAACCACGGTGGGAAGAACGACGAAAAGGATTCCCGCAAAGATTCGCGATTCTCGTGACATGGTTTCCTCCTCAGGGGCTAAAGCCCGCTGTTTGCCCAAGCAGATCTTGTCGCGGCTGAAGCCGCGACCCATAAGGATCCATAAGATGGTTATGGATTCCAGCTCTCGGGATCGGCAGTGCTCCCCGGCAGCTTGAGCGAGTCGCTCACGGAGATTTCGGCGGCGCGGAGCCGCCCCACCGTCAGGTCCTGAATCTCAAGGGATTTGAGTTTGGCGCTATCGATCACGACACGGCGGATCGCGAGCCGCCCAATCGCCAATGCGCCGATTGCGAATGCGCCAACGGCGACCGCGCCGATCGCCGTGGCGATCAATGCCACGGCGCGGAAATTCGAGCCCTCCGAACTACGCCGGTCATCCATTTATTCGCCTCCTGCGTGCGGTAGGATCGGGCTGGGATTAAAGGCGTTAGCGGCGCTTGCGCAGGGCGCGTCCCTTGGGACCGCCGCTGACGTCGGGAACTTTCTCGCCGAGGGCGGTGGCCAAATCGATTTGATGGTCCTGCTCCTGCATGAGGATCTGGCGAATCTGCTCGGCCATCGCGTATTCTTCGAGCGCTTCACATTGGCGGATGCGATCGCGGTAGTTACGGATGGTTTCGTTTTCATTCTCGAGATCGTAGCGGAGCATGTCTTTGGCATCTTTGGATGTGCGAACGGGCTTGGGAATCACTGCCGGCATTTTGCCTAGATAGTCGATCTGCCGCGAGAGGATCAGGGCGTGATCGAGCTCCTGCTTGGCGTGGATCTCGAGCTGGGCGGCGATGTCCATGTATTGGGCGCCGCTGAGCACCTGGGAATAGACAACGTAGGAGATGATGGCTTGATATTCGCGGGAAAGGTCCTCGTTCAACAGCTCCGCGAGGCGATCGCGGGAAATTTCACTGCCGGCGGATTGGGACTCGGGCATTTGATTTCTCCTTTGTATCGAAAGATAGATTAGACATTCAGCACGCTCTTTGCGGGCGCTCTCCGGAACGTTCGATGTGGTTTTGCGGGCGGTTTTACCCGAGAGAACCGAGCAGAGTCGTCAAGACGTTGCGCAAGCGTTCGCGAAAATGATCGACTTCCTGCTCCTTGGCGCGGGCAAGTTCCTCTTGAAAGGCACGCAGGCGGGCTTCCCCATCCGCGTTGGCTTCCTTGGTTTGCGAAGCCAGCGATTCCATGCGTTGCTGGGTTTCGGCGACGGCCCGCTCCATTTCGCCCCGAGCCTTCTCGTGCGATTCGTGGAGGCCGGCGGATGTAGCTTCGATGCGGGTACGCGCCTCGCTGGTGGCGGCCTGGATCTCGGCAGCAAAATCACCAACGTGCTGGGCCGAAAAACCGCCCCAGTCCTCGACAAACTTTGCCGCCATGCCATTCGCGGTTTGGCGCAATCGTTCGGTGAACTCGCCTTGGGCGTTGCGCGCGGCCTCTTCGATGAACTCATCGGCTCGTTTCCGCAAGCGCTCTTCGCCGCGCGCGACCTCCGCCTGAATCTGGGTGACAAAATCCTGGCGCGCCCAGGCCGCCAACTCCTCGCGGTACTGCACCAGGCGCTCTTCGAGTTGCCGCACCCGCGCTTTACTGAAATTGTCTATGGCCACCGCCGCCTGATTTACCGCAGCGCCCAAATGCGCGGTTGCAGCCGCCGCAACGGCTTGCTCAGCCGCCTGCTGCAGCGTCAGCTCCAAGGCGCTCAGTAAGATGCCGGATGACGCCGACGCCAGGGTGGCGGGCGAATCGGACTCATCGGGCGAAGGTGCCGGGGGCCGCGACGCAGGTTCGCCGGTTTCGGACGAGGCGGCTTCCGAAGCAGCATCCCCACCGGCAGGCGGCAAGACGTGAATCCCTTCCCCGGAGCGCGGTTCGGCCTCCTTGGCCGGAGGTTGCAGCCTATTGGACCAAAAATCCGCATCCGGCCGGACGAATTCGATACCGACCTGAGCAAACCCTGCGCGCGGGGGGCCGAGTCGCGTCACCCAGGCCCCCGCTTCATCCTGGGTGTGGGGATTCCGCAGAAAGAGAGTTTGCCCGAGCGTCACGGTCGTGGACATCGCCAGCAACGCTCCGTGGGCGCTGATGGACAGCGTGAAGGTCTCCTCCTGGAACGATCTAGCGTGGAGAGACACGCCGCGAACGACCAGAGGCAGCGCCAGAGGCCATCGCTCGCTGCGACGGCGCTCCGCCCTGGCTTCAACCTGAGCTTCGGATGGAGACATTTCGGGACTCCGACGGGAGCCGGTACTGTAGGTGCGGCCAGGTTACGGGCCTGTTACAAGCACGTGAAAATCGTATTCGTGCCGAAAAGAAAGCCCGGCTTGCGCGTCGCGGGAGCGCCGGTAGCCGTCCCCGTGCGGCGGATTCTACCATGCACGGTTTGGCCTTCGCGGATTTAATATTTCGGGGCCTTGCGAATTTTCTCGGGATGGCCGGCGATCCCGAGCTAGATCGGGAGCGAGCCGGTGAAGACGACGGGAGGCTTGCGCGAGTCGGCCGAGCGAACCTGGCCGATGCGATAGAACTTTTCGCGGCGGCGCTTCAACTCGGACTCGAGGGCGCGAAGATGCTTGGGAGGAACGACGAGGATCATTCCGACGCCCAGGTTGAAGGTGCCGAGCAGTTCGTCGCGCTCGAGATGGCCCAGACCCGCGAGGTAACCAAAAATGGGCAGGACCGGCCACGTACCCAGCTCGACGACGGCCTGCATGCCGCGCGGCAGCACGCGGGGCAGGTTGCCGGGGATGCCGCCCCCGGTAATGTGCGCCAAGCCGGAAACCCAGCCGCGGGCGACGATATTCTTGAGCAAGGGCCAGTAGGAGCGATGTGGCATCAGCAATTCCGCGCCGATTTTGTTGGCGACTTCTGCGACGTAGCTATCCGGCGCGAGGCCGGCCACTTCAAAGATGAGCTTGCGCGCGAGCGAGTAGCCGTTGGTGTGCAGGCCCAACGACGGCAGGGCCAGGAGCACGTCGCCGGAGCGAACGGCAGTGGTTTTCAAGATGCGGCTGCGTTCGACGGCTCCCACAATGAATCCGGCGAGGTCGTATTCTCCGGCGGCATAGGTGTCGGGCAACTCGGCGGTTTCGCCGCCGATCAGGGCGCAGCCAAGCTGGTGGCAGGCGCGCGTCATCCCTTCGACGAGTTGCTCGACGACGTCCGGGTCCATGCGTCCCAAAGCGAGGTAGTCCAGGAAAAAGAGCGGCTCGGCGCCCAGGGTGAGAATGTCGTTGACGCAGTGGTTGACCAGATCGGCGCCGACCGTGGAGTGGACGCCCGCGGCCGCGGCGACCTTCAGCTTTGTGCCCACCCCGTCGGCGCTGGAGACCAGGACGGGTTCGCGCCAGCGCTTGAGGTCGAGGGCATACAGCGCGCCGAAAGAGCCGATGCCGCCCATGACGCCGCGCGTAAACGTGCGCGAAGCCACGCGGCGAATCCGCTCCTTGGCTTGTTCGGCCCGGGAAACGTCTACCCCTGCATCGGCGTAGCGCATGCGAGCTTTCTCTTTTCCTTCAACGGGCCGCCGAACGAACGGTCGATCGCGATCCAGACGGCTAGAACACGGTGAACAGACGATGCCAGCGCACCAGGCGCGGGTGCAGCAGGGCGTTCAGGTACGCGTAAAATCGCTCGCGGGTCTGGCCCGGCTGCCAGGCATCGTCGGGCGCCTCGACCGACATATAAATGACCACCGGCGTGCCCAGGATGTTGGCCTCCGGAACGTAGCCCCAGGACCGGCTGTCCAGGGAATCCTCGCGATTGTCGCCGAGGACGAAGTACGATTTCGCGGGCACGGTAACCGGGCCGTAATTTTCGGACGGATTCGGCGGGCCGTTGCGATACGGCTCGGCCAAGGGCAAGCCGTTGACGTAGACCACGCCGCGGCGGATTTCCACTTTATCGCCAGGCATGCCGATCAGCCGCTTGATGAAGTCCTGCGCGGGGCCCGGAAGCGGCGCGCGGAAAATGATCATCTGCGCACGGTGCGGCTCGCGCCAGAGGCGCAGGTGGTAGTTCGTGAACGGCAGGCTGGCATCGTAGCCGATCCGGCTCATGAGCAAGTGATCGCCGACGAGCAGCGTCTGCTCCATCGAGCCGGAGGGGATGACGCGCGCCTGCACCATCGTGCCGGTGATCAAGAGAAACGCCAGGACCACCCACAGCCAAGAGAGCAACTCCTGGAGGAGACGCTGGCCGGTCGAGGCCCGCGGTTCGCGAGGGATTTCGGCGACGACGGCGGATTCGGCGGCTTCACCGTTCATGGCGGGCGGCCTCCGACGTCACGGGGCCGGGCTCCTCGGACGCTGCGCCGCGTTCGACCACTTCGAGCTGGACGCTCTCGGTGGGGTAAAGGCCCGTGTAGCAGGAAGTACAAAAGCTGCCGGAAGTATCGCTCACGGCGCGCCGCAGGCTCTCGAGTGAGAGATAGCCCATCGAGTCGGCTCCCAAAAACAGGCGCATCTCTTCGAGAGTGCGCGCGGGGCCGGTGAGTTCGGGAGAGATCGTCTCCGGGAGACGCGGACGGATGCGCGAGGCATCGGAGGCCAGCAGCTCTTCGCGCGTGGGCGTGTCGATACCGTAATAGCAGGGCGAGACGGTGGGCGGGCAACTTATGCGCATGTGAACTTCGGTGGCGCCAGCCTCGCGCACCATGCGGACGATCTTGCGGCTGGTGGTGCCGCGAACGATCGAATCGTCCACGAGCACGACGCGCTTGCCCTCAAGGAGCGTGCGCACGGGGTTGAGCTTGAGCTTCACGCCGAAGTCGCGGATCGTCTGGTCGGGTTCGATGAACGTCCGCCCGATGTAATGATTGCGGATCAAACCCATGCGAAACGGCAAACCGGATTCGAGCGCATAGCCGACCGCAACCGGCACGCCCGAGTCCGGCAAGGGTACGACCACATCGGCATCGGCGGGCTGCTCGCGCGCCAGGAATTGTCCCAGGAGCTCGCGGCTACGATTGACGGGCCGGCCGAAGACATAACTGTCCGGGCGGGCGAAATAGACGTGCTCGAAGATGCAGTACTGGTGCGGCTTCTCGGGCGCGAAGTGCAACGACTCGACGCCGCCCTTGGAGATGCGGATGAGTTCGCCAGGCTCGACCTCGCGGACGTATTCGGCGCCGACGAGATCGAACGCGCAAGTTTCAGAAGCCACCAGCCAGGCGTCGCCGAGCCTGCCGAGGCAGAGCGGGCGGAAACCGCGGGGATCGCGGATGGCGTACATCTCTTCGCGCGTGAGGACGAGCAGCGAGTAAGCGCCCTCGACCTGATTGAGCGCGTCGCCGAGCGCGCCCTGCAGATTGCGCGCCGCGCTGCGCGCCACCAGATGGACGATGACCTCGGTGTCGCTGGTCGTTTGAAAAATCGAGCCGCGGTGCTCGAGCGTGCGGCGGAGCTTGCCTGCGTTGGTGAGGTTGCCGTTGTGCGCGAGCGCGAGCTTGCCCTTGCCGCAGTCGATGACGATGGGCTGGGCGTTGATCAGCGAGGTATCGCCCGCCGTGGAGTATCGCGTGTGGCCGACGGCCGCCGTGCCCGGCAGCCGGGCCAGCACCGAGGGCTGGAAAATTTCCTGGACCAGGCCCAGACTTTTTTCGAGGTGCAGCGAGCTGCCGTCGGAAGAAACGATGCCGGCCGATTCCTGTCCGCGATGCTGCAACGCATAGAGGCCGAGATAGGCGAGCTTGGCCGCTTCCGGGTGGCCAAACACACCGCAGACACCGCAGTGATCGTGAAAATGATCGTCGTCGAGGCGAATCATGATGGTTCCGCCGCGTGCTCGCCGAAAACCGCACGTTCGATGGCGCCGGCCCAAGTCGCGCGGAGAGGTGCGGAAGGGTCGCGAATCACCGTGGCGCCATTATAACGGAAATGAAATTCACCGCGCGCGACACGACCGATGACGCGCGCGCCCACACCCCATTGTGCCGCAACCGCCTGCAGGCGGGCAAGTGAGCGTTCCTCCGCGGAGACCACGGCGCGCGCGCCGCGTTCACCGAAGAGCGCGATCTCGGCCGGATCGCCGCCGTCGAAGGCCACATCGGCCGCAAGGCCGTCACTCGCGAACCCCGATTCGGCGAGCGCGGTGGCCAGGCCGCCGTCGCTCAGGTCGTGCGCCGAAGCGAGCAGGCCCTCGTTCGCGAGCGCCACGAGGGCTTCGATGAGGCGCCCCTCGGCCGCAACATCGATCGCCGGGGGTGCGCCGGCAACGATGCCGGCGGTGGTGCGCGCGTACTCGGAAGAAGAAAATTCGCGCAAAAGCTCGTCTGCGCTCGCGGCTGAGGCTTTCAGCCCGCTCGCCGGCGCGGAGGCTTCGGCGCGACCGTCGAGCAGCAGAATTGCGTCGCCTTCGACGCGAAACGCCATGGTCAGGGAGCGCGAGGCGTCTTCGAGAAGGCCGAGCACTCCGAGAATCGGAGTGGGGGCGATGGATTTGCCGAGCGTGTCGTTGTAGAAGCTGACGTTGCCCCCGGTAATCGGGATGGCCAGGGCGCGGCAAGCCTCGGCGATGCCGTCCACCGCCTCGCTGAACTGCCACATCACCTCGGGCTTTTCGGGATTGCCGAAGTTGAGGCAATTCGTCGCGGCCCAGGGACGCGCGCCCACGGCCGCGACATTGCGCGCCGCTTCGGCGACGGCGTGCATCGCGCCGACGCGCGGATCGAGCGCGCACCAGCGGCCGTTTCCGTCGGTGGAGAGCGCCAGGGCGCGGCGCGTTCCCTTCAGGCGAATCACGGCGGCATCGGCCGCGCCGGGCATGACGAGCGTGTTGGTGCGAACCATGTGGTCGTACTGCTCGAAGACCCAGCGTTTCGAGGCGATGCCCGGCGCGGCGAGCAGGCGGCGGAAGTTTTTTGTGAGGTCGGCACCAGCGGGGGCGAGCGCGACGCGCGGCTCGGGGGCGGCGGAGCGCGACGGGCGCGCGATCGGGCGCTCGTAGACGGGCGCCTGCTCGGCCAAGGCCAGGGCGGGAATTTCGGCGGCGACCCGGCCGTGATGCCGCACGCGCAACAATCCATCCGAAGTGACCTTGCCGATTTCCACGGCGTCCAGGCCCCATTTGCGGAAGACGGCGAGCACTTCCTGTTCGCGGCCGCGCTCGGCCACCAGCAGCATGCGCTCCTGTGATTCGCTGAGCATCATTTCGTAGGGCGTCATGCCGCTCTCGCGTTGCGGCACGCGCGCCAATTCGATTTCGATGCCAACGCCGCCGCGCGAGGCCATTTCGCACGAGGTGCTGGTGAGCCCGGCGGCGCCCATGTCCTGAATGCCCACAATCGCGCCGGTGGCCATCGCTTCGAGGCAGGCCTCAAGCAGCAGCTTTTCCAGAAACGGGTCGCCGACCTGCACGTTCGGGCGTTTCTGCTGCGATTCCTCGGTGAATTCGGCGGAGGCCAGCAGCGAGGCGCCGTGAATACCGTCGCGGCCCGTCTTGGCGCCGACGTAGATGACCGGATTGCCGGCGCCGTGGGCGCGGGCGAAGAAAAGCTTGTCCTTGGGGGCGACGCCAAGGGCGAGCACGTTGACCAGCGGATTGCCGGCGTAGCCGGGCTCGAAGGCGATTTCACCACCGACCGTGGGCACGCCGAAGCAATTTCCGTAGAAGGCGATGCCGCGCACGACGCCATCGACGAGGCGGCGGTTGCGGGCGACGACTTCGGGCGAGAGCGAGCCATCCGGTGTGATGCTTCCGAAGCGCAGCGAATCGAGGACGGCGATCGGCCGCGCACCCATGGTGAAAACGTCGCGCAGGATGCCGCCGACGCCGGTAGCGGCGCCCTGAAACGGTTCGACGTAGCTCGGATGGTTATGCGATTCCATTTTGAAGGCGGCGGCGAGGCCATCGCCCACGTCCACCACGCCCGCGTTTTCGCCAGGCCCTTGCAGCACCTGCGGCGCGCGCGTGGGCAGACGTTTCAGATAAATGCGGCTCGATTTGTAGGAGCAGTGCTCGCTCCACATCACGGTGAAGATGCCCAGCTCGGTGAAGCTCGGTTCGCGGCCCAGGATAGATTGGATGCGCGAGTACTCTTCAGGAGTCAGGCCGT
>Ga0210394_10000941_pt1 | contig 51391 bp, 52 predicted proteins | sample IncBWC12MmetaG_FD_160121 | JGI IMG/M metagenome (GOLD analysis project Ga0210394, IMG submission 160121) | Forest soil microbial communities from Barre Woods Harvard Forest LTER site, Petersham, Massachusetts, United States - Inc-BW-C-12-M | ecosystem: Environmental > Terrestrial > Soil >...
GAAATGGTCGAGGTGGCGACGCGCGTGTTGTAAAGACCATTGTTTGGAGAGGGCCACTCATTGAAGTAGCGGATATCCTCCTCTGGGGCGCCAGGCGGGACGGATGCTGCCAAGCTGGGGGGAATAGACGCCACTGGAGCAGGTGACGCGCGCGGCGCTGCGCTCGTTGGCGAACACCCCGTAGCCACGGCAAGCACCACCAGGACGCCGACCAGTGCCGATGGTCGCACCAATAGTCACCGGGCCTGTCGGCGCAGCCAGGGCCGACTCGTCAGGACAGGGCCCGCCTCTGTCGGCGCATTGCGCAAGGCGGTCATCCAGCCCGTTGCCGTCCAGCCTGCCCCTGAACGTGTCGGGCGCCGCTTTCGCGAGGGACTGCTCTCGGCAGACGGCCGGCGCTCACAAGGGCGCATCGGAGAAGGAACTCGATCTGGGCATTGCTGCTGCGAAGCTCGTCCTGAGCCCACCTGGCGACTGCCTCGTGAACTGCCGGATCGAGCCTGAGCATGACGCTTCGACGCTCCGATAGACCCTTGATCGGCGATCTCATTGGTAAAGCGACCCCACGTTGACGACAGGCTGGGTCGCCTGGTCGCTGCAGAGCACGACCAGCAGGTTGGACACCATGGTCGCCTTCCGCTCGTCATCCAGGCGCACGATGTCCTGGTCCTCGAGCCGCTCAAGCGCCATTTGCACCATACCAACCGCTCCCTCAACGATCCGTTTCCGTGCGGCGACTACGGCGCTTGCCTGCTGGCGCCTCAGCATCGCCTGAGCGATTTCCGGCGCATACGCCAGCCGCGTGATTCGCGACTCTATGACTTTGACTCCGGCCGGCCTCACTCGGGCGGCTATCTCGGCTGACAACTTCGTGGTGATTTCCTCAGCGTTGTCGAGCAGAGAAGGTGGCCCGTCGCCATGGGTGTCATACGGGTAGCTGGTTGCGACCAGCCGGACGGCAGTCTCGGCTTGGAAGGCTACGAACTGGACGAAGTTGTCGACTTCGTACATAGCCCGGGCGGTGTCCTCAACTTGCCAGACCACTACTGCGGCGATCTCGATCGGATTGCCTTCAGCGTCGTTGACCTTCGCCAGAGCGGTCTCATGATTGCGGATCCTGGTCGAGATCTTGATGCGCCGCGAGAGCGGATTCACCCAGCGCAAGCCGCTTCCTCTAATCGTGCCGGCGTAGGTGCCGAAGAGTTGAACCACGCGGGCCTCCCCAGGAGCAACTGCAATGAGTCCACGGATGGCCGCCATTCCCAACCCGATGAGTAGAAGCGCCGCCAGGTAGAAAGGCACGACATCAGCACCCCTGTGGTGCTGGATCAATTCTGACAACGCTCTCCCGACGAGCCCGGCACCACCGATGAGCGCCACAACCCCGACGACCAGCGTAGGTAGCCCTGCGAGGCCATTCACGCGGCGCTCCTGAAGAGGCGGACCTGGCATGTCGACGATAACGTCGTTTCTCATCGCAGGCACTCTGCTTCTCCTTTATGCACGGGGCGGATTAGGCCATCAGATGCTCGTAGAACCGCAACAACTTCACTCAACCTTGGACTCCGCTATCGCGAACGCAAGTAGAGATAAAGGCCCGCCGACAGCGCCAGCACTAGGTAGCCGGCGATCGCCACTGGGTTGTTCCTTTCGGTACGGCCGATCACTATGAGCACGGCGGATACAACCACACCGACTATCGGGACCACCTTCATAGCGCGGATGCTGACGCGCTCACGCGATCACCCTCCTCGGTAGAGGCTTTATGATGCGCCAGTCTATCAATTTGATATCAATTTGACAAACGCCTGAGATTTCGGAGCTGTACCAACGTGCCCCGTTAGTCCAAAAACACCATCACGTGGGTCGGACGCAGCGACTTTGAATTCAAGAACTGGTTCAGGACGGAGAGAATATTTGAACTTCCGTACTCCGGTCGGAAGCTCAAGAATCTTGGATTTTCTCAGGGCACCGCAACAAGGCTGCCAGCGAAGTCCAAAGCAACACCGGTCGCGTCGAACGTCTTCGAGATTCGGCCAATCAGGAGCCGTGGCACGTACTGCGGGCCACCTGGCCATCCGTGCCCACCTCTGAGGATGCGGTAGAGCGCAACTGGAAGCCGGCCGGGACTTGACCAGGTCAGCCTTTCAACTGGCGAATCGGTGGCGTTAGAGGCGAGCACATCCACCACGGGCTCCGGTCCGCAACCGTTGGCCAGAGCCCAGTCGGTGCAGATGGTTTCTGGTCCCACCGACTCGCGGTTCTCGGCATGGAGCAGCCAACGACGCGTTCGCCGACGCGCTATCCAGCCCGTCAATCCGGACGCCGGCCCACCACGATAGGGGACATTCGGATCGGCGGTTCCAGCTATGCAGAGAACGGCGCTTTCCTGGACCGGTTTGATCGCCGCGGCCCTGCTGACCGCTCGTGACGTGCCCGCGACGAGGACAATCCCGAGCGCTTTTACTACGCCATGACGCGCCAGGTGCTCGACGAAGGTGGCGCCGTTCGACAGACCCATAAGTATTGTTTGACCCCTTCGCACCGTGCCGTCGGCAGTCAGAGTCTCTATCAAAGTGCCGATAAAGCCGCCGTCGTCGGCTCCGTCAGTGCGGCCGAACCCAGTGTCGTCCCACAATTCGTGCAAACCCTCCGGGAAAACGGTCGCAAAGCCGGCCGCCGGTCCACGTCGGGCCAACCCGGTCCACTCAGCCATGACGGCTCCGTTGATACCCATGCCATGGAAGACCAACAGAAGAGGCGCCGATGGTGGCGCTCCGCGTGCCACTGCAAAAGTCCGTTCAATCCCTTTCACCTGGATGGATCGCCATTCCAGGGCTGATCGCTGCTCCGGCAACTTCGTGCTTCCGGTCACAGGACACATCCTGTCGATTCCGGTGGCTTGGAGTGCAGATTCAAGAAAGGAACTTTGGTCGGGGGGACGGGACACCATTTGGACCGCCGTTCTGAACTTGCGGCTGGCGTGCTCGACGTTCTAAGGAGTACATCTAGCAAGCCGTAGTTGCGCGGCGCACAACGAGCACGTCCTGCTGGGTCGACTGGCCGAAAGAGGTCAGCCGCCTAAGCACTCACCACTCCAGATCGACCTCGATGCCCGCGTGGTCGGACGCGAACAACATTCGACCGTCTGCGAGTTGGACGGGGTCTCGGAAGTGCAGCCGCGAAGTGACTGATACCTTCCTTTCGGGCCGCGGCCGGTAAAGCACATTGTCGATCCCGTGGTAGACCCGCCCGGTGGGTGACCAGGCAGCCCAATCGACAGCGCTAACCAAGCCGGCGGCTACCAGGAAGTCTTTGAACATGCGGCTAGGCGCCGGTACGTTGAAGTCTCCAGCCACCACCAGCCAACCCTCTAGCGGTATCCGGCGCAGCGACTGCGCCAACTGGTCGAGCTCGGCGGCCTGGCGTCTGGCGAAGCGATTGGTCTCGGACCAGTCTTCGTCGTAGTTGGCGGGAAGGTGTGTGTTCACCACTGTCAATGGTTCGCCGGCGTGGCGATATTGGGAGACAAGCAAGCCCATGCGACCCACCCAGGCCAGGCGTTCCAGCCACCCGTTCAGTGCGTATCTGTCGAAGGCTGTGCTCTCGATCGGGGCTGATGTCAGCGTGACCAGGCCTCCCATCACGAGCGGTCCCCTGGGTTGATAGGCCTTGTGGGTAGCGGGCAAGAGCGGCAGGTCCCGCTGCCAGAAGACCTCCTGCAGGCAGGTGACGTCAGCACCGATCTGTCCGAGCTGGCTGCCGATCACTCGAAGCCGGGCGCGGAGGTTGCCGACAAGGAGACAGTTGAGAGTCATGACCCGCAGCCGGCCGGATCCCATCAAGTGCGCAGCGTAGCCGCCGCAAGCTGGAGTCGCGCAGACCTAAGATGCCGCGGTGAGGCTCGGACGCGTGGACCGGGCGGTGCTGGATGCGCTGCTTCCCTCAGGAGCGAGCTCGCTGTTGCCGCAGGGCCTTGCGAACACCGGGTTCGAGGACTTCCTGGTCGAATTCGACGCGGCGGCGCCGGCTGACTTCCGCCGAGTCTTCTGGCTGGCGCTTGTCACCGCGGGCTGGGTCGCGCCACTTCTGATCGGCCGGTTACCCCCGATGTCGCGTCTCAATTCGCAGGACCGGGACAGAGCACTGGCTGCAATGGACAGGTCATCTCTTCCAGAGCTGCGTCAGCTCGTGATCGTCCTCAAGACCGTCGCCAGCCTGCACTACGGCGGTCTGTCAGAGGTGCGCCAGGCGATCGGCTATCACCGATGAGCGACGACTTCGACTACGTGATCGTCGGCTCAGGCGCAGCCGGGGCAACGGCGGCGCGAGTCCTCGCGGACAGCACGACCAGCGTGGCTGTGGTGGAAGAGGGGCCGGCTGTGGCGACCGATGAGTTTGTCGACCAAGCCTTCCCCACTCTGGCCAGGATCTACCGCCGCATGGGGGTCCAGGTGACACGTGGCCGAGCACCGATGCTGATCATCCAGGGTCGCTGCCTGGGCGGCAGCACGGTGATCAACTCGGCGATCATGCGGCGGCTGCCGGAGGATGTATGGAAAGAGTGGGCTGATCTTCACGGGCTCGGGTCTGCCCTGCCGTATGACGCCGTGGAGCGGGCCTCTGACAGCATCGATCGCGAGCTGCAGGCAGAGGCAACTCCGGAGCCAGTTTGGGGTGGCAACAACCGACTGCTGAACGCAGCGGCCATCAAAGCCAACCTGAGCGGCGGCCCGACGCGACGGAATGCGCCCGGCTGCCGCGGAAGTGCCCGATGCAACCTGGGCTGCCCGCACGGCGCGAAGCAGAGCATGCAGGTCAGCTACCTACCCTATGCGCGAAGCAAGGGAACCCAGCTCTTCACCGATGAGCGAGTGGAGCGCGTCATCTGGCGGGGCACGCGAGCGGCCGGTGTGCAGACCGCAAAGAGAACGCTGACCGCAAATAAGGCCGTGCTGATCGCCGCGTCGGCGGTGCAGACCCCGGGACTGTTGTGGCGCAGCGGCCTGCGAAATCGTCATCTCGGGCGACACTTTCAGGGGCATCCTGGAATGGCTGTCGTCGGGCTGTTCGATCACCCGGTCGGGCTCGGCGACGGCGCCACGCAGGGTTTCGAAGTCGACGGCTTGCGCGGCGACGCTCGCGTGAAGCTGGAGACTCTCGCCACCCCGCCGGAGACCTTCTTCGGCGGCATGCCCGGCACCGGTCGCGATTGGGTCGAGCTGATGGCGGAGTTCCCGCGAGCTGCAGTTTGGGTCTTGCCTCTTCGCGCGTATGGAGAAGGTGTGGTCACCAGGTCCGGCTCGCCCAGGTTCGAGCTCGACCCCCGGGACCTGCCGAATCTGCGACGTGGGTTGCGCAGAGCGGCCGACCTCATGTTCGAGGTGGGAGCACGAGACGTCGTGTGTCCGATTTACGGTTTGCCCCAGCGCCTGCACTTGGGGGAGTCCGCGCTCATCGAATCCGCGCCCGATGACCCCGCCGCATATCCCCTTGCGATGTCCCACCTTTTCGGGACGGCACGGATGAGCCCGATGCCCGAGGCCGGCGTGGTCGGTACCGACTTCCGGGTCCACGGCACAGAGAATCTGTACGTGGTCGATTCGTCGGTGTTCCCGACCAACCTGGGCGTCAATCCGCAACTGAGCATCATGGCGTTGGCCCGCCTGGCCGCTGAGAGACTGGTGGCGTGACCCTGGCGGAAATGCTCGGACCTGGAGTGGTGACGCGCGCGGATATCGCTGCGCACCTTGACAGACTGGAAGCGCGCATGCGAATCGCTGAATGCGTCGTCCTTTCAAAGGAGCAACAGAAGCGACTTTGGAAGATTTCCTCGGCCGAGCCCGGAGAGATACAGGAACTGGTGGACACGGGCGGGACCGCAGTCTTCGCGGGGCGCAACTCGCTGCGTTTCGTCTCGCGGTTCGAGAAGCGATTTGCCCATCGCGCCGGTGCTGTCATCGGGTACAACCAGCACCGCTTGAGCTGGCTGACCGGGCCGGGGTATTTCACCGCCGCCGTCGCGCCGTGCGGGTTTCTCTTCGATTACAGGGAGGTGCCCACCGAGGCCCCGGCCGGTTGGCCGCGCGTCAGCCCCAACACGCAGGGGTTTGCCGGCTCCGTGTACGGGGGTCTGCTCGACGATGTCGTTTGGGTAGCCCGTGACGTGCTCATCGGCTCCGCCCGCAGGGGCGACATTCCGCTCGATTCCTATTTCGTACTTGCACGCGCGTAACGCCGGCTCTGGTCGCCAGAGCGTTCGCATCCTGACCCTCAACTGCCTGTGGCATGGGAATGCTCGTGATCGCCTCGACGCGATCGGGCGTGTGCTCGATGAAGGCAATGTCGACTTTCTTTGCCTTCAAGAGGTTACCCGGCGGCGGAACATACGGCTGCTCGAGAAACGCCTCAAGACATACGGGCGAGCGGAATACCGACCCTACGGAATCGCTGTTACGGGCGGCCTCGTCAGCTTCTCCCGACGGCCGATCGAGCGAAGCTCCTATGAGGTCTTCCGAGGGCGAGGTCCGCACTTGACCCTGGGCTGGGCCGACCGACTCCTGCGCAAAGGCTTCCTGATCTCGTGGCTGCGGCTGGACTCGCTGCCCATGGTTGTGGTCAACACTCATTTCCTTGCGAACTACGACGAAGACTGGACGCCGAACAACAGGTTCGCTCGGGAGCAAAGGAACGACCTGACCCAGCTGGCAGAGGCCATTGCGCGGCTCGACCGTAGCGCGCTGGTCATTGTCGCCGGCGACCTGAACGTCCCTGCGACCAGCCCGATGCTCGAGGACTTCGTCTCACGTTGCGAGTTGCACGACGTCTTCGCCTGCGCGCCCAGCGCCGTTCCTTCGACAATCCGTCCGTCAACCGCGAACAGCCCCGCCCTTGCGATCGACCACATCCTGTACAGACACCCCTCGAACGAACCTTTGGCGGTGACTGCCCGACTGCGGTTTGATGAGCCGCTTCAACTCGCGAACTCTCGCCACGCGTTTGCCTCCGACCATCTGGCGGTGGAGGCTGAGATCGTCCTTGATTGATGAAGCGGCCTCGTCCGCCGGGACAGATAAGCGCGTTGGGGGCTTGCTCAGGATCGGCGCGGTCTGGGCTGGTTCGGGCGCCCTGGGGGCGATCCCTTATGCATTGCTGCCGCTCGGAGCCATGCTGGTCGCGGGAAACCAGGCCGACCTCCTCGTCGGCCGGGTCATTGCGGCGGGCAATCTCGTCGTACTGGCGATGCCGATTGCGGCGGGCGCCCTCAGCGATCGCACAGTGTCGCGCTGGGGGCGAAGGACGCCATGGCTCGTCGTGTTGTCGCTTGTCACCACGGCCGGCTTGCTGCTGCTCGGTCTCGCCGCCGCTCCCGTCGTTCTCGTGCTGTCGTTCTTGGTCTACCAGGTGGGGGCCAGCGGCACCGGTGGCATCTTCACCGCAATCCTCCCGGACCTCGTGCCGATCGAGGCGCGCGGCCTAGCCTCGGGCTTGCTCTCGACCATGCTTGGCGTGGGGGGCGTCGCCAGCCTGGCGATGATCACGGGGGTCCTGCTCCTGCGTGGCGAGAATCACGCGGGGCTGCTGGCGTCGTACGGGCTGCTCGCAGTCATCGTGCTGGCCGCGACCGCGATCACCGTTACAACTCTCAGGGAGCGGCCTTCCGTTCGTGTTGGCCGCGTGGCTTCGCCGTCCGCTCCGCTGTGGGTCTCGATCAGCCGCTTCCTCTCCGCGTTGCGGGATCGCGACTTCGCCTGGAGCGCTGTCAACCGGGCCCTTTTCAATTTCGGCTATTTCAGCGTCCAACCCTTCGTGGCCTTCTATTTCAAAGATGTCGGCCGGTCCAGCAGGCCTGCCACGAGCGCGGCGATTTGGGCGTTGTTCACGGTGCTGGCGGCGGTCGGCCCGGCGATCCTGGGCGGTCGCATGTCGGACCGAATACGTCGACGCAAGCCATTCCTCTATATGTCTGGAGCCGGCCAGGCCATCGTCGTTTCCGTGATGGTGATCGGTCTTCCATATTCGCCCTGGCTGGCCTATGGGGACGCCGCCGTGTTCGGAGTGTTCTATGGGCTGTACTACGCGGTTGATCTCGCCCTTGCGTGCGACGTCCTGCCCGATCGTTTGGCGGCAGGACGGGACATGGGCATCTGGCATGCGGCGCTGACCGTCCCCGCGGTCCTGGCCCCCGCGATTGCGGCGCCGGTGCTGCATTTCTTCAATCAGCCCGGTCAAACGGTCCTCGGGTTAGCAACAGGGTCGAACCTGGGCTATAGGGTCGTCTTCTTGAGTGCCGCCGCCTGGTTTGTGCTCGGCACGCTAGCGGTGACGCAAATCCGTCGCGTTCGCTAAATCTGCGTGCGGCACCTCGAGCGTTCCAGGAGCCTCTGACGCGGGGCCGCTCACGACAACCGCAGTAGCGTCCAGGTCGTGCCCTCCGGTGCCATAACGTCTCGCTCCAGCCTTAGATTCACTGGCGGACTAAGGTCGAGTTGAACACGATCGGACCTGGCAGCGCCGAAATGCCCTACCTCGTGCCCGATTCAATCGAGCAAAGTCGGCGGGAGGGGACACTGTTTGATCTCTCGAATTGAACTCGGCAGCGGCGTCCTCGACTTGATTAGGACCCATGGTGACCGGCTTCACCAGGCCGCCGCCGGCGTTTAGCCCGTCCGCTGGCGTTCGGCTGACCCGATTCTCGGCGTCTACGCAGGCTATGCGGAATAATGCGTTCCGCTTCGTGTAGGATCGTAGCGGAATGGAACATTCCGCTTAGCGATCTTGAGGAGCCTCCTTGTCCGATCTGAACACGCAACCCGCTCAGCCGTCCGAAAGGGAGCTGGCATGAAACTTCTGGTGTACGGGGCCGGGGTTACCGGCAGCCGGTTCGCCGTCCGCCTGCATGAGGCCGGGCACGACGTCTCGCTCCTCGCACGAGGCGAGCGCCTGACCGCCCTGCGAGAGCACGGCGTACTGCTCGCCGAGGGCGACAGTCCGGCCATCAGGCAGGTCCCTGTCCCCGTGGTTGAGCGCCCAGCCGGCCTCTACGACCTGACCGCCGTCTTCGTTCGCACACATCAGGTGGACGCCGTGCTCGAGTCCATCGCCGGGCTCGACGGCGACGTACTGTTCCTGCTCAATTGGGCGGCTGGTCCTGAGCCGCTGTGCGCGGCAATCGGCCGCGAGCGCGTGCTGCTCGGCTTCCCCACGGATGCCGGCACGATGGACGGGGAGGTGGTCCGCTACAGGGCGACCTCGCTGATGACTCGCCTGGTTACGATGCCGATCGGCGAACCCGATGGCCGTACCACTCCGCGACTGGAACGAATCGTGCAGACGTTCCGCTCCGCAGGAATCAACGCCAACGTTGAACCCAAGATGGACGCCTGGCTCAAGACGCACACCGCGTTCGCTGTGCCGCTCGGGCAGGCGGTGTACGCGGCTGGCGGCCCCGGGGCTCTCGCCGGCGACACGGACGCGATCCGCGACATGATCCGGCTCATGAGGCAGAACCTCGAGGTCATGCCGACGCGGCCGGTCCCGAGTGGCTTTAGCGCGTTGCGCATCCTGCCCGAAGGGGTACTCGTGGCCCTGTTCCGCCGGTTCCTGCGCAGCCCGACGGCTGCACACAGTGGTCTCAGCAACGCCTCGCCTGCGGAGTCAGCCGAACTCGAGCGGCTGGCCCAACAGATGCGCGCCTATGCGAGGGTCCGGTGACGACATTCCCGTCGGCGGGTGGAGTCCTCGGAAACGATAATCAGCTGATGCCCATCGACGAACATCTCGCGCGCGCCAAGCGGAAAGACGCGGCGCTGAATAACGAGCGCCTTGTGCAAGCGGCGCGCGAAGTGTTTGCTCGGCAAGGCCTTTCCGCAACGCTTGATGACATCGCCCAGCATGCGGGAGTTGGGGTCGGCACGATCTACCGAAATTTCGCCAGCAAACGAGAGATCGTCGAGACCATGTACGAGGAGGCAGTCGATTCTGCCCTAGCCGACGTGCAAACGGCGCTCGAGATCGATGACCCATGGGTAGCAATCGTGACCTTCTTTGAGGTCACTGCCGCAAATCAGGCGCAAGATCGCGGTTGGTGTGAGACATTCCTCGGATCCGAGGGCTTCGGTCCCAACGAGCACATCGCTGAGAAACTCGTCGCCGTTCTATCTCCTTTGTTCGACCGGGCCAGTAAAGCTGGAGCGCTCCGCGAAGGAGTAACCGTCACGGACATCGGCCCGATCTTCGCAATGCTCAACAGTGTCTACCGCATGAGCGATGCAAGTCCCGACCTGTGGCGACGATATCTGGCCCTCTTGCTCGACGGCCTACGTGCCAGCGACCGGCCAGCTCTTCCCGTACCTGCGTTGGATGTCGCTTCGTTTAAAACTGCACTCTCGGCAGGCGGCTGACTGCCCCGGCACCTGTTGGGGTGACTGCGATGCAGTTTTGGTCGGGGAGGGGGGATTTGAACCCCCGACCACCTGACCCCCAGTCAGGTGCGCTACCGAGCTGCGCTACTCCCCGACGCGGTGGTAATCGTACCCGGGGTCTTAGTTGCGGCCCGCGTAGGCGACCAGGCCTCTGTGCGTTGAGCTGAAGCCCGACTCACGCAGCATCGGGTAGACGGGCGAGTCCATCACCGGAACGCTGTCAACCTTCTGCACCTCAACTCTGCCGGCCAGAACAGCCATTCCGATCAATGCACGCAGATGCTCGGGCGTTACTTCGCCATTCGTGAGCAGCGAACGCCCGCCGCGCTCGAGGAAAAGCTTGAGAACCCCCTCGTCCAGCACGACGTACGCGCCGGCGGTTCGGCCCATCCGGCCGTCCGAGCGCGGCCACGAAAGCAACGCGCCGTATGCGTTTGCCGGATCGGTCGCTGCCAGCGCGACGATGCCACCGCCCGAGTCGCGTAGCCCGCGAAGCCTGTCGACAGCGCCGGGTAGCGCGAACTGCGAACCGCCCAGGCCCTCGACGAAGTAGCCGCGCCGGATGCGGCCTGACTCCTCCATCGCCCGCAGCACTGGGTAGAGCGCCGCGAACCCGCCCTGCCATCCCTCCGCGACAACGGTTTCGCGGGTGAGGACGCCAAACCGCTGCAGCAGGACCCCTGCCTCCGAATGAAGACGTTCAGTCGGCGCGGCCCCGTCGCCGACCAGATCCGCGACCAGCGACCAGCGGCCCGATGCGCGCGGCTGCGTGAGTCGCGGGAGGCGCGGCCGGTTTGGCGACCTTCGGGCGGCCGGACCGAGGAGACGGAGGGGCGCGAACGTGTCGTTCGTCACCTCGCCCGACCACACCAGATCCCAGAGCGCATCGAGGATCGTTTCCTCGTCGCCACCTCCGCCGGCGTTGTAGAGGTCGCGGAAGAAGCTCGCTCCGCGCGATTTGAGGTGCTCACGCAAACGTTGATGCAGCTCTCCATCGGGAGCGTCATCCGGCTGAGGGGCCAGACGCGGCGCATCTCCGCGCAAGTACAGCGCGACCTTTCCATCGGTCGCGCCCAGGGAACCGCAACCGACCCACACCACCTCGCCCATCGAGATGAGCTCGTCCAGCAGCCGCGGGCTGTAACCACCGATCCGCGCGGCTATGACGTCGCGCTCGATCACGCTCGCCGGTATAGCCGCACCCTGGAGCTGGAACACGACCTCGAGCAGCCTGTCCACCGCTGTCGCTTTCGCTCCGACGCCGTGCCAGGCCGGCAGGAAGCGCGCCACCGCTTCGGGCGGCACGGACTCCACCTCGTGGCGAAGCGCGGCCAGGGAGCGGCGTCGGAGGATCTTCAGCACCTCCGGGTGGCAGTACTCGCGACCTTCCCGCGCGCGCCGGAACTCGCCGGCCAGGACGTCCCCGCGCGCTGCCAGGCGAGTCAGGGCCGCTTCAACCGCCGCAGCGGGCAACCCCCACCGCCCCGCTGGATCGGCGGTGACGAAGGGCACGTGAGTGCGAGCCCAGCGTCGAAGCAGGGAATCGAGCGGGTCAGGGCCAGGCTCGAGAAAGACGTCAGGGAGACCGACGGGAAGACTTGCCCCCAGCGCCTCGCGATAGCGGCCCGCGTCTTCCGCGGCGATCCACCGCGACTCACCGGCCATGCGCACGGGAACGGCGCGCCGTTCGAGCTCAAGCTCCCTCAACCACTCATCGGAGATGCCGCGTGCCGCGGCCTCACCGGCGGAAAGATCGCCCAGCCGCACAAGGACGTCATGGGCATCGTCCGCGTCCCGCGGAAAACGCTGGGGCAGCAGTCCCTGCAGCTCCAGCTCGACGGCCGCGATCGCGTCTGGATCCAGCAGCTCGCGTAGGTCTTCGCTGCCGAGCAGCTCCGCCAGCAGGTCGCGGTCCAGCGTGAGCGCCTGCGCGCGGCGTTCTGCGAGCGGCGCGTCGCCCTCGTACATGAACTCGGCGACATACGCGAACAGCAGCGATGATGCAAAGGGCGACGCGCGCTCGGTGTCGACCACCACGACACGGATCTCTCGCGAGCGAATCGAGCTGAGCAGGCCTCTCAACGCGGGCATGTCGAAGTGATCGGTCATCACCTCGCGCCAAGTCTCGGCAAGGATAGGAAAGTCCGGATACTGGCCGGCGACCTGCAGCAATCCAGCGCTGCGCATGCGCTGCTGCCACAGCGGTGTGCGCTGACCCGGGCGGCGGCGAGGCAGGAGCAGCGAGCGCGCCGCGTTCTCGCGGAAGCGAGCCGCGAAGACGGCTGACGCCGGAAGCTGCTCTGACACGAGCGCCTCGACCTCCTCAGGGTCGAGCAACAGCTCGTCGAGCGAGGGAGGTGACTCGACCTCGGGTAGCTGCATCGCGATCCCGTCGTCGGTCCAGAGCGCGCGCACATCGACTCCGAGCCGTTCCCTCAGCCGAGCCTCGAGCGCGAGGGCGAGCGGAGCGTGGACCCGACCGCCGAACGGAGTGTGGATACACACCCGCCAGTCACCCACTTCGTCGCGAAACCTCTCCACCACGACCGTGCGGTCGTCCGGTACAGATCCAGTCGCGGCCGCCTGGTCGTCGAGATAGGCCAGCAAGTTCTTGATCGCCCGGTCGTCGAACCCGGCGCGCTCACGCAGGCGAGTGGCCGCGCCCTCGGGAGTCGCCGCGCGCAGTTCGCGGACCATCTTGCCAAGCGCGGCGCCGAGCTCGACCGGCCGGCTGGGCGCGTCCGCTTTCCAGAACGCGATCTTGCCCGGCTCGCCTGGCGCCGGGGTGACCAGCACCTGGGACGGCGTGATCTCGGCAATGCGCCAGGTCGACGCGCCCAACACGAAGTTCTCCCCTACGCGCGTCTCGTAGACCATCTCCTCGTCCAGCTCACCGACGCGCCTGCCGTCGCTGGCCAGGTTCACGGAGTAGAGCCCGCGATCCGGGATGGTCCCGGGGTTCGTCACGGCCAGGCGCTGGGCCCCAGCGCGTCCGCGCAGCTTGCCCGCCACGCGATCCCAGACGATGCGCGGCCGGAGCTCGACGAACTCGTCCGACGGGTAACGGCCACTGAGCATGTCGAGCACCGACTCGAACGCGCGCGGGCCCAGATCGCTGTACGGATAGGCGCGTCGGACCACGCGGCCGAGGTCTTCAACGCTCCACTCGTCCATCGCGCACATCGCGACCACCTGCTGCGCGAGGACGTCAAGCGGCTTGCGCGGCACACTTGTCGTTTCGATACGTCCTTCCAGCATGCCCTCGACAACGGCTGCCGATTCGAGGAGATCGCCGCGATATTTCGGCATGACGACGCCATGCGAGACCTCGCCGACCGAGTGGCCCGCACGGCCGACTCGCTGGATTCCCGCCGCGACACTGGGCGGCGCCTCGATCTGCAGCACGAGGTCGACCGCGCCCATGTCGATGCCGAGCTCGAGCGTGGACGTAGCGACCAGACCTTTGACGACACCGGCTTTGAGCTGGTCCTCGATGAGCATGCGCTGCTCGCGCGCGATCGATCCGTGGTGAGCGCGCACGAGCTCCTCGCCCGCCAGCTCGTTGACGCGGGCCGCGATTCGCTCAGCGAGCCGGCGCGAGTTGACGAAGACGATGGTCGAGCGATGCTCCTGGATCAGCTGAAGCAGGCGCGGGTAGATCGCGGGCCAGATGCTGTTGGCGGTGTTGCCCGTTTCGTCCTCGACCGCCAAGCGCGCCATGTCGTCGACGGGTACCTCCACCCGCACGTCCATGGTCTTCAACCTGCCGGCGTCCACGATCGCGACCTCCCGGTCGCTGCCGCCGAGAAACTTGCCCACCTCTTCGAGCGGGCGCTGTGTGGCCGACAGACCGATCCTCTGCGGCTCGGCTTTGGTCAGCGCGCTGAGCCTCTCGAGGCTCAAGGCAAGATGACTCCCGCGCTTGGTCGCCGCGACCGAGTGGATCTCGTCCACGATGACCCAGCGAACCGACGCCAGGATGCGGCGCGCGGCGCTGGTGAGGAGCAGGAACAGCGACTCGGGAGTTGTGATGAGGATGTCGGGCGGGTGGCGCTCCATCGACCGACGGACGTCGGTCGGAGTGTCGCCGGTGCGGATGGCGACCGTGATGTCCGGCGCCGTGCCACCCGCGGCCTCGATCTGGTGCCGGAGACCCACGAGCGGCGAGCGGAGGTTGCGATCCACGTCGTGGGCGAGCGCTTTCATCGGCGAGACATAAAGGACGCGGCAGCGCTCGGCCTCCGCCGGTATGGGCTCCGACGTCAGACGGTCGAGGCACCACAGGAATGCCGCCAGCGTCTTGCCGCTGCCCGTCGGCGCTGCCATGAGCACGTGTCGGCCGGAGGCGACCTCCCGCCAGCCGCGTTCCTGCACCTGCGTCGGCCCATCGAACGAGCTGCGGAACCACTCCCGAGTGGCCGGCGCGAACAGGTCCAGAGAGCTCCCCACAGGATCCAGTTTGACTGGTTCCCAGCGCACAAACAAGCGTTCGTAAACAGGGGAGCAGACTGGTGCGCAAGCACGCCATGTACCCGTTTGAACGCTTCACTGAAGACGGAAAAAGGGCGCTCACGCTGGCCCAGGAGGAGGCTGAGCGCTCCCATCATTCCTATATCGGAACCGAGCACCTGCTGCTCGGACTCATTCGAATTCAGTCTGGTGCCGCCCACCTGGCTTTCAAGGAATTGGGCATAACCGAGGCCTCTGTGCGCTCCCTCGTCGAGGCAGCAATCGGCAGAAACGAGCGGGTGCTCGTCGACGCAACTATCCCAACGTCGCGAGTGAAGACCGTCATCGAGATGTCCTTTGATGAAGCGCGCCGGATGGGCCACCATGAGGTTGACACGGGACACATCCTGATTGCGCTCGCGCTCGAGGCCAATGGCATTGCGGCTCATGTTCTTCAGGACCTTGGCGCCACAGCTGAACGTGTGGTTTCGGCAACTGAGCGTGCGTTTGGAGTTGACGAGAGCGGCCGAGGCCGAGATCGTCCCCGAGGTCAGACGTCGATCCTGGTTCCACCTGCAACCGACCGCGACATCAACAATCTGATGGCGATGCTCTTTCGACCTGACGGGCGAATCGCGCGTCTGCTCAGTTCCAGGGGGCTAGACGCGGCGACATTAAGGGAGCAGTTGCTTAGGCAACCCGACACAATCCGGCGCATCGCTGATTCTCTCAACGCGACTTCCGTGGAGCTGACCGCAGCCATCCAAACCCAAGACTTCGAACACGCCGCCCAGTTGCGCGACCAGGTGAGCGACCTGATGACAAAGCTCGAGACTGCCGAATCGGAGTGGCTCGACTCGCTTATCTGAAACGCCGTGGGATGATCGTCCCGGCGATGATCGATCCGCAGCGCTTCCGCGAGGTCATGGCCAGCTTTCCGAGCGGCGTCGTCGTGTTGACCGCGTTCGGCAACGACTCACTGCCGCGGGGCCTGACGGTCAGCGCGTTCTGCGCCGTCTCGCTCGAGCCGCCCCTCGCGCTGGCCTGCATCGACAAGACCTCCAAGACCCTGGCCGCGGTGCAGCACACGGGCGGGTTCACCGCAAACATCCTCGCCGCCGGCCGCGAACAGCTGGCGCACCGGATGGCGACCAAGGTCACGGACAAGTTCGACGCGATCCCGTGGCGGCGCCCCCAAAGCGTGATCGGCGGTCCGATCCTCGAGGACGACATTGCCGCCTACGCCGTGTGCACCCTACGCGACACGATCGAGGCGGGCGACCACTGGATCCTCATCGGCGTCGTCACCGAAGGCGCCCACAGCGAGGGAGTGACCCCGATGGTCTTCAGCCGCCGCGGCTACGCGTAGAAGCTCAGACCAGGAAGGGGATCAAGCGCTTGGTCCGCCGCATGTAGTCGCGGTACGGGGGACCGAGGTCTCTGGCCAGCGCCCGTTCTTCGATCCTGATCCGGTGCGCGTACCCGGCCAGAACGACAAGCAAGGCTAGGAAGGAAAGCCAGTTGACGCAGCACAGGAGCACGCCCAGGACGGTGATCAAGCCCCCGCTATAAGAAGGATGCCGGATCCACCGGTATGGTCCGGCTTGGATGACCTCCTGGCCGGGACGCGTGGAGACCTCGCATGTGAAGGACGTGCCGAGGACGCGGATCGAGTACCAGCGCAGGGCCATCCCGGCAACCATCAGGACCAGGCCGAGCACGAACCACCCGATGCGCCCGCTCCTGATCGCGGTGCCGGGAATCAGGAATGCGACCCACATGCCGATCGCCACGCTCGCCCACACGGAGCCGATCAGCCACCACTTCGAGCCGGAGTCGTAATCGGTCGCCCCCGCGGGCAGGCGTCTGCGCCGGGAACCAAGCAAGAGCTCGGTGCCGATCCAGGCGTAGAGGACGACCCAGAACACGACCAGCGACGCGACCGTCGCGTCCGAGCTGCCGAAGAACATCGGCGGTCGCACCCCTTCAGCGAGCCTCGATCAAAGAGTGGGGTTCGGCCACCCTGGAACGAGCTGGGACAGGCCGGCGGAGAGGATGGTCAGCTTGTTCGTCAGCAACAGCAGTCCCATGACGACCAGGATCGCCGCGGACGCCAGATCGATCGCGCGACGATGGCTGTTGACCAGGCGCACCAGCGGGCGCGCGCTCTCTAAGGCGAACGCGAGGACCACAAATGGAAGGCCCAGGCCCAGGCAGTACGCGACCATCAGGCCAAGACCCTGCGCCGTTGTTCCCGAGGTGACGGCCGAGCTGAGCACCGCGCTCAGCGTGACGCCGATGCACGGCGTCCACCCGCTCGCAAACCCCATGCCCAAGAGGAAGCCCCCCAGGACGCCACCCGATCGCGGCGCCTCCTTCATGGCCCGGTACTCGCCCATCAGGAACGGGATGCGGATCAAGCCCGCGACCTGCAGCGCCATCGCGATCACAAGGACCCCTGCGACGATCGGCACGTAGGCGCGTACGGGCTGAACGACCAGTGAGAAGACGTAGAAAAAGAGGATGAAGATCAGCGACAGCCCAGCGACGAAGCCGAGCCCAGCGGCCGCGACCGGCAGCGACGGCGAGGGTCGCTGGGCGACTATGGCCGCGCCTGGCCCATCCATCACCGCTACCGGCTGACCAGCCCGCGCTCCCAGATAGGCGAGATAAGCCGGCACCAAGGGCAGCACGCACGGCGACACGAATGAGACGAGGCCGGCCAGGACAGCGATCGGCGGGCTGATCCCGTCGAGCGCGCCGGCGGCCGCCAGGAAAACGGTCGGCATCTCGACTACTGGTGGCGAACGGGCGCGGACTGCTGCGTGAGCTTTTCGATGGCGTCCGCCAGCTCGGACCACACGCGCTCCGGGATGTCGTGGCCCATGCCCTGGACCTCGAGGAACCGCGCACCGGGCACCGCGGCGGCGACCCGGCGCCCGTTCTCAATCGGCACCAGCACATCGTCTGTGCCGTGGACCACAAGGGTCGGGACCCGGACGAGCTTCAGCCGTTCGAGGCGGCTCCCGGCGCCCAGGATAGCCACCAGCTGGCGTGCGACACCCAGCGGGTAGTAGGCGCGGTCCACGGCGCGTTCCGCGCGGGCTCGCTCGACCGCGTCGTCGAGCTGGTCGCCGGCTCCGGCGAGCGTCCGGTGGATTGTCATCGCAAGCTCGATTCGCTCTTCACGGGTGGCCGGTGGGGCTGTCATCAGAACAGCGGCACCCTCGGGTGTCGGTGCAACCTCGTCCGATCCGCCCGGGCCCGACATGATCGAGGTCAGCGACAGCACGCGCTCAGGGTGGTTGATCGCCACCAGCTGGGCGATGAAGCCACCCATCGAGGCGCCCACGAAGTGGGCGGCCGGGAGCCCGAGCGAGTCGAGAAGGCCGGCCACGTCATCGGCCATATCGTCGAGCTGGTACGCGGGGTGCCCTTCGCCACGGAACGCCGCAGAGATGTCGGGCGGCCCGGCCGACTCCATCCACGTGGAGAGGCCGACGTCGCGGTTGTCGAAGCGGATCACGAAAAAGCCACCAGAGGCGAGCAGCTCGCAGAAGGGTTCCTGCCAGCTGATCATCTGGGTGGCAAGACCCGCGATCAGTACGAGGGGCTGATCGCCGGGGTCTCCGAACGTCTGATACTCGAGCTCGATCCCGTTCGCGCTGGCCCGCGGCACCGATTCATGGTAGCCCCCTACGCTTTAAGGATCGTGGCCACCAAGCTGCCCTCCCGATCCGAGGTGGACAAGCGCTTCACATGGGACCGCGAGAGCGTATTTCCCGACGCGGCGGGCTGGGAGCAGGCGGTCGAGACGATCATCGCGCGGCTGCCCGACCTAGCCGAGTTCCGCGGTCACCTCGCAGACTCGCCCGACGCGCTGGCCGACTGGTTCGCTGCGAACGAGAGCGTGCACCGCCTGATCGGCAAGGTGATGGTCTACACCACCATGGCCTACTCGGTGGACACCGGGGACCAGGCCGCGCTCGCGAGGACCGATCGAGCACGATCGGTGGCTGCACAGCTGGGAGCGGCCACCTCTTTCGCGCTGCCCGAGATGATCGCGATCGGCATCCCGAAGCTGCATGAATGGGTGAAGACGTCGCCCAGGCTGACTCACTTGAGCCACTACTTCGACCGCATCGAGAAGCTCCAGGAGCACATCCGCAGCGCCGAGGTCGAGGAGATCCTGAACCAGGTGTCCGACCCGCTGGCGACAGCGCTGTCGGTGCACGGCGTGCTCGCCAACACCGACCTGAAGTTCGCGCCGGCCGTTGGGACAAAAGGCGACCAGCACGAGGTCGCCCAGGGCACGATCGGCGCGCTGCTCACAAGCCCGGATCGCGAGCTGCGACGAACGGCTTTCGAGAATTACGCGGACGCACACCTGGCCATGCAGCATGCGATGGCCGCGAGCCTCGCCGGCGGCGTCAAGCGGGATGTTTTCTACGCGCGGGCGCGGGGCTTTGCTTCATCCCTGGCCGCCGCGCTCGAGCCGAGCCATGTGCCGGCGGACGTCTACCGCAACGTCATCCAGGCTTTCCGCGACAACCTCACCACCTGGCATCGCTACTGGCGCGTTCGCCGCAAGGCGTTGGGCCTGCTGGAGCTCAAGCCTTATGACACGCGCGCTCCGGTCGGCGAGTCGACGCTCAAGGTGCCGTATGAGCAGGCGGTCGACTGGATCGCCGAGGGCGTGGCGCCCCTGGGCGCGGAGTATGTACAGGTCCTGCGCCGCGGGGCGCTCGAGGACCGTTGGGTTGACGTCTACCCCAACCGGGGTAAGCGAATGGGCGCGTTTTCAACCGGAGTCGCGGACACCTTCCCTTTCATCTTCATGAGCTACAACGACGACATCTATTCGATGAGCACGCTCGCTCACGAGCTCGGCCACTCGATGCACTCGTACTACGCGCGCAAGACCCAGCCGTTCATCTATTCGAACTACGGGCTGTTCCAAGCGGAGGTCGCCTCGAACATGCACCAGGCGCTGGTCCGCCGCCACCTGCTGGCCACCCAGATGGACCCGGCGTTCCAGGTCGCCGTGATCGAGGAGGCGATGTCGAACTTCTATCGCTATTTCTTCATCATGCCGTCGCTCGCGCGGCTCGAGCTGGAGGTGCACGAGCGCGTCGAGCGCGGAGGCGCCATCACGGCCGAGTACCTCAACGAGTTGATGGCCGACCTGATGATGGAGGTCTATGGCTCAGAGGTCGAGGTGACGGAGCGCGACCGACAGCGCATCGGCTCGACGTGGGCGCAGTTCCACACTCATCTTTACAGCAACTTCTACGTGTACCAGTACGCGACCGGGATCGCCGGCGCCGACCACCTGGTCCAGCGAGTGGCCGATGGGGACCCGAAAGCCGCGGATTCTTATCTGGCGTTCTTGAAGAGCGGAGGGTCGATGTACCCGCTCGAAGGGCTTCGCCTCGCGGGAGTCGACATGACATCCCCCGAGCCGGTGGAGGCCGCGTTCGCGACGCTTGGCCGGATGGTCGCTCGGCTCGAGGAGCTGACCGCGGGCTAGAGGACGATCCGGTATACGTTCGTCTCGCGCAGCTTGAAGCCCATCCTCGGGTAAAGCCGGTTCGCTTCCTTGCGCTGGACGCCTGACTGCAGCTCGACCACCTCAGCCCCTTTCTCTCGCGCGAGGTCCAGGCTTGCCTGCACTAGCGTCGCGCCTACCCCCTTGCCGCGCGCCGATCCATCCACCACGACCTCGTCAAGGCGAGCCTTGATCCAGAACGGAGTGGTGTACACGATCACCGTGGTCGTGCCTACGATTTGGTCCCCGTCGCGGGCGAGCAGCAGCGTGACCGCGGGGTCGGCGATGATCGCCCGCAGCCTGTCGATCGTGGGGACCGGCAGTTGCGGGTTGAGCTGAGGCAGCAGGCGCGACAGCGCCGCGTGCACGTCAGGCGTGGCTTCGGTTGCCGGTTCGACGGTGACCATTCTTGGAGGGTACTAGAGGAGGCGGAGTAGCGCGGCGGTCGCCGCCGCGCTTGCGACGACCACCAGGAACGGAGCGCGGAGAAAGACCATGCCGATGGCCACGATCAGTGCCGTCGTGCGCACGTCCACCACGAGGTGGTGGCCCGTCGAGAAGGTTTGCGTCGCGACGAGCGCGGCGAGCAACGCGACCGGGACGAGCGGCACCGTCCGCTGCACGCGAGCGTCCTGTAGCACGCTTGCCGGCAGCGAAAGCCCGGCCAGCTTGAGCGCGTAGCACGCCGCGCACGCCACCAGCACGCCGGCCCACATCATCGTCCCGACCTCGCGATCCCGTAGATCGCGACCAGGACCGCGACGATCAGCAGCGGGACGCCGGGCGGCACGAAGGGCAAGCACACAAGGGCCACGACTCCGGCAGCGAGCGCGATGGCCAGCGGCTCGCGTGCGCGCAGGCGCGGCGCGAGCAGGGCAAGAAAGGCCGCCGGTGGCGCAGCGTCGAAACCCAACACCTTCGGATCGGGCAGCGCGTGGGTGGCCAGGGCCCCGATGAGTGTGCCCAGGTTCCACAGCGTGAACACCGCCGCGCCGGTGGTCCAGAAGGCGAACCTGCTCTCGGGTACCGACTCGCGGGCGATCGCCATCGCCGTCGTCTCATCGATCACGAAATGCGCCGCGGCGGCCCGCTTCCATCCGGTCCGATCCAGCAAGGAGGACAGCCTCACCCCGTAGAGCGCGTTGCGCGAGCCGAGCAGAGCCGCGGTCGCGGCCCCCGCCCAGACGCTGCCGCCCGCTCCGACCACGCCGACGAGGGCGAACTGTGAGGCGCCCGTGAACATCAGGACAGAGAGCGCGCAGGTCTGGAGCAGCGACAGACCGGCCGCGGTCGAGATCGCGCCAAACGAGAGGGCGTAGGCGCCGGTGGCGATGCCGATGCCCAGCGCATCGCGAATCACCCCCCGCCGGACGGTCGAATCCACCCGCAGAAGTTAAACGGTTAGTGGATCGCGGCTCCCGCGGCAGTCAGCACCCACCACAGCGCGCCAAAGCTGTTGACGCCCTGACCGGTCGTGTCACCTGCCGATTTGTCCTGGACGAAGTAGTAGAGAGGATGTCCGGCGTAGGTGACCTCGATCTTTCCATCGGTGCGGGTCGTGGTTCCCAGGAGCGAGGCGTTGGCGCCGGCACCGGCCTGGGGAGCGCCGGTGGTGAGGACGGGCGGCCAGAGCGCGGCGCACGACGTATAGCAGGTGGAGCTCGCACCGGTGTCGGCCACGAAGAGGTAGACCGTCATTCCGTTCCCGTCGACCAGGATCTGCCCGAGCGCGGTGGTCGCGACCTTGATCGTGGCCGCAGTCGCGGCCGAGCTCGTGGCCGGGCTTGGCGACGGACTTGCCGCCGCTCTTGAAGGCGAGCTGCCTCCGCACGCTGTCGCGACCAGCGCCGCCGTAGCAATGGCCACTGCAAACAATTCCCTGGATCGCACGCACCCGGATACCGACCCGGGTTACGTCGGCGCTTACTCCGGGGTCACGTAAGCGGCGGTGAGGCCGCCGTCGACCAGGAACGTCGAGCCGTTGACGTAGCTCGACTCGTCGCTGGCGAGGAACAACGCCGCGTTCGCGATCTCCTTTGCCTTGGCCAGGCGTCCCATCGGCAGATGCACCCGGCGCCGCTCGTAAGCGCCCGGGGTCTCCGAGAAAAGCCGCATTAAGAGCGGCGTCTCGACCGGGCCGGGGCACAGCGCATTCACGCGAACGCCCTGTCTCGCGAACTGGACCGCGAGCTCGCGGCTCATCGAGAGCACCGCGCCCTTGGACGCGGTATACGCGATCTGCGAGGTCGCGGCACCCACCAAGGCCACGAACGAGGCGACGTTGATCACCGAGCCGCCGCCCGCCTCCAGCAAATGTGGGATGCCGTACTTGCAGCAGAGATAGACACCTTTCGCGTTCACCGCCTGCACGCGATCCCAGGCGTCGGGCTCGGTGGTGAGTATGGAGTCGTCGTCGGCAGGCATGATGCCCGCGTTGTTGTAGAGGATGTCGACGCGGCCGTACTTCAGCACCGTCGCGTCGTACATCGCCTTTACGCTCTTGGCGTCGCTGACGTCCGCCTGGTAGAAGAACGCCTCTCTGCACTCGGATGCGGTTTTCTCACCCGCCTCCTTTCCAACGTCCGCAACGCAAACCCGCGCGCCTTCGGACGAGAAGAGGATCGCCGCTTCGCGGCCGATTCCGCCGGCCGCGCCGGTGATCACGGCGACCTTACCGTCGAGCCTACCCACGCTCGAAGAGCCTCGCGCGCTCGTAGTCCGTCACGACCTTGTCGAACAGAGCCTGCTCGGTCTGGGCGTAGTGGAGATAGTGACCGACGACGTCTTCTCCGAACGCCTGCCTCGCCATTTTTCCGCGTTCCAACTCCGAGATCGCGTCACGCAGGGAGTGAGGGAAGCGCCGCACGTCGGATTCATAGGCGTTGCCTTTGAACTCGGGCGGCAGCTCGAGCTCCTTCTCGATCCCGTGCAGGCCCGCCGCGAGCAGCGCGGCGAAAGCGAGGTACGGATTGACGTCCGCTCCCGGTATGCGCGACTCGGCTCGCAGGTGCTGGCCGTGGCCGACGATGCGGAAGCCGCATGTCCGGTTGTCGTGGCCCCAGGCCAGAGTCGTCGGCGCCCAGGTGCCGGCGGCGTAGCGCTTGTACGAATTAATGGTTGGGGCGAGGAAGATCGCGAGCTCGGAGGCATGCGCGATCTGGCCGGCGAGGTACTGCTTGAAAGTCGGCGACTCACCGTCGAACACGTTCCGGTCGCCCTTCCACAGGCTCGAGTGGACGTGGCACGAGCTGCCGATCCAGCGGTGGTCCGGCTTGGCCATGAAGGTCACCGAGCAGCCGTGCTGGTGCGCAATCTCTTTGATGCCGTTCTTGTAGATGACGTGGTTGTCCGCCATCGTGAGAGCGTCCGAGAAGCGGAAGTTGATCTCCTGCTGGCCCGGCCACGCTTCGCCCTTGGAGCTCTCGACCTGGATGCCGGCGGCTTTCATGCCCTTGCGCACGGCCCGGATGAACGGCTCGTCGTACGTCGTGGCGAGGACGTGGTAGTCGAGGATGTACGGAACCGACGGGGTCAGGTCGATGTAGTGCTTCGCGTGAGCTTCGGCATACGTCTCCTTGAGCAGGTAGAACTCGAGCTCCGACCCGAACATGGGCTCGAAACCGAGCTTGCGCGCCCGATCGATCTGCGCGCGCAGGACCTGCCGGGGTGAGGGCCGCACCGGCTTGCCGTCGTGCCAAGCCACGTCACACAGGACCATGGCCGTCGCATCGAGCCACGGGACTATGCGAAGGGTGTCGAAGTCCGGGACCATGTCGAAGTCTCCGTAGCCCTGCTCCCAGCTGGCCATCTCGTACCCGGGGATGACCTCACCCTCCATGTCGACGGTCATGAGGTAGTTGCAGCCTTCGGTTGACTCGCCGTGATACGAGGTCTCGACGAAATATTCGGCATCGACGCGCTTGCCCATCAAGCGCCCCTGCATGTCCGTGAACGCGACGACCACCGTGTCGATCTCGCCGGCCGAGACGGCGTGCGCGAGGTGCTCCTTGGTCAACACGCCTATTTCTTTTGGTGGCGGCCGCGAGCCCTGGCGACGAACCGCTCGAAGAGCCTGCGCGCCCATGGCAGGTCGGTGGTGAGCTCTTCTGGATGGCACTGGACCGCGACGATCAGCCCGTCGTTCGATTCAACGCCCTCCACGGTTCCGTCCTCGCCGCTGGCGGTCTGCTGCAGGCCGGCGGCCAGCCTCTTGATCGCCTGGTGATGCAGGCTGTTGACACGAACCTTGTGCTCTCCGGCCGCCCGGCCAAGCTCAGACGTCGGGTCGACATCTATGGTGTGAGCGAGGTGGCGGCGACCGAGCGAGCGCACCTCATGGCCCTCCAGGTGCTGCACCAGTGATCCGCCCATGGCGACGTTGATCACCTGCTGCCCGCGGCAGATGCCAAGCACCGGGATCTCTCGTTCCCTCGCCTGGCCGAACAACGCCAGCTCCGTCTCGTCCAGCTCGGGGTCGGTGTCTCCAAGCTTCGCGTCCCGCCGCTCCCCATAGAACGACGGGTCGACATCCCAGCCACCCGGCAGAAGAAGCCCGTCAACGTCGGGAAGCGCCTTGGTCCCCGGCACCAGATCAACCGGCTCGGCACCCGCCGCCGCGACGGCGCGGCGGTACGGCGCGTAGTACTCCAGGCCCCGACGGGGCTGGACGGTGATCCCGATCTTCGGACGTTCATCCCTCACTGAGGGCATTCGCTCAACTGACGAGGGCGCCGCCAAGCTCGGCTTCGATCTTCGCAAGCTCTTCCACAGTCCCTTGGACCTTCGGTCCCTTGAACCAATTCTTCGCGGAGAGGAACCAGTAGCCTCCCGAGTAGATCAACACTACCGCGACCGCCACGATGGCGAAGTTGAAGGTGGCCAGCGTGTTGCCGGGGGCGGCCTGCGGAAGTACGAAGAGGATCGTGATGCAAACGATCCAGATCACGGCGATCCATCCGACGAGCGCGCTCCATCGTCCGAGGTGCCAGGGCCCGCGCTGGAATTTGCTTCCCGCCAGCAGCCGGAGGAGGATCGGAATGCCGTACGCGATGTACAGGCCAATCACGGCAATCGACGTTATCGCCGCGTAGGCGGTCGGGTTCCACAGATACGGGAGGCCGAGGATCAAGGCCCCCACCGCGGCGAACCAGATCGAGTTGGTCGGAGTCCTGGTGCGCGGATTGACTTTGTGCCAGAACTGCGACCCGGGCACGGCGCCGTCGCGCGAGAAGGCGTAGATCATTCGCGAGTTGGCGGTCACCGAGGACATCCCACAGTAGAACTGAGCGCCGATGACGATGAGAAGGAGCAGGGCAGCTCCGTTCTTACCAACCGCGTCGATGAAGATCACGGCCGGCGCGGCGCCCGCAGCTCCTGCCGCGGTTGCGTAGTCAGCATCGTTGATCGCCTGCGTTACGCCAATGAGCAAGATCCAGCCCGCGATCAGCGAGATGATGATCGACCAGACAATGCCACGCGGACCGCTGATGGCAGCGTTGTGTGTTTCCTCGGTCATGTGCGCCGACGCGTCGTAACCCGTGAATGTGTACTGAGCCATGAGAAGGCCGGTCAGAAAGACAAAGGTCGACGCTCCCGCGAAGCTGAATCCTGTGAGGTTTACGAACTTGGTGAAGACGTACGAGGGGGACTGGTGATATTTCGAGAACAGGAACAGGACGCCGACGATGATCAGGACTCCGACGATGTGCCACCAGACCGAGATGTCATTGAGCCGCGCGACGAGACTGACCCCGAACGTGTTGAGAAGCCCATGGACGAACAACACCACCGCATAGATGACGATGATGGAAAACCGCGAGCCCAGGCTTGTGGAAGCGTTGAGCGGGTTCGGCCATGAGGAGTCGAAGAGGCTGACGAAATAGTTGATGAAGAAGGCGAGTCCAAAATCGATCCCGGCCGTGATCGCGACTTGCCCTAACAGGTTGAACCACCCGGTGAACCAGCTCCACGCGGCGCCATTGGCACCGCCTAGCTTCGCGGACCAGTAGTAAAGACCGCCGGCCGTGGGATAGCTGGAGCACACCTCGGCCATCGCCAGCCCCACAAGAATGACCATGATGCCCACGAGCGGCCAACCAATGGTGATGACCGCCGGTCCGCCGTTGGTCATGCCGAAGTAGTAGAGCGTCAGGCAGCCGGAGAGGATCGAGATGATGGTGAACGAGACAGCGAAGTTCGAGAAGCCACTCATCCTGCGGCGCAGCTCCTGCGCGTACCCCATCCTATGCAGGGTTTCGACGTCGGCGGAATGGGCCTGGACGCTCATTGATCTCTCCCCTTTCAGGCGCCCGCTTCCCGACGAGCACCATTGACCGCTATTGGCGTTGCGGCGAAGCTAACAGGCGCTAGGATCCTTGTCAAGAATAATTCGAGCGGGGGCACAATGGGCGAGGATGTAATAAACGTCACAGGTCCCGAAACGCGGGTGGCGGAGTTGGTCAGGAGCTGCCTCAACGGCTTGAGTCCGGCCGAGCGCAAGCTCGCCCGGGTCCTCCTGGCCTCCTATCCGATCGCGGGGCTGGAGAGCGTCGCCAGGTTCGCCGAGCGCGCCCAGGTCAGCCCGCCGACCGTCACGCGCTTCATCACCAAGCTCGGCTTTAGTGGCTATCCCGAGTTCCAGGAGACGCTGCGCCACGAGGTGCAGGCGCGGCTCAGCTCACCCCTCACCCGCTACCGTGACGACCAGCCCGCGCGCGGAACCGAGTCGGTGCTAAGCGATGCGCTCGACGTCGCCGGCGAGAACCTGAAGGCGACGCTGGATGTGCTGTCGCATCGCGACGTCAACGAGGCGGTGGAGATCATCGGAGACGTGCGGCGCCGCGTCATGGTGCTCGGCGGACGGGTCAGCGCACCGCTCGCGCGCTATCTGGCCGCGCAGCTCCATCTCCTGCGACCGGGCATCGGCCTCGTGGACTCCGAACGCAGCGCGCCGGCGCAGCAGCTGATCGACATGCGAAGGAACGACGTGCTTATCGTGTTCGACTACAGGCGCTACCAGTCGGACACGATCGAGAGCGCCCGCGTGGCTGCCGCGCAGGGCTGCAACGTCATCCTGTTCACTGACCCCTGGCTCTCGCCGGCCTCGGCCTTCGCCCGCCAGGTGGTCGTGACGAGCGTCGACATGGTCGGCCCGTTCGATTCCCTGGTGGGCGCGATGGCCGTCGTCGAAGGAGTGGTCGCCGCCGTGCTCAGCCGACTCGGCCCTCGTGCCCAGTCCCGCATGCAGAGCCTCGAACGGCTGCGGGCCGGCGACGTGCTGGCCGACGCCGACCAACCGTCGGGGTAGCGGCCGATGGGCCACCGGTGGCCGAACCCAAAAGCGATGGACGCGGTCAAGCGGGCACAGCGGATCAGGTGTTTTCGAAAAGAGCGACGAGGTTTCCCTCGGAATCTTCAAAGTGCGCGATCGCCCCATGCTCCCCGCCTTGAGTTTTTGGCATGACGACTTTGCCGCCATGCTTTTCGACTGCGGTCATCGTGGCGTCGATGTCCGGGACGCTGAAGAACACGACAGTCCCGGTCCTCGACGGCGTCCGTCCGGGCGCCTGAACTAGGCCGCCCGAGCTCCCGACCGCGTTCTCCGGTCTCGGAAACCAGGCCATCCGCACCCCACCCATGTCGAACACTTCCAGGTTGGTTCCGAGGACCTGTTCGTAAAACGCCCTGGCACGGTCCAGGTCGGTTACCGGAATCTCGAACCAGTTGACCGGGTTGCCGCTTTCGGTCATTCCGCGCTCCTTTCCGGGTCGGTGCCCGGCCGCGAAAGGAGTATGAAATGGATAGGATTCGTAGGCGAGCCTGCACTTGAGACTCGCATCGGGGGGACGTTTGGTAGCTGCCATCGAACGTAATCCAATCGCCCGGGTTTCAGCGGGAGCGGGCGTCCTGATCCTGGTTGGTTCCGTCGCGGTCGCCGCTTTCAACTCGTTGGAACCGAGCAGTCCGAGCACCCTGTGGCCGGCGAAGGTTCCGCCCGTGGTCGGGCTCTGCACCGTGCAGCTGAACGATGACCAGAATGGCAACGTCTCGCCGCTGTTTTGCCCGGGCGGCGAGGTCAACACGCTCGCCTGGAGCTACTACGCGCAGGAACAGCTTCAGGTCATGGCCGCCGGCCCACACCCCAACCCCGCCAAAGTCGAGACCGCCGTCCAGCAAGACCTGGAGGCCAGGGCGTCGGCGACGATGGAATGCAATGCGGCCACGCTGGCGGCCGCGTACTACGGCTGGAATTTCCACATCAAACCAGTGAACGGCCTGCGCCTCGACTGTCCGATTCAGGGTCAGTTCTGAATCCACGCTTCCTCGACACCTTTCTCGAATTCGATCATTCGGAAACGAATGGTCGGGCCGGGATCGCCCGGCTCGAATTCGGCTCGAATTCGGAGCGAGAAAGCCTGGGTAGACTCGTTAAACGAGGTAGCCGATGAGTGATCGCATCTCAAAGGTCGGGGTGAGCGTCGCAGGCGAACGCATGGGCGTTCTGAGAGTCCTGCTGCAGCTGGCTGTGGTCGCGCTGGCTTACTGGCTGGCGGCCGTCGTCAGCCTGCGGTTGGCGCTCGTCCACGGCCAGGTAACGCCCATATGGCCCCCCACCGGGATCGCCCTGGTCGCGATCCTCGTGTTTGGCCGGCGGGTGTGGCCGGCCGTGTTCGTCGGGGCGCTGGCGGTCAACCTCCCGATCGGCCCAACAGCGTTGGGAGCCGCCTTCATCGCGGCCGGCAACACGCTCGCGCCCCTCACCGCCGCGGCTCTCTTGAGGCGCGCTCATTTCCGGATCGAGCTGGACCGCCTGCGTGACGCCGCGGCCATCGTCCTGCTCGGTGCCCTGACCGCCATGACGATCAGCGCCACCGTCGGTAGTTCGGTGCTGGTGCTGTGGGGCGGCGTGCCGCTCGACAGCTTCTGGTCGACGTGGGCGGTCTGGTGGACGGGCGACGCGATGGGCGTGCTCCTGGTCGCGCCGTTCATCCTCAGCCTTCTGCCCAACGCCAGCGCTCCGGCGCCGACGGTGCGAACGGCATTGGAGCTGGTCGCACTCCTGCTGCTGATCGGCGTCGTGACCTACCTGCTCTTCCAGAACGACCTGCGTCTTGAATACCTCGTCTTTCCGCTCATCATGCTGGCGGCCTGGCGCTTCCGCCTGCGCGGCGCGGCGCCCGCGGCTCTGGTCGCATCGGGGGTCGCGATCTGGGCGGCCGTGCAGGGAACAGGTCCTTTCGGCAACGAGAACCTGTTCCAGAAAATGGTCACCCTGCAGGTCTTCAACGTCTTCCTCGCTCTCACCTCTTTCGTGCTGGCGGCATTCATCGATGCGCGTTACCGCGCAGCAGAGATGACCCGGCTCTACGTGTCCGCCACCGCGGCCAGCCAGGCCAAGAGCTCCTTTCTGAACATGGCGGCCCATGAGCTGCTGACTCCACTGACTGTGTTCACTGGATACCTGTCGCTGCTGTCAGGCGGCTCGCTCGGCAAGGCGCCCGACTCATGGGAAACGCCCATCAACATCCTCATGCAGAAGACCCGCGAGATGGAGAGAATCGTCAGCGACCTGCAGAACGCCTCCAGCCTGGAGGTCGGAGACCCGAACCTCGGACGAGAGGTCGTCGACCTGGGCAAGGTCGTCAACGAAGCGGTTGAGCGGGCTCATCCACGAGCCGCGCTGCTGCGTGCCGAGGTCGTCGTCAACGTGCCCCCCGATCCGGTTCTGGTGGAGGCTGACGAGGATCACCTCGGCCGCGTCATGGACGACCTCATCAACAACGCCTTCACGTACACGATCCGCGCGCCGCGGCTCGTGATCGGGCTGTCCAGGCGATCTCGCAAGGCAATCGTTGAGGTCGAAGACAACGGAGTCGGCATCCCCGCGGCAGAGCGCGAGCGGGTCTTCGACCGGCTCTACCGGATCGTCGATCCGCAAGTCGTGGTTCCAGGCATCGGCCTTGGCCTCTACATCTGCCGCCAGCTCGCGCAGAGCTATGGCGGCAGCCTCGTGGTCGAGAGCAGCAAGCCTGGCAAGGGCAGCGTCTTCGCGCTGGCCCTGCCCCTCTCCCGCTCCTCGACCGCAAAGCTGCGGGAGGCGCGGGCGGGGTAACGCTCCGCTAGCGGCGGAAGTCTGAGATCCACCGCCAGGCGGGAAACCTCTTCTCGATCAGGTGGTCCACGCTGAAGCGGCCCGCGTCGACCAGCAGGAGCGCGCCGAAGACGAAGCTGTAGATGATCGCCGCGCCCACGTCCGTGGTGGTCCCGGGCATGTAGGGACCGCCAAATCCCTCAGCCACCGACCACACGAAGAGTCCATACAGGATTCCCAATGAGTAGGTGAACCGGCGCGCGAACCCGGTCAAGAGGGCTACCGCGAGGTATGTCTCGGTGCTCGCGGTCATGAGGCCGAAAATCGGAGCGCGACCCGAAACGACAAACTGCCACAGCCCGAACCACCAGTTGAGGAAGCCGGGCTGCCCTTTGGCGACGCCTGAGAGAATCTGCTGGAAGTTGGCCTGGAACGCCGGCTGCCATTTGAGGCTCGCGTCGACTGCCCAAATCACGCCGAATGCGATCCGCAGCATCGTGAGCCCCATCACGCGGCGCGAGTTGATGACCCAATTCCCGGAGGGCTGCGTGGGGCGCGGGCGCACTGTCAAGCGAAGCGGCCTCGGCGCCGCGGCCACCACCTCCGTGTCGATCATTTGCAATTTCATCGCGTCTCCTTGTCCGGTTCGTCCAGTGTTTTCTTGTCCCAGACAACTACGGACCGCCGTTACCGAATCGGTGAGGCCGCCTTCCGCTCCGCCCGGTTCCGCTCCCAGCGCGCCTCGGCTTCGCCGATCGGAGTCGAGGCGGGCCCCATCACGAAAGGCCAGAGCTCCTGACCGATCCGGCGCCAGTTGGCGGTGGCGTTGAGGCTGCCGAGCACCGCGTAGAGACCCAGGTTGATCCGCTGCAGGACCACGTACGTTCTTGGAACGTCGCTATACGGGGCAAGCGGCCCCTTCGCATCGAAAAAGCGCCTCACGATCGCCGACGCGAAGGCAGGCGTGATGGTCATCGGCGCGTCCTGCAGCACCGTGGAGTAGAAGAGACCAAAGCGATCGACGACCGTTTCGGTCGGCACCGGCGCGCCTGGCTTGAGGAATCCCGCGCGTTCCAGGGCGGACCGGAAGCATTCGCCGTCCTTCTCGATCACGAGACAGCGCAGGGCTTCGACCAGCGGCACCAGGTCTTGATCGTTGAAATGCTTGGTGAGCCCGAAGTCGAGAAAGGTTACGCGCCCGCGCCCATGGAAAAGGTAATTGCCTGGGTGCGGATCGCCGTTGAACGCGTGCAGCTGATAAAGGCTGCGCGAGACGAAGCGGTTGATCGTCTCAGCGGCCATGTCCCGCTCGTGCTGGTCCCACTGCAGGACCTCTTCGAAGCGCTCACCGCTGACCAGCTCGGTGGTCAGGACCCGGGCGGTGCTGAGCTCGCGCACCACGTGCGGAACATGGATGACCGGGTGACCTTCGTAATACTGGGCGAACAGCTCCTGGTTGTCCGCCTCGAGGAGGTAATCGACCTCTTCGCGAAGCCGCTCGCCCAGCTCTTCGATAAACGCATGCGTGTCCATGCCGGGAAACGCCGCGGATACGACCCGGCGCAGCAGCGCGACGTTCCGCAGGTCCGACGTGATGCTGCGGGCTATGCCCGGGTACTGCACTTTGACGGCGACCGCCCTGCCGTCCCGAGTGATCGCGCGGTGCACCTGCCCGATCGACGCGGCCGCAAAGGGCCACGCGTCCCATTTCGCAAAGACCCGCTCCGGAGCGTCCCCAAGCTCGTCGACGATCACCGACGACGCCAGCTCCGGGCTCATCGGGGGAGCGTTGTGCTGCAGGCGACCCATGGCTGCGCGGAACGTCTGCGGCATGTCCTCGTCGACGTAGCTCGCCATCTGGCCGAGCTTCATGAGCACTCCTTTCATGTACCCGAGCTCCTCGGCGACCTCCTCGGCCGAGCGCAGCGCCAGGTCGTGGCGGAGCTCCGTGCGTCGCTCCACCGACGCGAAGAGCAACTGGGGGGATCGCGCGACGTAGCGTCCTCCGATGCGCAGCGTCAGGCGAGCGAGTGGCGCGAGGCGGCCCAGCCGCGTCTGGCGAATCAACTCGCCCGGCCCGCGGCGGCTCACTGTCGCGTGCGCAGCTCTATGCGCTCTCGTGCCTCCATCACCCCAGGCAGCGATTCGAAGCCGAAATCCAGCGCTCCGATGAGCTGCCGAACGTGGTCGCGCCCCACCAATTCGGGATCGGGCTTTCCAAATCCGTACATGGAGCGAGCCCAACCGGGCAGCGTCCCGACGGCAACCTTCCCGATGTCGTGCCACAGCTCGCGCATGTCCTCGCCGAGGCCGGGTGGGTCGAGCACGACCGAGATCGCGTCGAGCGCGGCCGGCGTGGCCCGAAGCGGTTCCACCGACTCGATGTACTCCTGGAGCGCCGCCACGCTGGCGGGAACCTGGTCCGCGGGGACGCCGACCAGCTCGGCGAACCTCACCATCTCCGCCACATAGAGGTCCGCGTCGGCCGCCTCGAGCGTGCGGCCGTAGCGCTGGACGATCTGGACGATCGAATCGACCATCGCAGCGTGAATCCAGAGCAGCAGGGCGGGGTCCGCGGCGTGGTATTCGAGGCCGGTCACGCCGTCTGTTCCATTCACGTGGCGGTGGATCGCGCGCACGCGAGCGGCCGCCTGGTCGGCGGCGGCGGTGTCGCCGTAGGTGACCGTCAAGATGTAGCCGCTCGTGGCGGCAAGGCGCCCCATCGGATCCTGCTGCCAGTTGCTGTGCTGGGCAACTCCCGCCATCGCGAGCGGATGCAGCGCCTGGACCATGAGCGAGCGCAGTCCCGCTACGGCGAAGCTGCGATCTCGATGCACGCGCCAGACCACGCTGCGCGGACCGAACAGGCCGTCATCGGCCGGGTGCTCCGCGACCGCTCGCGTGAGGGCGCGGGCCAGCGGGTCAAGGATGTCGAGGCTCGACTCGGGCTGCCGGTCCACCTCAGGCTCGGGGCGCATTCTGGCTCGCGAGGCGCATGAGCTCGACCTGGTACCTGCCGTCGATCATGCCGGCCTTCACTTTGGGCTGGAGCGAGACGATCCGCTCCCAGTCAGCGTTCATCAGCCGGGCGCCGGAGAGGGAGATGGCGGCGTAGAGCTCGAGTGCCCGGCTGAAGCAATACTGTGCGCGGGCTTCCTGACCGCGGACCTCGCGAATCGTGCCCTCCTCCGCCAGCAGGGCCGCGTACATGCGGACGCGGTCGAGGTCAAACTTCCCAACGAACTCGACCACGCTTATGGCATCGAGGCGTTCGAACACCGGGCCCAGGTTGCCGACCACCAGCTCAGAGGTCCTGCTGACCGTGATCAGGGCCAGGTCGAAATCACCCGCGCGGACCGCCGCCACTATGGCACCGATGGCCTGTGCGAACTGCTGGATCATCCGCTCGATGTAGTCGCGCTGAACCACGCTCACGCGGCCACCCTCCTGCGCCTTGCCGTCACCGTAAGCGCAATCAACAGCACAACGATCAGTCCGGCCGCCGCAACGCCGGCCAGCAGCACGACCGGGATCGGCCCCGCCGCCGTGCGGACCGCCGCCGGTGCGGGACGAAACGCTGCGCCTGGCGCTCCCATGGCCACCACGATATGACCTTCGCCGTGGCTGGTCCCGTTGTCGAGGATGATCGTCATCACCCGGCACGAGCTCAGGTCACACCGCACCGCCACCAGACCGGCGCCACCCTCGGTCCCGATCAGGAGATCGCCGGGTGCTCCTCCGGCGCGCGCGAGGTCGGCACCATCGAGCGCCAGCAGGTTGTCTGTCCCGGGATGCGGGTTACCTGGAGTGGCGCGATCGGCGAAGTAAACAGTGGCGCTTGCGAGGTCGAGATCGGGAATGAAGCCGGCCGCCTCGACTCCGGTGTCCCCGCCATGCGCGAGGTCCGGCGTCGCCACCACCTGCGAGGTTCCGTCCGGCGCGATCGCGTACACCTTTCCGGAAAGCTCGTCTGGGGCGATCAGGTCGCCGGCGAACTTTCCGAAGGTTGGTGGCGCCACCGCCAGGCCTCCTTCGACAACCGGCGCCTGCGCCGTGATCACGGTCACCTGGCCGTCGCCGTCGATCGCGGCAACCGTGCTGTGGCCGGGGTGAGCGCCCGTCACCAGCAGCCGGTAGCCGAAGCCGCCCGTCTCGTCAAACGTGATGCCGTTCATCAGGTCGACGCCTGCGATGTTCGCAAACGGGTGGGCGATGCCCGAGGAATCGATCCTCAGGATCCCCCCGACCGGCTTGAGCTGTAGGACGAACAGCTCATCGAGCCGGAACGTGGAGTGGCTTGCCACAGCCTCGGGGACGACCGCGATGTACGGCTCCTCACCGCCCGCGCCACCGTAGCCATCGGGGCCGCCGGCAAATCGTTCTTGGACGCCTGTGGCCTGGTTCAGCAGAAACAGCTTGCCGCCGGCGGCCACCACGAGCCTTCCGTCTGAGCGCGGGCCCGCCACGTCGAACACGTGTGGAATCGGGTCCGCGGACGGCCACAGCACCGGCCCGGACGCCGCGCCGATGGCCACCATCAAACCCAAGGCCACAACGACCAGGTTCAGGTTCTCACCGGATAAAGCCACGGTATTGCCGCATGACAAGCTGCGTTTGGAGCTGCCTCATGGTGTCGAGGGCGACGCCGACCACGATGAGAATCGCCGTTCCGCCGAGGTACATCTGCTGCTGCGAGATGCCAGAGATCTTGCCGGCCGCCATGGGCAGGATCACCGTTATGAAGCCGAGGAAGGTGGCGCCGGCGAATGTGATGCGATTCATCACGCCCGTCAGGTAGGCGCCTGTCGGCAGCCCAGGACGGATCCCCGGGATGAAGCTCGCGTAGCGCTTGAGGTTGTCCGCCACGTCGTTCGTCTCGAAGGTGATGGCCGTGTAGAAGTAGGTGAAGCCGAACGTCAGGAGGAAATAGAGCGCGTTGTAGGTGATCGCCATCGGCACGTTGGAGGTGGTGGGCGAGAAGTTGCCGTTGACCCATGTGGCCGCCTTGTAATACCAGGAGCCCGACGGCGCGCCGACGAAGTAGTTGGCGACGATCGTGGGCAGGAACATGACCGAGATCGCGAAGATGATCGGGATCACGCCCGCGTGGTTCACACGGATCGGGAGAAAGCTGGCACGGCTCTGCACCTGCTTGAGACCGACTGTGCGCTGCGCGGACTGGATGGGAATCTTCCTGACCGCCTGCTGGACCTCGATGATCAACGCGGTCGTCACGATCGCGATCACGCCGAAGATGATGAAAGGTACGTATGCCGAGAGGCCACCGCCGCTCGGGTTGGCCGCGGCGAAGACGGACGCGACGCCCTGGGGCCCGCGACCGATGATCCCGGCGAAGATGATCAGAGAGATGCCGTTGCCGATGCCGTACTCGGTGATCAGCTCGCCGAACCACATCAGCATCACGGTGCCGGCGGTGAGCACCAGCACGATCTCCCCGCGCTGGAACCAGTCCAGGGCAGGAAGGATGGCCGGGCTCGTGTTCTGGAACAGCACCGTGAACCCGTAAGCCTGGCCCGCCCCGAGTACGACTGTCAGGTAGCGGCTCCAGCGCTGGATGCGGCGGCGGCCCTCCTCACCATCTTTGGAGATCTCCTTGATGCGCTCGGAGATCACGGTCATGAGCTGCATGATGATCGTGGCGTTGATGAAGGGATTCATGCCCATCGCCACGAGGCTGAAGGTCGAGAGTCCTCCTCCGGAGAAGAGATCGAGCAGTCCGAGCAGTGGCTGCGAGTTGAAGAGCTGAGACAGCGCGGCATGGCTTGCCCCGGGGATTGCGACGTTGGCGAAGAGCCGGAAAACGACGAGCATCCCGAACGTGAACAGGATCTTGTTGCGCAGCTCCGGCAGCCGGAGAGCGTTGGCCATCGACTGGATCAGATTCACTTTGGATCACAAATACGTCCGGCTGTTACGTCAGTAGATGAAGCCGATCAACGGAACGCCACCGGGTTGAATCAGCCGTCGATCCACGGTGTCGAACGCGACCCAGTTCATCTCGGCGACCACCCACGACCCGTCTGCGTTCACAGACTCCACGTACGCGACGTGGCCGTAGCCGCTCTCCCAGGTGACCATGATGGAGCCCGGTCGCGGAGTCCTGCCGGTCAAAAAGCCCATGGCCTGCGCGTTTCCATACCAGGCCCACGCGTCGCCCTGCCACGGTATCTGCCGGCGGTTGTAGACGTAATAGGTGCAGTTGCCGAAGGCGAAGCGGTTTCCGGCAGCCGTGGGAACGACGGGACCGGGCCCGAGCACCGTGTAGCCGCGTCCGCGAAACCCGGCGGTCGGTCGCGACGATTGCGCGGCTGGCGCGAGATCAGGTCCGCGACCGGCCGGCACGACCAGCTCGAGACCCGCCGGCAGTGGGTCGTCCGCCCCGTAGCGAAGACGGTTGAAGTCGACGACGCTCGCGGCGTCAACGTGGAAGCGGTTGGCGAGGTTCGTGAGCGTGTCGCCCGCGGTCGAGACCAGCGCAACTCCGGCGACCGGTGGCAGGAGCAGGTCGGCTCCCACCGCAGGCTCGCTGCCAACTCGTGAAAGCGTCGCAAGGTTGGACCAGCGCACGGACTCTTCGGGGATGCCGTGCTGTTAAGCGATCGAGGCGACGGGGTCGCCGGCGTGGACGGTTTCGTGCAAGACCGTGTGCGGGAGGACGGGCGCGATCGGGATCTCGAGTGGTTTGATGATCATCCCTGCCTGGATGCCGTCGGACGGCACGTCACCCGCCGACGCCGCGTTCACGCTGCTGGGTGCGAGATGCGGGCCCGTGAAGCCCCTGTCGAAGAACCGTATGCCCGCGATCGATGCCGAGACCAAAAGCAGCATGCCGTGGCTGATCAACCGGTTGAGCCTCACGACCACCACCCCCTTGCCGTTGATCGCTCAACTACGGGGCCCGTTACGGGAGCGGCGCCGCTCGAGGTGGCGCCGCTCCCGCACGTTGTTGTGAGCTAGAAGCCTCGCTGGGCCGCATCCGCCGCTTCAGCCAGCTCCATGACCGTGGAGAAGAACTCGGGAGACTGGCCGTCGAAGAGGCGATCGGCTGTGAACGATTTGATCGTCGCCACCGCGCCAGCGTTCTCGATCGAGGTTGGACGGATGACAGAAACCTCGGGCAGTCCGGCTCGCCCGAGGAAATCAGTTGGCTCGGGCAGGATCAGGTTGGTCTGGGACAGCTCGGAGTTCTTGGCGTTGAGGTCCGGGAAGATGATCCCCGTGATCGGATCGACGACGCCCGCCAAGGGCTGAGCGACCGCGTTGCCCATCTTGTCGTGCCACAGCCCGAAGTGGTCCACCTCGACCCCGCCGATGCTGATCACGATCCGCAGGACCTCCAGGTCTCTGACCTTGAGAGCGAGCGATGAGTAGAGGCTTGCCCCACCCTGCTCGATGTATCCGAAGTGGAACCCGGCGGTGTTGGCGATCGCCTGCATGCGGCGCGCCGGGGCCGTCACCGGCGGTACCGGTTGGTCGGTCCCCGGTGGAGTTTCATTGTCGTTCAGCGGTATCGCAGGTTCGTTCACGAGGTTGACCGCCTGCGCGAAGTCGGCGCCAAGGTCCGGATTCTCCGAAGACCGGTATCGCGTGTAGAAGCGCGTGTCGACAACGAGGTTCTGGAGGTGGGTGAGGCGACGAACCTGGCGCGCGCCGGTGGCCTTGGTGCTCGGCAGGATCTTGAACTCGTCCAGGTTGACCTGCTGCGCGCCACGTGAGGCCAGGTACGCGTTGAGAAACGCGGCGTGGCTCTCCTCGTCGTCGGTGTTGTCGCTGATGTACTGAGGCATGTCGCCGTCGAGATTCGAAAGGGCGGCGATGTACGAGGGGTTGCCGCCGTCGGCGCCGCCGAGCTCGTTGTACTGCTGCCAGAGATCAGTCTCGATGAGCTCCGCCGCGGCCAGGAATCGAAGGATCGCCACGTCACCAGATGTGAGTGAGCTGACAGCGATCAGGGGCCTGTCCTTCGTGCCGGCCGCTTTGACACCTGCTGCCAGGAGGCCGCTGGTAGGGATCAGCGCCCCGGCCACGCCGAGCCCTTTCAGGAACGCCCGCCGCCGGACGACGCTGTTCCAGCGGGCGCTCAGGTCTTCGCTTTTGTCTTCCACGAGTCCACTCCTTGAATGCGCAGCGGGTGTTGCGACCGGTTCGAGTTTCTTCAAGACGGCCGCGGCAGGTCTTGCTGCCGGCGACTTGATACGGCTCTTGGTTACAAAACTCCGTGTAACGCCAATTCGTAGTTGCGGCTGACATGGCGAGAGCGGACTTGAGGTTGCGCGAGTGCACCTGAAGGGCGACAAACGGCCTGCTCTGAGCGTCATCCGGGGCCTCACGTACGTGGAGCAGTGCCAGGTCTTCAACCGCTGGTTCCTGCCCACCTATCAGGCCTCGTTTCGTTGGACCGGCAACCGATCCGACGCCGAGGACGCGACCACCTGGGTCTTTAGGAACGCCGTGGGACTGGTGCACCTGCCGGAGCTCGTGAGCGTGGTCGACGACATCGTCGCCGACGCGACGCTCGAGGCCGCAAGCCGGCACTGGTGCGACCGCTATGGCGTGGTCCGGCTTCGCTGCGCCGGGATCGCCGCCTTCGAGGCTGGGTTGGCGGGCCGGGCGGCCGTAACGCTCGAGTCGCTGGTCGAAGGTCTGTCCTCGGAGATGCGTTTGGTGATCGTTCTCCGGTTCCTTCGCAAGCGGAACATGTCTTCGATCGCGACCCAGCTGGGCGTTCCGGCGCGAACCGCCAACGCTCTTCTTCTCTCAGCTCTCTCCAAGGTCGCTGAAGGGATGGGCTTCGAGTCCGCGGCGAGCGGCGACCAGGTCCAAGCCGGCCAGGTGGCGGCGTTCGTCGCTGACCTGATCGGGTGGCGGCGACCCCTGCGTTTCGAGGCCACGCCGTCCGCCTGGGCCGCACTGCTCGCCGCCACCCACCTGCAGGCCGCGGTCGCGGGCAACGACCTACCCACAACCCGGTTTGTCCGGTCGCTGGAAGAGTCGTTCGAGGCCCAACAGGTGGCTCGGTCCAGGAGCCATGTAACGAACCCCCGTATCTGGAGTGCGTGAGTCCGGAGAAGTCCTGCCACACCCATGGGTTTCCGGATTGGGTGGATCGCATATCGTGCTTGCGGTGACCGAGCTGCGCCTCGTCGGATCCCCCGAGCCCGATGACCTTCGAGGGGCCGAAACAGCGGTCTACCCCGATTGGGAGGCCGTCTATGAGGACAACGTCGTGGGGATCTACCAGCTCGTCTTCAGAAGGGTCGGAAATGCCGCCGATGCCGAGGATCTGGCCGCGGAGGTCCTGATGCAAACGCTCAAGACGTTGCGCCTGCCGGCCCCGGTCCACAACGTGCGCGCGTACCTTGTGAAAACGGCGCGCACCGTGCTCGCCGACCACTGGCGGCGCCATTACGCGGCCCAAGACGCCGCGGCTGAGCTTCAGCAGGTTCCGCCCGACGCCCTGATCAGCCCCCACAACAGCGCCGCGGCGGAACGCGCGGAGAGGCTCCTGTCGCTGCTGCCTGACAACTTCAGGCGCATCCTCGAGCTCCGCTTTCTGCGCGGCTACTCCGTGCGCGAAGCGGCCAATGAGCTCGGCGTGACAGAGTCCAATGCTCGCGTGCTGCAGTTTCGCGCGCTGCGGAAGGCGGCCGACCTCGGACTGGAGGTGCTCACATGACAGACTCGCCGGCCGACCGCGTCGCCCGCTTCGTCGACGACCTGCTTCACGGCCGCAGGCCGCGCCGCTTCGACGCGTCGCACGAGGAAGTGGAAGCAATGACGGCGGCCGCAGGGTTTGCCTCAGCTCGCGTGGGCGCCGACCTTCCGAGCAAAGCAGCGCTGGACCGGATCCACGGCCGGCTCGCCGCGGCACTGGACGAAAGCCCGGCCCTCGACCGTCACGTGACTCGCCGCATGCTGCTGCGGACCTTTGGCACCGCTGCCGCCGCGATGGTCATTGGCGTGGCGCTGGACGAGGTGGCGACAAGGCAGGGCAAAGCGCCGGTTCAAGGCGGCGACGGCGGATCCACCGTGCTGATGCCGGACGGCGGAGCGTGGAAGCCTGTGGCGTCGATCACGCAGCTCCCCGCGGGTCACGCGATGACCGTTTCTACCGGTGCGATCGATGCGATCGTCGTCAACGACGGCGGCTCGATCAGCGCGGTTTCGGGGATCTGCACTCACCTTGGGTGCAAGCTACAGCCGGATGACCCTGGCAAGAAGCTCGACTGCCCGTGCCATCAGACCGCCTTCGGCTGGACCGGGAAAGTCCTCTATTACAGGCTCAAGACCTCGCCGCCGAACCTGCCACAGATCCCCTCGCGAGTGAACGGCGACCAGATCGAGCTGTTCGTCGTCTGAGCGCGCTCCTGTAGCCCTGGGGTAGCAGCCATTCGGGCACAAACGGCCGCGTTGCTCGCTGTAATGGGCGCCCGTAGTTGGTTCCGAAATGAGCACGGACCAAAAGCCTTCGAGGCAACCGACCAGGCGAACCTTCCTTGCCTGGTGGATGACATCGATCCTGACCGCAACGGTCGTCGCCGCGCTCTCACCGATCGCCGTCTACATCTTTCCGCCGCGCAACCCTAACCAGACCAAGCAAAAGATTCGTGTCACGCTCGACACGCCGGTCGACGCGCTCAAAGAAGGCGGTGTCTCCCGATTTGCAGCTCCCGCCGGAATGGCGTTCGTGATGGCCGACGGCGGTGAGGGAAATACCGCGGGCGACCCGACCTTCGCCGGCTACCTGACCCGCGATCGGGGAACGTTGCGCGCACTCGCGATCACGTGCCCACACCTCGGATGCTCGTACGCATATGACGATGGCAAGAGGCATTTCGTCTGCCCGTGCCATGGCTCGGAGTTCGCGCTCGACGGCGCGCTCCTGCACGGACCGGCCACCAGTCCGCTATCACATCTGACCTGGTCGGCCGGACCAAACCCGAATGAGATCGACGTGGATGGACTCAACATTGGCAGCTGAGTCCTGCGCGATCTCTTTTTGTAACGCAGCTGCATATCTAGCTGCGTTCACTTCGAACGAAATGGAGATTGCGTAAACAAATGGTTCGGACGATTGCGCTCATCACCGCCTCGATTGGCGCTGCACTGGTTGCAGCGTCATGCGGAGGCTCTGCTTATGGATCGACATCAGCTTCTTCAGGCGGGGGGTATCCCGGCGCAGCCGGTACCCCTCCAGGCTCGTCGGGGCCCTCCGCCACCATCGCGGTGCGAAGCACCACGTTGGGTCAGATCCTCGTCGACGGCGGCGGCCGGACCCTCTACCTCTTCGAGGGCGACTCGGGTACAGCTTCGTCGTGCTATAGCGCTTGCGCGGGGGTGTGGCCGCCGGCGACGGCGACCGGGACCCCCGTGGCCGGCGCCGGCGTTCATCAATCCCTGCTCGCCGCCGTGGCTCGCAAAGACGGCTCGATGGAGCTCGTCTACAACGGCCACCCGCTCTACTACTTCATCTCCGACAAGCAGCCTGGCGACACCACCGGTCAGGCCCTCAGCAGCTTCGGCGCCGACTGGTATGTCCTTTCCCCAGCCGGCACCAAGATCACCAAGAGCTAGGAGTGCCTGCAGTGCTGTTTGAGAGGGCCGCAAGTCGAGATGACTCCGTCCTCGATCTCGGTTCGGGCCTGCGGCGGCAGCCGATCGTGCTGACTCTCCACGGGGTCACGCAGGTCGATCGCGACCCTGACTGGGTCTTCAGCGAGCTCCACGATCCGCGCACGTTGCTCAGCTGCGTGCCGGGAGGCAGCCTGACGAGGCTCGTTGGGCCTCGCAGGTTTGAAGCTCGAATCGCGGTGAGCGCCGGACCATTCAAGCTCACGTATTCCGGCACCGGCCGGATCGTCGACTCCGATCGGATGTTGCGAACCGCGTCGATGACGCTCAAAGGCTCAGCGACATCGAATGTGCCATCGATCCGAATCCGGATGACGATGGCCGTCCATCCCCATGTGCGTGGCTCCGAGATCCAGATGTCCTTTCGGGTCGTGGTCTCAGACCAGACGGGATGGCTGGCCCGCCCGTGGATTGACCCGATCGCGTACGAGCTGCTCGACCACACCGTGCGCAGGGTCAAGCATCAGCTCGAGGTAACCCCTCTCGTCCCGAATCCCACGGCAGCCTGACTCATCACTACCAACAGGAGAATTCGCTCATGAAGAAATCGGTCGTTGCGTTGATGGTCCTGATCGGGATCATCGTCGGAATCGGGGTGGTGGGCGCCGCCACCGGCGTCGCCAGCAATGGAACCAAGACCGCCGCCGCGCCGCCGGCGGGCGGCGAATCAGGCGCGGTCGCCATCGCCTGGAACCAGGAGCTTCTACGCATCGTGCAGACGCCCGGCGCGCAGCCGGCCACCCTCCACCCGACCCGCAGCTTCGCCATCCTGCAGGCTGCGATCTACGACTCGGTCGTGTCCATCACCAAGGAGGACCGACCCTATCTCGTCTCGGTGCCGGCAGCCGGCGGCACGCGCGTGGATGCAGCCGCGGCTCAGGCGGGCCATGACGTACTCGCTTCGCTCTACCCCAAGTGGCAGGCGGAGCTTGACAGCCAGCTGGCCACCGAGCTCGCCGCGACCCCCAATGGCACCGCGAAGCAAGCTGGAATCCAGGTCGGCCAGAGCGTCGCGAAACAGCTTGTCGCGATTCGCGCCACCGACGGTTCCGCCAACCCGGCGCCGGCGTTCGTCACGGGCACCCAGCCTGGCGACTTCCGCCCGGTTCCGCCCGCGTTCGCAGCCCCCGTCTTCACCGGTTGGGCGAGCGTCAAGCCCTTCGTCCTGGACAGCGCCTCGCAGTTTCGGCCCGGCGCGCCGCCGGCCGTTACCAGCGCCGCTTATGCGAACGCGTTGAACGAGGTCAAGAGCCTCGGCCAGAACAGCAGCACGACGCGCACCGCTTACGAGACCGTCACCGCCAAGTTCTGGGCGGGCCCGATCTGGAACACGTGGAACGAGATCGCCGACAATGCGGCCGTCGACCACCACTCGAACCTGGAGACGACCTCGCGACTCCTGGCGGTTCTGAACCTCACCTTCGCCGACAGCGTGATCGCCTTCTATGACGCGAAGTACCAGTACGCGGTCTGGCGGCCCATCACCGCAATCCGCCTGGGCGACACGATCGGCAACCCGGCCATCGTCGGAGACCCGACGTGGACGCCGCAATCCACCACCCCGTTCGACCCGTCCTTTCCCGGCGCGCACAGCACGATCAGCGAAGCGGGCGCGACGATCCTGTCGGCGTACTACGGCAACCAAGCCCAGATCCAGGTGACCTCTGACGTCCTGCCTGGCGTCGTGAGGCAGTTCATCTCCTACCAGGACATCGCCACCGAGGCGGGGCTCAGCCGGATCTTCGCCGGCGTGCACACGCGGTTGGACCACGAGGCCGGGCTCGCGCTCGGTCGCAGCGTCGCGCAGTTCGTCCTGCGCGCCGCAAACTCAGCCGATTTCGGGCGCAACGCCAACGCGGCGACACCCAGCACCGCGCCCAGCCGCTACGTGGGCGGCTACTAGAAAGACATCAACCTCTCGGGAACGGGGAGCCGGCCCCACCGGCTCCCCACCCGAGCCCAGGACCCAGCTCAAGGGCGCTGTCGGTAGGAGCGGGCGGCAGGATCAGAGGCCGAGCGCCTCTTGCACGCGGGCGAGCAGCTCGAGGGGCGAGAAGGGCTTTGCCAGATAGAAATCGGCGCCGGCGGCCATGCCGGCCGTTCGGTCGGACTCGAGGGCGCGGGCTGTCATCAGGATCACGCGGACGGCGCGAAGGCTCGGATCCCTCTTGATGGAGGCCAGAATCTCCATGCCCGTCCGCCCCGGCATCTGAACATCGAGAAGGACCAGCGAAGGCTTGTACCGTTTGATCAACGCCCAGGCTTCGTCGCCATCGGCGGCCTCTATCACCTGGTAGCTGTCGGATTCGATCGTGGTATGCACCAGCAGGCGCATGCTGGACTCGTCATCCGCGATCAGCACGAATGTCACTGCCGGCGGCGCCGGCGCCCTGCGGGCCATCAACCGCCGCTCACTCTTTGGCAAGGGCCGCGACAATCAAGCTCGCCGCCGCCTGAGTCGCCCCGGCTTCCTTGGGCAGTACAGCGGTGACGCCTACTTTCTCCAGGGCTGACAGCTCATGCGGTGCCAGCTGCTTGACGGTCAGCACAACGACGGGCACCGCGGGGCCAGTTTCCGACCCCAAGCGCGCCACGAATTCCTCACCCTGCACTCCTGGCAGCAAGAGGTCCGATATGACAGCGCGAGGCTTCATACCTTCTTTGAGCAGACGCTGCGCAGTCTCGGCGTCGGCCGCACGCACGGCGGTCAGGCCGCGAGCGACGAACTGCTCCTGGAGGAGGCGTCCGAATCCGCTGTCGTCCTCGACGATAAGGACGTCCGCCACTTTGGGCCCAGGTTCGACGACCGGCACCGTGAACTGAAAACGTGAACCCTTGCCGGGCCCGTCTGAGTGCGCCGAGACCTCGCCCCCTTGCGCCTCGACAATCCTCCGATTGATCGCCAGCCCGAGACCCGTTCCCTTGATGAGGCGGCGATCACCGCTTTCCACCCGGTAGAACGTCGCGAAAAGCTTGGGCAGCTCGTCGGCCGGCAGCCCCAGGCCAGCGTCCTGTACATCGATCGTGATCATTCCGCCGACCAGGTTCGTGGTGACGAGGATGTCGCCGCCGTCGGGTGAGTATTTGCGGGCATTGGCTAGAAAGTTGGCGAGCACCTGGAGGATCGAGTCCGTGTCGATCATCGCGAGGGGGAGCTGGCCGGAGGTTCGCACCTGGATCGGCCTGAGGACGTCTACACCCGCAGCATTTACCGCGCGCTGGATCAGCGCCTCGAGATCCGCCGGCGCTAGGTTCAGGTCCTGGTGCCCCGCTTCGAGGCGCTGGATATGAAGCACGTCATTGATGAGGTCGGTCAGCCGGCGGCCCTCGCGCAGCATGACCCCGAGGTATTGCCTTCGCTGCTCTTCGGTGAACTCGCGGGAGTACAGCAGCTCGGTGAAGCCTAGGAGGCTGGCGAGCGGCGTGCGGAGCTCGTGGCTCACAAGCGAGACCATCTCGTCCTTGGCGCGACTCACCGCGAGCACGCTGCGCAGCTCGGCAGCAGCCAGCTCCGCTCTCATGGCGTTGTGCTCGGTGATATCCCGCGCCACCGATGAGGCTCCCACAATCACCCCGTCGGAGTCGCGGATTGGAGAGACGGTCAAAGAGACGTCGATCAGCCGTCCGTCCTGGCGCTGCCTCTGGGTCTCAAAGGATTCAGTCCGTGCGCTACTGGCCAGCATTCCGGCGATGATGTCGATCTCGACCGGGCGGCCAGGCGGCACGAGAAGCAAGATGTTCTTCCCCAACATCGCCCTAGCCGTGTATCCGTAGATGTGCTCCGCGCCCCGGTTCCACGTCGTGATCAAGCCCTCGAGCGTCATGCCGATGATGGCGTCGTTGGACGAGTCCACGATAGCCGCCATCTCAGCGGCGACAGTTTCGGTCTTCTTCCGTTGGGTGATGTTCCTCTGGATCGTCGAGGTGCCGACGATCCTACCCGACAGGTCGCGGATCGGCGATACGGTCATCGCTACATCGATCAATGACCCATCCTTGTGGAGGCGCTTGGTCTCGTAGTGCTGAGCGTCTGCGCCCGCGGCCACGCGGCCCAGAACCGCCTCCAGCTCGTTGAGGCGATCAGGCGGCAGCAGGAAGGCGATATTCCTTCCCAGCACTTCCTCGGCTGCATAGCCATAGAGCCGTTGGGCGGCGGGGTTCCAGCTCGTGATCACGCTCTGATAGTCCTTTCCGATGATCGCGTCATCCGATGAAGCCACGAGCATCGCCGCCAGCAGCAGCTGCCTTTCGTCCGAGAGTGGGCGCACGGGCAAAACCTGTGGATCGACGGCTTCAGAAGTCGGGGTAGCCCTCATAAGTAATCGGTTTACAGGGGGCTTCTCCAACAGTCGCCCTAGACCTCCATGGGGGGATGCCCTGCATGCTCAGGGTGCCCTGGTTCAGAAGTGCAGCGCAGTTCGCCGTAGATGCCCTCTCGGTCTCGGTTGATCGGGCGCTTCAGCCCGGACAGCGTTACGCGACGATCTCGACCCAGCCGCGTATATCGTCGTCGCTGATCTTGGTCAGCAGGTCGGGGTGGTCGGTACGCAGGTGTTCGCGGATCTTGTTCACGACGTCGTCGTCGGTCGCGGCTCGGGCGATGTATCCGCACTCGCACTTGACCTGTCGGTTCATGGCGGTCTCCTCCATGGCTTCTGGCGGCTCGCTCGATTATCGTCTAGGCAGCTTGCTGCCGACCAGGATCCAGCTGTGTGGGCCGTACGTTGTCGAGCTCGAAGGCCAGCGCGTCGAAGCCGCGCTTCCGGGACGCCAGGGCAGGCTGCTGTTCGCCTACCTGGTGCTGAACCGCGACCGCCCGATTGGTCGTGGCGAGCTCGTCGATGCCATCTGGTCACAGGAGCCTCCGCGGGATCCCGCCGACGCCCTCGCTGCGCTGCTTTCAAAGGTGCGGACCGCACTGCCGAATAGCTGGCTGGAGGGACGCAGCCGCCTCACGTTGATGCTGCCACCACAGGCTGAAGTGGACGTCGAGCGCGCACTTGCCGCCGTCCACCGGGCTGAGTCGGCGTGCGCGCTGGCTGACTGGCCGCGAGCGTGGAGCGCGTCTTTGGCCGCGCAGAATATCGCCAAACGAACGCTCCTCGGCGAGTACGAGGACCCCTGGATCGAGGCCTGGAGGCGGAGGCTGGACGAGGTCATGGTCAGCGCGCTCGAGTGCTACGCAAGGGCCTGCCTGGGCCTGGGCGGAACCGAGCTCGCCGGTGCGGAGCGGGCGGCCCGGCTGCTGGTTCGGCTGGCGCCGCTGCGGGAGAGCGGCCATGGCCTGTTGATGGCGGCTCTCGAGGCCCAGGGCAACGTGGCCGAAGCCCTCGTCGTTTACGAAGCGCTGCGGCAGCGCTTGCGGAGCGAGCTCGGGGTTTCGCCGGCCGAACCACTGCAGACCGCTCACCGGCGCCTGTTGAGCGCCTCAAGCGGAGCCTGACCCCAACCTTTCCCCAAGGTTTCGCCCGGGTCCCCGCAGGATCGACCGTCCAGGCTGTTGGCTGCGCAGCAAAACGAGCATCAAAGGAGCAGCCAAATGTCCGTCACCAAGTCGCAGCTGGACCCCGCCGCCGTCGAGTCACTCGGGAAGTCATTGCGTGGCGATTTGATCGACCCGCATCACCCGGACTACCAGGGCGCGCGCCGCGTCTACAACGCGATGATCGATAAGCATCCAGCCGTCATCGCCCGCTGCCTCGACGTCGCGGACGTGATCACCTGCGTGCGCTTCGCGGCAGCGGAGGGAGTCGACCTGGCCATCCGGGGCGGCGGCCACAACGGTGGCGGCCTGGGAAGCGTCGACGACGGCCTGGTGATCGACCTGTCGCGCCTCCGCGGCGTGCGAGTGAACCCGGGTGCACGGACAGTGACCGTCGCGGGAGGCACGACGCTCGGAGAACTCGATCATGCGACGCACGCATTTGGTCTCGCGGTGCCGGGCGGGATCATCTCCACCACCGGTGTGGGTGGGCTCACATTGGGCGGCGGCCTGGGTTACCTGACCCGCAAATACGGGCTCTCGATCGACAACCTGATCGAGGCCGACGTGGTGCTGGCGGATGGCTCGCTGGTGCGTGCCAGCGAAAGTGAAAACGGCGACCTCTTCTGGGCGATCCGCGGCGGAGGCGGCAACTTCGGCGTTGTCACCTCCTTCACCTTCCAGGCCCGACCGGTCTCGACGGTGATCGGCGGTCCGATGCTGTGGCCGCTCGAGCAGGCGCCGGAAATCCTTGACTTCTACACCGAGCTCCTGGCCAGTGGACCCGACGAGCTCGGCGGATTCTTCGCCCTCCTGACCGTGCCGCCGGGCCCGCCTTTCCCCGAGGACCTGCATCTCAAGAAGGTATGCGGCGTGGTGTGGTGCTACGTGGGTGCCGAGGAAGACGCGAAGGCGGCCCTGGCGCCGATTCGAGCCAAGTACCCGCCTGCTCTTGACGGCGTCGGGGAGCTTCCGCTGCCGGCGCTGCAGGCGGCGTTCGACGGTCTCTACCCACCCGGCGACCAGTGGTACTGGCGCGCCGACTTTGTCGGCACGATCCCAGGGAAGGCCGTCGAAGCCCACCTGGATTTCGCCCGCAAGCTCCCCACGTGGAAGTCGACCATGCACCTCTACCCGATCGACGGAGCTGCGGGGCGAGTGGCCCCCGACGCGACACCGTGGACCTACCGGGACGCCCGTTTTGCACAGGTGATCGTGGGCGTCGACCCCGATCCGGCGATGGCCGACACCCTTCGCGACTGGACGGTGGGTTACTGGGACGCCCTCCACCCGTACTCGCTTGGAGGCGCCTATACCAACTTCATGATGGATGAGGGTGCGGACCGAGTTCGAGCGAGCTACGGCGCCAACTACAAGCGCCTCGCCAAGATCAAGGCGCGCTACGACCCGACGAACCTATTCCACATCAACCAGAACATTCAGCCGTCGAGCTAGCGAAATCGGCCCGAACCGCCCCCTCGAGTCAGGGGCGGTTTTGGGCCACCGGGCCCATGGGACATCGGCCGTTGAGGCTCAGCGCGGCGGCGGGCGGCCAGAGCTGGCCAGAGCTGGTCTGCAGCTCGAGCAGCTGCTCGCCGTCAGGCTTCGATCTGACGCAAGTAGGTTTGAGGTTGCTTTTCGAACTCTTCCTGGCAACCGGCCGAACAGAACCAGTAGGTCGTGTCCTCGTGCACTGCTTTGTGCTGCGACGTGAGCGGGTCGACCGTCATGCCGCAGACCTGGTCGGTGGCAAACACGACCGGCGCCGCCTCGACGCGGGCCTGCACACGCACGTGGCCCCGCTTCCGCCGGGCCGTGACCAGCTCGGCGAGCGCAAGCAGCGCGATCTCCTCCTGGCTGCCCCCGCGCACCTTGCCGGCGGGGGTGCGGATGCGATCGACCGTCGCTTCGTCCATCCCGCGACTGCGCAGGGCATCGCGCACGGCAGCCGCGCGGCGGGTGCTCGCGATGAGCGCGACCTCGACGTCCGGATAGGCGAGCGCAGCCTCGAGAGCGTCCTCGTCGTAGTGGCCCATGGTCGCCACGACCGCCCAGCTGTCCGGTCCCGGGTTGGCGCCGGCCAGGTCGAGGCCGCCCAGCACCAGGTCGGCCCCGAAGTTCTCGTGTGACGAGCCTGGGTGGACCGAGCACGTGCGAAAGCCCGCGAGCAAAGCCATCTGGACGAGGGTGCGCGCCGCCGGGGTGTCTCCGAACACCAGGAGCAGCGGCCGCGGCAACTGCGGCTCGATGAAGATGTCCAGCGCGCCGCCGCTGGGACATGTGGTGGCGACCATCAGCTCTCCCCGCTTTCTCGTCTGCTTGACCTCGGGAGCCGGGACGATCCTGACCAGCTGAGGCACGCCTTCAGACAGCGCACGCAGCGCTTCGCGGCGGACGATCGGCTCCGAGCAGCTACCTCCGATCCACCCGTGCAGCCGGCCGTCGGCGGTGATCACCGCCTTGTCGCCTGGGTGCGCCGAGGTGGGCGCCTCGGTGCGCACTACGGTCGCCAGCACGTGCGGCGTGCCGGTGACCGCGTACTCGTGCAGGAGTTCGAGGATGTCCCCTGCTATTCCGTGACTCCTTTGGACCTGAGAGCCGCCCATACCTTGTCAGAGGTTACCGGCATGTCGATGTTCGTGATGCCGTAGGGAGACAGGGCGTCGATCACGGCGTTAACGTAGGCGGCCGGTGACCCCACGGTGGGCGACTCGCCGACTCCCTTGGCGCCAAGCGGATGATGCGGAGACGGGGTGGAAGTCTCCCCGAGCTCGAACTTGGGCGTTTCCCACGCCGTCGGAATCAGGTAGTCCATGAGGCTCGAGCCGATGCAGTTGCCCTCGTCGTCGAACGTGATCAGCTCCATGAAGGCGATCCCGTACCCCTCGGCGAGGCCGCCGTGGATCTGGCCCTCGACGATCATCGGGTTGATGCGGACGCCGCAGTCGTCGACCGCAACCATCCTCTTCACCTTGACCTGGCCGGTTCCCTTGTCGATGTCGACGACGACCGCGTAGGTGCCGAACGGATACGTCATGTTTGGCGGGTCGTAGTAGTAGACCCCTTCGAGTCCGGCCTGCATCCCCTCCGGCAGGTTCGTGTAAGCAGCAAAGGCGCAGTCCTGGATCGTCTTGGAGCGGTCGGGCGTCCCCTTGACGTAGAACTTGCCCCGTTCCCAAACGAGATCCTGTTCGTCGGCCTCCAGGAGATGGGCCGCGAGCTTGCGAGCCTTTTCGCGGAGCTGCCGGCTGACCATCGCCGTCGCGGCGCCCGCCACCGGCGTGCTGCGTGATGCATACGTGCCGAGCCCGTACGGCGCCGTGTCGGTGTCGCCCTCCTCGACGGCGACATCCTGCGCCGGGATGCCAAGCTCTTCGGCCACGATCTGCGCAAACGTCGTCTCGTGGCCCTGGCCCTGCGACTTGGTGCCCATGCGCAGAATGGCCTTGCCCGTCGGGTGGACGCGCAGCTCAGCGCTGTCGAACATCCTCAAGCCGAGGATGTCGAACTCGGCTCCGTGTCCGGCGCCGACGACCTCGGTGAAACTCGCTAGGCCGATGCCGGTGACCTCGCCCTTCCTCCGTCGCGCCTCGACGTCTTGCTTGAGCTCGGCGTACCCAAGCTGGTCCAGTGCCACGTCCATCGCCTTCTCGTAGTCGCCGCTGTCGTAAACCCATCCCGTTGCAGAGTGATAGGGGAACTGCTCGGGCTGGATAAAGTTCTTCTTACGGAACTCGGCCTGGTCG
>Ga0210394_10000942_pt1 | contig 51353 bp, 42 predicted proteins | sample IncBWC12MmetaG_FD_160121 | JGI IMG/M metagenome (GOLD analysis project Ga0210394, IMG submission 160121) | Forest soil microbial communities from Barre Woods Harvard Forest LTER site, Petersham, Massachusetts, United States - Inc-BW-C-12-M | ecosystem: Environmental > Terrestrial > Soil >...
GATCGGCCGCCTGCGCGATGGCGAGCTAAAACCCAGCGCTAACATCGTGGACATCTGCCTGGAATCCGTGGACGTCCTGAAAAAATTCCTGCACCGCCAATGGTCCAGCGACGACGCCATGCGCGCCGCGGTAGATCCGCTCCTGGCGCAAATCGCCGAACTCGCTCCTGAAGAAAATGAAGACGCAGCTCCAGCGCAGGCTGCGTCCGCGAGCAGCACGGACGCCCCAAGTGCGGAAACCGGAATTACCGCGCCAGAAAAACGCCGCGCTGCTCCCGAAGCCTTGCCGCAGGCCAAATCCGTGCGCATTTCCCTCGAGCGCCTGGACCGCATGATGAACGCGGTCGGCGAACTCGTCATCAACCGCACGCGCATGGTCGGCCGCCTCGCCGAACTCGCCAAATTAGTCGAAGTCCTGAATTTCTCGAAGAGCCGCCTGTCCGGAAAGGTTTCCGAATTCCAGGAAAAGCACGAGTTCAGCAAAATCCAGCCGCTCCTGGTTCCCGGAAGCCACGCCCCGCAGAGGGACACCTTCCGTGCGAATTTCCCGGGCATGCCTTCGGTCACTTCCAACGACCTGCTGGAATTCAGCGAGCTGGAAATGGACCGCTACGACGACGTCAACATTCTCTCCCGCTCGCTCACTGAAATCTCCGCGGACGTGAACGTCGTCCTCACCCAGCTGGAAGGTTTCATGGGCCGCGTGGATTCAGACATCGACGAATTCACCAAGCTCGCGCACCACCTCCAGGACGAAATCACCGCCGCGCGCATGGTGCCCATCGGAAATCTCTATACGCGACTTTCCCGCACGGTGCGCGACGCCGCCAACGCCACCGGCAAGCTCGTCGAGCTTTCCCTGGAAGGCGCGGACACCGAACTCGACAACAACATCATTCAGCACGTTTCCGATCCGCTCATTCATCTGGTGCGCAACGCCGTCGCCCACGGCGTCGAAGACCGCCGCACCCGCCAGCGCTCCGGCAAATCCGAAAAGGGCCTGGTCAGCGTCCGCGCCTATCACCGCGGCAATCACATATTCATTGAAGTAGAAGACGATGGCCGGGGCATTGATTACGATGGCGCCCGCCGCCGCGTCGTCGAAATGGGCGTGATGTCTTCCGTCGCCGCCGCCGAACTCACCGACCGCGAACTCCGCGAATTTCTTTTCCGGCCCGGTTTCACCACCGCGGCTTCCATGACGGAACTCGCCGGACGCGGCGTCGGCCTCGACGTCGTCCGCGCCAACGTGCACGCCCTGAACGGCGAAATCGAAGTCCGCTCCGAGCCCGGGCACGGCGCCTGCTTCACCGTGAAAGTTCCGCTCACACTGATCATCTCGCAAGCACTCTTCGTGCGCTGCGGCACATCCGTTTTCGCTCTGCCCCTGGCCGTCGTCGAAGAGATTCGCCGCCTCAAGCCCGACGAAATCGAAGACGTCGGTGGCAAACTTCTCACCCGCGTGCGCGATGTAGTCACCGAAGTCGTGCGCCTGGATGTCCAACTCGCCCTGTCTCCGCTCGAGCCGCTCAACGGCTATTTCCACATGGTCATCGTGAAAGTCGCCGGAAAACAAGTGGGAGTGGTAGTCGAAGAAGTCCTGGGCAAGGACGAAATCGTCATCAAGAACCTCGGCGATTATCTCCGCAGCGTGAAACTTTTCCCCGGCACCACCATCGCGCCCGATGGCAGCCTGATTCTCCTGATTGATTTGAATCGTCTCGCCTCCGCCGATACCGCCGAACGCAACGCGCTGCCCGCCTCTTCGCCCGCAGCCCGCGTTTTTGCGCCGGGCGCCGAAGCCGTCGCAGCGGGAAGCATTCCGGCGGGAGCCGTGGACTTGATCGAGAACGATCGCGTCGTCGTAGTCGCCGACGATTCCATCAGCGTGCGCAAATTTGTCGGACGCATGCTCGAAAAAGCCGGCTATCGCGTCAAGCTCGCCTCCGATGGTCTGGAAGCTTCGGAAATCGTCGCGCAAATCGGCTGTCACTTGGTGGTCACCGACCTCGAGATGCCGCGCATGAACGGATACGAGCTGATGGCTCATCTGCGCCAAAACCCCGTCACGCGAAAAATTCCCGTGCTGGTCGTCACCTCCCGCGCCGGCGCAAAACATCGCGACCGCGCCATAAAAGAAGGCGCCGCCGCTTTTCTAACCAAGCCGGTGCAGGAAGATCAGCTGGTAGCCACGGTTGATGAATTGATTGGCGCGGAAAAACCCGACACACGCCGCAAGTTGAACGTGCCCGTGCGGCAGGATTGAAATGATCAAGGTGCCCGAAAAGAAAATTCGCGTCCTCGTCGCCGATGATTCCGCCTTCATGTGCAAGGTGCTGAAGGAAATCATCAATGCAGACGCGCAGCTGGAAGTGGCTGGCACCGCGCGCGACGGCCGCGAAGCCGTGGCGCTCGCTGAATCGTTGCGCCCAGACGTGATCACCATGGACATCAACATGCCTCATCTCGACGGCCTGCAAGCCACCGAACTGATCATGTCGCAGCATCCCCGTCCCGTCGTGATCGTCAGCTCCGAATCCCGCGAAGGCGCTGCCAGCACGCTGCGCGCCCTGGAACTCGGCGCCATCGACTTCGTGCCCAAGCCCACCAACGGCATTGATCTCGACATGCGCAACATCCGCGAGGAACTGACGCGAAAATTAAAAATGGCGGCAAAAGTTCGCGTGGTGCGCACCGCCACGCTTTCGAGGCTCACAACTCCGCACCCGCCGGTCCCACACCCAGCGGCCGCAGCCAGCGGAGCAGAGCGCGCCGCACAGAACAACCCGAGCAACGGCACAAAATTTCCGCTGGTAGTGATCGCCGCATCCACCGGCGGCCCCGCTGCCGTAATGCGTGTTGTCGCAGGCTTGCCGAAAGATTTGCAGGCCGCCGTCCTCCTGGTGCTGCACATGCCCGCCGCATTCACCAGTCAATTCACCATTCAGCTCGCGGAAGTCTCTCGCTTGCCCGTGAAAGAAGCCGAATCGCACGAAGCGCCGCAGCCCGGCGTGATCTACCTCTGCCCCGGCGCGCATCATCTGCGGATTTCTTCCACCGGAAAAATCTCGCTCGATGGCGGCCCGCGCATCGAAGGCTATCGCCCCTGCGCCGACGTCGCGCTGGAATCCGCCGCCGCCTTCGCGCGCCCGCTCACCGTCGCGGTAGTTCTCACCGGCATGGGCAACGACGCCTCCAAAGGCGTGCTAGCCGTGAAAGCCGCCGGCGGCCATGTAATCGTTCAGGACGAAGCCACCTCCGTAATTTTCGGAATGCCCGCCGAAGCCATCAAGACCGGCGCGGTGGATGAAATTCTTCCCCTCGATCAAATCAGCGCGGCGATTGAAAAGCGGGTCACAAAAATTACCCGCCTCGCTCCCATAGGCGCGCGATGAAAATCGCCGCTCAGGATTCATCGAAAGCGCGCCGCGCGCGCTCCAGCGAAGCCGTAATTCTGTTTTGCATCGGCACGCAAACGTTCGCAATCGCCGCCGACGCGGTTCAGGAAATTCGCAGTACGGACAGCTTGGCTGCCGCCGCCATCGAAATGGAACTGGCCGAAGTCCCCAAGGTCCGCCACCTGGTCGAACGCAGCCATCGCACTTACTACGTTGTCAGCGGCTGCGCCCACTTCGGCCTGCGCGTCACGCGTCCCACTCTCGTCCTGATCCTGCGCCAAATTCGAACCGCGGTTCTGGTCGACTCCATCGAAAGAATGGCGGACGTTTCTCAAGTGCACGCGCTGCCCCAAGCCTTCCAAGGCGAAGAGCGCCACTGGTATCGCGGCCTCATCTACCTCGAAGACCGTGTGATTCCGGTGATCAAGCCGGACGGCTTTCTCACTCGCGAAGAATTCGCCCGCCTCGATCGCGCGTCTAAAGCCATCGAGGCTCGTCACGAAATGGAAGGAGCGATGCGAGCATGAGCGGCGCCGATAAACAAGCGCGCAAGTCCTGGGTGCTGCTGCACGTAGGCAATCGCCGCTTCGCACTGCCCGCCGAGTCCGTCGTGGAACTGGCGCCGCCCGTGCGCCTGCACAATTTCCCGCACACTTCGCGCCTCCTAGCCGGAGTGATCGTCCGCCGCGGCCGCATCGTTCCGGTGTACGACGTCGCGCCGGTTCTCTGCGGGCGCGAATCGTCCGTGCACCGCTTTTATCTCATTGCCGAGCGCGCTTTCGGCCTGAGCGGCGAGACCAACGAGCCCAGCGCGATACCAGTAAATGGCGAATGTGAGCTGGCCACCGGCGAAATGCAGCCGCCGCAGCAGAACGCTCCATCGTATTTCGCCGGCACCCTGGCAATCGAAAACGAAAATATAGATGTCCTGGACTTGCAAAAACTGGTCAGCGCCGGCAGCAATCATCCTGACGCAGCAATCCAAGCGGAGGCGCGACCATGACCGCCCTGGCAAATCTTCCGCGTATCCTGCTCGTGGACAGCAACGTCTATTTCGCGAAACGTGTCGGCGAAGCTCTGCAGCAAGTCGGTTTTGAAGTCGTCCCCTGCACGCAAGCAGCCTACGCGCTCACCATGCTCGAATGGAACGCGCCCGCCGCCATTTTATGCGCCACCAATCTGCGCGAGATGGGCGCCCTCGAAATGGCTCCTATTTTGCGCGCCGATCCCAGCACCGCGCACATTCCGCTCATCGCCGTAGGCGGCGCCGGAGCAGGCGAACAAGCCCTGCTGGAAGCCTATCGCGCCGGCTGCGACGATTTTGTGGACCGCCGCCGCTCGCCTGCGGACATCGCTGCGCACGTGCGCAGTTTTCTGGTCAGCCGTCAGGACGGTTTTCAGCCCACGCAAATGCTCACCAGCGCGGAAACCGATCTGAGCGGCAATCTCCAGCATCTCGATCTACCCGGCGTGATTCAAATGCTCGGCCAGGCCCGCCAGACCGGCGCGCTGCACATCAACGCTGTGGACGCCGACGGAATTATTTTCTTCGAGGCCGGTGAAATCAGTCACGCGGAATGCGGCATGCTCTTCGGCGATGAAGCCGTCACCCAAATCGTCGCCACCTGCCAGAGCGCGAATGAAGGCGTTTACAAATTCGTTTACGGCGCCACCGCCACGCAGCGCACCGTGCTCCGCTCCGCCACCGATCTTCTCCTCGATGCCATGCGCGAATTCGACGAGTCGCAACGAGACTCCGAGGAAGGCTCTCAACCAGACGCCGAGCAACACCCCGAACAAGATAAAGTCGAAAAGGAATCGCCATGAGCGAAACGCCAGCTCTCACCGCCGCCCGCACTCCGACGGTCTATTTCATTGACGACAGCGCCACCATGCGCGAAGTCATCAAGATCGCCTTCCGCAAGGAAAATATCAACGTCATCACCTGTGCGGACGCCGCCTCAGCCCTCGCCCAATTTGGCGATTCGGCTCCCGACGCGGTAATCACCGACGTAATCATGCCCGATAAAGACGGCTACGAAGTCTGCCAGTTCATCAAGGAACACGAACGCTTTGGAAAAACGCCGGTAATCCTAATGTCCGGCGTTGTCAATCGCACCGTCGCCGAAAAAGCTATGCAGGTGAAAGCCGACGAACTCGTGCGCAAACCTTTTCAGCCGCAGGACCTGATCGCCCGTGTGAAAAGTCTTCTGCATCCGACTGGCTCGACAGCGCGCGGCTCGTTGCGCGAAGAAGAAGCAAATTCGTCGCAAGCCGCGTCCCGCGTTCTCAGCGGGCTGTTCTCGCCGCCCTCTGCCTTGCAGAATCAGGCGCCGCCCAGCGCCGCGCCGGCAAATTTTGCGCCTCCCAGTCCCGCCACGACGTCAGCATGGCGCGCCGAACCCGCGGAAACATTCGCGCCGCAACGCACCGCGCCGGCAGCGCCGCGCCCAGCGCCGCCTCCTGCTCTGCCGCAACGGGCGTCAGCAGGAGCGCCACCTTCAGCCGAAACACAAAAGCTGCGCCACGAAATCCGCCGCCTCGAACTGCTGGTCAAGAAACTCCAGGCCGAACTCGAGGCCCAAAAACAGTATTGCGCCGCCCTGGAAGCCGACTTCAAATCCATGCAGGAAACCGAATAGCATCTCCGCCATCGCTCCTAGCGCCGGCGTCCCGCCCGCTCTTTGCAGCTGCCGTTGATTTTGGCGTTGTTGGGCCAGCTTCCGCCGGGCGCCTTGGACTTGTTTTGCGCCCTCACTCCAACCCCTTCGCCCGCAAAAATTCCCGCGCCACATCCGCAATGTCGCGATGCTCCCCGTCCACCTGGTAATTCATCCTGCGCATTTCCTCATCACTAATCTTTCCCGCCAACTCCAGCAAAGCGGCGCGCATTTCCGGAACCCGCCCCAGCACGTCCGCCCGCACCACCGGCACCGCTTCGTACGGCGGAAAATAATGCTTGTCGTCCTGCAACATCGTCAGATCGCGCGCCGCCAGCAATCCGTCGGTCGAATTGCCCGCAACAAAGTCCACCTGCTTCTCCAACAACGCGCGATAAAGCAATCCCAAATCCAAAACGTGCGGCGTCTCGCGAAACGAAAGCCCATAGGTTCGCGCCAAACCGGCATACCCGTCCGGCCGCTCCATGAATTCGTATCCAAATCCGGCGCGCCAATCGCGTGTGTAGGGCGCCGCATCCGAAATGGTCTTCAGATGCAGCCGCCGCGCATCCCCGCCGCGCACCACAATCGCAAAAGTGTTGTTGAAGCCCAGCGAGGGCAGCACCTCCAATCCAAATCTTCGCTGGTATTCGCTCCGCACACGCTGTAACACCGCGGCCGGATCAGACTCAAGCGGATCGTGCAAAATCGCGGTCAGCGCCGTGCCGGTGTATTCCACGTACAGGTCAATTCGCCCGGCCAGCAGCGACTGTTGGCAAATATAAGATCCCGCCAGATAGAATCTGCGCGTAACCTCGCGATGCGTCCGCGCTTCCAGATGCTGCGCCACAATTTCACCCAGCAAAGCCTGCTCGGAGAAATTCTTCGACCCCACAACGATTTCATCGTGTCGCGACCCGCCGCACGAACCGAGCCCCAGCACCCAGGCGAACACCACGCAAGCGAAAACACTCGGCCGCAAGCCCGCACCGCGAGTCATGATCGCGCTGGTTGCAATCGTCGTTCGCACACGCCCAGCAGAAAATCAGCAATCAGCGCCAGCAGCGCCGCCGGAATTGCCCCAGCCAATATCAATTGATTGTTCACCATCGCCAATCCGCGAAAAATAAATTCTCCCAATCCTCCCGCTCCCACCGCCGCGGCAATCGTCGCAATTCCCACCGTCAGCACGGTCGCCACGCGAATCCCCGCCAGCATGGTCGAAAAGGAAAGCGGCAGTTCCACCTGCAGCAGAATCTGCCGGTCGGTCATGCCCATGCCGCGCGCCGCGTCGCGGATCGCCGTGTCCACGCCGGAAATCCCCGCCGCGGTATTCCGAATAATCGGCAGCAGCGCGTATAGCGCCAGCGCCGCGATCGCCAGCCTGTCCGCGCGATCGCCCAGCCAGGGAACCGGCAGCAAAAAGCCAAAAAGCGCCAGGCTCGGAATGGTTTCCGCAATGTTGGCCCCGCCCACAATCGGTTTCGATAGCCACGGCCGCCGCGCCACCAGCACGCCCAGCGGCACGCCCACCGCCACCGCCAGTACCATCGCAATGCCCACCAACCAAACGTGCTCCAGCGTCGCCTGCAAAATCTCCCGATGATGTCGCGCAAAATATTCCAGCAGATTCATCCCGGTCCCTCCATCCGTTCGAGCGTCCGCACATTCGCAATGTACGCGGCAGTCACCGGCTCGGTCGCGCTCATAAAATCTTTCGGCGTGTAAAGTCCCACCAGCGCCCCCGCGTCAATCACTCCGATGCGATTCCCCAACAGCAAGGCCTCGGCCACGTGATGCGTCACGATCACGATCGTCTTGTGCAATCGCCGCTGCAGATCCTGAAATTCGCACTGCATCTCCGCGCGCGTCAGAGGATCCAGCGCGCCAAAAGGCTCGTCCATCAGCAGAATCGGCGGATCCGCCGCCAGCGCCCGCGCCACACCCACGCGCTGCCGCTGGCCTCCGGAAAGCTGGTGCGGATAACGATGCAGAAATTCCGTGTGCTCCAGCTCCACCAGTTGCAGCAGCTCCGCAACACGCGCGCGAATCCGCTCTTCCGGCCAATGCTCCAGCCGCGGCACCAATGAAATATTCTGTTCCACGGTGAAGTGCGGAAATAATCCAACTTCTTGAATCACATAGCCGATCCGCCGTCGCAGCTCGATCGGATCGCCTTCCACCGTCGAGCGTCCCTCCACCAGCACCGCCCCTTCGCTAGGCTCCAGCATCCGATTGATCAGCTTCAGCGCCGTCGATTTTCCCGCCCCGCTGCGCCCCAGCAGCACCAAAGTCTCGCCGCGCTGCACCACCAGGTCTAGATCGCGTAGCAGCACTCGCCCCTTGGGCAGCCGATACCCCGCATGGCGAAATTCAATCACAGGATGTGAATCAAGAAGGGAACCGCGCCCGGAAGTACGTTCGGTCTCAGCACTCATGCAGTTGACGGCGGCCCACTGCGCCACGCTACAACACACAGCGCCAGCCGCGTCTCGCGCAGGCTAACAAGCGCCACATACGCTGTCAAACAGCAAGGCCCAGAACGCCGCCCTGCGTCGTGCCGTATATGCGGGAATGTACCTTATATGGTACACGTGGCGAGTGGTTACGAAGCGCCACACTCCGACAGGAACGGATGACTCGTCCGAAGTATTGTCGAATCAAGGGACACGAGTTCCCGCAGTCTTCTTTCGCACCGCCGCCGGCGGGATCTGCGAAGTGCGAACGAGCCTGGCACAAAATCGCATTGCGCGGGTGCTCTTCTACATTGCCAAAAAGGGTCGCATGGTACTGTTGCATCGATTCATTAAGAAAACTCCAAGGACGCCGGACGAGGATTTAGCGCTCGCTAAAAAGACAAAAGCCAGCAGCAAAGGGAATTGCAATGAAAGCAAGAAAGCCTCGCAGGAAAACAATCCACACAGGATCCACGTTCGATAGCTTCCTCGCGGAGGAAGGGATGCAGCAGGAGGTTGAGGTGGTTGCCATCAAGCGGGTCCTGGCGTGGCAACTCGAACCGGCCATGCATGAACAGCGCAAGACCAAACAAGCGATGGCCAAACAACTTCGCACCAGTCGGTCGCAGTTGGACCGCTTGCTCGATCCCCAAAACGCTTCCGTGACGCTCGATACCATCACCCGCGCAGCGAGAGCTCTCGGTAAGCGGGTCATCATTCGTGTAGCCGACTTGAAGGCGAAGCGCGCGTGATCACGCCCAAGACTGGGAGGCAGGTGACTTGAGCATGATTCAACCAATCCGGCCGTTTAGTTTCTTCTCACGGCCTGCCTGGCAAGCTGCGGGCTATCTGCCTTCCGGATCCGCCTGAACTGCGATCACGGATGCACCCGACATCTTGTTCAAGGGTTCTTGCGCCCAGCACTAAAGAATCCCGCACGCGTCAACCCTCATCTCATAGAGCAGCATTAGCCTGACAGAAACGACATCCAAGGGAGTCAAAAGTGAGCAAACTCAAAGGTAAAGTCGCAGTCGTGACCGGCGCATCCAAAGGCATCGGCGCCGCCATCGCCAAGGCGCTAGCCGCCGAAGGCGCATCGGTAGTCGTGAACTACGCTTCCAGCAAAGCCGGCGCAGAAAAAGTTGTCGCCGCCATCACCGCGGCTGGTGGCAAAGCAGTCGCCGTAGGTGGTGATGTCTCGAAAGCCGCCGAAGCCCAAGCCATCATCGCCGCAGCGATCAAGAACTACGGCCGTCTCGATGTTCTCGTCAACAATTCCGGCGTCTACGAGTTCGCCCCCATCGAGGCAGTCACCGAAGCGCAGTTCCACCGCATCTTCAATATCAACGTTCTCGGCCTCCTGCTCACCACGCAGGCAGCCGTCAAGCATCTTGGCGAAGGCGCCAGCATCATCAATATCGGCTCCGGCGTCAGCCGCATCACTCCACCGAACAGCTCGGTGTACACCGCCACCAAAGGCGCGGTTGACGCCATCACCGGTGTTCTCGCTCGCGAACTCGGACCGAAAAAAATCCGGGTCAACAGCATCAACCCAGGAATTGTCGAAACCGAAGGCACGCACACCGGCGGCTTCATCGGCTCTGAGTTCGAGACGGCCGCGGTCGCGCGCACTCCGCTGGGTCGCATAGGCCAAGTCGGCGACATCGCGCCCGTCGCGGTCTTCCTCGCCTCAGACGATTCCGCGTGGCTAACCGGCGAGCAGCTGCTCGCCACCGGCGGCATCCGCTAACCCTCATTCACTCGCGTGGCTCGGTTGACATTCTCTCGGATCGCTCGGTTCTGGTAGCGCCGGGTTTTCCAGAGGGCCCGCCAGCGGCGCGCTAGAAGGGCATCTCGCCGGCTCTTTGCGGTTGACGTCGTAGCGGCCGCCTGCTCACCCGTCATTCGCGAAAGCGAATGACGGGTAGGCGGGCGAATTTGACCTTGCTCTTACACTTGGCGTGGGCCGTTCGTTTTCCCGCCCCGAAGCCACGCGCAAAAATGGCATTGGTTCATTCTTCATCTTTTCTGTATGTCACCTCACCAAGAAATTCCACGAAAAGCTTTCAACCCCCGCGTCAACAGTCGGATCACACGCTCGCCGCGTTCACAGCACTCGCTGTTGCCCTGGTCAATCGCTAGCGAAACAAAATCGACAACCTCTGCAAGTCATTGAAAACAAACGCTAGCGATCCAAGTCAATCACTAATTTTTGTCGTGTTTTTGTCGGTCGGAAATCTGTTGCGCACAACGCATCGCAAAGGTATAAGCGGCGCAATCCTTTGGGGGCGCTGAATGACAAGAGCAGCCAAGCGATGACCGAAAGCACAAAACCAAGCGCGGAAGTCGCCGCGCGCCCTGCCGCGGCCTCCAGCTGGCTCTGGAATGAAGACCTCGCGCCGATCCCGCGCAAGCATCGCACTTGGGGAACCTACAACTACGCCGCGCTCTGGGTTGCCATGAGCGTCAACATCCCCACCTACATGCTAGCCAGCGCCATGATTGCCGGCGGCATGAATTGGAAGCAAGCCATCTTCACCGTTTTTCTCGGCAACATCATCGTGCTGGTTCCCATGCTGCTCAACGCGCACGCCGGCGCGGAGTACGGCATTCCGTTTCCCGTGTTTGCCCGCGCATCCTTCGGGGTACTGGGCGCGAACGTCCCCGCAGTCCTCCGCGCGCTAGTAGCCTGCGGCTGGTTCGGAATTCAAACCTGGATCGGCGGCGAAGCGATCAACACGCTGCTAGCAGCCATGATCCACGGATGGGACCACGCTTGGCTCTGCTTCCTGCTGTTCTGGCTCCTGAATCTCGCCGTGATTCTGCGCGGCATCGAAGCGATCCGCTACTTGCAAGGCATTACGGCTCCCGCTTTGGTGATTCTGGGTCTCGCGATGCTCGGCTGGGCCTACACCAAAGCGGGCGGCCTCGGTCCGATGCTTTCCACGCCTTCCGAATTTCACACCTTCCGCGAATTTTTCGCGTTCTTCATTCCGTCGCTCACCGGCGTGGTAGCGTTTTGGGCGACGGTCGCGCTCAACATTCCGGATTTCACGCGTTATGCCCAAGGACAGCGCGAACAGATGCTGGGCCAGGCTCTGGGCCTGCCAACGACGATGACGTTTTATTCCTTCATCGGCATCGCAGTCACTTCCGCCACAGTCGTGGTGTTCGGCCACGCGATTTGGGATCCGGTAGAAGTGCTCAGCCGCCTGGGAAATCCGATTGCCGTGGTAGTTGCAATGCTTGCCCTGCTGCTCGCCACTCTCAACGTAAACGTCGCCGCCAACGTCGTCTCGCCCTCGAACGATTTTTCGAATCTCTATCCGCGCAGGATCAGTTTCAAGCTCGGCGGCGTCATCACCTGTTTTATTGGCCTGCTGATGCAGCCGTGGCGCTGGCTCTCAAGCCACGGCAACTACGTGATGGGCTGGCTGGTTGGTTATTCCAGTTTTCTAGGTCCGATCGCCGGAGTGATGATCGCCGATTACTACGTCCTGCACAAACGCCTAATTCTGGCGGACGATTTATACCAGCGCGGCGGCGCATACGAATTCTCCCGCGGCTTCAATTGGCGCGCGATCGCAGCGCTGGTCGCTGGCGTCGCCGTAGCGCTGAGCGGCCTGGAAATCCCCGCGCTCCACGGTCTATATCCCTACGCCTGGTTCGTAGGTTTCGCCATCTCGTTTTTCGTTTATTTGTTGCTGATGCGAAGCTCGCGCGCGGCAGCGTCGAAATAGTCCAAGGTAAGAAGGCAGGGCCTTCGTAGCGGCGGTCTTCAGACCGCCCGCAGTGCTTGCCACGCACCCATGTTGATTTTGTAGCGGCCAGCTTCAGCCGGGCGACTTTGACTTAGCCTTTGGATCGGTTGCGCGCATGTCTGCTGCAAATTATCGCGCCAGAAATCGTCGCACTTCGCGCAATACCTTGAGTAACATCGCGTCCGTGAGCTTTCCGGTAAATGTATTCTGCTGGCTCGGATGGTAAGACGCGAACAAACGCGGCAAGTCTCCCGGCAGCTCATAGCTAGCTCCATGCCGAAAAGGAAACGCAGCCAGCGTCAAAATGTGGCCGCGCTCTTTCAGCAGCCCCAGGTAAGCCCGCATCGCGATGCTGCCTAGCACAAGCATCGCGCAGGGGCGCAGGATTTCGAGTTCGCGCTCCAGAAAGTGCCGGCAATTCGCGAGCTCCGAGGGCAGAGGTTTATTCGCAGGCGGCGCACAGCACACCGTGGCAGCCATATATACATTCTTCAGTGCGAGGCCGTCGTCGCGATTTGTGGAAGTAGGTTGGTTGGCAAAGCCCGCGCGATACAGCGCCTTGTACAGAAAATCGCCGGAGCGGTCTCCGGTGAATATTCGCCCCGTCCGGTTGCCGCCATGCGCCGCGGGCGCAAGACCCAGCAGCAAAAGCTCGGCGCGCGGATCGCCAAAGCCCGGAACGGGCTTGCCCCAATAATCCCAAGCGAGGAACGACCGCCGCTTGTCCCGCGCGACCTGTTCGCGATACCGTACCAGTCGTGGGCATCTGCGACAGTGCACGATTTCCTGATTCAGCTGTTCTAATTCTCTCAAGCGAGGTCCTGAAGGAAAGTTATCATGAACCCTCCCAAGCCTCGCAAGCGTCTAACGCACAGATTACGGGCATAGGAGGCGAGCGCCACAGAGCGCTCGCGTGATATGTAGTTTTGTTCGTGTCGCAGCAAAGCATGAAACAGCGCAAAGACTGCGCCGCCATTCGTAATCGATCGTTGTAGTCTGCGGCTCGCCCGGTAAGAGCAGCGTACAGAAATCTTCGGAGTCAACAGATCTCCATGGCTAACACGCCCGAAAAAATCATCATCCTCGATGCCGACCCGCACAGCCGCGAAGACATGCGCGCCGCCTTGCAGTCAGCTGGCTACGACGTCGCCGTCTTTGCGACCACGCAGGAAGGGCTCAACGCCATCCAGCAGGGCGGCGCCGATCTTTTGCTGCTCGACGCGGCCATGCAAGAGCCCAGCGCCGGCGAGGTGCTGGCGACGATTCGCGGCTCCGCGAAAACCGTGGGAATTCGCGTGCTCCTGCTCGTCGCGGCGGGAAGCGAGCAGCGCGCCTCAGCATTGGACTTGGGTGCGGACGACGCCATTTCCCGCCCGTGCGATTCACGCGAATTGCTCGCGCGAGTCCGCGCCCGCCTGCGCATGCAACGCGCCGAAAATGAACTCCGCGAAAAGATGCGCATCGCGGAAGAAGGTCAGCAGATTGCCCACACCGCGTTCGAGGCGCTCGCCGTCACCGAAAAGATGACCAGCGACGCCTTCTCGCTGGATCGTAAACTGAAGACCGGTTTCGCGGCCGTGCTGGCCGTGGCCATCTTGATGGCGGGAATCTATTTCCTGTTTGTGCGCACCGAACAAAAAGCGACCCAGCGTACGAATTCGTTTCTCGCCAAGCTGGAGGGCGGAATTGTCCGCCAGCAGGACTTGATTGCGGAAGCGCGCAAGCTTCGCGCGCAACAAGGTGCGCAGCCGGACGCCATCGGCTCGGCTGCCGCAGGCAAGGACGTTCTCAAGAAACAGGCCGCGGATCTGAAAGCGAAAATGGCCACTGCCAATTCAGACGACGCGGCCGGCCTGCAAAAGCAATTGCAAGAAACCAATTCGCGCCTGCAGCGGCTCGAAGCGCAGGGCGAAGCCGCGCAAAGTATCATTCCGGCGGATGTGCAATCCGTCTGCCTGCTGCATGTGTCCGTCGCATTCAACGACCAGACGTCCGGACGCCGCTTGCGCTATGGCGGCCTGAACGAGGAAGGCGAGCCGATACAGGACAGTGAAGGCAACCCGGTATTGACGCTCGATGGAAAAGGCCCGGAAGTAAAGCTCGATGTTTTTGGCACGGGCTTCGTCGCGGGTCCCAACGGGCGCGTGATCACCAATCGCCACGTAGCCGAACCTTGGTGGAAGAATGACGAGATCACCCAAATTACCGGCCAAGGTTTGCAGCCGCAAATCTCCGCAATACGCGTCTATTTTCCCGGCGACCCGCGCGCGTTCCACGCCGAGATTCAGGATATTTCAGACGTCACGGACCTGGCCTCCGTGCGCGTCGACCTGCAGGACCTGAAGCGGCCCGTCCTGGCGATTGATACCGGCAAGGATTCCGCCCTGAGCGGCCAACCCATCATCTTGATGGGTTACGCCACGGGCCTGGCCGCAATCCTGGCGCGCACCGATGAAGATTCCGCGCAGGACATTCTGAAAAAAAGCGGCAGCGACGTTTCCCAGGTGCTCAACGAACTTGCCAAGCGCAATTTGATTCACCCGCTGATCACGCAAGGGCACATCGGCGACATCTTGCCGGACAAAATTGTGTTCGACGCGCAAACAACTTCCGGTGGCTCCGGCGGACCGCTCTTCAATCGCGATGGAAAAGTCATCGGAGTCACGGTAGCGATCCTGAAAGGCTTCGGCGGCTCCAATTTCGGCATTCCCATCCGTTTCTCGCAACCTCTGCTCGCGCACTAACACGTGCAGCGCAAGGCGACGCCCGTCGCGCGCACGGACGGGGCGCATAAGGTTGCATAGGATCCGCCCAGCGCCGCCTGAAGTTTGTGTAAACCTCCTCCGGCGACAATCCTATTGCGCCAAGCCCACGCGCCGCAACAACTCCTGAAACCGGGGATCGTCCCGCAGCGGATCATAAACAGGTTCCACTTTCAGCGCCGTCAGAAGATTCGAGCGTTGCGCGTAGGCTTTTTCCAGCGAGCTCAGCGCCGCTTCGTCATTCCCGACGCCCAGGTACGCCACTGCCATGGCGACGGGATCAAGCGGTTGCGTCCCGCTCATCGCTTCCAATTTTCTCAGCTCGGCGCGAGCCTTATCCTTCTGTCCCATGCGTCCGTAAAGATAAACCAACCTCGAACGAAGGTTAACTCCATCGCCTGACGTGCGGCGCCATTCCTCCAGGTCCGCCAGCGCTTCGGCGAAGCGGCCTTGTTGCAGGTAGGCATCAATCACCAGGTGAGCTCGCCCGAAGTTCCGATCCATTTCCTGGACACTTTGGAACTGCTCGATCGCGCGGTCGTATTGCCGCGAGAAGTAAAGTATGGCGCCGCGATCGGTGGCGATAATCAAGGACAGCGGATCCAGCCTGCGTGCATTCTCGCTCTCGCGCAACGCCTCATCAAAGCGCCCCCGCCACGTCAGAAACTCCGCATACCATTGGTGCGCTGTCGCGTAGTTGGGGTTCAATTCGATAGCGCGGCGATACTCTTTTTCCGCGGTGCTCCAGTCCCAATCGTAGTTCTCCAGAATCAGTGCCAGCGCCACGTGCGCTTCCGGCGAGTCATCGTCAATCTCCAGCGCTCGTACGGCGGCCTCCCGGGCTTTGGGCATATATCTTGCTGCGGGAGCCAGGGTGTAACCCGGCAATAGTGCGTAGCTATTGGCGAGACCCGCATACGCAGGAGCGTAGTTTGCATCTTTGGCGATGGCTTGCTGGAAATATTCGATCGCCTGCTGAAATCCTGGCGCGGTACGTTTGTTCCAGAAGTAAAGTCCTTTCAGGCACAGGTCATAGGCTTGATAAGCCTCGGGCGTCAGAGTGGGCTGACGAACACTTTCACTTCGTTCCGGACTCCCGAGCGTGAGCTCGATGGCATCCGAGATTTCCCGTGCGATCTCTGCCTGCACGACCAATAAATTCGTTAGTTCGCGATCGTACTGCTGCGCCCAGAGTTGCCGTTGCCCGACCACTTCGATCAGCTCGGCATTGATTCGCACTTTGTCGGAATCGCGCCGGACGCTCCCCTCCAGCACGTACTGCACACCGAGTTCACTTCCGATCTGATCCACTTTCTCGGAACTGCGCTGGTAATGCATCACCGAAGTTCGCGCAATCACTCCAAATTCCTTCGGATCGAGGCGCCCCAACTGCGCGATCATCTCCTCGGTCAAACCATCGCTGAAGTAGTCCTGCGTCCCGTCTCCGGTCAAATTCTCGAAGGGAAGCACCGCCACCATTATTCGCCCGGCGGGCGCTGCTCGCTGCGGCGCCGGATGCGCTCGCGGCCACATCAGGAATCCAACCAGGCAAGCAATCCCCAGCACGCTCACCGCTGCCGCCCACAGCCGCATTCTTGAATGAGCCGGTCGCGCCGATGCCGGAGCGGCCGCCTCGCCACCCACCAGCTTCGCCGCGCCGGACGCTTCCTCGGCTTCTGGGGGGCGCTCGCCCGCCGAGTCCGCTTCGTACCCGACCGGCGCGATCATCCGGTAGCCCAGCTTGGGCAATGTTTCGATATACCGCGGCTCGGCAGCGGAATCGTTCAGGCTCGCCCGCAGTTGCTTGATCGCCGAATTCACTCCATTCTCAAAATCCACGAATGTGTTCGACGGCCAAACGCGTTTCTGCAACTCTTCCCGCGTTACACACTCTCCGGCGTGCTCCAGCAGCAGCGCCAGAACTTGATAGCCCTGCGGCCGAAGCTTTAGCCTCACCCCGTGCTTATAGAGTTCGCGCGTCTGGGTTCGCAGCTCGAACGGACCGAAGCGGTATTTACAGCCTTGCGACATGGGTCCACTGGTACACAGTGGTGGGATTCTGCACGCTATAGCGCCCGCTGCGCAAGCTATAAGTCGTCAAATGAAGTACTTGGGCGTACAGCTCCATAACATCGAATGTGCATGCGCCTTCCATTGACCTACTACTGCAGATCTGCGATCTACTCTCGCAACGAGGCAGTCCGAACGCTCACAGAAGAATGGACGTTTGACTTGAAATGCATCCCCGCTCGGGGACAGGAGGCCCAATGCGGCCAAATCGTGGTTTCTTAAATCGTATTGCGCAAGGACGAAAATGGCTGCTGGTTGCCGGGATTCTGGCGCTTGCCACAGTCGCTTCGGCGGCCATTATTCCGAACCTGTTTCCCTTCCTGGATCCCACCGGACTTATCTCCACCTACAACGCTAGTGGTCCGATCGATGAAAGCGACAAGAACGTTTTCTTCCAGAGCCTGGGCACCAATGGACGCTCCTGCGGCACCTGTCACCTGGCCAGCGACGGATTCGGTCTCGGCGTCGCCAGCGTTCAGGCGAAGTTTGCCGCAACAGACGGGAACGACCCTCTGTTTGCGTCCGTTGATGGCGCTAATTGCCCTGACAGCAGCTCCTACGATCCGCACTCCCACAGTCTCTTGCTCAAGCACGGCCTGATTCGCATCTTCCTGCCAGTTCCCGCAAACGCCCAATACCAAATCCAAGCCGAACGAGACCCCTACGGTTGCGCCGTGGTGACCGACGATTCCACCGGTGTGCAAACGGTTTCGGTTTATCGTCGGCCGTTGCCGACCACGAACTTGCACTTTCTCAGCTCGGTTATGTTTGACGGCCGCGAAACCATTCAACCGCTGACCGCAGCCGCTACCTTTCAGCAGAATCTTCAGACCGATTTGCTGCAACAGTCCATTGATGCCACTCTGACCCACGCGCAAGCAGCCGAGCCGCCTACGCTCGAGCAGCAAACCGCGATCGTCAATTTCGAGCTGGGTCTGAATTCCGCCCAAGCGCTGGATTTTCGTGCAGGCTGGCTGAACTTTGCCGGTGCGCTCGGTGGGCCCGCGAATCTTTCCAATCAAGCCTACTATCCCGGCACCAACGATTCGCTCGGCGCCGATCCCCAAGGCAATGCGTTTAACGCCACGGTCTTCACGATCTTTGCGGATTGGGAAACTTCACCTGACCCCCTGCGGCGAACGATCGCGGCCGGAGAAAAACTCTTCAACACCCGTGCGCTCACGATCTCCAATGTGCGAGGCTTGAACGATAATGCCGCGCTGGCCAAAGCCCTGGGTACCACCGTGCCCATCGCGCCCTTCGCCGGGACATGCACCACCTGCCACGATGCGCCGAATGTCGGTAATCACTCTCTGCCCCTGGCTCTGGATATCGGCACCGGCCACGATTCTGCCTCCGAATCCGATCCCCTGATTGCGAACGGACTTTCGCAACTCAGCGTTCCGGATCTGCCGGTTTATCGCATCACGGGATGCCCCAATCCTTTCCAGGTGCCCGGGCAGCCTGCTGCTCCGTACGTAATCTTCACGACGGATCCCGGCAAGGGTCTGGTGAGCGGCTTGTGCAGCGACATGGTCCGCACGAAAGGCCCGATCCTCCGCGGCCTCGCCTCTCGTGCTCCCTATTTTCACAATGGAGCCGCGCGCGATTTGAACGAGCTGCTCGAATTTTACAACCAGCGTTTTCAGATGAATTTGACCAACGAAGAGAAAGAGCAGTTCATCGCATTCCTGAACTCGCTCTAGCGGTATGTTCTTGCGGAGCGCGGCCCTGTGTTCCGGCAATGGCGCAGGGTCGCGCTGCTAGTAAACGAAGGTTACAAAGGCAATGCGTAGAGCAGCGGACGGTTTTTACTCGTCCTCCAGAAGTAAGCGAGGATGATCACGCTGGCGACCGCCGCATAGGCGCACCACAGCGAAGTGAACGCGTAGCGCTTGAACGCCATCACCACCAGCAGAATCACCAGGTTGGCCATGCCGAAAATTACCATGGCCCTGATCTTGGAAAAAAACAGCGAACCGCATGTGGCGATCACATACAGCACCGCAACCGCAGTATTGTTGGTCGCCTGGTTGATGTACACGATGCTGTTTTCCCGGACGTACACCTGCAGCGGATACGCCGTCAACGCCCACAAAATATAAAGCGTCGTTCCCGCCCCGAGCGCCAGAAACGGCACCATGCGCTTGCGGCTCTCGCCGTTGGGTTCAAAGAGCAGCACACTCAGCGGCAACAGAAACGGCAGCAGCCCCTGCGCATACAGCATGAACGCCGCGCCCATGTTGTGCGTCATGGTGGGCGATAGTTTCCCATCCAATCCCAGCCACACAAATCCTTCGATGAACTGATGTATGGCGAATAGCAACGGCAGCGACGCGAAAAGCAATTCGCGCCGGTGCTTCACCTTCGTCAGCGTGACGACGCCCACAGCGCCCAACGCCGTGCTCCCAACAAAGTTCGCGGTCGCCGAAAAACACATGGCTCGTTTTCTCCGTGGCGAGGATTACACCGTTCATCGCACAACGCAAAATATTTCTCACGATGCAACGGTGGTAGTTGCCGGAGCGCGTGCTATTGGTCGAAAGTGCTATCACCGCGCGGTTTTTACATTAAATCATCGTCCCTCAACAGCCTATTAATTAAGATGCAACACGCGCCAAACACTCTCTCCCGCAGCGATACCACCGAAGACCGCGCAGCAAATTATCCGAGGATGGAATATGACACCTGCGTCTCATCGCAGGACGTGGCGCGAGCGCGCGATTGTGGCCCTGCTCTGTGCCACGCTCACCTCGTTTGCAACACCTGCCTCAGCGGCAACGCCCGGAAACGACGACAACTTTGAAGTTCATCGAGCGTAACTGGCACCTGAGGCCGTTGACCATGCGGAGCCGCGACAACTTCCCGAACCCGATAGCGGATTTCGACGATCCCTATGTGCCGCTGAATAGCCCGGCTATCGGTGATCTGTTCGATTTGTTCAACTTCGGCCGAGGTGAGGGCGGCGGAAGCCACCAGTAAACTCTTGCCGAGAGGCTAGAGCGGCACGCCGACCGCGCTTTGGCGACGCGGTCGGCGTTGCGTTCGGCTCCAGCGGGTCGTGTCCACATGGGCGAATCCCACTTCGCAAGACGAGTATTCGCAGACGGCGTCCGCGACAGGCGCCGGGGTGTTTCGCTGTTGCTGTGTGTTCACAGATTTCCTGCCCACAGGAATCGGCGGCGGCGCGCTAGCTCCCGATGTGTGGCGAAATCGGAGGCTGCTCGGTCGCTTGCTCGAAATTGACACAGCGTGCTCCGCGCAGCTAGCATAGTTGCAGCGATTGTTCCCTCGGAGGCGGCTCCGAAGGTGTGCCTGCCGAACCCGGTAAGACCGGACCTTGCGCCATGGATAGCAGCTCGCGTTCGAAAAATATTCTGGACCGGATTGTCGAAGCACGCCGCGCCTCCGTCGCGCATCGCAAACGCGTGCTTCCCGAGGTCGCGCTGAAACTCGCCGTGGAAAAGAAAGTTGCGCCGCCGCGCGATTTTCCAGGCGCGCTCGCTCGGGCTGGCAGAATCAATATCATTTCGGAATTGAAGAAGGCCTCGCCCTCGCGCGGCGTGATTCGCGATGAATATGCTCCAGCGGTGTTGGCGGCGAGCCTCGAAGAAGCGGGCGCCGCTGCTTTGTCGGTGCTGACCGAGGAAGATTTCTTTTCCGGCTCGCTAGGCGATCTGAAAGAGGCAAGTCGTGTGACCAGGATTCCCATCCTGCGCAAGGATTTCATCGTGGATCCCTGGCAGGTCTGGGAGACGCGCGCAGCGGGCGCCGATTCATTTCTGCTGATCGCGGCGGTGCTGAACGACGAGGAGTTGCGGGAATTGCTGGCACTGGGTCGCGCGCTAAAAATGGAAGCGCTGGTCGAAGTGCACTCGCGCGAAGAGCTCGAACGCGTGCTCGATGCCGGCGCGCGAATGATCGGCGTGAATAATCGCGACCTGCGCGATTTTCGGGTGCACCTGGAAACATCGCTCGGCTTGGTCGAGCGGATTCCGGAGGAATGCATCGCCGTGAGTGAATCCGGACTGCGCACTTACGACGATCTCGCGCAGCTGCAGCGTGCCGGGTTCGACGCATTCCTCATCGGCGAGCACGTGATGCAAAGCGCCGATCCCGCGGCGGCGCTGCGTGCTTTGCTCGCGCCTGCGAACGCGGGGCACACAGTTGCATGAGCGGCGGAGCACCATGGTGAAAGTGAAAATTTGCGGGATCACGAATTGGAGCGATGCGCGAGGCGCCGTCGAAGCCGGAGCGGATTTCTTGGGATTCAATTTTTACCGCCAAAGCTCGCGTTACATCGAGCCCGCCGCAGCCCGGCGCATCGTGCAACGTTTGCCGGCGCGAGTGGCATCCGTAGGCGTATTCGTGAACGAGCCCGAGCCGGAAATGCTGGCGATCGCGCGGCGCGTAGGCCTCGATTACGTCCAACTGCACGGAGACGAAACGGCGGATGTGGTGTCGCGCGTGCGGCGCAGTTTTCGTGTGATCAAGGCACTCCGCGTGCGCGCTTCCTTCCGCGTTGCGCAGCTGGGGAATTTCAAACGAGCCTCTTCCATTTTGCTCGATGGCTTTGATGCGCGCCTGCGCGGCGGCACGGGAAAGAGTTTCGACTGGAAGCTGGCGAAGAACGCCGGCCGCAAGCGCCAAATATTTCTGGCGGGCGGCCTGACGCCGGAAAACGCTGCGGAGGCGGTTTCCGCCGCGCGGCCTTTCGCGATTGATGTCTGCAGCGGAGTGGAATCGCGGCCCGGCAAAAAAGATGCGGCGCGCATGCGCGCGCTGGTGGCAGCGGTACGCCCGGTGAATGGGAAGCGCACCGTGAGCCCGGCGCGGAGGAAACGAAGATCATGAGTGCAACTGCGCAGCTGGTGCCGGATGCCCGCGGCCGATACGGCCGCTTCGGCGGGCGTTACGTTCCGGAGACTTTGATGGCGCCGCTGGAAGAACTCGAGCGTGCGTACGCCGCGGCGCGCGCCGACAGCAGTTTTCAGGCAGAACTCGATTCGCTGCTGCACAATTTCGCGGGACGTCCCACGCCGTTGCAGTTCGCCGCACGACTGACCGCGCATTTAGGCGGCCCGCGCATTTACATCAAGCGCGAAGATTTGCTGCACACCGGCGCGCACAAGATCAACAACGCGCTGGGACAGGGGCTGCTGGTCACGCGCATGGGCAAAAAGCGCATCATCGCGGAAACCGGCGCGGGCCAGCACGGCGTCGCCACCGCTACCGTCGCGGCGAAGCTCGGCCTCACCTGCACCGTTTACATGGGCACGGAAGATATGGAGCGCCAGCGACTGAATGTATTTCGCATGCGCTTGCTGGGCGCGGAAGTGGTGGGCGTGGATTCCGGCAGCCGCACGCTGAAAGACGCGATCAATGAAGCTATGCGCGATTGGGTGACCAACGTCGAAAGCTCGCATTATTTGCTGGGCTCGGTGCTCGGCGCGCATCCCTACCCGCAAATCGTGCGCGATTTTCAAAAAGTCATTGGCGAAGAAGCGCGCCAGCAAATTGTACAGGCCGAAGGGCGCTTGCCGGACACGTTAATCGCGTGCGTCGGCGGAGGTTCGAATGCGATTGGCCTGTTTCACGCGTTTTTGCCCGACGCGTCCGTGAAGATGGTTGGCGTGGAAGCGGGCGGGCGCGGCACAACTTTGGGTGAACACGCCGCGCGGCTCGCAGCAGCCAGCGGATTCAGGGGCGCGCAGCCGGGAGTGTTGCAGGGAACTTACACGTACGTTTTGCAGACGCCCGACGGGCAGATTGCCACGACGCACTCGGTTTCCGCGGGATTGGATTATCCGGGCGTCGGTCCCGAGCACGCCTGGCTCGCCGAACAGGGCCGGGCGGAATATTGCGCGGTCAGCGATAGCGAGGCCGTGGAGGCCGCGCGCACGCTCGCCCGACTGGAAGGGATTATTCCGGCGCTGGAGTCGGCGCATGCGCTGGGGGAATTGATTCGCCGCGCGCCGCAGGGGAAGCAGGACGAGCTGGTGATCCTGAATCTTTCCGGCCGCGGCGACAAGGATATGGATATTCTTTCGCGCTATGTCTGAAAACTCCGCCTCTTCACCAAGTGCGGTCGCGGTGCAGCCTGCCGGGCGCATCGCGCGGTGTTTTCGCGCACTCGCCGAAGCCGGCGAAATGGGCCTGGTCGCCTACCTCACCGCAGGCGATCCTTCGCTTGCCGCCACCGAGAAAATCGTGCTCGCTGCCGCGAATGCGGGCGCGGACGTGATTGAACTGGGCGTTCCGTTCAGCGATCCCGTCGCCGACGGCCCTACCATTCAACGCGCCAGTGATCGCGCGCTGCGCAGCGGAACTACTCTTGCCGGCGTGATCGAGCTCGTCCGCCGCATCCGCGCGCACTCGCAAGTTCCGCTCGTGCTTTTCAGTTACTTCAATCCGATTTTGCAGATGGGCCTCGAGAAATTTGCCACCGCGGCGGCAGCGGCTGGCGCGGACGGCGTGCTCGCGACGGATCTGACGCCCGAAGAAGCAGTGGAATATCGCGCGACGATGCAGGTGCACGGTCTCGATACGATTTTTCTCGCCGCCCCAACTTCCACGGATGCGCGCCTGGCGCGCATCGGCGCCGCGTCCAGCGGTTTCCTATACCTGATTTCGCGCGCCGGCGTTACCGGCGAGCGTGAGTCGCTGCCAGCGGAACTGCCGGCGCTCATCCGTCGCGCGCGAAAATTCACAACGCTGCCGATCGCCGTCGGTTTCGGCATCTCGCTGCCCACGCACGTTACGGTGCTGGGCGGAATTGCAGACGCCGCCGTGGTCGGCTCTGCCTTGATGGCTGCAGTTGAGAAAGCCCCGTCACCCGACGAAGCCGCCGCGGCCGTCGCCGAACGCATTCGCGCGCTGAAATCAGCCGCGCGCTCCGGCGTCAGCCGCCGCAGCAGTGAAGCGTCCTAACGCCCTCGCAACTCCGGCGAGCAGCCAGCCTCGCGTCCAACGAACGTTGCGAAAAGCTTCCTCATTTGCAGTAAACTTTCTGGGCATGGAATAACCGGATTTACGCCTTGAGGAGAACAGATGGATAAGCGCGTGGCCAACGCGGACGTTGCCATCGCCAGCATTCAGGACGGCGCGACGATTTTGCTCGGTGGCTTCGGCCTATGCGGCATCCCGGAGAATCTAATCGCGGCGTTGCGCCGCAAGGGCACGAAAGATCTGACGCTCGCGTCGAACAACGCCGGAGTGGACGATTTCGGCATTGGCCTGCTGCTGCAAAGCAAGCAGGTAAGAAAAATGATCGCCAGCTACGTCGGCGAAAATAAGACGTTCGAGCAACTCGCGCTGAAGAAGGAAATCGAAGTCGAGTTGAACCCGCAAGGGACGCTGGCCGAGCGCATTCGCTGCGGCGGCGCGGGAATTCCGGCATTTTACACGCCTACCGGTTACGGAACCCTGGCGGCGGAAGGCAAGGAAGTTCGCGAGTTCAACGGCCGGCCGCATGTGCTGGTGCCCGCCTTGCGCGGGAATTTCGCATTCATCAAAGCGTGGAAAGGCGACCGCTGGGGAAATTTGATCTATCGCAAAACCGCGCGAAATTACAACGCGGTGATGGCCACCGCGGCCGATTACACCATCGCCGAAGTGGAAGAAATCGTGGAACTCGGGAAACTGAATCCCGATTGCGTGCACACTCCCGGAATTTTCGTAGACGCGATTTTTCAGGGCGAGAAGTACGAGAAGCGCATCGAACGCCGCACGGTGCGCAAGCGTTAGGCGTCGCGGCATGCGCATCGCCATCGTATCGGACATCCACGGCAATCGCACCGCGTTTGAGGCAGTTCTGGCGGATTTGAGGCAAACCGTTCCGGACTTGATCCTTCACGGCGGCGACTTGGCCGACACCGGAGCAAGTCCCACGGAGATAGTAGACCGCGTTCGCGATCTGGGCTGGCATGGGGTCGTTGGCAACACGGATGAAATGCTTTTTCGGCCCGCGTCGCTGCAGGAGTTCGCGAAGCAATCGCCCAAGTTGCAGCCCCTTTTTGCCGCTATCGAGGAGATGGCTGCGGCTTCCCGCGAGGCGTTGGGAGAAGAGAGACTCGCCTGGTTGCGTGGCTTGCCACGCACGCAGATTCGTGGTCCGATGGCACTCGTGCACGCCAGTCCGGAAAGTTTATGGCGTGCGCCCGCGCCGGGAGCGAACGACGGTGAGCTTGAGGCCATTTATCGGCCGCTGGGCCAGCCGATTGCCGTCTACGCGCATATCCATCGCTCCTACATTCGCGACGTTTCAGGAATGATCGTTGCCAATACAGGGAGCGTCGGTCTTCCTTACGATGGTGATCGCCGCGCTGCGTATCTCTTGCTGGATGAATCCAAGCCATCCATCCGGCGCGTCGAATATGACGTGGACAGGGAACTCCGGGCTCTTGCGGATTGCGGGCTTCCGTACTCTGGTTGGATTGCGAAGACGCTACAAACCGCTTGCCCGCAGATGCCATAAACCATGCGCGGTTGCCGGGCCAGGGCGAGCGAATTGCGCAACTGAGCTGTGCAAATTGACGAATTAGCGAGGTAGGAATGCCAAGCGAAATTGACAAGCGCGAAGTGATCGCCCGCCGCGTGGCGCAGGAATTGCGCGATGGTTACTACGTGAATTTGGGCATCGGCCTGCCGACGCTGATACCGACTTATTTGCCGCCGGGAATGGAAGTGATTCTGCAATCCGAGAACGGCATGCTCGGCATCGGTCCGTATCCTTTCACGGGCGAAGAAGATCCTGACCTGATCAACGCCGGCAAGGAGACGATCACGGAAATTCCCGGGTGTTGTTATTTCTCGAGCGCCGAATCTTTCGGCATGATTCGCGGCGGTCGCGTGGATTTGACGGTGCTTGGCGCGCTGCAGGTCGACGAAGCCGGAAATCTCGCGAACTGGGCGATCCCAGGGAAAATGTTGAAAGGCATGGGCGGCGCGATGGACTTGGTGGCCGGTGCCAAGCGCGTGATTATCGCGATGGAGCACACCACCAAGGAAGGCCACGCGAAAATTGTAAAGAAATGCAGCCTGCCGCTTACGGGAGTGGGCGTAGTGAAGCTGATCGTCACCGAGCTCGGCGTGATGGAGGTCACGCCTCAAGGTCTGGTGTTGCGCGAAGTGGCCGCCGGAGTCACGCCCGAGGAAGTGCAGAAGGCCACCGAGCCGCTGCTAAAGCGCGCGCCGGACTTGAAATCGATGCCCGTGTAACGCAGGCAGCAAAGTCGTGTAATGCGCAGCGGGGCTGCGCGGAAATCGCGAATTGCGATACCATGCAGGGAACGGGGAACATCCAGGAGAGTTGATGGAACCGCATTCGATAGTGGTGATCAGCCTGCACACGCCGAAGGAACGGCTCTGGGGCGAATTAATGGCTATTTCCAGCTCCGGAGTGACGCTGCGCGGGATTGACCTGAGCTCGTTCGACGATTTCGTCAGCCAGGTGCTACATCCGGAAGGCGACCGCATGGGGCTGCCGACGCTTTTTTTCCCGATGCTGCGGATCGAACGCATCGCCCTGGACGAGCCGCGCGGCTCGATTCCATCGCTGGCGGAGATGTTCGAGAAGAAGACCGGCCGCTCGCTTGAGGATTACCTGGCGCAGTTCGCCTAGGCGGCTGTTTCCGGCACATCACAAACACATTCATGAACAGCCGAATCCTCACAGTTCCCAATCAGCTCACGTTCCTGCGCCTGGCCTTCCTGCCTTTTTTTATCATGGCCATTCATTACGAGCGCTACAACTGGGGCCTGTTGATTCTAATTGTCGCGGGCTTCACCGACGCGCTGGATGGTTTTCTCGCGCGCGGGCTGAATCAGAAGACTCCGCTAGGCGCCTATCTGGATCCCATCGCCGATAAATTGCTACTATCTTCCTCGTACTTCGAGCTGGCGCTGCACGGAAAAGTGGCGTGGTGGTTGACGATTCTGGTTCTGGGGCGCGACGTGCTGCTGCTGGTCGCCAGCGCCGTGATCCTGCTCACGGTGGGCTACATGTCGCTGCCGCCCAGCATGTACGGCAAGGCCACCACGTTTTTTGAGATCACCATGATTTTTCTGGTGCTGGTACTGGCGCTGCGCGACAACCACGCGTTATACATGGTGAAGGAAATTTGCGGCTATTGCGTCGCCGTCTTCGTATGCATTTCGGGCGTCCATTACAGCATCGTGGTATCGCGACGGATGCACACCGGCGGATAGCGCAACTCGCGGCGCTGTTCGCGGCGGCGCAGCGGTCCACGAAAAGTCGCCAGGCAGATTTTGTGGCGGCAGTCCCGCTTTGCCGGATCGCCATCCATCCGCGGCGCAACACCACTGGCGCACTGCAGCGAGCCGCGACAAAGTCAAAATCTTCAGCCCGGTGCACTTTCCTTGCGAATTACGAACCCGTGCGAAGCACGCCGAACGCTACCATCCCCAAGCTCGCCGCGATCACCAGCGCGGTAGCCCAACCGAGCATATTCGCGCGCTTCCACTCCTCGGGCGAAGACGGCGCGCGATCCACCATGATTTTCCCCAACCCGAAGCCGGTAAGAAATCCCCCGATGTGAGCGAGGTTGTCAATATTTCCCAACAAGCCGATCGGCAAAATCGCAATCACTACAATGTAAATCAAGAGGCGCACGACCTGGGCTCGCAGCATTTGGTGACCGATACTGCGGCTGCCTGCAGTCACCGCGATAATAACGCCGCACAGTCCGAGGATGGCCCCGGAACCACCGATGGCGAAGTGCCCAAACAGGCTGCTCAGCACGTAGCCGCCAACGCCTGTCACCAAATAGATGAACAAATATCTGGCGGAACCGTACATCTCTTCGACTTGCGGGCCAAAATCCATGAGCACCCACATGTTGAATGCAATGTGCAGTAGGCTGCCATGGAGAAACACGGCCGTCACGAAGCGCCAAGGTTGCGATAAATTATCCGGCAACGGTAAGGAAGCGCCGAGTTGTCGCAGCACCCGGCCGCTGATTGCGCCAAGACTCATCAGCGCCGAAAATCCTCCGCCCGCCGGCGGCTGGAATCCGGTAGTGCGAATCGTAGCCAGCAGGCTCACGCCGTAGAGCAGGCAGCTCAAAGTTAAAATACCGTAAGTCGCTGGAGACGTCGTAGGCATGAGGCGGCCAAGAGATCGGCTGGCCGCGGCCATTCCAAACGTCAAGCTCGCGCCGCATTGATGGCATTTCGTCGCAGTGGCCCCGACGAGCGTGCCGCAGGCAGGGCACAGTTTTGGGCGCGGGCTTTCTTTCGCGCCGCCACCAAACAAGCCGTTCATCTGTTCCTTAAATCGATCCAGCTTCCAACGCAGACGCGGCGAGATATCCAATAGGGTTCCTTGCGAGAGTGTGAGTGCGTTCCTATAATACCGAAATGAGAGAAAACCTGTGAATCGGGAAACTGCGTGAGGTCGGCAAACCAGCCGGAAAGATTCCCCACACAATTCATGCACGGCTTGCGCAGCGAGCGAATCGGTTTCGCGCGGCTCACGCTAACCGTATTTTTCGCGCTTGCGGGCGTTGCGGGTTGCGCGAAACACAACGGGACCACGCGTGCCCCGGCGAATCCTCCCGCAGCACAACCGTCTGGCGCGCCGCAGCCAGGCCAACCGGGCGCGTCGCGTCCCTCCGGCCCCCCGCCGGCGATCGAGCGTCAGCCTGCCGTGCCGGGCGCCTATATCGAGGAAGGCGTCGCGTCATGGTATGGCGTTCCGTTCAACGGCCGGCGCACATCCAATGGCGAAATTTACGATATGCACGAATTCACCGCAGCGCATCGCACGCTGCCTTTCAATTGTGTAGTGCGTGTGACCAATCTGAACAACGGCAAACACACGGAAGTGCGCATCAACGATCGCGGCCCATTCGTGGCCAATCGCGTTATTGATCTCTCGCTCTCCGCGGCGCAAGCAATCGAAATGGTGGGAACCGGAACGGCGAATGTGCGCCTCGAAATTCTCTCGGGACCGAATCCAAACGTGGGATTTTTCGCCGTGCAGATCGGCGCGTTCAAGGTGCGGGAAAATGCCGAGCGCCTGAAAACGCAGATGGAAGAAACGTACCCGCCGGTGAGCATCGCCACGTACGATTCACCGAACGGAACATTTTATCGCGTGCGCATCGGCCGCCTGCCAAGCGAAGAGGCGGCGCAAAAGCTCGCGGACAGGCTGCACGGCGCCGAGCAGCTCACCACGTTTGTCGTGCGCTTGGATGATTAAGCCTTTACGCAGCGCGCACAGCTTCTACTTGTGTTTCATCGCGTAAACGCCATCCCATTCGACGGGCGGTTCTTCCGCAATGTATTCCTCGCAACGCGCGAAGAACACGCGCGAGGGACCATCTTCCGGCCAGCGCTGCAGGATCGCCGCCCAGGCGGTCCTTGCTGCGCGCCAATCACGGCGCTTGTACGGTTCGCGTGCGGCGTCAAACAGCGCAACCAGCTCTTCGCCGCTTTGTTCTTTCGCGCGCGGCCCCAGGATTTCGTAAATCGTCACGGGCTGCAGCTTGCCCTTTACACGAATGACATCAATCTCACGAAATAAGAATTGATTGTCGCGAAGCGCCCGCCGCGTGGATTCGCTGATTAATATTTGCGTGCCATATTCCTTGTTCAGGCCTTCGAGCCGCGCCGCCAGGTTCACCGCGTCGCCCAGGGCCGTATAGCCGTAACGCAAAGACGATCCCATGTTGCCCACCGAAGCGATACCGGTATTGATTCCGATGCCGATTTCCAGCACGGGGCTCCCCTGCGCGCGCCACTGCACTTGCAATTCCGTCAAGCGCGCGAGCATGCTCACCGCGCTCAGGCCGCAGCGCTCGGCGTGGTTGGGCTCGTCGAACGGAGCGCCCCAGATGGCCATCACCGCATCGCCGATATATTTATCAAGCGTGCCCTGATGGCGAAAAATGATGCGCGTCATTTCCGTCAGGTAGCCGTTCAGCAGCCCGGCGAGCGTCTGCGCGTCGAGCGTTTCGGAAATTGTGGTGAAGCCGCGAATGTCGCTAAAGAGCACGGTCACCTCAGTCTTGCGCGGTTTCACGCGCTCGGGATCGCTCAGCAAGCGGCGAATCACCTCCGGGCTGACGTATTGCTGAAACGCGCCGCGCACTCTGCGTTTTTCCTGCTCTTCGATGAGCACGCGATAGAGCGCCACCAAGCTGACGTTGGGCAGCAGTACGAACACGGCAGGAACGATGAAGTTCAGCCACCAACCATGAAGAAACGCCCAGTACACAATTCCGGCGAACGGAAAAACGAACGCGAGTCCCAGAATCATCCAGCGCGGCTGCACCATGGCGAGCCAGATCCCCAGCGGAATGCCAAAGAGAAGAATAAATCCCACGTCGGTGAGCGCTTGCAGGCCGCGGCGCACGATGAACTTCTGGTTCAGAATATTGTCAATCACATTGGCGTGAATCTCGGTCCCCGGAAAATCAATGCCGCCAAAGGGCGTGGCGCGCAGATCGCCGATGCCCGTGGCGGATGCGCCGACCAGGACGAGCTTGTCCTTAAATGTTCCGGGAGAAAATTTCTTCAGCGCGGCATTGGCGAATGAAACGTAAGGATAGGTGCGCGCCGGACCATGATAATTCACCAGCAGGCGGCTGATGTCGTCCGTGCGTACGAAAAGTTGCTTCCCGAATTCCACGCCCACAATTCCACTGCCACCGTAGGTCAGCGCAACCTGTTCGTCGCTGAGGCCCAGATACAGGCGCACCGCCTGTACTTCCAGCGACGCGTAGAAATCCCAGTTGCTGGGATCCGCGTCGCGCCCATAGGGAATCGCGAGCGGCAAATGCCGCACCTCAGAGTCGGCGTCGAGAAACACGTTAAAGAACCCCACGCCTTTTTTCGCTGCGACCGCTTCCGTGAAAATCGCTGCATTGGCTTCGGCGCCGCGCGGCAAATAGTTCAGGTCGTCGTATATTTGGATCACCCTGACGCGGTCGGTTTCGCCTTTGGCGGAGGGCAGAGGCCGCACCTGCGGAAACGGAAAATAGGCAATCTGGTTGGCGTATTCGTCGAGCGACTGGCTGGAAACCCCCGCGAGATCCGCCTTGGTGTAAAGGAAATAGCTTCCCAGCACCACATTTCCAAAACGCTGAATGGCTTCCGCAACCTGCTGATCGTAGTTGTACTGCTTTTTCTTGCTGGCGATGGCCGCGAGAACCGCGGGACTCACCGCGTGGCCTTTTTTTTGCTGCGCAGCCAGATCGCCGGAAAGATCCTGCAGCGGCAGCTCCGTTTCGTCCGGCTTGCTGAAAGTCATATCGAAGGCGACGACGCGCGCGCCATCTTCGCGCAGCGCATCGAGCAGGTGCGCGAAATGGATGCGCGGAAACGGCCAGCGGCCCAGCTGTTCCTGCGATTCCTGATCCACATCCACGATGATGATGCGCGGATCGGTGCGCATGCGGCCGCGAAACTGAAAACGCGTGTCCAGGCTCGATAATTCCATGCGGTAAACGAAATCGGAAACCGGCATGGGCCGTTCGCCCAGAAAAGTCACGTAGTAGGTGGCCAGCGCGAACAGGGTGATCAGCAGGCTGATGGCGAACGAGCCTCTGTGGTCCCACCATTCGCGAAGCAGTCCCGCAGTGCGGTTGATTATGCGTGTGGGCTGGGCCATATTTGGCGCCAATGCAGTGTGCCGCGCTTACCGGGCTGGAAATTGAAATCCGCGCAAGGCTAACAAACGCTTGCGTCCGATTCAAGGCGCGAACCCGCCGGATGTGCCGCGCGCACGACGCCCACCCACACGCCAACAAAAACGATATAGAATCGGCTGTCTGTGGCACTCTGGTTGCTTCCGCTATACTGAGGCCCGGGCGCGGCACGCAAGTGCGTATGAGCGAAAAGCGAGAAATTTGGTTCATGGAAGGCTCGACGGCGGAGAAACTGGTGGCGCCGTTGCGCCGGAACTATGATTTGCGCAGCCTTAGCGCGAATAAGCAGAGCGATGCGAGCGGAAAGCGCGAACAAGATCGCGCGGCAGATTACGGTGTGGTGCTCGCGGACATGCGCGATGGCGCGCCGGTGCTGCCTGCTTCATGGAATGGTTCGGGCAGCAATTATCGTGTGATCGGCGTCGCGCCAGCAGCGGGCTCGCGCTCGGTGAAGAGGTCCGCAGCACCAGGCGCAAAACCGGCGGTGTCCGTTTTTGCGTTCGTTTCTTCCAACGCTTCCCGCGACGAATTGGAAAAGACGCTCGGCATGGCGTTCGAAAATCTCGAGTTGCTGGCGCGTGAACGCGCCGCTCGCGAAGCGCTGGAAAGCGCCGAACGCGAGCGCGAGCAGCTGAATGAAATCGGAATCGCTCTCTCCTCGCAGCGCGACGTTCGCGAGTTGCTCAATCTGATTCTCTCCAAGGCCCGGGAAATCACGCGCGCCGATGCTGGCTCGCTCTACCTGATTGAGGATGAACCCGAAGGCGGCCGGCATTTGCGATTCATGTTGACGCAGAACGACAGCCTGGTATTTCCGTTCAAGGAATTCACCTTGCCGCTAGCGGAAGATTCCATGGCGGGCTACACCGCGCTGCGCGGCGAAGTGGTGAATTTCGCGGACGCCTATCACATCCCGCCGGAAATGCCGTTTCACTTCAACGATAACTACGACCGCGAATCGGGTTACCGCACGAAATCGATACTCACGTTGCCGATGCGCAACGCCAAAGGCGAAGTCCTGGGCGTGCTGCAGCTGATCAACGCGAAAAGTGATCCGGCGGCGCGTTTGCGCGACGAAGCGGACGTGGCGCAGCACGTGCACCCGTTCCACGAACGTTCCGTGCGGCTGGCTTTGTCGCTCGCTTCGCAAGCCGCGGTGGCCTACGAAAACCGCAAGCTTTACAACGATATTCAAACGCTGTTCGAAGGCTTCGTGAAAGCAGCCGTCACCGCGATCGAGCAACGCGATCCCACGACTTCCGGGCATTCGCTGCGCGTGGCCGCTTACACCCAGGGCCTGGCCGAAATTGTGGATCAGGTGGCCACCGGCCCGTACAGCGGCAGCCATTTCGATCAGGAGCAGATGAAGGAAATTCGCTATGCCGCGCTGCTGCACGATTTCGGAAAAGTAGGAGTGCGCGAAGAAGTGCTGGTGAAGGCGAAAAAATTGTACCCGTTGCAGATGGAACTGGTGAAGCAGCGCTTCGACTATATCCGCAAGGAAGTGGAAGCGGGCATGGTGCGCCGCAAGCTGCAAATGTTTCTGGAACGCGACCGCGGCGACGCTCTCTCGGAAATCGCGCGGCTCAGCGAGGATTTCGAACAGCGCCTCGCGCGCATTCAGGATTACTGGCAGTTCATTCTGGAAGCGAACGAGCCGACGCTGATGGAGCAGGGGCAATTCCGCAAGCTCAGCGAAATCGGGCGCCAGTTTTTCCTGGACAGCAAGGGCAGCGAGTTGCCGTACATCAATGCCGATGAAATGCGGCTGCTTTCGATACCGAAAGGAAGTCTCGACGCATCCGAGCGCCAGCAGATTGAATCGCACGTGGTGCACACCTTTGATTTCCTCAGCCAGATTCCGTGGACGAAGGAATTGCGCGGCGTCCCGGAAATCGCGCGCGCGCATCATGAAAAACTGAACGGCCTTGGCTATCCTTACAAACTGCACGGCGACCAGATTCCACTGCCCGCCAAGATGATGACCATCTGCGATATTTTTGACGCCTTGACGGCTTCCGACCGGCCCTACAAGCGCGCGGTTCCCGTCGAACGCGCTCTGAGCATTCTGGATGAATGCGTGCACGCTAACGAAATTGATTCCGAACTTTACCGGTTGTTCCGCGAATCCAAGGTGTACGAGCGCGTGATGCCTTCGCCCCCCAAATAATGCGAGACAGGCGATCCTCTTTCGGATTGTTGGCCAGAACGCCGCCGCGCGCGTGGAGGCTTGCACTGCGATTGCGCGCAGTTTGCTTCGCATGTGTCGCGTGCGGTTGTTTGTCTTTATCCGGCGCGCCGCGAACGCTTGCGCAAGCCACCGCGGCCACCACCTGGACCGTTTCGATCGTGCTGCCTCCCCGACTGGTTGCGGGCCAGCCGGCAACGCTCGCGATTCTCGGCGTGGATGGGCGCCTGGCGGAGGGAATCACGGTGGACGTCGGAAAAGGCCAGCGCGTAAAGACGGACAAAACCGGGCGCGCATTTTTTACCGCTCCCACGGATGTGCCCGTACTGATTGTAAACGCCGCTGGAAATTCAGCCGCCGCGCTGCTAGAGGCGCCCGCGCCAGCAGCAGGCGAGCAGGCTCCCAGCGTCGCACTGGTGGTGTCGCAAGTGGATCGCTTTTCAATTTGCGGCGGCGGATTTCGCGGCGATGTGGATGCCAATCGCGTTAGCATCAATGGCGACCGCGCGTTTGTCCTGGCGTCTTCTCCGGAATGCATCGTGGTGTTGGCGAGCCCGCGCGCGCTTCCCGGCCCCGCGAAAATATTGATCGAGACGCCTGGTGCGCAGTGGACCGCCGCCACGACGCTGGCAAGTCTGCACTTTGATCCTCCCTTGCCTCCTCTGGTGCCGGAAAAACGCAGCAAGCTCGCTTTGCACGTGCAGGGGACGGACCAGGCATTACGCGTGTGGGTGGAAAATCAAACGCCCGGTGTGCTGCGTTTTTTGCGTGGCGACCGGCAGGAAGTGCTGACCTCCGGCGGCCCGGAGAATTCCGCGGAAATTGAAGTGCAAGCCGTTGCCACGGGAGATTTTTCGTTTCACGGACGGATTCTCGCCACGCCCGATGCGGGTGTGGCCCGCCGTTATCTCACTGCGGCGGAAGGAATCGCTCCCAAGGATTTGCAGCATGTGGTGAAGAACCTGTCCGAGAGGCTCACGCATCATCCGGGCGACACGCAAAAAGTGTGGCGCGATACCGAAACGATTCTTTCCACTACGATGGCGGGAGATTTTCGCACTCTGATAGAATGCGCGGCTGCAGCCCTGCAATGAGAATGTCCGCAAAGGTGTTCCCGCCCCGCGGGGTAGCAGTGCGTCGGTGGCCGCATCCAGAGCATGAGAACGCAAGAGCCTTTGCAGGCGTGGCATGAGCCACGACCCGCGCTGCAGAATCCGTGTGGCTTTAGCCGCTGAAGTACGGAATTTGGGTCTAGCGCGCCGGCTCTGCAGCCCGCCCCTACGGATTTCGCGGTTGGCAATGACCGCTAATCTTCGTTCGTGTTCGTGGCACTGAGGACTTGCGGCGGCGCTTGCGCTTCGGGCAGCGCCCCCTGCGCCATTTGTTCCAGCGCATTGCGTGCGCGGCTCAGCCGGCTGTCCGCATCTTCGTAACTCTGCTGCGCGTGGCGCAGATGCGTGCCGAGCCGGTCGTAGACTTCCGCGAAAGCCTCGAATTGTTTTTTCAGTCCCCCCATGCCAGCAAGCAAATGCCGCGTGTTCTCCTCGATCTTCTGCCCTTGCAGGCTGATGGCCACGGCGCTAAGACACGCATAAAAGGTATTCGGTGAAACGGGAAACACGCGTTTCGCGCGGCAATATTCGTCAATCTGCCCGTATTTTGAATCCTCGGTCATCAGCAGCTCGTAATACACGCCCTCAGAAGGCACGAACATCAGCGCGTAATCGAAAGTATGCTCGTCCGGCAGAATGTATTTTTCCGCGATGGAATCGGCGTGCTTGCGAACGGCCAGGGAAAATTCCCGGCGCGCGGATTCACCCGCGTCGAAAAGTCTGCGGTAAGCGTCCAGCGGAAATTTTGAGTCGACCGAGAGGATGCGATCGCCGCTGCGCACAATCGCGTCCACGATCGCGCCCGTGGAATCGAAGCGGTATTGCGTCTCGTACGCGCTGCGCGGCAGGGCATCTTGCAACAGACGTTCCAGCACAACTTCGCCGAGCACACCGCGCGTTTTCGCGCCGCCCAGCACATTTTGCAGCGTCTGCGCGGACTGCGACATCGCGTTCCCGGCCAGCTGGACTTCCGCAATCTGCATGCTGATTTTGCGAATCGTCTCGTTCGAGGATTGCAGTTGCTGCGCCATCGCGATTTGCGCGTCGCTGGCGAGCTTTCCGGACGAGGCGACTCCGGTCTGCAATTCCTGGCGCACCTGGCCGAGCTGCGTCGTGACCGACTGCATCAGGTGATTGATCTGCGCGTTCACGGATTGGCCTTGGGTCGCGAGCGAGTTCTGCATTTCCTGACGCACCGCGGACAGTTGCGCGTCCGAACGCCGCGCCGCGGACCACACGATGGCCCAGACGACGCCGACGGCAACCAAGCCGAGGATCAACCACACGATGGGGCTCATCAAGAATCTTCCCGTTGCATGCGCCTAGCGAGTGCGCGCATTCACTTTAGCGCGAACGCAGGCAGAGCGCAAAATTCCCGGTGAACGGCAGCTCCCTGATGCGGCTGCTGTTGATGCAAGAGCTCGCACCAAAGACACCGCGAAGCGAACGCGCTTTCGCGCTGGAATAACTTGTGCCGCGTCTACGGCGCAGAGACTATGTTTGCGGATCGTCTAGAAGTTAAGCTTCAGCGCGAACTGAAACGTTCGCGGGTCGTACGCCGATGTCGGTTGGCCGGCGGAGCAAGTAGTTGCACCCGCGGTGGAATCGCAGACAGGGTTCACGCCGCTCACGTTGAAGCGATTCAACATGTTGAATCCATCGGCGATTACCTGCAGATTTACGCGCTCGGTCAGCGGGATTTGCTTGGCGATGCGCAGATCAATCTGGAAGAATCCCGGCTGGTTGAAAGCGTTGCGGCCAAGATCGCCGGTACAGCCGGTCGGCGGCACCGGAACCGTCGCGCTGGGAGGAATGACCGATCCGTCGCTGCCAAAGCAATTCGTCGGAATAATGAACTCGTCCTTGGCGATGTAAGGCGAGGTCGTCGCCGCCGGGAAACCAGCGGGAACTGCGGCGCCAGCCGGAAGCGCGGACGGCCGGCCGGTGGAAGATCCGAAATCCAGGTTGGTGTCGTAACCGAGCAGGACGTTGTAAGGCCGGCCCGACGCCACTTCGATCACTGGCGACACGGTGAAGTTCGAAAGTATTTTTTTCCACATTGCCGAATCGCTCTGGCGGAAAGGCGTCTGATACACCGCGCTCGTGATCCAGCGATGGCGCTGGTCGAAGTCCGAGTTTCCGCGGTCGCCGTTGGGATTGCTGTTGTCCTGCGGATTCAGCAGTGTGGAAAGGTCGGTGGAATCGTCAATCGTGTGCGAATAGGTCCAGCCCGATACCATTTCAAAGCCGTGCGAAAAACGCTTCGTCACCGTCAGCGTGAAGCCGTTGTAGAGCGAATTGCCCGTGGAAGTTTGTGGGTTCACATCGCTCCAGGGAACCTGCACTCCCGCGAAGCCCGTGGGAAAGCCGCCCGCTACCGCCAGCCCGACCAGATTTGCGTAGCCCCCCACGAGCCCCGCGAACGACGGATTCGGTCCCGAGGGCCGGAAGAAATTAAACGCGGCCGCCGTGCCGATCGCTCCGACGGGCGTTCCGCACCCGGGAGCGGAAGAACCGATGCCGAAAACGCCGGGAGCCTCCACCAGAACGCTGCCCGTGCCGGTATTGACGCAACCCGGCACACCTCCATTGGCGGGAACCTGAACCGTAAGCGGATTCGTTCCCGGCGTGATCAGCCCGGCCGCGATCGCGTTGCTGGCATTGGAATCCAGAATCGCTGGGTCGGTGACGTTAATATTGATGGTGCGATCCAGATGCGTGCCGTGCGTGTAGTTGTAGCCGGCGCTGACTTTCCAGTCCGGCGAAAGCTCACGCTCGATCGAAAGGTTCGCCTGCTGCGCCAGCGCATATTGGAAATTACTTTTGATCGGAATCGTATAGGGAATGCCCACCAGCGGATAACCGAGTGCTCCCGGCACATCAGGGTTCGGAACCGTCAAATAATTTTGATTGATGAACAGGGAATTGGGCTGGAAGGGATTGAAGCGCTGTTGATTTGCCTGGTAGCACATGTTCGGCGTGGCCGTGGAACACCCCATGTCCGGCACATTCAGTATTCCCTGAAAAATCGAAGCCGCGTTTAAGGATCCATCGGGCGTTCCGCCAGGGAATTGCAGCAGCGCGGAACGCGCGCCGTCTTCGGCCGTCGCAAGAAAAGTGAGCGCGAGCGCCGGATTGTCGTAGAAGAATCCGTAGCCCGCGCGAATCACGGTTTTGCCGTTGCCCCAGGGATCCCAGGCGATTCCGATGCGCGGGGAGACGTTGTTGGAGTCAATCGGAACGCCTTCCTGAACTCCAAACGCTTTCTCGGCCACCGCGTTGGCAGTGGTGGCTGCCGCAAAAGTGGGCTGCCATCCGATGTCGTAGCGCACGCCGTAATTCAACGTGAGCCGTTGATTTATTTTCCAGCTGTCCTGCGCGAAAACTCCCAGCAATTCATTGTTGAACGGGCGATCCGACTGGCCGATTCCCTGATAGAAAATCGTGGGAGTTCCGAAGCCGTAGGCCTGCACGGGCGACAGGCTGGGAGCGCCTGCCGCGATCGAGACGCTGCCGAAATCATAAACGCCGCCATAGTTCAGCGTAATCGTCTGCGACGAGGGCGATTCCAGCTGAATGAAATTGAAGTCCACGCCGAACTTCAGGGAATGCTTTCCCTTGATCCAGGTCAGATTGTCCGTGAGCTGATAACGTTTCTCGAGCCGGTCCTCGGTGGAGAAAGGTTCTCGACCGAAATACGCGGCGCCGGCAATGTTCACCGCGGGATCCGAGCCGCCCGGAAGATCCGAGAATCCGTAAAAAAGACTGCGGCGCGCAAACTGGAAGTGCACCTCATTAAACACATTGCTGCTGATCGTGGTGGTGTGTTGCGCGATCAATGCCCAATCGTGGGTCTGCTGCGACGACGTGCGGTTCCCGGCGTTCTGGCCGAAGGTCTGATTCTGCGCGTTCACCTGGATGCCATCCACGCTGTCCGGCGAAACCATGGCGCGCAAGAAAGTGCTGTTCCGCGAATTCCAGATGTGATCAATGCGCAGGGAGTAGATGCTGCCCTTTTCAGAAATGGGGAAATTTCCGATGGTCGAAGCAAGCCCCGTGAAGGACGCGGGCACCGGCGCACTGGTGCTGGGAAATGTCGATCCTGGATAAAACGGCGTGTTGCCAAAGATAGCGGTGAACGAACTCGCGGCCGCCGCGCAAAGATAGGGGATACCAACCGCAGCGGGCACAGCCGAAACGAAAGCTTCCTGAGTGGGGGTCACAAGATACGCAGGGAGCGGGCACGGTCCGGCCAGAGGAGGCAGAATATTGGAATTAATGAATCCGAAGTTGTCCTGGCCGATTGCGGTGAATCCGGTTTCCTCGCGGCGCGTGAGTTCGTAGCTGAAGAAGAAAAAAGTTTTGTCCTTCTGGATGGGGCCGCCGAGCGTGAGGCCGGACTGCACGCGCGTGTAAGACTGCTTCACAGGAGTCGTGCCGCACTCAAACGTTGTTGGATTACAAGACGCCGTCACCGAAAACGGATTCCGCGCTTGGATGGCGCCGTTGCGCAGGAAGCCAAACGCATTGCCGTGAATGTCATTCGATCCTGACTTGGTCACAATGTTGACGACGCCGCCCATCGCCCGCCCGTATTCCGGCATATAACTGCTGCTGATCACCTGAAATTCCTGCACGCCTTCTTGCGATACCGTCGCGCGCACTCCGTTCACCGAACTATCCACGGCGTCAGCGCCATCCACGGAAATTTCATTGGAGCGGCCGCGCTGCCCGCCCAGGTTCAGCCCGGTGTTGGGCGCCGCGCCAATCGAAGGCGTGTTGTCGCGCGCCGCGCGCGAATCCAGCAGCGTGAAGTTGATGTAATTTCGCCCGTTGATCGGCAAGTTATCGATCTGATTCTGCGAGACGGTCATGGAAACGTCCGTCTTGCTGGTCTCGACCAGCTCCGGCGCGGCCGTAACGCTTACCGACGCCGCCGTCGTCTGCAATTGCAGCTGCGGGTTGTATTCGGCCACTTGCCCGAGCGTCAAAGTGAAAGATGTGTCGGTTAAGATCGCAAATCCAGCCGCTTCCACGGTGAGCGTGTAGGTTCCCGGCGGCAAGCCGACGAACCCGTATCTTCCATTGGCGTCGCTGCTGGCCGTGCGTTCGATGCCCTTGGCCGGATTTTGCAGCGTGACTTTTGCGTCCTTCACCGCGAGGTTCTGCGGATCCAGTACCGTGCCGGACAAATTCACGGTGTTCACCTGCGCGGAACTTCGCTCGGGAACGACTACGGCCATAGCACAAAGCAGCAGCATCCAAACCATACATTTGCGCAGCCTCATCGTTACACCCCCAAAGGAAACCTCAAATTTCTTGTCCGACATTCAGCCGCATCTCCGCGTCTGCACCAAAAATGGTTTGGATCCGCTCCGCACCCCGCGGAGCAGTAGAAGGACAGATGAGCGACTTTTGCGCTCACTTGTATCTGTTGGCAATAGGAAACTCTAGCCGGTTCGCTGCGATTTGCCCAAGCAATTAGCTGGGTGCGCTGCGAAAGAGAAACGGGGGAGCGACGGCTGGATTTTCAGGAATTGCGGTGGCGCGGTGAAATTAAGACGGGCGATTCGAGGGACCTGTCAGTTGCACCAGGTTTTCCGACGCGGTCACGGGCGGCGTGGCGCCCGGCGCAAACGTTTGCGGGGCGCGCCAGAAATCCATGGCCGACGTCTGATGCACGCAGGAAACGGTGCAACGCGGCGCGCAGCCCTTCTGGGTGAGGAATTCGCGATGACGTTGCTCGTCGGTATATTGCGCCAGCGGCACGCCCGGGTAACCGCGCTGCTGCGAACAATAGTGCACCAGCCCGTCTTCGCAAATGTAGAGGTAACGCGAGCCCGCGCGACACCGCCAGTTGTTCTCGAGGCCCTTGGCAATATTGTGCTGAAATTGATTGATGCGCGTGAAGGACTGCTTGCCGAGGGACATGATCTCTTCGAAAATCTCCTGCTCCCGCGGGCCGAGCGGCTGCAATTGGCCGTTGTGGTCGTGCAGAATCCCAACGGTCGAAGTGAATCCCAGCTCGACGGCGCGGTGCGCCACAGTCAAAGCATCCTCGGAATTGGCGACGCCTCCGCCGAGCACGGAATTAATGTTGATCTGAAATTCGGCGTGCTCCGCCAGCAGCTTCAGTTTTTGGTCGAGCACCTTCAGGCTCTTCATGGAAACGTCGTCCGGGTTGACGTTGTCTATGCTGATCTGCAAGTACTCCAGCCCCGCGCGATTCAGCGCTTTGATGCGCTCGCTGACGAGCAAATAGCCGTTGGTGATCAGCCCGGCCATGATGCCGTTCTTGCGGATGCGCGCGATGATCGCATCCAGCTCCGGATGCAGCAGCGGCTCGCCGCCGCTGATCGTAATCACCGACGTGCCCATCGCGCCGAGCCGGTCAATGCGCCGGAACATCTCTTCCAGCGGCACGGGCTTCGAGAAATCATCAAATTCGTTGCAGTAGGTGCAGGCCAGATTGCAGCGTCGTATGGGAATGATGTGCACCAGCACGGGATGGCGCGTGGAGACCAGGCCCTTCGCGATCATGCGCAACTCGCGCAGTTTGCGATGCACCGCGAGCAGCTTTCTGCGAATTCTTGTGCGTGTCGTCACTTTTGCTGAATATCCGCTTGCCGTACAGACTGAACGGCTGATTTCGCCTGAATTATTATGCCATATCCCCGGGGGCGGTCCCCGGCGGATCGCTGGCGCGATGCGGAAAGGGCAGCGCGCGGCAACACGTCGCCGGTCAGTCCGACCAGCCTTGCGGGACGCGATCCCAGCGGTGCGCCTTCAGCTTTTGCAGCAGAGCGTTATCGAGCGGTCCCGCGTCGCTCACCGCGATGTTCTCTTGCACATGCGCAAGTTTTCTCATCCCGATGATCGTGGTGCCCACGTCTGGATTCGACAGGATGAAGCGCAGCGACATCTCCGGCAGACTCATTCCCGCCGGCACTATCTTCTGCAATTCGTCCACGCGCGCCACCGTCTGTGCCAGATTTGCCGGGCCAAAATACTTCGCGCGCCAGTCGTGCGACGGAAATTTTGTCTCGCGCGTCATTTTCCCGCCCAGGCTTCCTTCGTCGAGCGGCACGCGCGCGATCACGCCGACATTCAGCTCGCGGCAGACCGGAAAAAGCTTGTCCTCGGGGGACTGATCGAAAATGTTGTAGATCACCTGCACGGCGTCCACCAGGCCCGTGCGCAGAGCCGCGATTCCATTTTCGGGTTGCCAGCGATTGAGGCTAAGCCCAAAAAAACGAATCAGCTTGTCGCTCTTCAATTTCTCAACGGTTTCGCGGAATTCCGCTTCGCTTGCCCAGCTGTCGTCCCACACGTGGAACTGCAGGATATCGATCGAATCGGTGCCGAGTTTTTCACGGATTTTTAGCGCATAGCTCAGCACATGCGCGGCGGGAAAGACATCGCGGTATTTGTATTCCGGCACGGCAGGCCAGCGGCCATTGAGCGGCGGAATTTTCGAGGCAGCGTAGAGCCGTTTCCCTTTGTTCTGCGACAATATTTTGCCGAGCAGACCGTCGCTCTTGCCCTCCCCGTAGGCCCAGGCGGTATCGAAGAAATTGCAGCCCAGGCCAATCGCCTGCTGCATCGCCTGCAGCGATTCTTGATCTTCGGAACCGCTCCAGCCGCTCATGCCCCACAGTCCATGGGCGATGTCACTCACCTCGAAACCTGTGCGCCCCAGTTTGCGATATTTCATTTGCTCTCCTCGTGATTGTTATACAACGAATCGGTGCGCTGGAGGGAATCTGCTCGGGAGGTTGCGAATGCCACGCGCCACGAATTGCCCAGCCAGCAGCGCTGCTACGGCCTGGCGGAAGCCTGGAATGATTCCGGGGGATCGAGCGAGCATTGCTTCCAGAATACGGTTTCGGAAATCGCGCCGTCGGCCAATAGCTTCAGGCTGGCGAGCGTAGCGGAGATTTGTCCGCCATCGGCCGAATCAAATACGATCACCACGCCATCGACGGCGGCCGAGGAGGTTTTCAGTTCACGGTACGTTTTTTCAAACAGCGCTCTGGCGAATGCGAGTTTCTCGCGGGCCGTCGAAGTCGCCGCAGCGGAAGCCGGCTCGAGCCAGATCACGCGAACCTTCTTGCTCGCCAGCGGAGCCCACTTGCCGCCGAAAGTAGTGGTCTCGTCCTTGCTGATGTTGAAAAGAGCCGCGGCAGCGGGTGCCGGGTCACCGGCTTCGGCGGAACTGTCCTTGAATTCCGCAGGCAGATCCAATTCCGCGCGGCGAATCCATCCACGCGAGGAACCGGAAATCTGCACATGCACCCAGGCTCCCTCCAGTTCGAGCACCTGGAATTCGTCTTCCGCATCAGCGGAAAATAACACCGTGGATCCCTCCGCGGGTTTGGAGAGCACGTGCGTGCCAGCCTTCTTCACGGTCGCCAGATCAGCAGGCCGCACCTGATTGTGAAGAATGTCCTCAAAGTTCTTAATATCAGCAGACAGTTCCTGCGCCCGCTTATCCACTGCCGCCCGCTGCAATTTTAACGTTTCCAGGCTCTCTCCCGACGACGGGGGGACCGCGACAGGCTCGCCCGGCTGATGCGAGGCGCTCGAGAAGTCTCCCCCCACGCCGCTCTTATTGGACGACGATTCGCCCAGATCCGAAGCCGCAGGATCGAGCCTGGTCTGCGGTCGCAAGCCTCCGCTGCTGACCGATGGCGCCGGAGCAGTGTTCGATTTAGCCGCCGGAGCGGCGGCGGGCGAGCCGGCGGGCTTTGGGACCGAAGCAGGTCCCAGCGCCTCCTGAATCTGATCCAGGAAGTCATTTTCGATGTGGCCGTTCGAGACCAGCACCCGATAGCCGGAGCGCGCAGGCGTCGGATCGTTGTACCACGCGGTGATCTTCGCGCTGGCGTGGACGGTGGCTCCCCCTGAAGGCGTGGCGACCACCTGAAATGTGCACTCGTAATAGCCGCGCTCGTAGTGATCAACCGGCAGCTCGCCGGCTTGCACGAAGCCGTCAACTGTCGGCAAGCGTCCGCTGGAGCTTGGACGAAGATTGCGCACCACGCGCTCAACGTCGGAAACCGGGCTGGTGAAGGTCCGTTCGTAGGGAACCGCCTGCGCGCCTGCAAGGGCGGCTAAGAATATCAACGCAAGCAGGAGAGTTCCAAAATGGAACGCGGGCCGAAGGGTTTTCTTCACGGTATGGGTTCCACCTGGTCGTGCCGCAGCCAACCGCGATGTCCATCGACGGTTTCAACTCCGTACCAGTACGGCGTGATGATCTCAATGAGCACGTCTGAATTTGCCGGCACGGACTGCAGCGTCGCGGCGTGCTGGAAGGGCGCTGATTTCAAATTGGCCTGGGCCTTTACGCGCAATTCGGCCTGGTGCTGCAACTCGTGCAGCCGCGATTCAAGGCCCTGTATGGAGCCCTCGGCTTCCTTCAATCGCGCGGCTTCCGCGCCGCGCTCTTTCACATTGGATTGCGCCGCCAGTTGCAGTTCGCGCCGCTGCAGTGCATCCGCGGTTTGCCGCTCCTCGCGCTGGATGCGCACGATGTGGCTTTGGATCTCGGCAAATTCGCTGGTTTCTACCATAGTGTCCGAGGTATGGACGCGCTTCGATCCGTCTTCCACGAATACCGCGTCAATTTGCAGATGGGTGCGATTCGCTGCGACTCCCAGAACGATGTAACGCACCGTAATCGTTCCAACGTCCGTGCTGTTCTTGAAATGCTGCGGCGAAAGCGCCTGTTTGCGCACCTTGTAGAAGGCACGCCCGGGCCCCTTCCATGGTCCGTAGTAGGCAGAGCCGGTCGCCGCCTCTGCCTCGGTCAATTCATCCTCTCGGGAATAGACCTGCGTGCCGTGCAAGATCGTGTCTTGCGTCACCAGTTCCACCGCCTTCAGAACGTCGGCTTCCGAGGCCTTCAGGTCAATCGCAAAACCTTCCGGCACGTCTGCTGTCTTCTGGCCAGGGTGCGCGGCAGGGAGCGGATTCGCGGCCGCTCTGGGAACTACGGCGAGCGCAAGGAGCGCGAAAGCGCAGCAGAACAGCCCATGAAACGACCAAACCCGCAACGTCAGCAGCCAGCGGTTAGGAAACCCTCGCCGGTTCGCCTCCGGCAGCGGTGTCATCTCAGCTTTGTCCTGAGGCTTAGGACCCATCCAATTCCCCCGTTCGCCCATTTGTACTCGCAAAAATCCTGCCACCGCCCTCGCTGCCAGGTCATCACACCGTCGAACGGATTGCCCTGACCAGCGTAGCGGAAGGCCGAGCAGGGCACATGGCAAAATACACCAAGTCGAGACGAAAGGACAATTTGTTAAGTTTTGTTAATTTTTATCTTGCATTCTTAATCCGCCCGGAGTAATTTCCTGGGCGTTTGCGGTGTCTGCGGCGTTGCGCCGCACACCAACGGGGAAGAACTAAGGTTCCTAGGATGCGCGCATATGAAGTCCAACTCGGTCTTCATCCCACTAGCTGGTTTGCTGCAAGACTCACTCCCGCCGAGATGCGAAGCACAATTGCCAGTCACAGAAATGCTATCCCGCCAATTGCAACAGGAGGGTGTATGTCAAAGAAGTTTCGAGAGGGTGCAATTTCTATGAATACGACATGGTCGCGGTGGAAGACGATTTTGACGTGCGCGTTTCTGGTGCTGGCGCTCCTGCTGTGCGACGCGCGCGCAGCGCGCGCTTTGCCCGCGGGCAAGGTGATGGCCATTCCGGCGTTCGCGCGCAAGTATGGCCTGCCGTGTTCGGCGTGTCATACGGCCTGGCCCGAACTGAATAACTTCGGGCAAGTGTTCCGCGACAACGGCTATCAATTGATGAACGACCGTGACTCTCCGATTTGGCAGAATCCCTCCTACTTCCCGATATCGTTCCGCATCACCCCGAGCTGGCACCGTGAAACCGCTAACAATCAAATATTCGACGTGCCTGGTACTACCACGGGCGGCGCAATCGGCGCGGTGACCCAATCCGGATTCGACCTTTCCGGAATGGACCTGTGGTCGGCCGGGACGATCTACAAGAACATTTCCTTCGTGCTGCTGCCGTCCTCGGACCCGACGGCGGTATGGCACTTCGAAAGCGCTTTCATTCGCTTCGACAATCTGTGGCACAGTCCGTGGCTGAACGTGAAGTTCGGCCGATTTGAACTTGATAACCTAATTTCGGAAAAACGATTCCTGTTCCTTTCGAATAATGGCGGAAGCTACCAGATCTATCACTTCGACAACCCGGGCAGCAGCAACAACTTCGGGTACGGGGACAATCAGATCGGCGTCGAACTGGCCGGTCACTCGGCGAACAGCTACACGCGCTATTCCGTTTCGGTGTTGAGTAGCAACGAAGGAGGCGTGAACTTTACAACCGACGTGGTGCCGGGCGCGCCGCCCTCTAACCGGACCTACGATGTGAACTTGGCGTTCAGTCAGGCTTTCAATGCTCCCGGGCCGCCAGGCGAGAGCGGCTTTGGTCTGGAGCGCGTCGGCGTGTTCGCATATATCGGCCAGCGGCCAACCAGCTACCAAACGCTAAATGGTGCCCAACTGGTGGGCATCGATAACAAGCCGTTCTATCGCGTCGGATTTGCCGCCGATTTGTCGTATAAGAACCTGGAACTGCTCCCCTTGTTTATGTACGGTCACGACAATCCGTACCTGGGAACTGGCTTGGCTTCGAATGTGCCGCTTCCATCGGGCGCACAGGCTCCCACATTTTATGGCGGTTTCCTAGAAGCGCACTACTACTTGAATCCGCAGAACGTAGCCTTGGCGCGCTTCGAGCAGATCAATGTAGGACAGCAGGCGTTCAACAATATCGTAAACGGCAGCGGCAGCAACGGCAACGTCACCGCGTATTCATTCGGGTACCGGTGGTATCCAATCATGTTCAGCCGCGGCGGCGTGGCGCTCGACGGCGAATACTCCCGCGTAAGAGCGATTGGTGAGGTGCCACTAAGCGGCGACGGCGACGGCACGGTCGCTAATCCGTTCAACGCCGTCTGGAGCAGCAGCATTTATTTCGGAATTGATTTCGACTTTTAAGGGAGAGACCAGCAATGACACTAAAAAAATTCGCGGTGACATTCGCGCTGGGCTCAGTGGCTCTGCTTACAGCCGGCGCGCGGCTTAGCACGGCCCAATCGCACGTAAACTCACCTGATCCTCTGCTCGGCACGCCCAGCGTCGCGACGGAGACCAGCAATGTTGATGGGATCACCGGGCACGCCGAATCAGGCAAGCATCTCTACCGGCGCTTCTGCATCGGATGCCACGGACCCGATGGCAACGGACAAGGCATGAACGCGCAGTGGATTGATCCGCAACCGCGCGATTTTACCGAAGCTACGTTCAAATGCCGCTCGACGCCCACCGGTACCTTGCCCACCGACGAAGATCTCTATAACGCCATCACGCGCGGGTTCGTCACCACCAACATGCCGTCGTGGCGGCCGCTCAACCCGCAGCAGCGCGCCGATTTGGTCGCCTTCGTGAAGACCTGGTCACCGCGCTGGGCCAAGGAAAAGTCCGGCGCACCTCTGAACATTCCGCCGGAAACGGCCATCACGATTGAAAGTATCCTGCACGGTCGTGAACTATTCCAGAAGCTGGAATGCTGGAAGTGCCACGGACCCGAGGGTCACGCGGACGGCCCATCGGCTTCAACCCTGACGGATAGCAAGGGCAATCCCATCAAGCCCTTCAATTTTTCCACGGGGACGCGATTTATGTGCGGCGATTCGAACCGCGATCTGTACCGGATCTTCATGACCGGCCTCGATGGGTCGCCGATGCCTTCGTTTGCGGACGTAATCCAGCCCAACGATGCGTGGGACCTGGTGCATTTCCTGCGCACCCTGCAGGTGGCTCTGCCGAACGAGGAATTGACACTCTGGCAAACCTACAAGGCCGCTCATGGCAAGGATCTGAAACCGATCGGTCCGGATTCGGCCGGCGGCGCACAGTAATTCCAGATAAGAAGGAGGGACTGATTCGATGCGAATGAAATTTTTTGCAGCGGTAGGACTAACCGTAGCGATGGGCAGCGCACTCATGGTTTTCGCAACGCCGCCTCCGGCGGGCTCGGGGTCTATCACCGGTAAGGTGACGTACACCGGCACGCCGATGAAGATGAAACCCATTGACATGTCCAAGGAACCGTCCTGCGCCAAGCAGCATGCGACGCCGGTAACCACGGAGAACGTAGCGACCGGGCCGGGAAACACGCTGGAATGGGTGGTGGTTTATATTTCCGCGGGCGATGAAGGCACGACGACGGCCTCCCAGGGCGTGCGCTATGACCAGAAAGGCTGCCAGTATTTGCCCCACGTCCTACCCATGCTGGCCGGCCAGCAACTGCAGATTTATAACGACGACCAGACCTCCCACAACATCCATCCTTTGGCCAAGGCGAACCAGGAATGGAACAAATCGCAGCCTCCCGGATCGCCTCCCATTGACACGAAGTGGGACAAGCCCGAATTCATCGCGGTGAAGTGCAACATCCATCCGTGGATGCATGGATACTTCGCGGTGTTGAAGACTTCTCACTATTCGGTTACCGGAGAGGATGGCACTTTCAATATCACGGGACTCCCGGCGGGGAAGTACACGGTGACTGCCTGGCAGGAGCAGTACGGCACAAAGACGCAGGACGTTACGGTGGGAGCCGGAGCCGCGACTGCGAATTTTGTCTTCACCGCAACGCCATACTAAGAGAGCAAACCAGTGTTTCAGACAGCCGCACCCCTCGCATGGACGGAGGGGTGCGGATCTTCGAAGGCCCTTTGGTTTTGAGCGCAGCGCATCGAGGCGAATAGATTATGGGCAAACTGTTTGCAGTGGCTGTTACCGTGATCACGCTGGTATCCGTGTCGTTCTTCGTGATGCACACCTGGTGGATGCCCACGGACATTTCCACCACCGGCGCGGCAATTGATCATCAGCTGGAAGAAACCATGACTGGCTCGGGGCTGCTGTTCCTGGGCGGGCAGCTGCTGCTCGGTCTTTTCGTGTGGCAGTCCAGCGACAAGAACCCCGCGCGAAAGATCAAGATGTTTCCCGGCGGGGCCAATCCTCTGGTCGCTGCGGCGATCATTCTGGTGGGCATCGAGGTTTTGACTCTCACCTTTGTAGGATCGAAAGCTTGGGGCGCTGTCAACCTGGCGCCAGCCGCTGCGGATTCGCTGCACATTGACGTGCAGGCCGAACAGTTCGCATTTTATTTTCGCTATGCGGGTCCGGACGGCCAGTTTGGCGGCCTCCATCCCGATAAGATCGACGATGGCAGCGGCAACTACTTCGGTTTGGATCCCGCAAACGATGTGGCGGCGCGCGACGACGTGGTAGTGGGCTCGCTCGTCGTGCCGGTGAATCGCCCGATCCTGCTCACTCTGCATTCCAAGGATGTAGGCCACTCTTTCTACGTTCCGGTTCTGCGCATCCAGCAAGATTTTGTGCCCGGCTTGGAAATTCCCGTGCACTTCACGGCCACGCAAACCGGAAAATTTGAAATTGCCTGCACGCAGCTCTGCGGTCTGGGCCACTACAACATGAAGGCGTACCTGGAAGTGATGTCCGAAGCCGACTACGAAACCTGGTTGAAGGGTCAAGAAGGGCAGTAAGCACGGCAGAAAATTCCGTTCTGCGCGCTCCCTTTCGCGCGAGGGGTCAAGTTGCTCTCTTCGAGGTCCACATATGCATGAGACATCCGCATCACACGCTGCGCACCAGCACACGGCGCCGACCAGCTTCATTCGCAAGCACGTTTTCAGCCTCGACCACAAAGTAATCGGCAAGCAATACTACGGGCTGGCGCTGCTCGCCGTCTTTATCGGCATGGCTCTGTCCTGGCTCATGCGTCTGCACCTGGGCTGGCCGGCGTGGCCCATTCCGCTGCTCGATAAGCTCTCGGCCGTCGGCGCGCCGCAAGGTGTGATGACCCCGGAGTACTACCTCTCGTTGATGACCATGCACGGAACCATCATGGTGTTCTTCGTGCTCACCAACGCTCCCTTCGCGGCCTTTGGAAACTATCTCCTGCCCATTCAAATCGGCGCGGAAGATATGGCGTTTCCCCGATTCAACATGATGTCCTTCTGGACCACCTTCGTTGCGTTTCTGGTCATGATCGCTGCGTTTTTCGTCAGCGACGGCCCGCCGATTTCCGGCTGGACGGCTTACGCACCTCTAAGCGCGGTGGGCGGAGATGCCGGGCCGGGACTCGCCGTGGGCCAAACTCTGTGGGCGATCTCGATTGCCATCTTCTGCATCGGGTCGCTGCTGGGCGCTCTGAACTTTATCGCCACAACGCTGGACCTGCGCACCAAGGGGATGTCGCTGGCGCGCATGCCTTTAAGCTCGTGGGCTTGGTTCGTAACCGCGGTGATCGCCTTGCTGGCCTTTGCCGTTTTGCTTCCCGCGTGCATTCTTCTGATTCTGGATCGGACCGCGGGAACCAGTTTCTTCATACCGGCGGGATTGGTCCTCAGTGACAAGTTGCAGCCGCATTCCGGCGGTTCCGTGCTGCTGTGGCAGCATCTGTTCTGGTTCTTTGGGCATCCGGAGGTTTACATCGCGATTCTGCCCTCCATCGGAATCGTCTGCACGATCCTGCCGGTATTCGCGCGCAAGCCGCTGCTCGGCCCGCGCGCCGCTGTCGGTTGCATGATTGCCACCGGTTTTTTGAGCTACATGGTGTGGGGACATCACATGTTCGTGAGCGGAATGAGCCCGTTCTCCGCCACCCTGTTTTCGGTCCCGACCCTGGTGATCACTATTCCCATGACCATCCTGACGCTCTTGCTGATTTGCTCGGTATATGCAGCGAAGTTGCGTTTCACGGCGGCTTCGCTGTTTTGCCTGGGGTTCATTTCCGTTTTTATCAGCGGCGGCATCAGCGGTTTCTTTCTGGCACAGCCCTCGATTGATATTTATCTGCACGCCACCTATTTCGTGGTGGCGCACTTCCACTTTGTGATGGCGGTAGCGTCGATATTCGGCGTGTTTGCGGGAACCTACTTCTGGTTCCCTAAGATGTTCGGCCGGATGATGAACGAAGGGTTGGGAAAATTGCACTTCTGGCTTACGTTCATCGGCGTGTACTGCATCTTCATGCCCATGCATTATCTGGGGTTGGCGGGCAACGTGCGGCGCTACTCCGCGTTCGTGGACGACTATCTGATCCCGCTGATTCCGGTTCACAAATTCATCACGATTGCGGCTCTTTTGACGGGCGCCGCCCAGTTCATCTTCTTGTTCAACCTGATCTGGAGCCGCTTCAAGG